>Ga0164292_10001879_pt1 | contig 17104 bp, 20 predicted proteins | sample GEODES117metaG_FD_111486 | JGI IMG/M metagenome (GOLD analysis project Ga0164292, IMG submission 111486) | Eutrophic lake water microbial communities from Lake Mendota, Wisconsin, USA - GEODES117 metaG | ecosystem: Environmental > Aquatic > Freshwater > Lake | place: USA: Lake Mendota...
CCGTATGCCCGTTACGGCATGAGGGTTTTTCAGGGCCGACTAAATATTGATATTGTTAAGATTATGAGGTTTTTTGTAGGATGAGTCATCATATCTCACAGCCCCCGTGTCCACAGCCGCAGGAGTGGACCGAATCGGCGGGAGTTGGTTCGAATTCCTCGGTGGAGTCGATACGGATGGTTTCGATTGTGATTTGTTGGAGCGAGAGTTGGTCCTTGGCTTGGTTGAGGAATCCGAGCGTGAGGGGGTCGGGTTGGTGGCGGGTGCGGAGTTGGACTTCTACCGGCTTGCCGACGAATTGGGGGAATGCCTCGGCCATTTCTCCGTCGAGGATGAAGGAGGCGTAGGCGTTGAGTTTTTCCTGAAGCTGGAGGATGTGCGCTTCATCGCCGGTCCATGGACGGGTCTCATACATGGCCAAGACGAGAGTATCGCGGCGTTTGTCGTGGGCGAATACGTCGAGGACGGCTGGGTGTTCGAGGCCCATCGGACGGCGGGGAGTGGATGTGGTGCTCATTTTGGGAAGTTTGAAGAATAAAGTTTTAAGCAACCCGCAGTCGCTGCGTGCTTCGATGGAAAATAACCACGGAGAGCACGGATTAAAAAAGGAGTTTTGCAGCAGATGGTGATCGGCAGAAAGCAGGAGAGAAACTTTGTTTCAGCTTCTAATAAACCTCCGTGCTCTCCGTGTCCTCTGTGGTTAAATACGACGCTTGTGAGTAACATTATAACACTTGCTGGCTAGGAGGCGGCTTTGGGGAACCACTGGTAGAGCATGAAGTATATGAGGACGCCGGTGACGGAGACATAGAACCAGAGTGGGAATGTCCATCGCGCCCAGGCGCGGTGTTTTTCAAAGTGCCCTTTGATGGCGTGCGTCATGGTCACTAATATGAGGGGGACGATAACGATGGCCAAAATGATGTGGGAAATGAGCATTCCGTAGTAGAGGGGCTTCCAGAAGCCTTCGCCGCCGAAGGGGGTGTGGACACCTTGGACCAAAATTTTGTGAAGGACATAGGTGATGAGGAAGACGCAGGAGACACAGAAAGCACCGACCATGCAGTTCCGGTGGGCGATTTTGCGCTCGGTTTTGATGAAAAGGAAGCCGGCGGCGAGGAGGAGGGTAGAAATGGTATTGAGGACTGCGTTGAGCGCAGGCAGATCGGAAACGCTCATGGGAGCTTGTTTGATCGGTCGAGTTTGCGGCAGGTGTCCGCAATGTAGTAAGTGAGACCGGAGACGATGAGAAGGACCACGACAAGCATACCAACGACACCCCATGAGAGCGCGATACCGGCGGTGACAGTTTGAGGCTCTTCCGGTCCGCTTGTACCGGGTTGTCGGCAACCAACGCATGCGGCGGCGTGAGGCAGACGGGCCAAGAAAAAGAAAACGATCAACGCTGTGAAGTGTTTCATTTTTTTCATTTGTTTTTCGAAAATATCTACGAGCGGTCAGCGGGAGAGGATGGTATTTTTTAACTCCGCGTTCTGCGTTCAATCTTTGTCGCCAGGTTTCGCAGTCGGAGCTTCGCGCATGAGTTCTCCGATGTCCACCATGAGCTTTTGTACGGCTTCGGGATCGAGGCCGTCTTGGTATCCGCGAAGCCAGCCTTCGCGATCAACCAGTACGATGCGGGTTGAGTGGGCGGGGGTGCCATCGGGTTCCTTGGCAATGGGTTGAAGGAGACCGGTGACGACGATTTTTTGAATGGCATCTGGGGTCCCAGTGAGGAATTTCCAGGAGGAGGGATCGGCGCCTAGCTGCTCGCCGAAGGTCCTTAGGATCTCAGGCGTGTCGTATTCCGGATCAACGGTGAAGGACACGAGTTCCACATTGCCCCGCACTTTTTTGAGTTTGGTGTTGAGGTCCTGCATCCGGATCACTGTGATCGGGCAGGGGCCTTTGCAGCGGGTGAAGATGAAATTCGCAGCCCAGATTTTTCCCTTGAGGTCGTCAAGGGTGATCGATTTTCCGGTCTGGTCGGTGAGTTGGAAACCGGGAACCTTGGAGATTTTCTCAAGGTTCGACGGGAGTGCGGGTGGTCTGGTGGATTTGAGGCTCACGTAAGCGAGCCCAATAAGACCCGCCGCCGCGATAAATGCCATCACCCATCCGATGCGCGGTATGCCGGGCCGCGCGGAATTATCAGACATAGTAAAGCAGCGTCAGAACGAATAGCCAAACGACATCCACAAAGTGCCAGTAGAGGGCGACATTGTTCAGAGCGATATGGTGGGACGGGGTGAAGCAGCGGGTAAAGAGTTGGCGGAGGAAGCACCAGACGATGAGCAGAACACCGATCACGACATGGAGGCCGTGGAAGCCGGTGATGAGGAAGAAGCTGGAGCCATATACACCGCCGGTGTTGAACCAGAGGCCCTCGTGGTGGAGATGCCACCACTCGTAGCATTGAACACCAACGAAAAGGGAACCGAGAGCGATTGTGACGAAGAGCCAGCCCAAGCCAGATTTTGCTTTCTGAACAGCGACCTCCGCCATGTGGAATGTACAGCTGCTGGCGATGAGGAATACGGTGTTGATCGAGGTGAGCAGAATCGGAAGCTTGGCGATGTCTTTACTCGGTGGCCAAGCGTAGCCTGCCTGCCAGGGGAAGCCATTCTCAGCCCAGCGAAGAACGAAGTATCCGCCGAGTAGCCCGGCGAAGAGCATGCCCTCGGATATCAGGAACATGATCATGCCGAATTTGGCTGTGGCTGGCGGTGCGCCGTGATGCTCGTTGGAATCGTGTGTAAGGGCTGCTGTGGACATGGTTGGTTGGTTGATTGAAAAAGTATCACGGATTCATCATCGGACCGCGAATGTTCATAAGTATCAGAACCAAGGTGCAGAGGGAAATAGCAAAAAGCCATAGGACAGCCATGACGATCGCGTTGCGAGAGGTTGGTTTTTTCATCTCTTTGTTGCGACGAGAAGGCCCAAGAGGAGCGGCAGGTAGATGATGGAGGCGAAGAAAAGATTTCGCGCCGCATTGCGGGTTCGCTGGGTGATGAAGCGCACCGCGAAGGCGGTGAAGGCAAGCCCAAGCGCCAACGCGCCAAGAAAGTAAACCATCGAATTGAAGCCGAGCATCGAGGGCAGCAAAGTCACTGGCACGAGAAAGAGGGTGTAAAGAAGAGCCTGCCTGGAGGTCATACGGCCTTCGGGGTCGTTAGCAGTGAGCATTACGAATCCGCCATCGGCGTAGTCATCCTTATACATCCAGGCGATGGCCAGGAAGTGCGGCATCTGCCAAAACCAGAGTGTGGCGAAGAGAAGGCAGCCTTCAATATTGTAGTTTCCACGGGCGGCAATCCAGCCGATGAGCGGCGGGAGGGCTCCGGGGATCGCACCAACGAGCGTGTTGAGCGAACTGATACGCTTCATAGGGGTGTAAACGAAGATATAGATCGCGATGGTGGAGAATGCGAGGAAGGCGGCGCGATGGTTTGCGAAGAGTGCGAGAATGGCAATGCCGCTCAGGGAAAAGAAAATGCCGAAGAGGAGGGCGTCCTGCGGTTGCATGCGGCGGGCGGGAAGCGGGCGTCCGCGTGTGCGCTTCATGCGGCTGTCGATGTCACGTTCCCACCATTGGTTCAGAGCAGCGGCTCCACCCGCGCAGAGGGCTGTGCCGAAAAGTGTGGCTGTGAGTAGAACCCAGTCGAACGGCCCGCGCCAGCCTAGGAGAAAGCCGACGAGCGTGGTGATGAGGACGAGAAAAGAAAGGCGTGCCTTAACCAACTCAAGCACATCGTCGAGCAGTGCGGATTTTCGTTCTTCTGGAAGGGCGGCAGCGCTCTTCATGCGATGCGCGCGAATTCAGAAACAGGGGGGCGGTCGGGAACAATAAAACGGCCGGCCTCTGTGCCGCGCCAGAGACGGAAGGAAAACACAACGCCGACGATCAGTGAGAGGGCGCCGAGCGCCATGTGGGCGGTTGCGACATCAGCAGCCTTATTCGACCAGATCGTCCAAGCTCCCAGCGCGACCTGTGCGGTGATCATCACGAGCCAGACGGCGGCCCAGAAACGGGCTGAGCGGGCGATTGGATTTGAAAACGCGCGCCAGGCGACGGCGGCGACGGCGAGAAAAATCACGATGGCGACGGCTCGGTGCACCATTTGAATCCAGATGTGCAGGGCGTTCGTGGGAACCTTGTCATCGGCCACGCGGGCTTCGTTGATCGAAGCAATCGCTGCCGCAGAGGTGTCGGGCAGAATTTTGCCGTAGGCGAGAGGGAAGTCAGGGATGGAGAGTCCGGCGTGTTCGTGCCGCATGGTGGCTCCGATGCCGAGTTGCACGAAGATCAAGACTGTGGACGCCACGACAAGATTCCTCAACCCTGAATCGGGCAGGAAGAGGTCCCATCCTCCGCGCAGAAAACGCGGGCTGGTGACGATGGTGAGGATTCCCAGCAGGCAAAAAAAGGACTGCGCCAGCATGGCGTGAAAGATGCCGATCTCGTCTTTGAAGAGAGTGACGCGGAGTCCCCCGAGCAGGCCTTGGAAGCAGACGGCGATAAATGCGATGATGCCGAGATTTTTCACCCAGCGCCGCGGCTCCGATGCCAGTAGCGAGGCGGCAAGGATCATGGTCATCAATCCCACCCACGAGGCAATGAGGCGATGCCCGTGCTCATAGAAAATGCCTCCAACCCACCCGGAGATAGGGAAGAGGAACATATTGTAACCATAGGTGGTTGGCCAATCTGGAACTGTCATTCCAGCTCCCTTGGATGTAACGATCCCCCCGCTGCAGAGCAGGATAAAGGTCGAAAACAAGGTGAGTACAGCCCAAATGTGGACTGAGACTCGACGAAAGCTTAAGGATGTGTGTGATCCATCCATGAACTCGCGGATTAGTGTGATTCGAGGCGGGCGCTTTCAGGCGCACGCTCTGTTTGGGGGAGGTAATCCTTGTCAATGCCAGGAACACTGTATTCATAGGGCCCGTGATAAACGACGGGCGTTTTGTCGAAGTTGCCATGTCCAGGAGGTGATGGGACGGTCCACTCAAGAGTATTGGCATTCCAAGGATTGTTTGGGGCTTTTTTGCCGTTGCGGAGGCTGATCACGACATTCCAGAGGAAGACGAATGTGGTGAAGCCGAGTCCGATGGCGCCGATGGTGCAAAGCTGGTTGAGGGGTTGCAGTTGACGCAGGTGCTCATAGACCGTGGGATCCGCGATACGGCGCATCATTCCTCCAAGCCCCAGGTTGTGCATCGGGAAGAAGGTCAGATTGAAGAAAACCAAGGTCAGGTAGAAATGCCACTTACCGAGCGTCTCATTCAGCATGCGGCCGAACATTTTCGGGAAGTAGAAGTAAATGGCTCCGAAGACCGCGAAAATACTTCCGCCGAAGAGCACGTAGTGGAAGTGTGCCACGATGAAGTAGGTGTGGTGGACGAAGAGATCTACTGGTGTGGAGGCCATGAAGATACCGCTCAACCCGCCGATGACGAACATCGAGACGAAGGCGAGAGCGAAGCACATCGCTGTGGTGAATTCAATCGATCCGCGCCAGATGGTGCCCATCCAGTTGAACGTCTTGATGGCTGAAGGCACGGCGATAACCATCGTGGAAACGGAGAAGGCTGCGCTGAGTGTGAGGTTCATGCCACTGACGAACATGTGGTGGCCCCAGACGATGAATCCCAAGAATCCAATCGCGATCATGGCGTAAACCATTGCCTTGTATCCGAAGATCGGCTTGCGGGAGAAAACGGCGAGAATTTCCGAAGTGAGACCCATCGCTGGAAGGATCATGATATAAACTTCGGGGTGGCCGAAGAACCAGAAGAGGTGCTGCCAGAGAAGCGGCTGGCCACCACCTTGGGGCGAGAAGAAGCTGGTGCCCATGTTCAGATCCGCGAAAAGCATGGCCGCGGCAGCGGAGAGCACAGGAACGGCCAACAAGAGGAGGATAGCAGTGATGAAGAGGGACCAGACTGGCAATGGCATGCGGAACATGGTCATGCCAGGGGCTCGCATGTTCACGACGGTCGTGATATAATTTGTGGCGCCGGCGATGGAGGAGAGGCCGTTAATGAAAATAGCTGCTCCCCAGAGGCTTTGTCCCATCGGTGTGCCGTTGTATGCGCCCACGGAACTGAGTGGTGCATAGGCGGTCCAACCTGTTCCCGGAGCCCCTCCTGGCACAAAAAACGCTCCAAGGAGAAGGATGCCGGATAGGACATAGAGCCAGTAACTCAGCTCATTCAAAAGCGGAAACGCCATATCACCAGCACCGATTTGGAGCGGGATGAGGTAGTTGCCAAAGGCTCCGATGAGGAGCGGCATGACGACGAAGAAAACCATGACGGTCGCATGCATGGTCACCAGCATGTTGTAGCCGCCGGGGATGATCGATCCGTCGACTGCCACAGTGGCTGGGAGAAGTCGGCCGATGATCGGAAACTCCGCGCCAGGGAAACCAAGTTGCCAGCGGACGCCAAGTGCGAGGGCGCCACCGAGGAAGAGAAAGGCGAGGGCTGTCCAGAGGTATTGGAGGCCGATCATTTTGTGATCGTAGGTCCAGATATATTTATGGAAAAAGCCGACCTCGTGATGATCGGAATGCGCGTGTGAGTTTGTCTCTTGGACAGGTGCGTCGATGGTGGTAACTGACATTTTCAAAAATGAGGTTTAAAAAATTGCGTTCTCAATAAAAATTAAAAATCGTCTTCTGAACATGAAAATTTTATTTATTGGTTACTCATCGCTTTCTTGTACGCCTCGACCACGCGTGGCGTTGCTGTTTTTAGCGGAAATGTGGGCTTGGGTCTTCAAAGGACGCTTGGGTTGAAGTTTGGCGTGATTTCGATATCGACCGGATCAGTGTGCCCTGCGGCCAGATGGTGCGCTGCGGCAAATGCGATCATGAGCGCGTTATCGGTGAGGAGGCCGGGTGGCGGGAAATGGATTTCAAATCCCTCGTCTGCAGCGCGCTGGATCGCGCGGGAGCGGAGTGAGGAATTAGCACTGACGCCGCCGCTGAGGCTGAGCATGCGCCGCTTGTTTTGGCGGGCTGCTTTGAAGAGCTTGGAGAGCAGGACATCGGTGACGGCTGCCTGGAAAGATGCGCAGATGTCAGGGAGATCGGCCGCGGTTGGCGCGCCATTTTTTTCGAGAAAGATGCGGACGGCGGTCTTGAGTCCGCTGAAGCTGAAGTCAAGATCGCCCGAGTCGATCATGCCGCGTGGAAAATCAAAGCGCGCTGGATTACCGCTGTGGGAGAGGCGGTCTATCTCGATGCCTCCCGGGTAGCCGAGGCCGAGGAGTTTGGCGACCTTGTCAAATGCCTCTCCTGCCGCATCGTCGAGGGTGCGGCCCAGTAACCGATAATTTCCAAAGCCTTCCACATCGAGCAGCAGCGTGTGTCCACCGCTGACGACCATTGCCGTGTGGGCCGGGATTTTTTCGTAGCCAAAAAACGGTGAGAGCAAGTGGCCTTCGATATGGTTGATTGCGAGAAACGGTTTGTCTGCTCCTATGCAGAGGCCCTTCGCGGTTGCGGCGCCGACGAGCAGGGCGGAGGCAAGGCCGGGCCCGGTTGTGGCGGCGATGGCGTCGAGGTCGCGGATTTGAACGCCTGCTTTTTGTAGCGCGAGATCGATGATCGCTGGCGCGGAGACAAGATGGTTTCTAGATGCCACCTCGGGAACTACTCCGCCGAACTCAGAATGGATTTCGGCCTGGCTGAAAATCTGATGCGCCAGCACATCGCCGAAGCCTTGCAGCACGGCGGCGGATGTTTCGTCACAGGAAGTCTCGATCGCGAGCAGCGTGGGCATTTATTTTTTTTGGTTCTTGGCGTGCTGCAGGGAACCTTGCAGGGCATCGACGGCGCGTTCGAGCTGGGGATCCCAGATCGTGGCCTCGGCGGTGGAGGGATCCTCGCGTTTGCGGCGGGAGCGAAGAAGTTCGGACTCCTCCTCTTGGGTGAGTGTAGCTCGAATGTGCGGACTCACGCCGTGCTCGTGGATGAGCTTGCGGCCGGGAGTGAAGTATTTTGCCGTGGTGAGGCGGGCAGCGGATCCGTCGGGCAGCGAGACAACGCTTTGAACCGAGCCTTTGCCGAAGGTGGTTTCCCCGACGACGAGTGCGCGGTCGAGGTCCTTGAGCGCGCCGGCGACGATCTCCGATCCGCTTGCGCTGGCATAGTTGGTCAGAACGACGACGGGGTATTTGCGGTTCGGGCTGGCCGTCGCCGAGGTCCGATATTCCCGTGAGGGCGTTCGGCCCTCCGTGTAAACAACGAGTGTGTTCGGTGGCAGGAACTGTCCGCACACATCGACCGCACTGCCGAGGAGACCGCCAGGATTGTGCCGCAGATCGACGATGAACGCATCCATCCCTTTTGCCTCCAATTTATCAAGTGCCGCGCCGAGTTCAGCGGCCGTGGGTTCGTTGAACTGGGTGATACGCGCGTAGCCGATGCGGGGCTGTCCGGGATTCCGCTGCGGGAGGATGCGGGCATCCTTGATGCTGGCCACCTTGATGACCTCGCGGGTGAGTTCGTAATCCTTCACCTCGCCGGTGGATGGACGCCGGATCGTCAGGTTAACTTTTTCTCCCGCATTGCCCCGGAGTTTTTCGACAGCCTCGTTGAGGGGAGTGTTGTCGGTATTCTCGCCGTTGATTTTCAAAATTTGGTCAGCCGGAAGAATCCCTGCCTTGAATCCCGGGGTGTCCTCCATTGGGTTGATCACTGTGAGGATGCCGGATTTTTGGGTTAAGACCACGCCGAGGCCGCCGAATTCGCTGCGGGTGTCCTCCTGCATGTTTTTGAAGCTCTTCGGCTCCATAAACTGGCTGTGAGGATCGAGGTTGTCGAGCATCCCCCGGAGCGCGCTGTAGGTGAGTTCCTTGTAGTCCACTTTCGATTCGTCCACATAGTCCTGCCGGATGAGTTGCATGGCGCGGGCGAGGAGTTGGAGTTGCTCGTAGGGGGATTCCTCGGCTTTTGCCGGGGCTGCGGGTGTCGCAGCTTCGCGGGCTTGGGCGCTCAGGCTGAACGCAAGGATGGCTGAGAAAAAAAGTCGGCGCATAGAGTTCAAAGTAGCACGACAAGGGGCATTGCCAAACGCATCAAAAAATCTCCCAGGCATGCTTCTGGGGAAGATAGTCGGGAAGTTGGGAGCGGTTCTCCCAAAGCTTGTGGAAGACGGGCGTCGCCGAGCCAGACATCGGCGGGACGATCCAGCTCCAGTCGGCTGAAACTGCGCGTCCGGCCTTCATTTCGCGCGCCGCAAATTCCATGAACTCCGAGGAGGCGCGGTGATGGTCCACGATGCGCACACCGGCTTGCTCGTAGGAGAAAATGACGGCCGCATTGAGTTCCACGAGCGCGCGGTCTTTCCAGAGCGGGTCGTGCTCCCGGTCGATGCCCATTTTTTGAGCGATGGCGGGAAGCATGTTGTAGCGGGCCTCATCGCCGAGGTCGCGCGAGCCGATTTCCGTTCCCATATACCAGCCATTGAATGGTGCTGCCGGAAAATCGATGCCACCAATCCGCAGTTTCATGTCGGAGAGGATCGGAACTGCATACCACTTCAGGCCCAGATCGGGAAACCAGGACAAGGTCGGATGCGCGAGGGGGACTTCCACGGCTTGGGCGCATGGTGGAGGAAAAAGCACGGGGGTGCATCCGCGTTTTTGAATGATGAGCGGCAGAAGGTCGAACCGCGTGCCAGTGCCCTGCCAACCAAGGGCCAGCGCCTCGCGAGTGAAAGCCAGATTTTTCGGGTCGCCGAGGATCGATCCGTCCGGTTGCTCGTAACCTGCGTAGCCGAGGAGTTGGTGGTTCCAGATTCTGACCGCCGGACCCTCGGCGGTCGCGGGGGCAAAAACCGTTATGAGAGGCTGGATTTTTCCGCCGTTTGTGGCGGTCTCGAGATGCTCCAGCAGGGCTTGATGCACCTCGGCCGGGTCGGAGATGTGCCGTAGGTCGCGAACTTTCAGCGATGGCCAGAACAGGCGACCAATACACCGCGCGTTGTTCCTCCACGCCATGCGTGCTCCATGCTCGAGTTCCTCAAATCTCAGGGGCCATGTGCCTGTCGAGGTGATTTCTTTTTCCACTTGCAGCAGGCGTGCAGCCTGTGTCCGGGAATCAATTTTTTTCTCAAGGGCAAAGGCCTCGAGAAAATCCAGCGCCTCGCATGTGGAGTCGTTGGCTACCACTCGATGACGGAGCTGGCGAAGGTGAGCCCTCCGCCGAAAACCACGAGCAGGATGGGGTCGCCTTTCTGGAAGCGGCCGGTGCGCGCGGCTTCATCTAGGGCGATGGCAACTGCTGCGGCAGAGGTGTTGCCGTATTTGTCGAGATTGATGTGGAAGCGGTCCATCGTGAGATCCATGCGGTCTGCCATGGCTTCAATAATGCGGATATTCGCCTGGTGAGGGATCACGCATTTGATGTCCTGCGCGGTGAGCCCGCAGCGATCGAGCACGGTGTTCGCGGCGCGCATCATCGAGGTCACTGCTTGTTTGAAGGTCTCACGCCCATTCATCTGTAGCGTGTTAAGTTTGGCATCCACATTGTCGCGGGTGATCGGTAGCGCGCATCCACCACCGGGCATGTGGAGGATGTCTCCATAGTTTCCATCGCTGCCCATGTAGGTCGTCACGACACCCTTTGATCCCGGGCGGTGGCGAAGAATGGCGGCTCCGGCGCCGTCGCCGAAGAGCACGCAGGTGTTGCGGTCCTCCCAGTTTACGATGCTGCTCAGCTTGTCCGCGCCTATGACGAGCACTGTCTCGCAGCCGTTGTTAGAGACAAACTGGTTTGCGATTTCCACGCAGTAAAGGAATCCCGAACAAGCGGCATTCACATCCATGCAGGTTGCGTTTTTCGCCCCGATTTGGCGTTGGACCTGACAGGCAGTGGATGGAAAAAACATGTCCGGTGTGATCGTGGCAACGAGAATCATGTCGATCTCTTCGGGATTCACGCCGGCATTTTCCATCGCCGCCTGGGCGGCTTTGGCAGCCATGTGGCTGGTAAACTCATTTTCCGACGCGATCCTTCGTTCGTAGATGCCGGTGCGGTCAACAATCCACTGGTGGTTGGTCTCCACCATGGCTTCAAGATGAGCGTTAGTCATGACGCGCTCTGGCACATAGCTGCCTGTGCCGATGATCGAAGCACTGCGGTTAGACCGGGGTGGGGTGTCGCGAAGAGAGTTTTTCATGGAGTGGTTTCATCGCCTCGACGATGCGGGAGTTGATTTGGAGTTCCACCGCCCGGTGCGCGGCGCGGATGGCATTGCGCAGGGCGAGGGATGACGAGTTGCCGTGGGCTTTGATGCAGATGCCATTGACGCCGAGCAAGGGTGTACCCCCGTATTCGTCGGTGCTGGTCCGTTTTTTCACGGCTTGGAAGGCTCCCTTGGAGAGGAGAGCGCCGAGCATGCGGATGGGGGTTTTGCTGATTTCGTCCTTGATCCAGGAGACCATCGATTTGGCGAGTCCCTCGACGGTTTTGAGAAAAATGTTCCCAGTGAATCCGTCGCAGACGACGACCTCGACAGGTTTTTTGAAGATGCCGTGGCCTTCGACATTACCGGAAAATTGGATAGGGGCCTCGCTAAGCATCTTGTAGCATTCGAGGCAAAAATTGGTTCCCTTGCCAGGTTCTGTACCGATATTCAGGAGACCAACCCGGACATCGGGTGTGCCAACGATGGCTTTATAATAAACGCTGCCCATCACGGCGAATCCCACGATGTGCTGGGGAGTGGGATCGATATTCGCCCCGCCGTCGATCAATAGAAAAACCCCGCCGTCGGCTGGAATTAGAACGCCGAGTGCGGCTCGGTCGATGCCTGGCAGTGTGCGGAGTTTGATGGTCGATGCTGCCACAAGGGCGCCGGTGTGTCCGGCTGATACTACCGCATCGGCTTCACCGTTTTTTACGAGATCCACAGCGCGGCTTACGGAGGAATCTTTTTTTCTGCGAACGCTATCGAGTCCACTATCGGTCATGTCCACGACTTGTGAGGCGTGGTGGAACGAGTAGCGGGATTGGATGTCGGCCGTGGGATGTTTTACGAGCTCGGCTCGGATTTTTGCCTCATCGCCGACGAAGATGATCTCCACATCGGGGAAATCACGCAGCGCTTGAACGGCTCCCTCTACGGGATTTTGCGGGGCATGGTCCCCTCCCATGGCGTCGAGGGCAATTTTCATCCGGGGAAAATCGGACCCTCGGAACTACTCTGCGCCGATGGTGAGAACCTGGCGTTTATTGTAATATCCGCAAGATGGGCAGGCTACGTGGCCAGGAACGGATGCGCCGCACTGAGGGCACTTGGCGAGCTTCGGGGCTTGCCAGCGGTTCGCCGCCTTGCGTGTGCGAAGGCGCATTTTCGATGTTTTGCGTTTAGGAACTCCCATAATTTTACTTTAGTTTTGGTTTTAGCTTGTCCAGCGCGTCCCATGCCGGCACGGACTTTTCGACCGGCCGCCCTATGGCAGCCCGGGAGTCATCGCGACGCGCGGGGCATTGCTTTTCACCGCCACTGTCGCACTTGGGGTGCGCGGGCAGGGCAAGGTGCATATCCTCCCTGACCTCGGGGGTCAAGTCAATCCACTCCGCTTTCGGCAAATCGATTTGCATCGAAAAGGGATCGATGACGAGATCCCACTCGAAATCTTCGAGACAGTTGACGCATTGCATTTTTCCCTGAATGGACAGGCTGCCGGTGGCAAACAACCCTCCCCCGCTCAGGCCCACATCGAGCGAGTAGCACAGAGGCGTGGTTGGTGTGAAGCCACCCTGTTCGAGTTCCAAGGAAGCGGGGTTTTCCTCGCCCTCGATGTGCAGCGTGTCCCCTTCTGGAATGTGGTGAAGGTGCACTTTCATAAAAAAAAAATATCACCGTCTGCAGAGGCGGTCAATGCAGGCTGAGGCTGCTTTGAGAATAGTCCCCAGCGAGTGCTGTAAATTCCACTCACGCGAACAAATCGCTGTGGCTACCTAACCGAAACAATTGGAGTTCTTCGTCCGTTTGAACATAGATGAGCAGCAAATCCGGTTTGAGATGGCACTCGCAGCACCCCGCATATCCCCCTTTGAGAGGATTATCGCGGAGACGCTTGTGCAACGACTGCCATGTCGATGGGAGATCGATGACTTTTTCGAGTAGATCGTCCATACCTTTATCGCGAGCCCACTTTTTGTAATCCCGCTTGAACTAGCTCGTGTATTTGCTTTCGCGCATTAGGTTTTGATCGAGCTAAGAGTCTCAGTGGCAGATCTGAATCTCCGGGTCGGTCGCTCATTCAAGGCGGTGTAGGTTTCCGCATTGAAAGTGCGATCGGCATAACGCTCTTCAATTTCCTCGAGGCTGGAATTGTCGAGGTTGAGGTGAGGGCGGGTGGTCAGCATGAAAGGAATGGCTTTTTGGATGCACCCATGTGAGAGGAAAAAAGTTAATGGCATCACCCATAGTGATTCCGAGTTTAGAGAAAATCTGCGCGGCGGCGCTTGCTTTTTCGCAATCGACTCAGGCCCGTAAGATAGCCGATTTAGCCATTATACAAGAATGCTACATTTATGTTTGCCCGTTAACAGGCGCATCTCGAATAAACGAATTTTACCAGTGCCTGCAGCTACCCGTGCCGGGAATGCTCAACTTTTATTGATCACCAAGCTGCGGGGTTCAGTCATATCCTCCATGGCGTAGCGAACGCCTTCGCGACCGGAGCCGCTTTCTTTGACTCCGCCGTAGGGCATGTTTTCCACACGGAAAGTTGGGACTTGATTGACCATGACTCCACCGACTTCCAGTTCCTCGAAGGCCCTGATGGCATTTTGAAGGTTGTTTGTGAAAACACCCGCCTGGAGGCCGAAGCGGGAGTCATTAACCATGGTGAGGGCTTCTTCAAATGTTCCGTAATGCTGGAGCACAGCTAGCGGGGCGAATGCCTCCTCGCGCAGCACAGGCGAATTGGACGGCACATTCTCTAAGAGCACCGGGCCGAGAAGGGAACGGGCCGAGATATGCACGGGCGTGAGCAGGGAGGCGCCGGCATCCGTCGCCTGTTCGATCCAATTTACGATCTTCTCGCGGGCGGCGGCGTTGATCATAGGTCCGACCAGCGTTTGGCGGTCCGAAGGGTCGCCGTTATGGACTTTTTCCTGGATGAAAGAGACGAGGGCGCCCCGGAATTGGCTGAAAATTTCGCGGTGCACGAGGATTCGTTGGACGCTGATACAGGACTGGCCGGCAAATCCGTAAGCGGCGGCTGCGATTTTCGGGACAGCGGCGTGCCAGTCCGAGTCAGGTTCGACAATCACAGCGGCATTTCCTCCCAGTTCAAGGGCGCATTTCATTTTTGCGGCGTGGCCCTTGAGGTTCCAGCCCACATCGACGCTGCCGGTGAAGCTAAGCATTTTCACTCTCGCGTCCGCAAGCAGCGGAGGAATGCGTTCATGGGCGAAGGGGACGATATTGATCTGGCCTGCCGGAACGCCCGCCTCATGCAGAACCTCGGCGAGGAGGAGCGCTGTCAGGGGAGTCTTCATCGCCGGCTTGAGCAGCATCGTGTTCCCGGTGGCGATGCAGGGAGCGACCTTGTGGGCAACGAGATTGAGGGGGAAATTAAACGGGGTGATCCCAAGAATCACGCCCAGCGGGAATCGGCGCAGGATTCCGAAATGGCCCAGACCCGGAGCACTCGCTTCCATATTAATGCTATGTCCGTCGTCGCCGAGCGCGAGCGCTGCTGAGAATCGAAAGGTCAGGCAGGCCCTGTCCACCTCAGCCTCGGCAAAGGTCACGGGTTTCCCAGCTTCGGCAACGATCACATCGACAAATTCTTGGCGCCGCTCACGGAGAAGTTGGCTGATTCTTTCAAGTGTCGCCGCGCGGGCTTCGTTGGGAATTCGGCGCGTTTTCTGGAATGCAGCGTGCGCACTGGTCACGGCAGATTCGATATCCTGTGCACCTGCGATGCAGATGTCGGCGAGTTTTTCGCCGGACCAGGGATTATGGACCGCCTCGGAGGTTTGCGTCTCCACCCAGCAGCCGTCGATGTAGAAGGGTTTCATGGTTTTTTTAAATGCGTTCGACCTCCCTTTTTTCCACAAAGGTGGGAAGACCCTCGCGGGAGAAGCAGTTCATGAGCTCCTCGGGATCGAGGGCCTCGGGCATCATGACGCCGCGCTCGGTGATTTTTCCGGTGGCGAGGAGTCGGGCGGTGATGGCGGGCGGTATGCCGGTTTGCACAAGGGTGAGCGAGTAGCCGTATTTCTCGTAGGTGTCGCGGTGGCTGTCCATCGAATACACGAAATACTCGACGCGCTTGCGGTCCTTCGTTCCCCGCACCTCGGTGCCTACGCACGAGTAGCCTTCAACCGTCGCGCCAAGTTGGGCGGGCTTGGGCAGGTGCGCGCTGGCGACGCGCACGGGCGCAACCTCCACGCCATCGACGCGCACTTTTTTCCAAGTGTCGAGGTTCAGAAGTTGTAGGCTCTTCGAGATGTTCACCACCTTGTCCGGGATGCTGTATTTGAACACCGAGTAGCGGACGCCCTTTTCTACAAATGGAGGATGTATGCCCAAACTCACGCCTTCCTCGTGGGCCACGGCGTAAGTTTTTTGAAGTCCGATCGGCTCGGGAAAACGCACCCACTCGACTTCGGTCTCCAGCGGCTTGCCGCTCACCACGCGACCGTCCTTCACATAATAGGGTGGCGCGCCGAGTTCTTCAAAAAATGTCTCCGGCGAGAAGAGCACGGCGAAGCGGTATCCGCGCACCTCGGCGTTGTCGGCATCCAGCACGCGGATGCTCGAGGCGGTATCCAAGCGGTCCATCGCCCAGCGGGCGTAAACATTCACCGCGCCGGGATCCATCCCCATGCAGAGGATGCCGGCCAGGCCGCGGTCGACGAATGGTTGGTTGAATTTCTCGATTTCCGCCTCGAAGGAGTTCTTGCCCGGCTTTTTCACGCCAGGGGCCGAGTAAATATCTGCCGCCATGTCAATGTAGTGTGATCCCGCGCGTAGGCACGCCTCGAGCACGGAGTAGTTCGTCTGGCACACGCAAGCGTTGCATGTCACACTGACTTTGTGCTCGCGCATGAGTGCTGCCAGCGCATCGGTGTGCATGGCATTTGCCTGCACAACGAGAAACCGGCTCTTCGGAGTTTTTGCCGCAAGTTGATTCGCAAAAACAGGATCCATGTCCGCGAGAATGATCCGCTCGAAACAATCGTATTCGTGAAGTTTTTGGCCGATGACTGAACCCACACCGCCAATACCAATCACCATTGCGTTTGCCATAATAAATAATGTTTAGCTGCGAGCAGTCCGCTAATGACATTTCTTCAAACTGGTCATCGGCGGCAGTCGCCGTTTCAAGTTTTGACATAGCTGACGCCTTCCGCGTTCAAAATCTCCCCCCTCCCAAGGCGAAGTCGCCGCCAGCCACGGCAAAGATTCAGACGCGAGGCACCACCCAGATTCGCACGCCAAAAATCTCAAAAATTCGGGTTCAAGATAGCTGCGGCGCAACAACTAGTAACGCCGACGTCCTCGTCGGCGGCAGAGCCCATAGGCTCGTTCCTCACCTCCGCTACACCCTTTACCGTTCGGAGGCTTTTGTTTCCCAGTAAATTTTCTCGTGGTATATCCACATTTCATAACCCCAAGCCGCGCCACCGAGAGGAAATAAGACAATGCTAAGTGCAAAGACCTGCGAGAAAGGCGCACTGCTACCCAGTGCTGACTCCCCACCCGAGAACACCATATAACAAGATGCAATTCCATTTTCCCTTTGCTCTCAGCTTTTCCCATTTCTCGAGTTTGTTTGTCATTTTTGTCCTCCAGAAGTCAGCATTTCTCCTTGCCATTCTCGGAACCAGCCGCAAGGCATTTGTCGGCATTTTCGGTTTTATGAGGGTTGAAAGTGAGAATAAATCCTTGGGGAAAATCACTGCTTCTGGAGGCTATTCCGGAAGCGTAGGGTAATTAGTGGTGATAAGTAATCTGTTGCAAGATAATATTTTACTTGAAAACTTTCAGGAACACGGGTTGAGATCTGCTAATTCCCCAAAAGCGCTGCTTTTAAGTCCTGCTGGACAGGATCGGA
>Ga0164292_10001881_pt1 | contig 17100 bp, 17 predicted proteins | sample GEODES117metaG_FD_111486 | JGI IMG/M metagenome (GOLD analysis project Ga0164292, IMG submission 111486) | Eutrophic lake water microbial communities from Lake Mendota, Wisconsin, USA - GEODES117 metaG | ecosystem: Environmental > Aquatic > Freshwater > Lake | place: USA: Lake Mendota...
GATGCGGTGAGCAGCGCCGCCGACGACCCCGATGTCAGGGCGATTGTGCTGGCCGGACGCGGCAGCGCGTTTTGCGCCGGCGCCGACCTGAACTGGATGAAGGCCGCGTCGACCTACGGTCCGGCCGAAAACCAGGCCGACGCCCTCAAGCTCGCCGAACTGCTGCGCACGATTGCCGAGGCGCCCAAGCCCACGGTGGCACGGGTGCATGGTCCGGCGTATGCCGGCGGCATGGGGCTGATGACCGCCTGCGACATCGCGGTGGCCTCCTTCGAGGCGCGGTTTTGCCTGACCGAAGTGCGCATCGGACTGCTGCCCGCGATGATCAGCCCGTATGTGATCCGGGCGATGGGCGAGCGCGCGGCAAGCCGCTATTTCCTGACCGCCGAGGTCTTCGATGCGGCCGAGGCCTATCGGCTGGGGATGGTCCAGGAACTGGTACCGCCCGATGAACTCGATGCCGCGGTCAATGCGCTGCTCGGCAAGCTGCTGATGGCCGGGCCGCGCGCGATGGCCGAAACCAAGCGGCTGATCCGCGATGTGACCGGGCGGCCGATCGATGCCGCGCAGCGCCTTGATACCTCGCAGCGCATTGCCGACGCTCGCGCCAGCGACGAGGGCCGCGAGGGCATTGCATCGTTTCTCGAAAAGCGCCCGGCCGGCTGGATCAAACAGCACTGATCCCGGGCCTGCGGTCTGAGGCTTACCGCTTGCGGCCTGAAAGCGGCGGCCTCAGCCTCGCACGAAAAGTGTCTCGAGCGGCTCGGGGCCGGCCTGCCGGCTGCAATGACCATGCAGCGCTGCATCGAAGCTCGCACCCGCCGGCACCAGATCGTTCGAGTAGAAATGCTCACCCGGGCCGAATCGGCGAAAACTGCCGTCGCGCAGGCCGATCTCCATCACGCCCCGCAGGATGAACACCCACTGCGGCGCGGTGGTGCAGTGAAAATCGCTGCGAAACCCGACCGGGCTGTGGCGCAACTGAAAGCCACCCGAGGCCATGAGCACCGACAGCCGCGAGGCGGGTGTGCCCTCGGTGAGCTCGATCGACTCCTCTCGAAACCGGGCAAGGCCATCATGGTCGGTGAACAGCACCACCTGAGTGATGCGCGGATTGGCAGCGGAGGTATCGGCGGCAGTCATGGGCGAAAGGGCGGGCAAAGCCGCCAACGGGATGGCCAGGGTGCGCAGAGCTTACCGGGCCGGGCCCCGAGGGCAAGCGCGAGTCCATCGACAAGGGCGGCAATCATGACGCCAACGAGGACGACAATGAGGGCGGCGCTCAAGTCGACTGGTTTATCCTGACGCGACGACCGCTACCGAGTTCCGGGCCATGTTCGACAAGATCCTGATCGCCAATCGCGGCGAAATCGCCTGCCGCGTTGCCGCTACCGCCCGCCGGCTCGGCGTTCGCACGGTGGCGGTCTACTCCGATGCCGACGCCGGCGCCCGCCATGTGCACGCCTGCGACGAAGCGATCCGGATCGGCCCGCCGCCGGCGCGCGACTCCTATCTGCGCGGTGATGCCATCATCGAGGCGGCCTCGCGCAGCGGCGCCCAGGCGATTCATCCCGGCTATGGTTTCTTGTCAGAGAACGCCGCCTTTGCCCAGGCCTGTCACGACGCCGGACTGGTCTTTATCGGACCACCGCCCTCGGCCATCACCGCCATGGGCCTGAAGGCCGAATCGAAGCGCCTGATGTCGCAAGCCGGCGTGCCGCTGATTCCGGGTTATCACGATGCCGATCAGGACGATGCCCTGCTGACGCGCGAGGCAGACCGGATCGGCTTTCCGGTGCTGATCAAGGCCAGTGCGGGCGGTGGCGGCAAGGGTATGCGCATCGTGCGAGAAGCCGGCGAATTCGCGTCCATGCTCGCCTCGTGCCGACGCGAGGCCGCAGCGAGTTTCGGCAACGATGCGGTGCTGATCGAGAAGTACGCCACCCGCCCGCGCCATGTCGAGATCCAGGTCTTTGCCGACACGCACGGCAACACCGTCTATCTCTTCGAGCGCGACTGCTCGGTGCAGCGACGCCATCAGAAGGTCATCGAAGAAGCCCCCGCGCCCGGGCTGAGCCAGGCGCAGCGCCGCGCCATGGGCGAGGCGGCGGTCGCGGCGGCCCGCGCGGTCGGCTATGTCGGCGCCGGCACGGTCGAATTCATCATGGATGCCAGCGGCGCCTTCTACTTCATGGAGATGAACACCCGGCTGCAGGTCGAGCATCCGGTCACCGAAATGATCACCGGTCTGGACCTGGTCGAGTGGCAATTGCGCGTGGCAGCAGGCGAGCGGCTGCCCCGCCTGCAGGAGGCGCTCACCGTGAGCGGCCATGCGATTGAAGTGAGGGTCTATGCCGAGAACCCTGATCGCGGCTTTCTGCCCTCGACCGGCAAGCTGGTCCATTTGCGCACGCCAGCGGCGGTCGAGTTCGCGGTCGGCACCGATGCCCACGGGCAGGCGGCCGCCGTGCGCATCGACAGCGGCATCGGCCAGGGCGATGCGATCACGCCGCATTACGATCCGATGATCGCCAAGCTCATCGTCTGGGGTGAGGACCGCGCCCAGGCGATCCGCCGCATGCAGATCGCGCTGGCTGACTTCGAAGCGGTCGGGCCCTCGACCAATGTCGATTTTCTGGCCCGGCTGATGCGCTGTCGCGCCTTTGTCGAGGCCGACCTCGATACCGCACTGATCGAACGCGAAGCCGCCGCGCTCGCGCCCTCGTCAGCGCCTGCCCCGATCGAGGTGCTGGCTGCTGCTGCGGCGGCGGTCCTCACCGCCGAGGCGGTCGCATCCGACGCCGCCGACCCCTGGTCGATCACCGACGGCTTTCGGGTCCATGCCCGACAGCCCCGCATCCTGAGCTTGAATGATCGCGGCCAGAGTGTGGCGGTCGGCATCGACACCAGCCCGGGCGGCTTCACCGTCCATGCCGGGGGCGAATCGACCTGCCTGTCAAGTTTGCAGCGCGACGGTGACCGGATTACCGGGCTGCTCGGTACCGGTCGCCTCGATGTGACCGCGGTGCTGGCCCGCGAGACCCTGCATCTCTTCATGGCTCAGTCGCGCTGGCAGCTCGGTTACGCGCCACAGCTGTCGCATGCCGGTGATGCCGGCGCGCCGGAAGGTCAGCTGAGTGCGCCGATGCCGGGCAAAGTGATTGCACTGCTGGTCGAGGCTGGCACCAAGGTTCGCAAGGGTCAGCCGATGCTGGTGATGGAAGCGATGAAGATGGAACACACCATCGCAGCGCCAGCCGACGGCACGGTGCAGCGATTGCCGTTTGCGATCGGCGATCAGGTGGCCGAAGGCGCACTGCTGGTCGAGTTCGTTGCCTGATCGTGGTCAAGCTCATGGCCTGAGCGTGGCCTGAGCGCGGCACAGCCGCAGGCCTCGATCTTGCGTCCTGATGGCATCGACCCGAGCAATCTTGCCGGGCGTCAGTCACTTTGCCGCAGGAAACCACGCCATGAAAGACACCTTCGAGTTGCCCTTCAAGGGCCCCTCACCGCTGACCACGACCGCTGCCAGCGACATCATGGTCGCCGCCTGCCAGCGCAGCCTGGCATTGCACGCCGAACTGCTCGATCAGCTGGTCAGTCGCACGCTCGATCAGACCCGGCAGGCAGGCGCGGCCGGCGAGTCGAAGCCGGGCCTGAACGCCATGGGAAACTGGATGTCAGCCGATGCCATGCGCACCTGCGTGGTCGAGCCGATGTGGCGCTACATGATCGGCATGATGTCGCTCGGCCGTAATGCCAGCACCACGATGACCTCACTGGTCACCGCGCAGATGCGTGGCTCGCAAGAGGAGATGCATTCGCTGTCGCAGGTGGCCCATGACGATGCCGAGCGCGCGGCGGTCGATGCCGCCACCGCTACCGGCTCGGCCATGTCGTGCTGCATGAATGCGGTCGGCAAGCTCGGCGAGATCGCGGCACACAACGCGGCGTCTGCCGCTGCCGCAGCCGGCGCAGCCGGACACGAAGCCGGCAACGGCGGCGCCCCGCGTCGGGGGGGCGCTCACTCGGGGCGCGCCTCGGCACGTGGCAGCGCTCATTGAGCGCGTCGGACTGACGACGGGCGCGACCTGACCGCGCCCGGGGCCGTCAACGGGCAGGTCGCTTCGATCAGCCGAGGTAGCGGCCGGCCATCTCACTGACCGCCGCACGAAAGCCGGTGACTGTGCCGTTGATGATGTCGGCCACCGACTCGACGCTCTCGATGCGACCGCACACCTGGCCGGTCAAGGGCACGGCGGCTTCCATGTCGCCGCCAAAATAAAGCTGCAGCACGCCGGCAAATTCGGCACGCATGTTCTCGGGGTTCTTGGCCTCCAGGCGCGTGGTGCGCTCGGTGCGCAGTGCCCGCAGGGCCGGGCCGTTGCCGCCACGATTGAGAAAGACAGTGTCGGTTTCGCTGGCGCCCACGATCGCTTGCTTCCAGTTCATGTGCGCAGGCGATTCGGCCGACGACAGCATCCGGGTGCCCATCTGGATGCCCTCGGCGCCCATGGCAAACGCGGCAGCCATCGAGCGGCCGTCGGTGAAGCCGCCCGCGGCGATCACCGGGACCTTCACCTTGGAGCAGACCAGCGGCAGCAGCACCATCGAGGCAACATCGCGCTGATTCTTGAATCCGCCGCCCTCGGCGCCTTCAACAATCAGGCCGTCGACCCCGGCTTCGACCGCCTTGAGCGCTGCCTTGAGCGTGGGCACCACGTGAAAGACAGTGAGGCCCGCCTCCTTGAGCTCGGCGCAATAGCGGCTCGGATCGCCGGCCGAGGTGGTCACGAAGCGCACCCCCTCATCGACCACGAACTTCACGATGTCGGGATCCTTGACATACATCAGCGCGATGTTCACGCCGAAGGGTTTGTCGGTGAGATCGCGCATCTTCTTGATCTCGAGACGGATGGCATCGAGCTCGCCGGAGGCGGTTTCGATGATGCCCATGCCACCGGCATTGGAGACAGCGGAGGCGAGCTGCGCACGGGCGATCCAGCCCATCGGCGCCTGGACGATGGGGTATTTCACGCCCATCAGGCGGGTGACACGGTTGTCGATCGGGGGCACGGTGGTCGTCATGGCAAGGGAGTCTCTGGTGTCGGTCAGACATCGATGTTAGCGCGTGCGGCACGGGTGATCGCCTATGATCGGGCGATGCACATCGTCATTACCCACAACGAACCCGGGGCCGGCCTGGCCTGGCAGCGCGAGCTGTCGCGGCGCCTGCCCGAGCTGCAGATCTCGATTGATCCGGGCTGCCCCGACGGCGCCGCCGGCCTGCCTGGCACGCGAAGTCATCCGGCAAGCGCCGAACTGGCCTCAGCCGACTTCGCGGTCGGCTGGAAGCCGCCGGCAGACTTCTTCTCGCGCCACTCCCGACTGCAGGCCTTTTTCTCGACCGGCGCCGGCGTCGACCATCTGCTGCGCCATCCCGGTCTGCCGGCAGGGCTGACGATCATCCGCCTGGAAGACGCCGGCATGGGCCCGCTGATGGCCGATTACTGTCTGCACGAGCTGCTGCGCATCGCCGGTCGTCATGACGCTTACGCGGCGCAGCAGCGCGACCGGTGCTGGCAGGAATTACCGGCATTCTCCCGCGAAGATTTACCGGTTGGCATCGTCGGCGTCGGTGTGCTTGGCGCGCAGGTCGGCGCGCACCTGGCGCGTGCCGGCTTTACCGTGCGCGGCTTTGCCCGATCGGCCAAGTCGATCGAAGGCGTCGAGGTGATGCACGGCGATCGCGCATGGCCGGCCTTCCTTGCGGCAAGCCGCGTACTGATCCTGCTCGCGCCGCACACGCCGCAGACCGACAAGCTGATCGATGCCGCTGCCCTGCGCCTGCTGCAGCCGCAGGGGTGGCTGATCAATGTCGCGCGCGGCGCACTGGTGGTCGAGGCTGATCTGATTGCCGAGCTCGATTCAGGGCGGCTTGCGGGCGCAACACTCGATGTGTTCCGGCAAGAGCCGCTGCCGGCCAGTGATCCCTTGTGGCACCATCGGGCCGTCCGGATCACACCGCACGTGTCGGCGCCAACCCAGATCGGGCTATCGGCCGAGCAGATTGCCGGCAAGATCGGCGCGCTGAGACGGGGCGAGCGTTGCAGCGGCCAGGTCGATTCGCAGCGCGGCTACTGAAACCTGGCGCAGTGCTCGCGCCAGTCATCACAGGATTTGTGAGACATCCGGGCATTGCCCATGCCGACGAGAAAGCGAGACAACATGACAATGACTCTGCCGAAACGCGTGACTCTGGTCGAGGTCGGCGCACGGGACGGTCTGCAGAACGAGCAGACACCGATCACGACCGACATTCGCATCGACCTGTGCAATCGGCTGAGCGATGCCGGATTTCCGAATGTCGAGGCGGGATCTTTTGTCTCGCCGAAATGGGTGCCGCAGATGGCCGATACCGCCGAGCTGATGGGTCGCATCGTGCGACGTCCGGGCGTGATCTATTCGGTGCTGACGCCTAATCTCAAGGGCTTCGAGGGCGCGCTGGCCGCGCGGGCCGACGAGGTGGTGATCTTCGGCGCAGCCTCCGAAGCCTTTTCGCACCGGAACATCAACTGCTCGATTGCCGAGTCGGTGGCGCGTTTCGAGCCGGTGGCGCGTGCGGCCAAGGAGCACGGCATGCGGCTGCGAGCGAGCGTGTCGTGTGCGATGGGTTGCCCCTATCAGGGCGAGGTTCCCCCGGCTGCGGTGGCCGATATCGTGGCCCGCTTTGCCGATCTGGGCTGCGACATGATCGACATTGCCGACACCATCGGTGTGGGCACGCCGCGTCAGACGCAGGCTGCCTTCGAAGCCGCACTCACGGTGGTGCCGGTTGCACGCCTGTCGGGCCATTTTCATGACACTTACGGCATGGCGCTGGCTAATGTCTATGCCAGCCTCGAGCTCGGTGTCTCGACCTTTCACGCCTCGGTGGCAGGCCTTGGCGGCTGCCCGTTTGCCAAGGGTGCCACCGGCAATGTCGCCACCGAAGACCTCCTCTACATGCTCGATGGTCTGGGCATCGAGACCGGGGTCGATCTGGCCAAGGTGGTTGCGATCGGCCAGTGGATCTCCTCGCACATCGGCCGCAAGGCAGCTGCCCGCGCGGGCAATGCGCTGAGCGCGAGGCTGGCGGCCTGAGCGCTCGACGCCCTTGCTGCACCCCTTTTTGCACCCCTTTCTGCAACCCTGACTGTGACCCTTGCGATGAAGTCTCCCTTTGCACCCGACGATGACGCGCTGCGCGACGCCGCCGCCGCCGGCCGTCCGGTGCCCTCACCCTGCATCTCGGTCTGCCAGATCGACCCGCGCACAAGGCTGTGCAACGGCTGTCTGCGAACGATCGACGAAATCGCCGCCTGGGGCGGCATGAACAACGATGCACGACTGTCGGTCTGGGGGGAGATCCGTCGCCGGCAAAGCGGGGCGTCATGAAGACCGCGCGCTGGTACTTCGACTTCATCTCGCCCTACAGCTACCTGCAACACACGGTGCTGACCCGCTTCGAAGGCTTGGTGCAGATCGAGCCGGTACCGATCCTGTTCGCCGGCCTGCTCGAACATCATGGCCAGAAGGGCCCGGCCGAGATCCCGGCCAAGAAGCGCCACACTTTTCGCGAAGTGGTCTGGCGCGCGCACCAGCAGGGCATCGCCTTCACGCTGCCGCCGGCTCATCCCTTCAATCCACTGCGGCTGCTGCGGCTTGCCATCGCGCTCGAGTGCAACCCGGCAGCGATCGATGCGATCTTTCGCTTCGTCTGGGTGCAGGGTTGCCTGCCCGATGATGAGCCGGCCTTCAAGGCGCTGTGCGAGCGGCTGGGCGTGAATAAGCCCGAAGCAGCGATCGGCCGCCCCGAGGTCAAGGACGCCCTGCGCCGCAACACCTCGCGGGCGATCGATGAGGGCATCTTCGGCGTGCCGACACTGGCCTTCGACGATCAGCGCTTCTGGGGCTTCGACATGACCGATGCCGCGCTGGCCTGCCTGCGCGGCGATGAGTTCTTTGATTCACCGATCATGCAGCGTGCCACCACTCTGCCCGACGGCGTTCAACGCCGCACGCGCTGAATCGCCATGGCCTCTGGGTCGGCCCAACCATTGCCCGCGCTGCCGCCCTCGATGCGCTTCATCGAGCGCGATTGGCTGTCGGCCAACGGCGTGCTCTTTGACGACGGTCATCACACCGCCCTGATCGACTCCGGCTATATCAAGCATGCCGACATGACGCTGTCGGTCATCCGCCATGCGCTTGGCGGGCGCCGGCTCGAACTGCTGATCAACACGCATCTGCACTCTGACCACTGCGGCGGCAATGCCATCCTGCAAAGGACCTATGGCTGTCGCACGGTCATTCCGGTGGCCAGTGCGCAGGCGGTGCGCGATTGGGATGCGCAGGCCCTGAGCTTCGGGCCGACCGGTCAGCGCTGCGAACAATTCGCCTTCGACGATGTGCTGGTTGATGGTCAGATGATCGAACTTGGCGGATTGCCATGGCAGGCGATCGCCGCGCCAGGGCACGACCCGGATTCGATGGTGCTCTACTGCGAGCCGGCCCGCATCCTGATCTCGGCCGATGCACTCTGGGAAAACGGCTTCGGCGTGATCTTTCCGGAGCTGGAAGGCGAGTCGGGCTTTGCCGAGCAGCGCGCCATCCTCGATCGCATCAGCGAACTCGAGATCGACCTGGTGATCCCCGGCCACGGGCCGATGTTCACCGATGTGCGTGGCGCCCTCGAGCGCGCCGGCCAGCGCCTCGACTACCTCAGCGCCGATGCCGCGCGAAACGGCCGTCAGGGCATCAAGGTGCTGCTCAAGTTCCTGCTGCTCGAGCATGAGCAGATTGCACACGCCGACCTGATCACCCTGATGGACACCGTGCCCCTGATCGCGCAGACCAACCGGCGCTTCATCGGCCTGGACCCGACGGCGCTGGCCGACTGGGCGAGCAGCGAACTGGTGCGCGCCGGTGCCGCGCGCCGCGAAGGCGACAGGCTGCTCAACGCCTGAGTCCGAGTCGGCGCGAGTCGAAGCCTGTTCGTATCAGAGCCCCGGCGGCATCGGCTATCCTCAAGGCCATGAATACTCCGCTGATCCGCGACAGCCGCGACGCCGATCTGACCGCCATCCAGGCGATCTATGCCCACCATGTCCTGCATGGCACCGGCACCTTCGAGATCACGCCGCCCGATCTGGCAGAAATGACCCGTCGGCGCGCCGATGTGGTGAAAAACGGCTTTCCGTATCTGGTTGCCCACGAGGGCGATCGGGTGCTGGGCTATGCCTATGTCAACTGGTTCAGATTGCGGCCTGCCTACCGCTTCACCGTCGAAGACTCGATCTATATCGACGAGTCCGCACGCGGGCGCGGCGTCGGACGTCTGCTGCTCACCGCCCTGATCGAACGCTGCGAGGCGGCCGGCTGCAGGCAGCTGCTCGCAATCATCGGCGACAGCGGCAATACCGGATCGATCGGCTTGCATGCGCGGTGCGGCTTTCGATTTGCCGGCACGATGCGCAGCACCGGCTGGAAATTCGATGGCTGGCTCGACACCGTGATCATGCAGCGCGAACTCGGCGATGCCGACCGGCAAGCACCGCAACTCGATGCTCCGACCGCACGGGGGCTGCTGCCCTGAGGCACAAGGCCTGCCAACGCCGCAGACCGTTTACTTCGATGTTGCCGTCAGCTTGGCGCGCAGCTCGACGCCTGTACCCTTGTTGATGAACTGGGTGGTCGCCACCTGCGACAGATCAACCTCGCCCGCCTTGTAGAGGCCGGCCTTGACCATCTTGTCGTAGAAATCCCTGATACGGGCGGGATCGATGGCGCCGATCCCGCGCGACAGGGAATCGCCGGAATCGACGATGCCAAGCTGCTTGAGGAGCACCACGCCGCGATCGAGTTCGTCCTGGGTGATATCGGGGTTCTCCTTGCGGATCATGGCGTCGACCGCAGTGCGGTCACCATGGAGATAGTTGACCCAGCCGATGATCGAAGCCTCCACAAATTTTCGGACCATCTCGGGTTTGTTTCTGACCGTCTCGGTGCGGGCCTCGATGGTGTTGGCATAGGTTGACCAGCCGTTATCCGACAGCAGGAAGGCCTTGGGCACGAAGCCCGCGGCCTTTTCGATCGCGATCGGCTCGGCAGTGATGTAACCCTGCTGCACCGAGCGCTTGTTGGTGATGAAGGCCGCACTGTTATAGGCATAGGGCTTGAGCTGGCTGTCGTTGAAGCCGAGTGTCTTCATCCACTGCCACCAGGTGTACTGCGCATCCTTGGCAATGAAGATCACCGGCGCTTTTTTCATGTCGTCCCAGGTGGCGAACTGGCCGGGATGGGTGATCAGCGCCTGCGGATCCTTCTGGAACATCGATGCCACGACGATGGTCGGCACCTTGTTGCGAACATTGTCAAAGCTGTGAAGGAGGTTGCCGGTGAGCAGAAAGTCGATGCGCCCGGCCGACAGCAGCGGGCGGTTGTTGACCTGTGGCCCGCCCTGACGAATCTCGACATCGAGGCCGTAGCGCTTGTAGGTGCCGTCGACCAGAGCCTGATAAAAGCCGCCCTGCGAGGTTTCGGCCTTCCAGTTGATCGCGAAGACAACCTTTTCCTGGGCAGCCGCCGGCATGCACGGCAGGATCAGCGCGAGTGCGACAAGACAGGCATAGCGGGACGCAAACATCTTGAAACGCCTATGGAATGTGCGAGGAGGAGATCCCCGCAATACTTTGTGTCAGCGGTTGTCAGCCGGAGGACTGATTCATCTCGGTGTCGTGCCAGCGACCGAGCAGCCGCCTGGCCAGCCAGTCGAAGATGAGGAAGATGCCGATCCCCACCATCGACACTAGCACCAGCGCGGCGAACATCCGAGGAATTTCGGTCCGAAAGCTGGCCTCCAGAATACGAGAGGCCAGGCCGGTCTCGCGGCCCGCAGCCCCTGCGGCAAACTCGGCCACCACCGCACCGATCAGGGCCAATCCGCCGGCAATGCGCAGGCCGGCCAGAAAATACGGCAAGGCGCTCGGCACCAGCAGCAGATGCAGGCGCTGCCAGGGGCTCGCCCCATAGAGCGTGAACAGGTCGCGAAGATTGGCATCGGCGCTGCGCAAACCGACCACGGTATTGGCCAGGATCGGAAAGAAGGCGACGATGAAGGCGCAGATCAGCAGCGCCACCGTGGTCGACTCGATATAAATCAGGATCAGGGGCGCGATCGCCACGATCGGGGTGACCTGAAGCACGATCGCCAGGGGAAAGAAGGCATTCTCGATTCGCCGCGAGGTGGCAAAGAGCGCTGCAATCAGCACGCCACCCACCACTGCCAGCAACAGGGCGCCAGCGGTGATCTTGATGGTGAACCACATCGAGGGCAGCAGCGACGGCAGATCGGTCCAGAGCGTCTGGGCGACCAGCGAAGGCGCCGGGAGGATGTAGTGCGGGATGTGATTGATTCGCACCACCGCCTCCCACAGGCCCAACGCCAATACGCACACCATCACCGGCGCCAGCACCGACTGGCGCTGCGAGGCGCTCATGCGTAGGCCCTGCTCAGCTGAGCCGAGGCCTGAACGCACCACCGGGCATAGCGTTCGCTGGCCCGGAAAGCTTCATCGCGAGTCAACGCGGCATCGATATCGATCGACTCGACAATACGCCCCGGCCGGCCGCTGAACACCGCAATACGGCTCGACAGATAGACCGCCTCGTAGACGCTGTGGGTGACGAAGACCACGGTGAGTGACTGCTCGCGCCAGATGCGCCGCAGATCATCATCGAGACGGCCACGGGTGATCTCGTCAAGCGCCGCGAAGGGCTCATCGAGCAGCAGCAGATTGGGGCGGGTGGCAAGTGCCCTGGCAATCGACACCCGCATGCGCATGCCGCCCGAGAGCTCGCGCGGAAACGCGGCAGCAAATTCGGTCAGCCCGACCAGGTCGAGGACCTGCATCACCTCATCGCGCACCGAGGCCGCCGAGCGGCCCTGCAGTCGCAATGGCAATCGGACGTTGTCGAAGACCGTCGCCCAGGGCATCAGGGTTGGCTCCTGAAAGACGAAGCCCAGACGCATGTCGGGCGCTCGCTGCATCCGGCCGGTCGTCGGTTGGGCCAATCCGGCCGCAAGCCGCAGAGCGGTACTTTTTCCGCAACCGGACGGTCCGAGCAGACTCAGGAACTCGCCGCGTTCAAGCTCGAGATCGAGCCGGTCGAGCGCCTGAACCCCGGTCGGAAAGCGCACCCCCACCCCCTGCATCGAGAGGGCCAAAGACGGATCGGGATGGTTGGGCATCGGGCGATAGTAGCTCAGCCCGATGACTGGACTCACTCAGGAGGGGCGGTCGCCGCGCCTGCGGAAAAAGAGCGTGGCCGCTTCGGTGCGGTTGCGGACACCGAGGCGCTGCAAAAGCTCACGAACATGCGCTTTGGTGGTGTTCAGGCTGATGTTCAGGCGCTGGGCGATTTCGATATTGGGCATGCCTTCGGCAATGCCCTGCCAGATCTGCTGCTGGCGGGGCGACAGCTCGGAGCGACTCGCTGACCGGGTGATCGCCTCGACCGGGCCATTGCCGGCGACACCCTTCGAGGTGGCCACACGGTCGGGCAACAGGGCCGAGAGTTCGCCGAGCAGCCGCGCGGTACTTTCGGTCTTGCACACAACCGCCACCGCACCGTATTCGGTCGCATTGCGCCGGACCTGATCGCTGTCGAGGCCGGTAAAGACGATCAGCGGAATCTCGGGCCGCAGGGCTCGCAGGTCGGTGATGCTGGCCATGCCGTCGGCATCCGGCAGGCGAAGGTCGAGCACGGTGACAACGATGTTCTTCTCAACCTGGTAGAGCGTGCGGGCCTGCCGCAGATTGGGCGCCTGAATCGCCTGCACGCCGTCGAAATGCGAGCCGATGAGGTCTTGCAGCGCCTCGGGAATGATGGGGTGATCATCGATCACCAGAACGAATACTTGCGAGTTCCGACTTTCAGGGCCGGAGGGGCTGACCGCTGAAGAGCTGACCGTCTCGGAGTCCTGAACTTCACCGTTTCCTTCTGTCATTGGCTTCTTGGTCTCGTACTGTGCCGATCTGATGTTCAAGCTTGTCCGCGGCCGATTGTCAGAGAAGGCCGACGCGAAAAGGTCTTTTTCCTTCTTGTACAAGCTCGACAGACAGATCAAGCTACCTCAGGGTCATCCTCCCGACAAGGCAAAGACTGAACTACCAGGCAGTATTCGACTGGCGACCGATCCTTATTGATGGGGCACCAGCGCAACTGATGCCTTAGGCACCCTGATCCTCTGTCAGATCACCGATCCGGTGCAGCCGTCCATCGGCACGATCGCACCCGACACATAGCTCGCAGCATCCGACGCCAGAAAGAGCGCAACCCGAGCGACTTCCTCGGGTTGGGCCATGCGCCCCATCGGAATCCTGGCGAGTTCATCGGCGAGCACCTGCTCGCGCGTCTTGCCGCTGGCGCGCGCCGAAACCTCGAGGCCTTCCTCGACGCGGCTGGTGAAAGTCAGGCCCGGGTTGATCGCGTTGACGCGCACGCCCTGCCCGGCATGGGCCCGGGCATAGCCGACCGTGGCCAGCATCAGCGCCGCGTTGGCGGCACCGCCCGAGATATGCATCGGCGAGGCCACCCGACCACCTTGCCCGATGATGTTGACCACCGAGCCGCGACCCCGCCGGGCCATGGCCTGCACCACCGGCGCCAGCACATGCATGGTGCTGAAGTATTTCGCGTCCATGCCCTGATGAAAGGCCGCGGCGTCGAGGTCGTCCGGTGCAAAGCGGCGGGCTGCACCCGCCGAGTTGACCAGCAGGTCGATCGCGCCGACTTCCGACTCGATGCGAGCAACCAGGGCCACCGCCGACTTCGCATCCGACAGGTCGGCCGCCATCGGTAGGGCTGACAGACCTTCGGCGACCAGCTCATCGCAGGCTGCGGCCAGCCGGGTGGCATCGCGGGCGACCAGGACGACCCGGGCGCCGGCGGCCGCAAACTCGCGGGCACAGGCCAGTCCGATGCCTCGGCTGGCACCGGTGACGACGGCAAGGCGATTGTCGAGGCTGATCTTCATGGCAGGTTCTCCTGTTGCGCAGCGGTGAGCGGCATGGTTACGGTGTTGATCGCGGTCTTTTTTATCCATGCGACCCGGCGGGCCGCGACCGCAGTTTGCCACCGGCAGACCGCGAGCCATGCGTGGCACGCGTGGCACAATCGACCGCAACGAGACCGAGGGGACCATGGATCGACGCAATTTTCACCGCCTGCTTGCGCAGGCTGCAGCCGTTGGGGCACTGCCGCCGCTGGCGGCAGGCACCGCAACCTCGACGCTGGCGCAGGAAAGCTGGCCTTCGCGGCCAGTCAAAATCATTGTCGCCTTCGCCACCGGCAGCGGCAATGACCTGATCGCGCGCCAGCTCGCACCGAAACTCGCCGAATCAATCGGCCAGCCGGTGGTCGTCGAAAACCGCGCCGGTGCCGGCGGCATGATCGGCACCGATGCGGTCGCCAAGGCCGCGCCCGACGGCTACACCATCGGCCTGGGCACCAGCTCGCAACTCGTCATGAATCCGGCGCTTCTGCCCAAGCTGCCTTTCGACATCGACCGCGACCTCACCACCATCGGACTGATCTCACGGACCCAGATGGTGCTCGCCGGCCGGCGCGACGGCGCTCCCGACCTGCGCACCCTGATTGCACGCGCCAAAGCGGCGCCCGGAAAGATCAGCTATGGGTCGGCCGGCAACGGCTCGATCAGCCATATCGTCGGCGAAACCTTCGCGCGGTCGGCCGGCATCGAACTGCTCCATGTGCCCTACAAGGGCAATGGCGCGGCGATGCAGGATCTGGCGGGCGGCCAGATCGACCTGGTGTTCGATGGGTTTTCAACCTCCGGGCCGATGATGAAGGCCGGCCAGATCCGCGTCCTGGCGGTCAGCGGCGATCGGCGCAATGCCGGCTATCCCGAGGTGCCGACCTTCGCCGAGGCGGGCGTCGCCGACTACGAGGCCTACACCTGGAACTGCCTGATTGCGCCAAAAGCCACGCCACGGCCGATCATCGACCGGCTCAACCGTGCGCTGAACAAGGCACTCGCCGAGCCCGACATTCGCCAGCGGCTTGATGGCTACGGCGCAGAAAACCTCGCCGGCAGCACGCCCGAATCGGCCGACGCTTTTGGTGCTGCACAGCGTAGCCGCTGGGTACCGATCGTGCGCGCCATGAATCTCCGGGTCGAATAGAACGACATCACAGGACACCACGCACCATGGACACCTCCACCAGCAGCAAGTCCCCGGCACCGACCGACACATCGGCGACTGCCGCCACCAGCGCCACTGATTGGGCCGCGATCTCGGCCGAGCTCGAGCGTCTGCTCAAACTTCGCGCCATGCCCTTTTGCATGAAGCGCTTCGACAGCGTCGATGAGATGGCGGCAATCCCGCGCATCCGCCGGCCCAAGTCGATTCACACCACCGACCAGATCGTGGCGCAAGCGGCCCGCCTGGGCTGGACGGTCGGCATCACCGGCGATGATCTGGTCGGCGCGCAATGTCGCACCGTGGTCGGCCTGGGCGCGCCCGATGCTGAGTGGCGCTCGGGCAAATCGATGGTTGGCGTCTGGTATGCCACGCCGGAAGATGCACATGCCCATCAGCGCGCGATGCATATTCCGGCACGTGCCGCTGCGCTCGCGGTCTCGCCGCTGTCGTCGGGGCGCCTGGGCACGCCCGACATCGCGCTCTTTTATGCCACTCCGGGCGCGATGATCTACTTCATCAACGGCCTGCAATGGACCGGCTACAAGCGCTTCGACTGGAGCGTGGTCGGCGAATCGGCCTGCGCCGACTCCTGGGGGCGGGCGCTGGCCACCGCCGAACCAAGCCTGTCGATTCCGTGCTTTGCCGAGCGCCGCTATGGCGGGGTGCTCGATGACGAAATGCTGATGGCGCTGCCGCCAGCCCTGCTGGTCAAGGCGATCGAGGGCATGCATGCGCTGGCGAAAAACGGTTTTCGCTATCCCTTTGCCCAATACGGCATCCAGCAGGACGTGCGCGACGGGATGGCGGTGAGCTATCCCGAGCGGGCACAATCGAAAACACCCCCGGCAACAAAATAGAGCGACACGCCATGACCGCACTCGACTCCGAACTGCACCGCTTTCTGGCAGCCCGCGACCAGCTGTTCGCGCTGCGCACCGATCATCCGGCGGCCAACGCCGCATTCGCCTGGCCCAGGCTTGATCGCTTCAACTGGGCGATCGACTACTTTGATGCAATGGCGCGCAACAACCCGGCGCCGGCGCTGCATATCGTCGAGGAGTCGGGCACCGAGGCCAAACTGAGCTATGCCGAGCTGTCGCGCCGCTCGTCGCAGGTCGCCAACTTTCTGGTCGGGCGTGGCACGCGTGCCGGTGATCGCATCCTGCTGATGCTGGGTAACGAAGTCCCGCTCTGGGAGACCATGCTGGCGGCGATCAAGATCGGTGCGGTGGTCATCCCGGCCACCACCCTGCTGTCGGGCGCCGATCTGGCCGATCGCATCGAACGCGGGCAGGTCCGCTGGATCCTGACCAACGGCACCGGGCAGGCGCGGGTGAGCGAACTGCCGGCGGCAGCCCTTGCAGGCATCGGCTGCATCCTGGCCGGCGACGCCGGGCGCGGCAACGATGGTCGCCCGCCTGCCGGCTGGACCGACTATCGCGACTCGGCGGCAAGCCCCGACAGCTTCGTGCCGACCGACGCGGGTGCGGTGACCGCGCCGTTGCTCGAGTACTTCACCTCGGGGACCACCTCCAAACCGAAGCTGGTTCGCCATTCGCGCCAGAGCTATCCGGTAGGTCATCTGTCGACGATGTACTGGCTCGGACTGCAGCCGGGCGACGTGCACTGGACGATCAGCTCGCCGGGCTGGGCCAAGCATGCCTGGAGCTGCTTTTTTGCGCCCTTCAATGCGCAGGCCTGCGTCTTCATCTACAACTACAGCCGCTTCAACGGGCCGACCATCCTCAATGTGCTCATCAAGTACGGCGTCAAGACGCTGTGTGCACCGCCAACCGTCTGGCGCATGCTGATCCTGGAAGATCTGCCGCGA
>Ga0164292_10001882_pt1 | contig 17098 bp, 15 predicted proteins | sample GEODES117metaG_FD_111486 | JGI IMG/M metagenome (GOLD analysis project Ga0164292, IMG submission 111486) | Eutrophic lake water microbial communities from Lake Mendota, Wisconsin, USA - GEODES117 metaG | ecosystem: Environmental > Aquatic > Freshwater > Lake | place: USA: Lake Mendota...
CCCCAAGGAGATGTCCGGGATCGACGACCGACTGATCTCGCGCTTCAACTCCGGCCTGATCGTCGCGATCGAGCCGCCCGAGCTCGAGATGCGGGTCGCGATCCTGATGCGCAAGGGCGAGTTCGCCGGGCATGCGCTCGATGAGGACGTTGCATTCTTCGTCGCCAAGCACATTCGCCAGAACGTCCGCGAGCTCGAGGGCGCGCTGCGCCGGATCCTCGCCTACGCCCAGTTCCGAAACCAGCCGATCACCCTCGATCTGGTCAAGGAGGCGCTCAAGGACCTGCTCTCGTTCAACCGCGGGCAGATCTCGGTCGAGTTCATCCAGAAGACGGTCGCCGATTTCTACAAGATGAAGGTGGCCGACATGTATTCCAAGCGCCGGCCCGCCAACATCGCACTGCCCCGCCAGATCGCGATGTACCTGGCCAAGGAGCTGACGCAGAAGAGCCTCCCTGAGATCGGCGAGCTCTTCGGCGGTCGGGACCACACCACGGTGCTCCATGCGGTCAGGAAGATCGCGGAGCTGAGGCAGCACCGCCCCGAGCTGAACCATCAGATCCACGTGCTCGACCAGACGCTCAGGGAGTACCTGTGAGCGCTTCCTCGCATTCGGCGCTGATGTATACGCCTGGGGACAACCCCGTGGACAACCCGGTGGACGACGGGGCGGATCTCCGGTGGACGGATGCGGGACTCGCAGGGAACAACCCGGCCCCGGGACGCGCTGGACACGATTCGTCCCCGTCAGTCCCGCGATCCCACGGCGACCGTGCACAGGGTTGGCAGCACCCGCTGAACCAGCACCGGGGCGGGCCACAGCGGTTGTCCACATATCCACCGACTACAACAACTAGCTAACAACAATCATATAAAAGGAAAAGAGATGTTGATGATCAAGGCGACCCGCGATGCGATCCTGCGCCCGTTGCAGACGGTGGCGGGCATCGTCGAGCGTCGTCACACCCTCCCGATCCTCGCCAACGTCCTGGTCCGCAAGCAGGGCGACCAGGTGTCATTCCTCGCCACCGACATCGAGATCCAGGTCCGTACGGCGGCCTCCCTCGGCAGCGGCAAGGAAGACGCCGCGATCACCGTCAACGCCCGCAAGCTGATCGACATCCTGAGGTCGCTGCCGGACACCGAGGTCGGTATCAGCCTGGCATCCAAGAAGCTGAGCATCGCCGCGGGCAAGAGCCGCTTCTCCCTGCAGACGCTCGGACCCGAGGAGTTCCCCACGGTCGCACCCAGCGATGCCGTGGGCGCGACCCTCTCGATGCCGCAGCGCGAGCTCAAGCACCTGTTCGCGATGGTCCACTTCGCGATGGCCCAGCAGGACATCCGGTACTACCTGAACGGCCTGCTGCTCGTCGTCGACGGCAACGCGATCCGAGTGGTGGCCACCGATGGTCACCGCCTGGCCTACTGCGCGGCCGAGACCGGCACCGAGCTCGGACGGCAGGACGTGATCATCCCGCGCAAGACCGTCACGGAACTGCAGCGCCTGCTCGACGACTCCGACGAACCGGTGACGATCGACATCGCACCGAACCAGATCCGCTTCCGCTTCGGCGAGGTGGAACTGCTGTCGAAACTGGTCGAGGGGAAGTTTCCCGACTACCAGCGGGTCATCCCCCAGGGGTACAAGAAGGCGATCGTCCTCGAGCGCTCGACCTGGGGCGATGCCCTCAAGCGCGCCTCGATCCTCACGTCCGACAAGTTCAAGGGCGTGCGCTTCACCCTCACGCAAGACACGCTCAAGGTCCAGACCACCAACGCCGAGCAGGAAGAGGCGGTCGAGGAACTCGACGTCGAGTACTCGGGCGAACCGCTCGACATCGGCTTCAACGTGACTTACCTGCTGGACGTGCTCGACAACCTGAAGACCGAGTCGGTGAAGTGCGAGTTCGGCGACGCCAACTCGAGCGCGCTCATCTCGGTGCCCGGCGACGACGGGTTCAAGTACGTCGTCATGCCGATGCGCATCTGACCCATCCGCCCCGCAGCGCACAAGAACGACCCAGCTCTAGAGAGGCCCCACCCAGCATGGCTGCAGTCCAACCGATCCTTCCCGAGACCCCGCCAATCCAGGCGGTCGATACGCCGAGCATCGAATCGGCCAACGACTACGGCGCCTCGTCGATCCAGATCCTCGAAGGCCTGGAGGCCGTGCGCAAGCGCCCGGGCATGTACATCGGCGACACCTCCGACGGCACCGGCCTGCACCATCTGGTCTTCGAAGTGGTGGACAACGCCATCGACGAGGCCCTTGCCGGCTACTGCGACGACATCGTCGTCACCATCCACACCGACAACTCCATCTCGGTCATCGACAACGGCCGCGGCATCCCGACCGGCGTGAAGATGGACGACAAGCACGAGCCCAAGCGCTCGGCGTCAGAGATCGCGCTGACCGAACTGCATGCGGGCGGCAAGTTCAACCAGAACAGCTACAAGGTGTCGGGCGGCCTGCACGGCGTGGGCGTGTCCTGCGTGAACGCGCTGTCCACCTGGCTGCGGCTCACGGTCAAGCGCGACGGCGCGGTGCACCAGCTCGAGTTCGAGCGCGGCATCCCGAAGGACCGGGTGATCGAGCTGGTCGACGGTGCCGAGACATCGCCGATGCGGGTGACCGGCACCACCGACAAGCGCGGCACCGAAGTCCACTTCATGCCGGACATCGACATCTTCACGGACATCACGTTCCACTACGAGATCCTGAGCAAGCGGCTGCGCGAACTCTCGTTCCTGAACAACGGCGTGAAGATCCGCCTGGTCGATCAGCGCCAGGCCAAGGAAGAATCCTTCGCCTTCATCGGCGGCGTCGGCGGGTTCGTCACGTACATCAACGAGAGCAAGACCCCGCTGAATCCGACGGTGTTCTACGCGACCGGCGAGCGCGAGGTCGATGTCGGGTCCGAGCGGCGTCGCGTGTCGGTCGAGGTCGCGATGCAGTGGAACACCTCGTACAACGAGCAGGTGCTCTGCTACACGAACAACATCCCGCAGAAGGACGGTGGCACGCACCTGACCGGACTGCGCGCGGCGATGACCCGCGTCATCAACAAGTACATCCTCGAGAACGACCTCGCCAAGCGCGCCAAGGTCGAGACCGCCGGCGACGACATGCGCGAGGGCCTGACCTGCGTGCTGTCGGTGAAGATGCCGGACCCTAAGTTCTCCTCGCAGACCAAGGAGAAGCTGGTGTCGTCGGAGGCGAGGCCCGCGGTCGAGGAGGTCGTGGCCGCGGCGCTCGATTCGTTCCTGCTCGAGCGGCCGGCCGATGCGAAGATCATCTGCGAGAAGGTCGTCGAGGCGGCACGTGCCCGAGAGGCCGCCCGCAAGGCACGCGAGATGACCCGAAAGTCGGTGCTCTCGGGCACCGGGCTGCCGGGCAAGCTCGCCGACTGTCAGGAGAAGGACCCGGCGAAATCCGAACTCTTCATCGTCGAGGGCGATTCGGCCGGCGGCTCCGCCAAGCAGGGGCGCGACCGCAAGTTCCAGGCAATCCTGCCGCTGCGCGGCAAGGTGCTCAACGTCGAGCGGGCGCGCTTCGAGAAGCTGATCGGCTCCGAGCAGATCGCCACGCTCGCCACCGCAATGGGCACAGGCATCGGCACCGGCAACGGCATCGGTGACTTCAACCCCGACAAGCTGCGCTATCACCGCATCATCATCATGACCGACGCGGACGTCGACGGTTCGCACATCCGCACGCTGCTGCTGACCTTCTTCTATCGGCAGATGCCGGCCTTGGTCGAGCGCGGTCACATCTACATCGCGCAGCCGCCGCTCTACAAGGTCAAGCATGGCAAGGACGAGCGGTACCTGAAGGACGATCACGAGCTCAACCAGTACATGCTGAAGCTGGCGCTCGAGAGCGCGGTGCTCCTGCCGAACGCGGCGGCCAAGGCGGAGTACGAGAGCCGCGTTGGCGCAGCGGCCAGCGCAGGCTCGAGTGCGGCCGCCTCCACCGCGTCCGCCATCGGTTCGCCCGGCGCGATCTCGGGTGACGCGCTCGGCGAGCTGGCACGCAAGTACTTCATGGCCGAGGCGGTCATCGACCGGCTCTCGCGGATCATCGACCCGGACGCGCTGCGCGCGATCCTCGACGGCACCGAGCTGGACCTGGCGGGCGAAGCGGCCGCCGCCACGACCGCGACGCGACTGCAGGCCGCGATGTCGCGTTACCGCAGCGAAGCCCAGCGCATGGACAGTGCTGCGGGCGCAACCGTCGTGCCGGTGTACGACGACAAGGACGAGTCGTGGACGCTGCGCATCGAGCGCCATCACCACGGCAACGTCCGGGTGTCGTCGGTCGACGCACACTTTCTGCTGTCGACCGACTACCGCACGCTGCTCGACTGCGCACTCACCGTCGGCGGCCTGGTCACCGACGGCGCCGAGATCCGGCGCGGTGACGGCGACCGCCAGCGCGCCCATGCGGTCATCGACTTCCGCGACGCGATGCGCTGGCTGCTCACCGATGCCGAGCGCAACGTCGGACGCCAGCGATACAAGGGTCTGGGCGAGATGAACGCGGTGCAGCTCTGGGAAACCACGATGGACGCGTCGGTCCGCAGACTGCTGCGCGTGCAGATCGAGGATGCGATCGCGGCCGACCAGATCTTCACGAAGCTGATGGGCGACGAGGTCGAGCCGCGGCGAGCGTTCATCGAGCAGAACGCGCTGGGGGCGCGCAACATCGACGTCTGAGCATGGAACACGATGTCGACGCGCGCCTTACCGAACTCGAGATCAAGACGGCCCTCGCAGAGGATCTCGTCGACAAGCTCAACGAGGTCATCGTGCGTCAGCAGGAGCAGATCGACCTGCTGATGCGCGAGGTGGCGCGCCTGGCGCGGCGGGACGAGCCGTCGGGCGACGATGCGGCCCCGTTCCGCAGCCTGCGCGACGAGATTCCGCCGCACTACTGACGGGGCGCACGCGGTTCAGGGCAGGCGCAGCTCGAACCGGGTGCCGCTCGCACCCTCGCCGTCCCAGAGATCGAGCAACCGCAGCTCGCCGCAGCGACCATCGTTGGTGTGCAACCGTGCCACGGTGCGGCACAGCTCGGTGCCCAGCCCGGTCCGCTCGCCATCGGTCGCGGTATCCGGTTCGCCGTCGAGACCCGGCCCGTCGTCCTCGACCGCGAGCACCAGCCAACCGTCCTCGCATCGGGCCGAGAGTCGGATGGTCGAGCGCGCGTAACGGGCCGCGTTGTCGACTGCGGCCTCGAGTGCGAGACCGATCAGGTAGGCGTCGAAGAACCAGTCGGCTGGCGCATGCGAGGCATCCACCTGGACCTCGATCTCCTGACGCGCTGCGATCGTTCGCCCGAACCGGGCAGCCTGCGCGAGGGCGCGCGCCGGATCCTCTTCCTGCTCGTTGGCCGCGAGCCCGTGGGCGTCGGCGCGATACAGGGTCAGGAAGGCCACCAGACGTCGCTGCAGCGCCACGGCATCGGTGCGCAGCGGTCCGAGTTCGGCGGCCAGGTCCGGATGCGCCGCGAGCAGCTCGGTCAACCGCTGCTCGTGTACCGCGAGCCGGTTCTTCAGGTCGTGCACGACGAGTGCGGACAGGCCCGGGAACATGTCAGGACGCCACCTCGGAGGCTTCGACGGCGGGCGCCCTGCCGGCAGACTCGAGCTTGTGGAGGTAGGCGTCCATCATTTTCAGGCGCACGGGGTCGGCGGTGCCGCGCTCGCGCAGGCGCACCAGCGCGGCCTGCACCTGAGCGAGCAGATCCGGCCGCACGCCCTTCACACGCATCGTCATCAGGTAGATCTCGACGGCCGCGGTCAGCACGCGGGTATGGTTGCGTGCCTTGGACAGCGCCGCATTGACCATCGAGACGGCCTCGTCGAAGCCGCCGGCCCGCAGCTTGCGCACGGCGGCCTCGGCATCCTTCGCCGCTTCCTCCGACCGGTCGACGCTCAGCGCCGCGGCACGCTCGGGCATGCCGGCATCGACCAGCACCTTGTTCGCCAGCGCACGCGTGGAGGCGTTCTCCGCCGCAGGCAGACGCTCGGCGGCCGCCACGGCCGCGTCGAGCAGCGCGAGGCCCTGATCGGTCATTCCTGCGGTCAGGGCAGCCTTCGCGATCAGCAGGCGCGTGTGCGGCTCGGCATCGACACCGAGTACGCCGGCGAGCCGCTTCGCGGCCGCTTCCGCTTCCACGGGCTGCTCGAGCGCGGTCCACGCCTGCACGTCGATCGCGGCCGCCAGGGCCTGCGTGCGCGCATCGTCGGGCTGGTCGGCGAGTTCCTTGGCGATGAGCTTGATCGCGCGCCGCGGATCGCCCCGCTCGAGGCTGACCTGCGCGAGCAGTGCGCCGTTGCGCGAATCCCGGGTGATCGCGTTGGCGGTCTGGCGGACCACCTTGCTCAGCGCGGCATCGGCGGTGTCGAGCTCGCCGGCGAGGTAGGCGATCTCGGCCTGCCGGCGACTGCGCAGCGCGCTCGGGATGTGTTCGGCGGCAGTCGTGGCGACCTTCAGCGCGCCGCTCACGTCGCCGGTGCGCTCCAGCAGCTCGAGCAGCAGCTCGTAGGCACCAGCGTGATAGCGCCGCTCCTTGAGGATCGTGTGCAGGCGCTGGCGCGCGGCTTCGATGTCGCCCATGGCGAGCACGCAGCGCGCGATGCCGAGCGAGGCCCAGGTCATCGAGCTGCGCACCTTCAGCGCACGGCGGTAGGTCTGCAGCGCGTCGTCCCAGCGGCCGAGCGCTACCTGGCACATCGATGCATGGCGCAGCAGCTCGACCCGGTGGTGCGGGCCGGCCTTCTCCAGGCGCACGCAGTGCTCCAGCCCCTCGGCGAAACGCCCGGCGTGCACCGCTTCGTACATCGGCCGCAGCGCGACCTGACGGGCCAGCGCCTCTTCGATACGGGAGAGCAGCCGGTCGGTCGCCACCGGCTTGACCAGATAGCCGTCGGGCAGCATCTCCGCGGCGCTGGCGACGCGGTCGATGGTCGAGTCGGCGGAGATGACGAAGAACAGCCCGCCCGGCGGCATCAGCCGTTCCTGGCGCACGTACTCGAGCAGCTGCTGGCCGTTGGTGCCAGGACCGAGGTAGTAGTCGGACAGGATCAGGTTGAACGGCGCGGCCCGAATGGCCTCGACCGCGCTCCGTGCGTCGGCGGCGAGCACGATGTCCTTGATCTGCGCATCGGCCAGCGTGTCGCGCAGCCGCGTACGCATCTCTCGGATGTCGTCGACGACCAGCGCACGCATGCCTTTGAGCTGGCTCGCACTCAGCATTGGGCGGGTTCCCGGTGGACCCCGAGGGTAGCGTCCCCATGGGCGTCAGAGGGCTCGCGGCACCCACCCGAAGCACCGCTGGTCCGGGAGCGGTCGACACACGGCACGTCGCGGGCGACGGATGGCCACCTGCCCGAAAGGCTCGACGCCGGCTGGGAACGTCGTGTAGCGTGCAGACCTCGACAGGAGGAGACCCTGCATGAAACGCCGCGCATCCGCCGCGGGCGCCGTCGCGCCCACCTCTCCGGAATCGACCGTCCCTTCGCGCCGCCTTGCGCTCGCCGCTGCCGGCGCCGCCGCCGTGCTCGGCACGCTGCCGCGCTTCGCGATCGGGCAGGGCGCCTGGCCGAACAAGCCGGTCCGCGTGATCGTGACCAACCCGCCCGGCGGGCTGACCGACGCCTACGCGCGCCAGTACAGCGAGGCGCTGTCGCGCAAGTTCGGCCAGCCCTTCGTCGTCGACAACCGGCCGGGTGCGGGTGGCATCATCGCGGCCGATGCGCTGGCGAAGGCGCCCGCCGACGGCTACACGCTGATGGTCGCGATCCAGACGCCGATGTGGAACGGCCGCGTGCTCTACAAGTCGCTGCCGTACGACCCGGACAAGTCCTTCGCGCCGATCACGCTGTTCCCGGCCGGCGCGCTGGCCTTCGGCGTGCATGCCAAGCTGCCGATCAGGACACCCGACGAGTACGTCGCCTGGGCCGCGAAGAACGTGGCTGCGGTAGGAACCTATGCCGCCGGCTCGTGGCCGCACATGATCGCCGACACCTGGAACCGCACCCGCAACCTCAAGCTCGACGTGATCCACTACAAGGGCGAGCCCCCGATGTGGGTCGACATCTCGTCGGGCCAGGTGAGCGGCGGGCTGGGCAGCTTCCAGGCGATGAGCAGCCACATCGAGCGCGGCACGGTCCGTCCGATCGCGGTGGTCGGCCAACGCCGCTCGCCGCGGCTGCCCGACGTGCCGACCTTCGTCGAGCAGGGGCACAAGGATCCGATCTTCGCCCTTGACGGCTGGCTGCCGATGGTCGCCCCCGCGGGCACGCCGGAGGACATCCTGCAGAAGCTCTCAGAGGGCGTGATGGAGGCCTATCAGACCCCGAAGATCCAGCAGCTCCATGAGACCTTCGGCATTCCCAACGGGCCGGTCGGCCTGGAAGAGGCACGGCGACGCTGGAGGGACGAGGCGCCGCAGTGGGTCTCGATCGCCGACCGCCTCGGCATCAAGCTCGACTGACCGCCATCCGACCCCGATCGGGTCGCGGCGTCATGCCGCGGCCCGTCGCGAGGCCCGCCGCTCGGCCCAGAGGTTCAGACCGTTGGCGGCCAGGATGCAGGCGGCGCCGACCATGACCGGCAGGCGCAGTGGCTCGGCGTACAGCAGCATGCCGACCACCGCGATCAGCGGCAGCCGCATGAAGTCCATCGGTGCGACCACGATCGCATCGGCCAGCCGCGAGGCCCGCGTCAGGCAATAGTGAGCGCTCAGCCCGACCAGCCCGCAGAGCGCCGACCAGCCCAGCGCCCCGGCCGAGGACAGCGTGATGCCGGTGCCCGCGAGCACCAGCACCGTGGCGATCGGCAGCTGCAGCACGTGCATCCAGACCAGCATCACGAACGGTCGGTCGGTGCGGGTCAGGCGACGCACCGCCATCACGTTGATCGCGAAGCCGAGCGCCGAGGCGAGCGCGAGCAGTGATCCCGGTCCGAGCGACAGGTGCTCGAGAAAGGCCTGCGGCGACGGCCCCGCGTCGGCGGGCCAGACCACGACGAGCGCACCCGCAAAGCCCACCAGCGCGGCGAACGCCCGCCACGCCGTGAGGCGCTCGCGCAGGAACAGCGGCGCCAGCACCGCCACCCACAGCGGCGCGGTGAATTCGAGCGCGAAGACCTCCACCAGCGGGATCATCGCGACCGCCAGCATCCAGGCGAGCTGCGCGCCGAAGTGCACCACCGCACGGCCCGCGGTCAGCGCGGGCTGCCCGCTGCGCAGGCTCGCCAGGGTGCCGCGCAGGGCGAGGTGCAGCACCGCGAGGATCAGCAGGCCAGTGCAGGCCCGCCAGAACAGCAGCTCGAGCGCGCCGATCGAACGCATCGCCTCGCGCCCGGTGATCGCGACCATCGAGAACGACAGCAGGGCGCCGATCATCCAGATCGCGGCGCGACGCGGGTCCGCTGCGGGGCGGCCGATGTCCGTCGCCACGGCGGCGTTGTCGGTGGAAGTTCGGGACATCGGTGGCGCGTCTCCGTGGGCGCCGGGGACCGGGGCTGCCCGTGCAGGGCCGGTCCAGTGGTCGGATCGGGGCCTGAATGTTACGGCTTTCCACATCAGGGTTCGGACACCGGACGACCGATTCCCCTACAACGGGGAAAGCGGACAGTCGGTCATCGCGTCATGGGCCGGCGATCAGGCGGGTGAGCATTCGCCGTACACGCCCTCTACGGGGTGCCTGGAGATGAGTGATGGTCGTCGATTGGACCTTGAAGAAAAGACTGGCGCTGACGTTCGCCGCCATCCTGACGACCGCCTGCGCGCTGCTCGGCGTGGCGCTCGTCAACAACGCGCGGCTGGGCGACACCGTGAGATGGAACACCCACACCTACAAGGTCTTGTCGGAAGCCGACAGCCTGCTGCTCAACATGGTGAACATCGAGACTGGCATGCGCGGCTTCGTGGCCTCGGGCAGCGAGAAGTTCCTGGAGCCCTTCGACAAGGGTCAGGAGGGCTTCGCAACCGCGTTCGAGCAGATCAAGTCGCTGACGTCGGACAACGCCGCGCAGCAGACCCGGCTGGACAAGGCAAAGGCGGATCACCTGCAGTTCATGGCGGTCGCGCGTGAGCTGATCGCCCTTCGCCGCGAGGTCACGGTCGGCAAGGTGCCGCTGGACACCTTGCAGCAGACGTTCGCCGCCGGCAAGGACAAGGCGGCGATGGATGCGTTCCGCGCCGTCAAGGCCGAGATCACGCAGGTGGAGGCCGACCTGCTGGGCGCGCGTCAGGCCGCGCTGGCCGCGACGATGTCGGCCACCACCTGGACGCTGGTGATCGGCGGCATGGTGCTGGGCGCGCTGACCGTGCTGCTCGGTCTCGCGTTGACACGCAGCGTCTTCCGTCAGCTCGGCGCCGAGCCCGGTGACGCGCAGAAGACCGTCGATGCCGTCGCCGCGGGCGACCTCACCGTGCGGATCGACGTGCGCGCCGGCGACTCCCGGAGCCTGATGGCGTCGCTGGCCGGCATGCGCGATGCGCTGGTCCGTGTCGTCTCCGACGTGCGGAGCAACTCCGAGAGCGTGGCCTCGGCCAGCGCGCAGATCGCCCAGGGCAACCAGGACCTCTCCGGCCGCACCGAGCAGCAGGCCAGCGCGCTGCAGCAGACCGCCGCGACGATGGAGGAGCTGGGCACCACCGTGCGCAACAACGCCGACAACGCGAAACAGGCCAACCAGCTCGCGCAGAACGCTTCGGCCGTGGCGATCAAGGGCGGTGACGTGGTCGGCAAGGTGGTCACCACCATGCAGGACATCAATGCCAGCAGCCGCAAGATCGGCGACATCATCAGCGTGATCGACGGCATCGCCTTCCAGACCAACATCCTCGCGCTCAATGCGGCGGTCGAGGCGGCGCGTGCCGGCGAGCAGGGCCGCGGCTTCGCGGTCGTCGCCAGCGAGGTGCGCAGCCTCGCGCAGCGCAGTGCCGAGGCGGCCAAGGAGATCAAGACGCTGATCGGCCACAGCGTCGAGCAGGTGGCGCTGGGCACCGGCCTGGTCGACGAGGCCGGCCAGACGATGGAGGAGATCGTCGCGTCCATCCGTCGCGTGACCGACATCGTGGCCGAGATCAGCTCCGCCAGCGTCGAGCAGAGCTCCGGCGTGCAGCAGGTGGGCGAGGCGGTCAGTCAGATGGACCGGACCACGCAGCAAAATGCGGCGCTGGTGGAGGAGAGCGCGGCCGCCGCGGACAGCCTGAAGGGGCAGGCGGAACAACTGGTGCAGGCCGTGGCGGTGTTCAAGCTCTAGCGGCCGGCGCGCGCGTGGTACGGTCGGCTCGACGACCGCGGCGAAGCCGCCGCGATCGCAGGAGGGGACGACATGACCACGACCGACGGGACGCGCACCGTGCAGGCCGCCGAATGGCGCGCCGCCGGCGACTGGCACCACGCGTACTTCACCGGCATCGTGCTCGCCGCCGTCGCGCGGCTGGGCACGCCGGTCGCCGCCGAGCTCGTCTACCGCGTGTTCTGCCGGCAGCGCGAGGCGCGCTTCCTGCCCGGCCTGGCCAAGCTCGGGCTCGACCGCCTGCCGCACGCGGTCGCCGCCGCGCAGTACCACTACCTGTCGAACGATGTCGGCGGCGTCGCGGTGCAGTACATGCCCGAGACCGAGCGCAAGGCCTGGGTGCGCTACGTGCCGCCGCGCTGGGTGTGGGCCGGCACGGCGCTCTGCGGCATTCCGTCCGAGATCACCGTCGCCATGCTGCGCGGCTGGCATGCGCAGAACGGCACGATGCTCGGCAACTCGAGGCTCGGGTTCGTGTGCACGAAGATGACCACCGACGGCGACGCCTCGCTCGAGGGCTACTACGTCGAGGAGGACCGGCCACTGGCGCCCGATGAACGCCTGCGCTTCGCGCGCGACGAGGACGGGCCGGACTTCGATCCGTCGGCGGTGCCGGTGCTGGCGAGCTCGACCTGGCCCACCGAGCGGGTGGCGCGGGCGCGGCGCAGCTATGCGATGGAGTACGTGCGGACGGTGCTGCCGGTGACGCTGGGGCTGCTCGGGGAGGACGCGGGCGGGCGCTTCCTGCACCTGGCGGGGCGGCTGGTGGGGATGCAGCACCACCGCGACGCCGCCGAGGCGCTGGGGCTGGCCGGGGGCGGGTCGACCGAGGCGTTCGCATGCGTTCTCGCGGCGATGGCGCGAGGGCAGGGCGACGCGGTCGCGGTGTCGGTCGACGACGACGGCGCGATGCGCGTGGTGCAGCAAGGGCCGCGGCTGTTCGAGGGAGTGGGCGCGATGCGGGTGGCGGCGATCGCGGCGTGGGGCGGGCTGTGGGAGGGCGCGCTCGCGTCGCACGGCCATCGGATGGTGCTGGGCGTCGAGGTCGGGGACACGTCGGTGGCCTGGACGGTGCGCTGTCGACGGTGAACCCCGGGCGATGCGGCAACCCGACCCCGAGGCGTAAACTGGGCCATGTCCGTCGGTACCCCCGAAGCGCTCCTGTTCGATCTCGGCGGTGTCCTGGTCGACATCGACTTCGCTCGAGCCATCGCGTTCTGGTCGAGGCACTCCGAACTGTCCGCGGAGGGCGTGCGATCGAGATTCAAGTTCGATGCGGCCTACGAGCAGCACGAGCGCGGGCTGATGGATGCAGACCGGTACTTCGCGCATCTCGCCGAAACGCTGAAGCTCTCGGCTTCGCGTCAGGACATCGAATGGGGTTGGAACAGCATCTTCGTCTCGGAGATTTCCGAGACCCGTGCACTGGTTCAGACCCTGCGGTCACGCGTGCCATGTCATGTGTTCTCGAACACCAATGCCTCCCACAAGGCGACCTGGACCCGCCTCTACCCGAATGTTGTCCAGGCGTTCGATTCGATCTTCGCCTCTCACGAACTCGGCCTTCGCAAGCCGGAAGCCGAAGCGTTCGCCTGGATCGCAGCGCTGATCGGGTCCCGGCCGGCGGACATCCTGTTCTTCGACGACTTGCCCGAAAACGTCGAGGCTGCCAAAGACTGCGGCTTCCAGGCGGTTCTCGTCCGTTCACCGAGCGACGTCCGCAACGCACTCGAACGGGCTGGCCTGCTCACGCAGGACACACCGCGCGATGCGTGACGTGCCCCGGGTACATCGATGGCGATCATGACTGCTGACGCATCCCGCTACACCGCACCGTTCAGCGCGGCCGAACGCGAGCTGTTCCTGCCGTTCGCCAGCGAGCTCGCCGCAGTCGCGGCGGCCGTGATCCGGCCGTGGCATCTGTCACGCATCGCGGTCGACATCAAGGCGGACGCGACGCCTGTCACCGTCGCCGACCGTCGTGCCGAAGAAGTCATGCGCGCGCTGATCGCGCAGCGCTTCCCCGAGCACGGGGTACTCGGCGAGGAGTTCGGGGATCATCTGCCCGATGCGCGCTACCGATGGGTGCTCGACCCGATCGACGGGACGAAGTCGTTCATCGCGAATTCGTTCCTGTTCGGCACACTGATCGCGCTGTTGCGAGACGGCAGGCCGATCCTCGGCGCCATCGCGAGCCCGCTGACCGGCCACGTTCTCGTCGGTACCGGAGATGCCGCCTGGCTGGGCAATACACAGGTATCGACCCGCGCGTGCTCGCGAATCGAGGACGCGACGCTGCTCACGACCGATCACTTCGCCGTCGCCCGTCACCACGACGGCGCGGCCTTCGACGCACTCGCCGGTCGCGCTCGGCTGTACCGGACCTGGGGAGACTGCCACGGGTACTTCCTCGTCGCCACCGGCGGCGCCGACGTGATGCTCGATCCGGTGCTGAGCCCGTGGGACATCATGGCCCTGGTGCCGATCGTCGAAGGCGCGGGCGGCCGCATCACCGATTGGCATGGCGGTGACCCGATCTCCGGCCGATCGCTGGTCGCGACCGGTGACGTGACGCTGCACGATCTGGTGCTCAACGCGCTTCGACCAAAACGTTGAAGCGGCCGCACGGCTCGACTCGAGTGCGGTGCCGTCGTACTCGATGCAGACGGTGTACCTCGGGGCCGTGGCGATGCAGGTGGTCCTGCATCGACCGCGCCCGGCCAAGCCCGCGCGTCGGCCCCCCCGTGACCGATTCGACGCCGTGCGGGGCAGCGCCGACGTGCGCTGGGGAACCGATGCGCTGATCATCAACCCGATCGTCTACGCCGAGATCTCGCTGTCGTTCTCGACGCTCGAAGCACTGGACGCTGCCGTGTCGACGCTCGGGCTGGCGGTGCGCGACGTGCCGCGACCGGCCCCGTTCCTGGTGGCGAAGGCTTTCGCGCAGTATCGCAGGCGCGGCGGCAGCAGGCCGCAGGTGCTGCCGGACTTCTTCATCGGTGCACACGCGGCCGTGGAGGGCTGGCCCCTGCTCACCCGGGATGCCAACCGGTTCAGGACCTGCTTCCCGACGCTGGAGGTCATCGCCCCCTGAATGCGGCAGCGTGCAGGCACCTTCCGGATTCCACGGACCGACACCCCGCCGGCCCCCGTCGTCCCGTACCGTGTCGGCTGAACCGACCGGAACCCCCATGAACCGAAACCTCTGGCTGCTCGCTGTCCTGCAGGGCCTGTTCCTCACCAACAACGTCACGTTCATCGCCATCAACGGACTGGTGGGTCTGTCGCTCGCCGCCTACGGCTGGATGGCGACGCTGCCGGTGATGGCCTACGTGGTGGGCGGCGCGCTCTGCACCGGGCCGGTGGCGTGGACGCAGATGCGCTTCGGTCGCAAGGTCAGCTTCCAGCTCGGGCTGACGGTGGCGTTCGTGTCGGCGCTGCTGTGCGCGTACGCGGCGCATACGCAGAACTTCTGGCTGCTGTGCTTCGCGACGCTGGTGGCCGGCTACTACCAGGCCAACGGGCAGCTCTACCGCTTCGCTGCGGCGGAGCTCGCCGCGCCGTCGGTGCGCGAGAAGGCGGTCTCGCTGGTGATGGCGGGCGGCCTGCTCGGCGCGGTGCTCGGCCCGAACCTGGCCTCGCGCACGCGCGAGCTCGCCTCGCTGCCCTTCGTCGGCGCCTACCTGGCCCTCGCGGTCGTGGCGGTGCTGGCGATGGGGCTGCTGACCGTCCTCCGGTTCCCGCCGGTGCCCGAGCGCAAGGCGGGCGCCTATGCTGGGCGCCCGCTCGCGCAGGTGATGCGCCAGCCGGTCTTCATCGTGGCCGCCGGCGCGAGTGCGCTGGGCTATGGCGTGATGAACCTGCTGATGGCGGCCACCCCGCTCGCGATGCAGCAGTGCGGGCTGCCGTTCTCGGACGCGGCCTTCGTGCTGGAGTGGCATGTCATCGGCATGTTCGCGCCGGGGTTCTTCACCGGCCACCTGATCCGTCGCTTCGGCGTGCTGAACGTCATGGGCGTGGGCGTGGTGCTGAATCTGGTCTGCGTCGCGATCGCGCTGTCGGGCCAGTCGCTGCACAACTTCGCGATCGCGCTGTTCCTCCTCGGGGTGGGCTGGAACTTCCTGTTCACCGGCGGCACCACGCTGTCGCTCACCGCCTACACGCCCGAGGAGAAGGACCGCGCACAGGGCGCGATCAACTTCCTGGTGTTCTCGGTGATGGCGCTGACATCGCTCAGCTCGGGTGTGCTGGTCAGTGCGCCGCAGGGGTGGAACTGGCTCAACCTCGGGTCGCTGCTGCCGGTGGTGGTGATCGGCGCGGGCATCGCCTGGCTGGCGCTGAGCAAGCGCGGGCGGGCCGCGACGGCCTGAAGGACGGGATCGCTCGCCGCCCCCGGCGGCGATCCGGCCTCGCCGGGGCTCAGTCCGCCTCGGCCATCCTCTGGCGCCTGGCCTCGTCCTCGGACTCCGCGTCCCGGATCTCGCGCATCACCGACACCAGGTCGACGTTGCTCTCGTCGGGCACGAAGCGGCCGGTGAGCGGGGTCTCGGTGGTGAGCAGGCCGCGGCGGTACAGGTCCCAGATCTCGGGGCCGTACTCGGTGGCGAGCAGCTCGGGCGCGAAGCGGCCGAAGAAACCGCGCAGGTTGCCGACGTCGCGCAGCAGCATCCGGCTCGCATGGTTGTTGCCGGCGGCGTCCACCGCCTGCGGCAGGTCGATGATCACCGGGCCGTCGGCGGCCAGCAGGATGTTGAACTCGGACAGGTCGCCGTGCACGACGCCGGCGCACAGCATGCGCACCACCTCGCGGAGCAGCGACGCATGGTGCAGCCGTGCATCCTCCTCGCTGAAGATCACGTCGTTCAGGCGCGGCGCGGCGTTGCCCTCCTCGTCCGAGACGAGTTCCATCAGCAGCACGCCATCGAGGAAGTTGTACGGCCGCGGCACGCGCACGCCGGCGGCGGCCAGGCGGTGCAGCGCGTCGACCTCGGCGCTCTGCCAGGCGGCCTCCTGGGCCTCGCGGCCGAAGCGCGTGCCCTTGGCCATGGCGCGCGCCTGCCGCGTGTTCTTCACGCGGCGGTTCTCGGTGTAGTCGACGGCCTGGCGGAAGCTGCGGTTGTTCGCTTCCTTGTAGACCTTCGCGCAGCGGACGTCGTCGCCGCAGCGCACGACGTAGACGGTGGCTTCCTTGCCGCTGGTGAGCTGTCGGACCACGTCGTCGACGAGTCCTTCCTCGATCAGGGGAAGCAGGCGTTTGGGAGGCTTCATCCCCGTAGTGTGCGCCACCGCGCGGCGTGCACCCGGTTCAGCGCAGCTTCAGCACCGCGTCGAGCGACTCGTTCTGGCGCCGGATGGCCTGGAGGTTGGCCAGCACGGCGTTGCTGGCGGCGATCATGTCGACCATGTTCCGCGGCAGGTCGGGGTCCTCGGCGACGGGCTGCGCGACCCCGGCCGGCCCGGGGCGGGCGTCGGCCTGCTGCGCCGGGGCGGGTACCGGGGCGGCCGGTGCGGGCGCCTGGCCGGAGACGCCCTGGACGCCTGCGACGGGCTCAACGCCGGTGACCGGCTGCCCGATGCGCTGGGTGGACGCACGCGCCACCTCGAAGGCCGCCGTATCGAGGCGGCGCGACGCGGCATTCAGGCCCGACAGGCTGGTCGACAGGGACATGGCGTACCTCCGGTTGACCCTGTTATCGACGCGCCGGGCGCCGACTTGAGGACCGCCGGCGCGGCGCCTCGACCGTTCATCGGCCGACGAGCGCCGCGTCGAGTGCGTGCA
>Ga0164292_10001883_pt1 | contig 17098 bp, 18 predicted proteins | sample GEODES117metaG_FD_111486 | JGI IMG/M metagenome (GOLD analysis project Ga0164292, IMG submission 111486) | Eutrophic lake water microbial communities from Lake Mendota, Wisconsin, USA - GEODES117 metaG | ecosystem: Environmental > Aquatic > Freshwater > Lake | place: USA: Lake Mendota...
TCGTTTCGAGCCTAATGTTCAGTATGAGGGCGAGGTGCGCATTAGACTCGATACCTCTCATTTGGCGAGGCCCCTGCAACTGGATGCGCGTAATCGTGGCGCATGGTCGCTGACGAGCCCATGGAAGCCATTTGACTTTTCCGTACGCAAGGCTGGGGCGACGAAATGAATCTCCTCATGCGACTTGTCTCAGGCGTAGGCATTGCAAGTGCCGTGGTTTTATTTGTGTTGCTTGCATGGTCGACAGGCAATGCCTCGCTTTTGGCGCAATACCAAGCTTTACTGCTTTGGCTCAACGGTGGTTTAGCCCTGACTTTGTTTGTGTGGGTCGTGTGGCTCACGCTTCGATTGGCAAAACAATTTTCAATTGGAAAGTTTGGTTCTCGGTTGACGGCGCGTTTCGCTTTGGCGTTTGCACTCATCGGCGTCTTGCCGGGTGCGCTCATCTACACGGTATCTTTGCAATTCATGTCCAGATCGATTGAGTCCTGGTTCAATGTTCGGGTGGATACGGCCCTTGAATCAGGTTTGGCGCTCGGTCGTGCCGCCCTTGATTCTCAGTTGGCCCAGCTCGATGCGCGCGCCCGGTCGATGACCCCTGATTTAAGCAATACGCCGGACCCTGACATTGCTGCGGTGTTGACGCGTTTGCGAGAGACAAGTGGTGCGATCGACGCGATGGTCTTTACGACAAGCGGTCGACTCATCGCATTTGCCACCGACAATATTGGTACGCTTTTGCCGCCCTTGCCGCCTGCGGCGGTCCTGAATCAGTTGCGGACTGCGCGGGGTTATTCGGCGGCTGATTCGGACAATCCCACGGCAAATTTGGGCGATGCGGGACTGCTGTTGCGCGTGATCGTACCTGTAGGGTCTCCGGAGCGTGCTGAAACAACGCTAGGTGTGACGTCGGAGTCACGCTGGTTGCAGTTGATACAACCGGTGTCAGATAAGATCGCTCAAAACGCGCGCGAGGTTCAGAAAGGATATCTTGACTATCAAGAGCTCGCACTCTCGCGCCAAAGCTTGCGCAATCTGTTTGCGGTGACGCTCACCTTGGCGCTTTTGTTGACGGTATTTGCCGCCATCGCGGTCGCTTTATATCTATCCAAAAAACTCGTGAAACCTTTGCTCACGCTTGCCTCCGGTACCCAAGCGGTGAGTATTGGAGACTTTCGGCCTTTGCCTGAACCACCGAGCAACGATGAGGTGGGCCAACTGACCCGATCCTTCAACGATATGACGCGCCAGCTCGAAGAAGCGCGTCGAATGGTTGAGTCCAATCGTGCTCAGCTCGAACGTTCAAACGTTTATTTGGAAAGTGTGTTGTCGAACTTGTCAGCCGGTGTGCTCGTCTTTGATCAGCAGTTTCGCTTAACGACATTCAACCAAGGCGCACAGGCAATTTTGAGTGTTGATTTGCGCGCAGCACCAGGTCGACCGTTGGAAACGATTGATGGCATGATCGATTTTGCCGGCATGATTCGGCAGGCTTTTTCGCAGCATGCCGCAGTGGGCTCTGAGCGAACGCATTGGCAAGAGCAATTCGAGCTCAAGCTCCCTGATTTAAGCGATGACACGAAATTCTATACTCTGACACTGCTGGCCCGAGGCACGCAGTTGCTTGTTGATAGCCGCGATAACGGCTATATGGTGGTCTTTGACGATATCACTGAGGTCATGTCTGCCAACCGTAGCGTTGCGTGGGGCGAGGTTGCGCGACGCTTGGCGCACGAGATCAAAAATCCGCTGACTCCGATTCAGTTATCGGCCGAGCGTTTGGCGATGAAACTGGCGCACAAACTTGAGCCTCAGGATGCGGCCTTGCTCGAAAGAGCCACCAATACGATTGTGAACCAGGTGAGTTCACTCAAGCATATGGTCGACGATTTTAAGGAATATGCGCGCAAGCCCGCCTTATTAATGGTGGCAGTTGATTTTAATGCGCTGGTCGATGAGGTCCTCGGACTTTATGGATGGGATCCAATCGATGGTATGGTAGGGGATGAGCGGTATGCATGGCATCTTGAGGTTTCGCTTGATCCTGCTTTGCCGCCCGTTTTGGGCGATCCCACGCAGTTACGTCAAGTGGTTCATAATCTCTTGGCGAATGCGCGTGATGCCTTAGTGGATAAGCCAGAGGGAGGCGTTATCGAGGTTGCGACCAAGTTGATTCAGGCTGGAAGTCGGGAAAATACCGATCACCCTGACCAACCTGCGCTCAGATTTACGGTTTCGGATAATGGTCCTGGATTTGGATCGCAGGTTTTGCAACGCGCTTTTGAGCCTTACGTGACAACTAAAGCTCAGGGTACGGGTCTCGGTTTGGCGATTGTTCGTAAGATTATCGATGAGCATCAAGGCCGAATTGATGTGTCCAACCGGCGCGAGGGTGGCGCCAAAGTTTCGATTTTGTTGACGCAGTTGGCGCAATCGCTGGACGCGCCGCTGCAAGGCAACGATAATGCTCATGTGTAAGGGGTGGTGAAAGATTTATGGCCAGAATTTTGGTTGTCGACGATGAGGTTGGGATTCGCGAGTTGCTCTCCGAAATCCTGTATGACGAGGGTCACACGATCGAGCTTGCTGAAAATGCGGCTCAGGCGCGTGCTGCACGTTTGCGTGGACGTCCTGATCTGGTTTTGCTTGACATTTGGATGCCCGATACTGATGGCGTGACCTTGCTCAAAGAGTGGGGCTCTCAGGGGCTGCTTGATATGCCTGTGATCATGATGAGTGGTCACGCCACGATCGACACGGCCGTCGAGGCCACGCGCATCGGTGCGATTGATTTTCTGGAAAAGCCGATCACTTTGCAGCGTTTGCTCAAAACAATATCTGCAGGTTTGGCGCGTGGGCGTTTGCCGGTTGCCAAGTCGGCAAACGGAACCTTTGTGCCCGTTGCGCCTGCGATGAGTGCCGTGCCCCAGATCTCTGAGCCTGCTTCTCAGGCTGAAAACGTAGCGGTTGCCGAACCCGTTGATCAAAGTTTGCTTGGTGACATTACGCTTGATCAACCCTTGCGGGAAGCGCGTGATGCGTTTGAGCGTGTGTATTTTGAATATCACTTGGCACGCGAGAACAACAGCATGACGCGTGTCTCAGAAAAGACGGGTCTCGAACGCACACACCTTTACCGCAAGCTCAAGCAACTCGGCATTGAGTCTCGCAAGCGCAGCAGCTAGTCTATCGTCGAGCCGGGTGGCTGGCTGAGGCCTCCAACACGTGCGTCTTCGAGCGCTCGCCTGACTTGCACTAATTGGGCACCGACCGCGACGGCAATTTCAGCCGGTGTGCGGCTGCCGATTTGAAGACCAACAGGCCCATGCAGTCTGTCAACGTCTTGTTCAGAAAGATCAAAGCTCAGCAGACGCTCTCGCCGTTTGGCTTGATTGCGGGTCGACCCCAGAGCACCGACATAGAAAGCTTTGGATTTCAACGCTTCGAGCAAGGCCATATCGTCGAGTTTTGGGTCATGGGTGATGGCGACGATGGCGGTGCGAGAGTCTGTCTGAATCTCCAGTACGGCATCATCAGGCATTCCTGGCTGGAGCGTCACACCCTGCATATCCCAGTCGGCGGTGAATTCTTCGCGCGGGTCGCAAATAATGACTTGAAATTCGAGCATCGTGGCGATCTGGGCCAGAGCTCGAGCCGTTTGGTTTGCACCGATGATCAGAAGTCGCCAGTGTGGGCCATAGATAAAATGGCAGCCGTCTTCTTTAACCTCGGTCAGTTGACCTGGACGTGCGTTGGTCAATGTGGATAGACCGGTGGACATATCTAACCAGCGACCGATGAGTTGTTGCATCTCGGTGGTAGCGACGACCTGTTCGAGCCAGTTGCTGTGGGTCAGGGGCTCGATCACCAAGCGCAGAGTGCCACCGCAAGGTAGGCCAAAGCGGGCCGCTTCGTCCTGCGACACACCGTAACGCGCCCACTCGGGCTTGTTGGGGAGTCTCCCTTCTTGGGCCCTGGCGATGAGATCGTCCTCGATGCATCCGCCTGAAACCGAGCCAATGACGCGTCCGTCTTTACGCACAGCCAGCATCGCTCCCGCCTGTCGCGGCGCCGAGCCCCAGGTTTTGACGACAGTTGCCAGGTGTACCGTATGACCGGCCGACACCCATTCGCGGGCTTGTTTCAATACTTCGGTATCAAGAGAGTCCATGCAGCATTCTTTCAGAAAATGGGTCGAGGCGGGCAAGGGATGGATCCAGTCAGTATACTGAGCGACTTTACTAGCGTCGAGATCGAGTTCAACCTCATGGATCCACTATTTATCCTAGCCCTTGCCATTCTAGGCTGTATGACCGGTTTTGCCGCCGGTTTATTGGGCATTGGGGGCGGCATGCTGCTTGTGCCCTTTCTAACGTTTTTGCTGACTTGGCAAGGTTTGCCCCTTGAGTTGATCGTGCATGCGGCGATTGCGACATCGATGGCCTCTATTTTGTTTACCTCGGTGTCGAGCGTGAATGCGCACAACAAAAGGGGGGCGGTACGCTGGGATTTAGTGGCGGCCTTGACCCCTGGTATCGTCTTAGGCGGTTTGATTTCCGGCGGGGCTGTTTTTTCTTTCCTTAAAACGGGCTGGTTGGCGCTCTTTTTCGCTGTGTTCGTGGGCTATTCGGCTTTTCAGATGTTGCGCGATAAAAAGCCTAAAGCTTCGCGTCAAATGCCTGGCAAAGTCGGCATTGTGGGTGCGGGAGGCACGATTGGTTTCTTATCTGGTCTAGTGGGCGCAGGCGGTGGATTCATCTCTGTGCCCTTCATGCTCTGGTGTAACGTTCCCTTGCATCAGGCTGTGGGCACATCGGCCGCGCTTGGTTTTCCGATCGCGCTGGCTAATACGATCGGTTATGTCTGGTCTGGCTGGCACAAAGAAGGCTTGCCCTTTGAGATGGTCGGCTACATCTATTGGCCAGCTTTGATTATTTTGGCGGTGTGCAGCGTGGTGTTGGCGCCCGTCGGCGCACGTGCCGCCCACAATCTTCCTGTTAAAACACTTAAGCGTATTTTTGCTTACTTGCTCATTGGCTTGTCGGCCTACATGTCCTACAAAGCCTACTACTCATTTTTCGGCTGATTTTCTCTGAATCGCGCTCACGCTGATGCGCGTTTCCCCCGCCTGGCCACGCCGCGTTGCGCTGCGCCAGGCGTGACCATACGCCACCTCGATGGTCAGATGGATACGGCCGTCAGGATGACGTTGCTGTTCTAGCGCATTCAGTAAACGTTGTCGCCATTGACGCGTCGTGAGTGTCGCTTTACGTCCCAGAGCAGGATTTCCGCCAAGGTTTTTGACATCGTGTAAAAGCTTTTCCGGCGTGGCGTAGGTCAGTGTGAGTACTTCTTGATCCATGACGGGATCAGCAAAGCCTTTTTCTATCAATAAGTCACCAAAATCGTGCATATCCACAAAACTCGGCGTGGCGGTGGCGAGACAAGCCGTGCTCAGTGCTTGACGTAACTCTTGCATCGTTGCGGGACCAAAGCAGGAGAAAAACACTAAACCATTGGGCCGAATAATGCGTCCCCATTCCTGAAGCACCTCGTGCGGGGCCGGGTGCCAGTGCAAGGCAAGGTTGGACCAAACGAGATCGAGGGACTCGGGGGCGAGATCTGTTTGGGCGAGATCCTGCTGGATCCAAGAGGTCGCAGGGGGGTGTCCTCGCAAACGTCCGAACCATGATCGCCAACCGTGCGGATAGATGTTGTGTGCGCTTTGCTGGGCAAGTTTGAGCAAGCCCGCATTGTGATCCTGACCAATGAAGTGGGCATTGGGGTAACGTGCGTGCAAAAGTGGGATTTGAGCCCCGGCACCGCAACCTGCATCTAATAACTGCACGGGTTCTAAACGAACAAGCCGCAAGCGCTCATCCATGCGACGCGCGACTTCGCCATATAAAAACTGAGCCTCGTTGAGGTCGCCTCTGCGATTGAATTGACGCATGACATGCTCAACGCTCAAGGGGAGACGACTCAGTGTGGATGTTGTTGTCATAGCAATAAAAAAGTCGTGCGTCGTTGGGGCAGAATAAGAGATTGAGGTATGAAAATGTACTCTATCCGAGAAAGAATCCGACGAATACTCCGCGCCCCATGTCCCTTATGTGGTTTAGCTGCAGTCGGCGGGGACCTTTGCCACCCGTGCGAGAGCGAGGTCAGGTTCGAATTCGATGCGCGTCGACATTGTCACCGTTGTTTGTACCAAGCGCCCCCCGTTGGTTTGGAACGACCACCCGCAGCAAGAGCCTTGTGCGAGGCTTGTTGCCAACGGCCGTTGACATATGCCCGTGCCATAGCAGGGATGCACTTTGCGGCGCCAGGCGACCAGCTGATGCGTCGCTTTAAGGCGCAGGGACGACTGACAGACGCGGGGCTGTTCGCCAGGCTGTTGTGGCGCAATATGCAAGGGGCTTGCCCAGTCTTGCCGCCATTGACGGCTTTGGTCCCCATACCCTCTAGTCGTGAGGCGATGCTGCGACGAGGATTGAATCCTGCGGGTGAAGTCGCACGTGAGCTTGCGGGTTTGAGTGGTGTCCCGTTACGGGGCGCTTGGTTGCGCAGAACGCGCGAAACGCCTAGTCAAAAAAATCTGGATTGGCATGCGCGCAAGGAGAGTGTGTGTGGACTATACGAAGGACGTATTCCGGTGGGTGGAGGCTGGTTAGGCTTGGTCGATGATGTGCTCACAACAGGGAGCACGCTGGAAGCTGCGTCAGCGGCGTTATTGCGTGCGGGGGCTCAAGGCGTCATTGCTCTCGTGGCCGCGCGGACTCTGGCAAAATAGCGCTCATGTTTGATGTCATCCTTGTCCAGCCAGAAATTCCGCCCAATACGGGTAACGTGATCCGCTTGTGCGCCAATACAGGCGCGCGGCTGCATCTTGTGCGTCCGCTCGGTTTTGAGATCGATGACACGCGACTCAAACGCGCTGGTCTTGATTATCACGAGTGGCAGCCCGTCAAGGTGCATGATAGTTTGCCCTTGGCGATCAAAGCGACCGGGGCATCACCGGAGCGTGTATTCGCCATGACGACCAAAGCCACGCAATTGGTCAGCGAGGTCAGTTTGCGCCAGGGGGATGTCTTTGTGTTTGGCCGTGAAACCGCGGGTCTCTCTGCAGAGCAAATGGCGCTATTTAAGCCAGCTCAACGCGTCCGTTTGCCGATGCTGGTGGGGCAGCGCAGTTTAAATCTTTCCAACGCAGTGGCGGTTGTGGTGTTTGAGGCCTGGCGACAGCAAGGCTATCCGGGCGCCGTGTAAAAATAAACGCCTCGATCTGTATTGCCTTAGTCAAGAGAAAGCTTGAGCTCAGCTATCACGGCATCCCAGCGCTTTTTTTCATCTTGCATACGCTGTTTGAGTTCGCTAGGGCTCGAACCGACTGTTGAAAAATATTGAGAGGCAAATTTGTTTTTAATTTCTGCGCTGGTCAACAGTTCGGCAAGCGCTTTATGCAGGCGCTCAAGGATGACTGCAGGAGTACCCGCAGGTGCCAGAATTGCATTCCAAGAAATCGCTTCAAAATCGGCAAAACCCTGCTCGGAGAGCGGCGCGATACCTGGTAGTGTGGCGATCGCCTGTTGGCTCGTGACGCCCAAGGCTTTGACTTTACCGCTTTTGATTTGAGTCATCGCGATTGCGGGCACCATAAACGCAGCCTGAATATCTTGGGCGATGACGGCTGTCGTGACCTGTGGAAAGCCGTTGTAGGGGATATGCGTGAGCTCAACCCCCGCTTGCTTTTTAAAGAGCTCCATCGCGAGGTGAGACGCGCTGCCGGCGCCGATGGAGCCGTAGTTCCATCGACCAGGGTGTTGTTTGGCCTGGGCGACAAAATCTGCGACATTGACACCGTTAAAGCTCGCATTGACCACGAGAACATTTGGACTAGTCGCGACTAAGGTGATGGGTGCGAGGTCGGTGACCGGATCGTAGCCGAGCGTTTTTTTATAAAGCGTTGGTGCGGTGACAAGAGGGCCGTTGATCGTGTAGAGCAGCGTATAACCATCGGCAGGCGCACGTGCCACAAAGCGGGTGCCGATATTGCCACCTGCACCAGGCTTGTTTTCAACGATAATATTTTGCCCAAGCTGTTTTGCGAGCGGAGCAGCCAGTGTGCGCGCCAAAATATCAGGCGAGGTTCCAGCTGGAAAGGGAACAATCAGATGAATGGGTTTTTCATGCGGCCAAGTGTTTTGTGCGGATGCTGGACGTAATGTAAAGGCGGTGATGAGCGTGAGTGCGCAGGCAAGGAGACAAAACAAGCGCGAAGAAATAAACATATAGGTACCTATTATTCGGTTGTCGCGACGCGCGAGAGCAGGCGTGTGACGGCTTCGAAGGGCGCGACGCCCTCGAACAGCACCTCGCACACCGCATGGGTAATTGGTAATTCAACGCCGAGCTCTGAGGCGCGTTTGAGAACCGCTTGCGCGCAACGCGCACCTTCGGCGGTGAGGCCTGTTGCTAAAACTTCGTTTAAGGATTTGCCGCGACCAATTTCGAGACCAACTTGGCGATTACGCGACAGATCTCCCGTCGCGGTCAGCACAAGATCTCCGAGACCCGTGAGGCCGGAAAAGGTTGCGCTATGGGCACCTAAAGCCTCGCCAAAGCGGGTCATTTCCGCCAGACCACGTGTGATGAGTGCTGCGCGTGCGTTGGTGCCCAGGCCGAGTCCCTCGCCGATGCCGCAGGCAATCGCCATGACGTTTTTCAGGGCACCGCCGACCTCGACGCCAATGACATCTTGGTTGGCATAGACGCGCATGGCGCCACCGTGCAGCGCTGCGATCGTCGCGCGTCTCAGCGCCGTATCTTGGCTGGCAATGGTGAGCGCGACGGGGAGACCTTGAGCGACTTCACGAGCGAAGGAGGGACCGGAGAGCACACCAGTTGGAATATTGGGGATTGCGCTCAGCGCATCGCGTGCAATCTCGCTGGGCAGTAACCCGGTCTCTGCCTCGAGGCCTTTGCAGGTCCATACGATCCCTGTGAGCGGTTGGTGTTTTGGTGAAAGTTGCGCACTGAGCTGTTGAGAGAGCTTTTCACTGAGCTCGTTGCATAAAGCGCGAAGGCCTGCGAGGGGAACACTCAAAATAAGCAAACCTGCGGCCTCGGGTGTTCTGGCTGATGTGTGCGTCAAGGCATGATCAAGGTTTGAGGTAAACAAAAGAGTGTCTGGTAGTGTGATGCCTGGAAGGTAACGGGTGTTTTCTCGATGAGCAGCCAGTTGCTCGGCGAACGCGGCATTGCGCGCCCAAAGCATCGTGGGCGCGTGGCGGCTCGCCGCGCATGCAAGCGCCGTGCCCCATGCGCCAGCACCAAGCACCGCGACGGGTCGCGGGGCGTGTTCAGCTTTGTGCGTGGTCATGGGTGATAGACGTTATTGGCGCGTCACACCGGGGGGCAAAATCAGGCCCGAATCAGCAGGCGCGGACTCAGCTTCTTGGGCTGCCTGAGCGATGCGTTGCTCGAAGAGGGCTTGGAAGTTGACCTCAGCCAAGTGCAGTGGAGGTAACGAAGTGCGCGTGATTGCATCGGCGACGTTGGAGCGTAGGTAAGGGTAAAGCATCGTCGGACATACGATGCCCATCAAGGGATCGATTTGCTCGGCGGGGATGTTCACCATTTCGAAAATCGCAGCCTGAGTAGCTTCGACGAGATATAAAACCTTGTCCTTGATGCGTGTGGTAACTGTGACGGTCACGGTGGACTCAAAGACGGTTTCAGCCAAGGCTTGACCGCCAATGTTGATCGAAACTTCGACCGCAGGAGCTTCTTGCTCGAGGAAGATGCTCGGTGCGTTGGGCATCTCAAGCGAGAGATCCTTCAGGTACACGCGTTGCATGTTGAAGGAAGGAGCGTTGTCAGCTTGAGTGTTTTGTTCGGCCATGAAAATTTCCAGTAAAAACTAAAATGGAAGCGATTCTGATATCGAGTCAAAAAATCGCGGGAAAACAGCAAATAAAAGAGAAAAGAGCAAAAGGTATTTAGCCGTTGAGCAAGGGCAAGAGTTTGCCTTCGCGATCAAGCGCAGACAAGTCGTCGAAACCCCCAACATGGGTGTCTCCGATGTAGATCTGTGGCACGGTTCGTCGTCCAGTACGTTCCATCATGAGTGCGCGCTGAGCGGTGTCTTCGTCAATCCGGATTTTTTCGATCTCCGTCACACCGCGCTGTGTCAGTAGCATTTCGGCGCGGGTGCAAAAGGGGCAATAGCCGGTGGTATACATCACGACTTTATTCATCTGGGTCTCCGAGAAGTCATTATTTTGTAGTTAAGGGCAGTCCGGCGGTCGACCAAGCGCGCATGCCGCCACCGAGTACATTGACTTGTGTAAAGCCAAGGGCGCGTAGACGCACCGCAGCGCTGCCCGCGGTGCGACCGAAGTCACATACGACGATCAACGGCTTGTTTTTGGGCAAATTGGCCGCTTTTTTCTCAATGTCGTTGGCAGGAATGCTACGTGCTTGCGGAATATGACCCGCCGAGTAGGCATCGCTTGGACGAATATCGATCATGATGGCATGCTGATGATTCATCATTTGTACGGCTTCTGTGCAGGAGATACTTGCACCCGCGCGTTTGCTTTGGATGATGGGCCAGGCAAGGGCCAAACCCGAGACTAAGGCCACGCCGATTAACAACAGGTTATTTTGACTAAAAAAGAAATCCACGGTGTATCCAAATAGACGATTACACCCCTAAATTGGGGTGGGTTATGAGAATGACTCAGACAATTATAAAATGATGCTTTATCCACACTTTAACCTGTGTCTGCCATGTATAAACTTGTATTGATGCGTCACGGCGAAAGCCAATGGAATCTCGAAAATCGTTTTACGGGCTGGACCGACGTCGATCTGACGGATCTGGGTCGGGAGCAGGCGCGTAAAGCTGGTCAAATGTTGAAAGATCAGGGCTACGAATTCGATATCGCCTTTACCTCGGTGCTTAAACGCGCCATCCGCACGCTTTGGATCGCGCTGGATGCAATGGACGCGATGTATCTGCCCGTCCATAACAATTGGCGCCTCAATGAGCGTCATTATGGCGCACTCCAGGGGCTCAATAAGGCTGAAACTGCCGCCCAGTATGGTGATGAGCAGGTGCTGATCTGGCGGCGCGCCTATGCGATCGCCCCCAACCCGCTCGCGCTCGATGACCCTAGGCATCCCAAGTTTGACCCCCGCTATGCACGCCTGAGCGCGCAGCAACTACCTGCGACGGAGTGTTTGAAAGACACGGTTGAGCGTGTGCTGCCGTTTTGGGACGAAACGATTGCCCCGGCTATACGCGCCGGTCGTCGAGTGATGATTTCTGCCCACGGCAATAGCTTGCGTGCATTAATCAAACATCTTGACCATGTTTCCGAAGAGGATATTGTGCATTTGAATATCCCGACTGGGCAGCCCTTGGTGTACGAACTTGACAAGGATTTACGTCCGATTCGTCACTATTACATCGGCGACCCAGCCGAAATTGCGGCGGCGATGGCCGCGGTCCAAGCGCAAGGCAAGGCGAAAAAGGAATAGCGTATGCGGCTGGCGTTCTGGCGGTGGTGTCTCGCGGTGGCCTTATCGGCCATCTTAGGCGCACCGCTGGCCGCGCCTGAGGCCGAGGATTTGGCGAATCGTCGCAGCGCAGTCGAGCGTCAACGCGCCGATTTGCGCGCCCGTATTCAAACGCTTCAAAAAGAGCTAGACGCCCGGGAGGCCGTTCGCAAGGAGGCCGCTGACGCCCTCAAAGTCTCTGAGGTCGCGATTTCTCAAACTACGCGACGACTCAACGAGTTGTCTACCCAGCTCAAAAAAGCACGTACTGAGCTGGAGGCTTTAAAAACCCAGATTCAGCGCCAACAAGGCATTCTGGTGCAGCGCCGCGAGGAGCTTGCGGATCAATTGCGTCGGCAATATGCCAGTGGCTTATCGCCTTGGGCAGCTTTGCTTTCTGGCGACGATCCACAGGAGCTGAGTCGCAACCTTTCCTACCTCGACTATATTTCGCAGGCCCGTGCCAAGACAGTGGCTGAGCTGAAAATCGAGATTGAGCGTTTGGCGCAACTTGAGGCGCGCTTGGACGTGCGTCAAAAAGAGGTGGCGCAGTTAGTCGAAGAAACCACACAGCAACGCTCTGTATTGGAGTCGCAACAAAAGGAACGCTCAACAGTACTGGCTAGAATCGAAGGTCAAATTCAGGCTCAACGTTCTGAGGCCGTGCGTTTAGGTCAGGACGACCAGCGGCTCAGTGGCCTCATTGATAGTCTTGGCGGACAAATACAGGAGGCCAAAAAGGCTGAAGAGGTGCGTCGGGCAGAGCAAGCTAAGCTGGCTGAGCAAGCCAAACGAGAAGAGCAAGCCAAACAAACCGAGTTGGCGCGCCGGGCCGAGGAGCAGCAGATCGAGCGCGCGCGCAGAATCGCGCAGGAGCAGGAGCGTAAGGAGTCTGCGCGCGCCTCTGAGGCCGCGGCGACCCCTCAGTCTGGCGAGGGTCTTAAAAGGGGCTTGCGATGGCCCTTGAGGGGCACAATGATGGCCCGCTTTGGTACGGATCGACCAGAGGGCGGGATTTGGCGAGGCGTGTTGATCAAGGCTCCTGACGGCACGCCTGTCCATGCTGTTGGAGGAGGCACTGTGGTCTATTCCAACTGGCTTCGGGGATTCGGAAATTTACTGATTGTTGACCATGGTGAGCAATACTTGAGCGTTTACGCCTATAACCAGAGCCTACTTAAACAAGTTGGGGATTCGGTACGGGCGGGAGATCCCTTGGCCCTTGCCGGAAGTACCGGTGGGCAGGTGGATTCGGCCCTATACTTCGAAATTAGGCATCGTGGTGCAGCCGTAGACCCGTTGGCGTTTTTATCCCGGTAGTGTTTGGCGGGGTGGGATTGCCATTCTGCGCGCAGACCATTACGCTTTGTTTAATTTCTTATTGTTTTTAGTTTGATCGGCATTCAACTTGGGAATGTGCATGAGCACCCGCAAAATACGTAGTTTAGGTTTGGTGTCCGTTGGCGTCATCGCAGGTGTGCTCTTAAGTCTTGGGCTCAGTGCGGTCGCCCAAAGAGGTTCGCCTTTGCCGCTCGACGAGCTGCGTCAGTTTTCGAGCGTGTTTTCCGCGATTAAAAATAATTACGTCGAACCCGTTGCAGACAAAAAACTGATTAGCGGTGCGATCTCAGGCATGTTGTCCGATCTGGATCCTCATTCCGCTTATCTGGACGCAGATGCGTTCAAAGAAATGCAGAGTGCCACACAAGGTGAGTTCGGTGGCTTGGGTATCGAAGTTGGCACTGAAGACGGGATGGTCAAAGTGATCTCGCCGATCGAGGACACACCGGCCGCACGCGCAGGCATTCGCGCAGGTGATGTGATTACTAAAATCAACGACACCTCAACCAAAGGTTTGTCGCTGACAGATGCTGTGAAAATGATGCGCGGCCCGGTCAAGACGCCGATCACGCTCACGATTTCTCGTCAGGGCCAAGCGCAGCCCATTGTCATTAAGATCATCCGCGATACGATCCGCGTGCGCAGCGTGCGCAGCAAGATGTTGCCGGACAATATTGGCTATATCCGTATTGCGCAATTCCAGGAAAAAACCGGTGTGGACTTGGTGCGTCACTTAAAAGAGTTGGGTGAAAAAGGTGCACCGCGCGGATTGATTCTAGATCTTCGTAATGATCCGGGCGGTTTGCTGACGAGCGCGATCGGTGTCTCGGCTGCTTTCCTCAAGCCCGATACCTTGGTCGTGTCAACGGATGGTCGCGCACCCGATGCGAAACAAAAGTATTTATCCAATCCAGCAGACTATGCGCGCGGTGAGCGTGACTATTTGGTTGGTTTGCCTGCTTGGGTCAAAACTGTCCCCATGGTGGTCTTGGTCAACGTAGGCTCTGCCTCCGCCTCGGAGATCGTCGCGGGCGCGCTTCAAGACCATAAGCGTGCCACTGTGATGGGCAATCGAACCTTTGGTAAGGGCTCGGTTCAAGTCATTCTGCCGATTTCAGACACAACGGCGATCAAGCTAACGACCTCGCGTTATTACACACCCAAAGGACGCTCGATTCAGGCGACAGGCATCATGCCTGATATTGTCGTGGCCGATACAGCCGAGGGCGATTTATTCCGTATGTCTCGCGAGGCAGACCTCAAGCGTCATCTGAGCAATAGCCGCAGCGGTCAACCAGAGCCTGAGAAAAAGACAAAAGAAGAGGAGGCGCCACTTGCCGACACGGACAAGATCTTCCAATTTGGTACGCCCGAGGATTTCCAGTTGAATCAAGCGGTCAACTTCCTCGAAGGTAAGCCTATTCAAAAGGCAGTGCCTCGTCCAAAGAAAGCGAGTGCAGAGCCGTCCGGAGATGCGACAAAGGGCAAATGAAGGATAGCCAGCTTCTTCGTTATGCCCGACACATCTTGCTCGATGAGTTTGGCATAGAGGCCCAAGAAAAATTACTCGCAGCGCGTGTATTAGTTCTGGGTGCGGGCGGACTGGGTTCACCCGCCGCCTTGTACCTGGCCTCCGCAGGTGTGGGTCATATCATTTTGGCTGACCACGACACGATTGAGTTGAGTAATTTGCAACGACAGATTTTGCATGCAGACGCGCGCGTCGGTCGGCTCAAAGCAGAGTCTGGTCGCGAAACAATGCTGGCCCTTAATCCTGAGATCGACGTCGAGGTTCGGACAACAAGAATGGAGCCGGAGAGTTTGCTCGCGGAGATTGCCACAGTCGATGTTGTTTTGGACTGTACGGACAATTTTGCGACACGACACGCTGTGAATAAAGCGTGTGTGATCCATCGGAAACCTCTGGTCTCAGGCGCCGCCATCCGTTTCGAAGGTCAAATTAGTGTGTTTGATCCTCGGGACGACCAAGCACCGTGCTATCACTGTTTGTTTCCCGAAGCCGATGATGTCGAGGCGTTGAGTTGTGCGACAACGGGCGTTTTTGCGCCATTGGTCGGGATCATTGGGAGCATGCAGGCTGCCGAGGCGATTAAAGTGATTGCAGGTGTCGGCACGACGCTCAAGGGTCGGTTGCTCATGCTCGATGCCTTTGATATGCAATGGCATAGCGTGCGCGTCAAGCGTGATCCAGCCTGTCCAGTGTGTGTGAACCGAACCTAGCCGCGTCCATCCAGCAGCAGTTTGAGTTGCGCGTGCATGTGGGTCGAGGGGGCTGCTTGCCAACCACTTTGTGCAAAGCGTAACCAGCTACCCAAGACAAGATGCGTGAGTGCGGCGGACAGCGGGGTCACTTCGGTTGTGGGGTTGATTTCACCGCTTGTCAGAGCCTGTCGCAGTGACTGTTTGAACACGGCATCGATGCGGTCTGTAATCTGAGTGACGCGTCCTTGAAGCCTCTCGTCCTCGGTGACGAGGGCATCGCCACACAAGACCCGAGTCATCCCTTTGTTGCGCTCAGAGAACGTCATTAACATGACGGCAATTTTACGCGCTTGCTCGATCCCTTTTGGTTCGGTGGCGACGATTTGGTTGACGAGTGTGAAGATAGTCGTTTCAATAAATTCGAAAAGACCTTCGAACATTTGTGCTTTGCTGGCAAAGTGACGATACAGCGCAGCCTCGGAGAGCTGCATTTTGGCGGCGAGCGCCGCTGTGGTGATCCGTGCCGCACGCGGTTGCTCTAACATTTCTGCGAGTGTTTGCAGAATCTGGTGTTTGCGTTCGCCCGTTTTGACCGACATACACTCAAGTCCAGAATTAGCCGTTAAGGAAGGTGAAGCATTGCGTAAGCTTTAATCACACACCTTGCAGAGTGCGCTTTTGCAGCAATAAATCACCTACGCAGTTTACCCGTAAGTCTACGTAATTGGGACGTCCTCGCTTGCCTTTCGCAAAGGGTGTGCCGGGGTGAAAGACATGGACGGTGCGCATGCCCGCATGTCTCGCGCCCCGCAGGTTGGCAGTCGTGTCCTCGACCAGCACGGCCCGTCTTGGATGAATGCCTTCGTGAGCGAGGATGTGACGCATGAGCGTGACGGAAGGTTTGGGTTTGTAGTGTCCGTGCAGACGCATTTGCTCAATCCCCCAAAAACCATCGAAGCAGCGCAGGATGTTGAGATGTTTCATGACGGCACGGGCGTAATGCAGTGGTGCATTGGTCACAAGAATTTTGCGACCAGGTAGACGACGAAGCTTGTGCGCTAAACCGCGTTCCGCTCGAACCAAGGGAGCGACATCGAAGTTGTGGCTACGATGCAAAAATTGATGTGCGTCGACACCATGATGACGCACTAAACCGATCAAGGTGGCCCCGTAGCGTTTCCAATAGCTTGTCCGCAGGTGAGCGGCGGTCGCTTCATCGACTGCTAGGCTCTCCATCACGGCTGCAGTCATGCCAAGATTAATCTCTCGAAATATCTTGTAAGAGGTATCGTGCAAGGTATTGTCGAGATCGAAGAGCCATACGCGTTCGCGGGCTTTGGACATCTCTGTTTTGCGCGCAGGCGAATGCACGCGGGCTCGCCGCGTGCGGATCGGAGCATGGGGTGCGAACCGCTTGTGAATCACTCTGAGGTGATCATGGTGCCTACGCCGCGATCAGTCAGGATTTCGAGCAGCAGGCAATGCGGGACGCGACCATCAACCACGTGGACAGATTTCACACCATTACGTGCGGCATCCAAGGCGGAGGAGATTTTGGGGAGCATGCCGCCAGAGATCGTGCCGTCGGCAAAGAGTGCGTCGATTGTCTGTGCCGACAGGCTGCGCAGCAATTGGCCATCTTTGTTGAGCACGCCGGGTGTGTTGGTCATCATGAGCAGCTTCTCGGCACCCAGAACCTCGGCCATTTTTCCCGCGACGATATCGGCATTGATGTTGTAGGCCAGACCGTCCTCGCCGTAGCCGATCGGAGAAATCACGGGGATGAATTGATCGTCCTGCAAGGCCTTGACGACCGCAGGTTCGACATGGGCGATGTCGCCTACGAAACCAATATCGATTGGGTTGGCTGGATCGTCCTTGTTAGGCATCATTTTCTTGCGTGCTTGGATCAAACAGCCGTCTTTGCCTGTCAGTCCAACCGCCTTACCACCCGCTTCGTTGATCATCA
>Ga0164292_10001886_pt1 | contig 17095 bp, 16 predicted proteins | sample GEODES117metaG_FD_111486 | JGI IMG/M metagenome (GOLD analysis project Ga0164292, IMG submission 111486) | Eutrophic lake water microbial communities from Lake Mendota, Wisconsin, USA - GEODES117 metaG | ecosystem: Environmental > Aquatic > Freshwater > Lake | place: USA: Lake Mendota...
ATCATCGAGCCACTCGAGCCAGGTTTTGGTTACACATTGGGTAACTCAATGCGTCGCACACTGCTCTCATCTATTCCAGGTGCGGCAGTGACAAGCATTCGCGTTGCAGGTGCTCTCCACGAGTTCACAACACTCGAAGGCATTAAGGAAGATCTCACAGATATCGTCCTTAACATCAAGAACCTCGTTCTCTCATCAGATAACGATGAGCCTTCAGTTGTCTACATCCGCAAGACCGGAGCTGGCGTCGTAACAGGCGCTGACATTGCAGTCCCAAGCGGCGTTGAGATCCACAACCCAGAGCTCCACATTGCAACTCTTAATGAGAAGGCAAACCTAGAGATCGAACTTACTGTCGAGCGTGGCCGTGGCTACGTAACAGCGGTACAGAACAAGCAGGCTGGCGCAGAAATCGGTCGCATTCCTGTTGACTCAATCTATTCACCAGTTCTCAAGGTGACATACAAGGTTGAAGCAACTCGCGTCGAACAGCGCACAGACTTCGATCGCCTTGTTGTCGATGTCGAGACAAAGCCATCAATGAAGCCACGCGATGCAGTTGCATCAGCTGGCAAGACTTTGGTTGAGCTCTTCGGTCTTGCTCGCGAACTCAATGTTGATGCAGAAGGTATCGAGATGGGTCCATCTATTCTTGATGCAGCACTTGCAGCAGATCTCGCTCTTCCAATCGAAGATCTCGATCTCACAGTTCGCTCATATAACTGCCTTAAGCGCGAGGGTATCCACACAGTTGGAGAACTCATCAACCGCTCAGAGGCAGATCTCCTTGATATCCGTAACTTTGGTTCAAAGTCAATCGATGAGATCAAGGCGAAGCTTCACTCAATGGGAATGTCTCTCAAGGACTCACCAGCTGGCTTCGATCCATCACAACACCAGAACTACAACGCATCAGATGAAGACTTCGCTGATGGCGATCAGGCATAAGGGAGAAAAAAGATGCCAAAGCCAACTAAAGGCCCACGTCTGGGTTCAGGCCCATCACATGAGCGCTTGATTCTACGTACCCTTGCAGAGCAATTGTTCGAGCATGGAAAGATCACAACAACAGAGGCAAAAGCGAAGCGTCTTCGTCCACTTGCTGAAAAGTTGATCACCTTCGGTAAGAAGGGTGACCTACCTGCTCGTCGTCAGGTTCTTGCACGCATCTCTAACAAGAGCGTTGTACATCAGCTCTTCACAGTGATTGCACCAACATTCGCTAATCGCGAAGGTGGATATACACGTATTACAAAGATCGGTCCACGTAAGGGCGATAACGCTCCTATGGCAGTGATCGAGCTCGTGACAGAGAAGTAATTCGTTACTTTTCTCTTCGTGTAAAGTTTTAATAAGTAAATGGCCGAACCCACTCTCTTTCCCGAGAGTGGGTTTCGTCGTTTGCGCTTCGATATCGCCTACGACGGAACTAACTTCTCTGGCTGGGCTACTCAGCCGGGAATGCGCACGATGCAAGATATGGTCGAAGAAGCGATATCGCGGATTGTTCGCTACGACGTAGATTCAATAGTCGCCGGCCGCACCGACGCTGGAGTCCATGCCACCGGCCAAGTTGTGCACGCTGATATTCCCGATACGCCATTAGCCGATGAGATGACCTTGATTGATCTTCGCTACAAACTCAATCGCATCCTCGATGAAGATATTCGTATCATTGAAATTTCAGATACCCCACCAGGATTTCATGCCCGATTCTCAGCGTTGCGCCGTAAGTACAGCTACAAAATCCTTGATAACAATCAGGTGATCACCCCCGCCCAACGCTTTGATGTGGCCCCGTGGTATCGCCATCTCGATGAAAATATTATGAACCAAGCCTCAGCGCTCTTGCTAGGAACCCATGATTTTGCTGCCTTCTGCAAATTTAAAGTCGGTGGCACCACAACTCGAAGCCTTGAGAAGTACGAGTGGGTGCGTACCGAAGATGGCCTACTGATCGCTGATGTAGTCGCAGATGCTTTCTGTTATTCAATGGTCCGCAATCTTGTCGGTGCAATTGTCTGCGTCGCAGATGGTCGCAAGCCAGTTGAGTGGATTACCGAGTTACTTGAAAATAAAGAGCGAGTCTCTGATTCACTTGTTTTCCCAGCACGCGGACTAACTTTGTACCAAGTTGATTATCCTTCTGATGATTTGCTCTTAGAACGGGCTCAGATCACCGTTGCAAAACGTGGTGAGTAGTAATGGGTCATATAGATGTAAGCGGTGTCGAGTATTCATTATCTGATGGTCGCGTGCTCCTCAATGATGTCTCTTTTCGGGTGGGAGATGGCGCAAAAGTTGCCCTAATTGGCCCAAACGGATCCGGTAAGACGACATTGATTCGAATGATCTGCGGCGATATTTCCCCCGATGAAGGATCAGTTGCCATTACAGGTGGGCTTGGCGTAATGCGTCAGTTCATTGGATCCGTCCGTGATGAGACAACTGTCCGCCAATTGTTGCTCTCAGTTGCACCCAAGAATATTCGTGATGCAGCCGAGAAAGTTTTGAATACTGAAATCGCAATGCACCAAGAGGACTCTGAAAAGTCGCAGATGGCATATGCCCAAGCGATTATCGATTGGGGCGATGTCGGCGGATATGAGTACGAAGTCATCTGGGATGTCTGCTGCACCGAAATGCTCGGCAAGACCTTTGACGAAGTCGCCGAGCGTTTAGTCAGCACCTTATCTGGCGGCGAACAGAAGAAGTTAGTAGTTCGTGCATTACTGGAGGGGCCAGAAGAAGTTCTGATGCTCGATGAGCCAGATAACTATCTGGATGTGCCATCTAAGCGCTGGCTAGAAAAAGTCATCAATGAAACAAAGAAGACCGTCTTCTTCGTCAGTCACGATCGTGAACTACTAGAAAATACCGCAACGCGTATTGTCGCGCTAGAGCAAGGCATCACCGGTAATACTGCCTGGATTCACGGTGGAAAGTTTTCGACCTGGCATGATGCCCGGAAAGCGCGCAATGCTCGCTTTGCAGAAATTTTGCTCCGCTGGGAACAAGAGCATGATCGCTTAATTCAGTTGGTGAAGACTTTGCAAGTTCAGGCAGCGATCTCACCAGATATGGCAAATAAGTATCATGCGATGCAGACTCGGCTACGTAAGTTTGAAGAGGCAGGTGCACCAGTTGCACCACCTATTGAGCAGGATGTTCGAGTCGGCTTGAAAGGTGGACGTACCGGTTTGCGGGCACTGACATTTGAAGATGTAGCAATTGAAAATGGTTCGGGGGAGTACCTCACCAAGCCATTTAACTTTGAGGTCTTCTTCCAAGATCGCATTGCTGTTCTAGGAAAAAATGGAACAGGTAAGTCTCACTTCTTCAGATTGATATCTGGCGAAGCGATGAAATACACCGGAACCTTTAAGTTGGGTGCTCGAGTAGAGGTTGGCTACTTCGCACAGACCCATGCTCACCCAGAATTCGATGGCAAGACTCTGCTAGAAATTTTGTGGGAGATGCATTCTCTGCAGTTGGGTCCGGCAAAGTCGGTGCTGCGTAAATACGAAATCGACCAACAAGCAGAGCAGAAGTTCTCATCACTTTCTGGCGGACAGCAAGCGCGTTTTCAAATTCTCTTGCTCGAACTCTCAGGTGCAACTTTGCTTCTGCTTGATGAGCCGACCGATAACCTCGATCTCGCCAGCGCCGAGAGCCTAGAACGAGCCCTTGATGCCTATGAGGGCACTGTTCTCACCGTCACACACGACCGCTGGTTTACGCGTGGATTCACCCGTTTCCTCGTCTTTGGCGATGATGGCCAGGTCTATGAAGCCGGCGAACCGGTCTTTTAGCCGATTTTGACCCTACCCATAGGGGCAGGTAAAGTTCATCCCCTGCACCAGTAGGTGCTTAAAGAAGAGTTCACACGAGAAGAAGTAGGTAGAAGAGCATGCGTACATATAGCCCAAAGGCAGGCGACGCCGTCCGTAAGTGGCACGTCATCGATGCACAAGATGTTGTGCTCGGACGTCTTGCAACCCATGCTGCAACACTTCTTCGCGGAAAGCATAAGGCGACATTTGCGCCACACATGGATATGGGTGACTTCGTCATCGTCATCAATGCCGAGAAGATTGCCCTTTCTGGTAACAAGACAACAACAAAGTTTGCCCACCACCACTCAGGTTTCCCAGGCGGTCTTACATCGACTGTCTACGGCGAGCTCCTTGAGAAGCACCCAACACGCGCTGTAGAAAAGGCGATCAAGGGAATGCTTCCCAAGAATCGCCTTGGTCGCGAAATCGCTGGCAAGCTCAAGGTCTACGCAGGCCCAGAGCATCCACATGCTGCACAGGCTCCAACTCCATTTGTATTCAACCAAGTTTCTCAGATCATCAAGTAAAGGAAAATAAAATATGTCAGATGTAACTCTAGAACTTGATGAGAACGAGACTCCAACTTCTTACTCTTCTTCAACTCCAGCGGCTGCCACAAACCGCAAGGCAATCACAGCACCAGGTGCTGGTACCGGTCGCCGTAAGGAAGCAGTTGCTCGTGTTCGCCTCGTTCCCGGAACAGGTCGTTGGGTCGTCAACGGTAAGACACTCGAGAATTACTTCCCAAACAAGGTTCACCAACAACTCGTCTCTGAGCCATTTCGCACAGTAGGTGCTGAAGGTACATACGATGTTTTTGCTCGCATCAACGGTGGTGGAGTTTCAGGTCAAGCTGGCGCACTTCGTCTTGGCGTAGCTCGTTCACTTAACGAGATCGATCGCGAAGCAAACCGTCCAGCACTCAAGAAGGCTGGATTCCTTTCCCGTGATGCACGTGTCATCGAGCGCAAGAAGTACGGCCTAAAGAAAGCGCGTAAGCGTTCACAGTACTCAAAGCGCTAATTTTCTTTATCTGCAAATCCCGTTTGTTCCATTAAGAAGAGGAGTTATTTATGACTCTCTTCGGAACAGATGGGATTCGTGGTTTAGCGAACGGTTCAGTACTTACTGCAGAGACGGCATTGTCAGCAGCAGTTGCTGCCGCCCACATCCTTGTAGAGAGTTCCGCTAACGCCGGTCGCAGACCGACTGCAATTGTTGGGCAAGATAGTCGCGCATCTGGCGAATTCCTTGAAGCAGCTGTTGTTGCAGGCCTTGCCTCAGCCGGGGTTGATGTCTATCGCGTTGGCGTATTGCCGACTCCAGCGATCGCCCATCTTGTAGGTGCACGCGGAGCAGATCTCGGTGTCATGATTTCCGCATCGCATAACCCAATGCCAGATAACGGAATCAAGTTATTTGCTCGCGGTGGCGGCAAGCTAGATGATGCCATCGAAGCCGCAATCGAAAAGCGAATGGGTGAGCCATGGGAGCGACCAACCGGACGCAATGTCGGTCGAGTCTTTGATGATGCACATGCCTCGGCTGAGTACATCGCGCACTTATTAGCCTCGGTCTCTACCCCGCTTACGAGCCTAAAGATTGTCGTCGACTGTGCAAATGGCGCAGCTTCATATGTTGCTCCCACTATTTATCAACAGGCCGGCGCGCAGGTCATAGCAATCCATCATGCACCAGATGGTTGGAACATAAACGAGAATTGTGGGTCAACCCACCTTCAGAATTTGCAGGATGCAGTAGTCCGAGAAGGTGCGGATTTTGGTATAGCGCACGATGGCGATTCGGATCGCTGCCTGGCAGTAGATGCATCTGGCGCAGTTATCGATGGCGATCAGATTATGACAATTCTTGCCAATGGTTTTAAAGCCCGCGGAAAACTTAAAGCTGACACAATCGTTGCGACCGTAATGAGCAACCTCGGTTTCTTCCAAGCGATGAAGAACTCCGGCATCGATGTAGTTACTACTGCAGTAGGCGATCGCTATGTCCTCGAGAAAATGCTGGAATCAAATTATTCATTGGGCGGCGAGCAATCAGGGCACCTGATTATTCGCGAGCACGCAAACACGGGTGATGGAATTCTGACAGCGCTGGCCCTCGCGCAAGAGGTCGTAAGTTCTAAGAAGTCGCTCGCTGAACTTGCATCTGCAATGCAGCGCTTCCCACAAGTCCTGATCAATGTTTCTGGAGTCGCAAAAGAGAAGCTGGCCGAGTCAACGGTGATTGCCGCAGCTGTTGCTACTGCTGAGATGCAGTTGGGTGAAGAAGGACGAGTCTTACTGCGCGCATCCGGAACTGAATCTCTAATCCGCGTAATGGTCGAAGCCGCAAGTGATAGCCTTGCCCAAGAAATCGCGCAATCACTTGCGGCGATAGTGAAAGCAGAACTGGGGAACTAATTCGTGTGCGGAATCGTGGGTTACACCGGACCGCAATCTGCCATTACCCCCATTGTTGAGGGTCTGCGCCGACTTGAATATCGCGGATATGACTCAGCAGGCATCGCGCTCGGCACAAATAATTCGCTCTTTGTAGAAAAACGCGCTGGAAAGCTAGCAAATCTAGAAGGCGTTCTGCCGGCAAATCTTCCTACTGTTCATTCCGGTATTGGCCACACTCGTTGGGCAACTCATGGTGGTCCAACAGATCGCAACGCCCATCCTCATGTAGATAATGAAGGAAAGCTGGCCGTAATCCACAATGGAATTATTGAAAATTATTCAGAACTCAAGGCTGAACTTCAGGCACGGGGCCACACTTTTGAATCTGAAACCGATACTGAATCTGTCGCTCATTTGTTATCTGACCTGCGCAAGGAAAATAACGGCGATTTGACTGCCGCCATGCGCGCAGCGGTAAAGCGCTTACGCGGTTCGTTTACTTTGCTGGCAATACATGCAGATGCACCACAAACGATTGTGGGTGTTCGTCGAAATTCTCCACTGGTTGCAGGCATTGGTGATGGAGAGAATTTCTTGGCATCAGATGTTGCCGCCTTTATTGATTACACAAAGCGCGCGGTAGAACTCGGACAAGATCAAGTTGTCACCATTAGTCCGGAAGATATTTCGATTTGTGACCTTGATGGTGCACCGCTGCCGCTGAAAGAGTATGAAATTACTTGGGATGCAGCAGCTGCTCAAAAAGGTGGGTTCGAGCACTTCATGCTCAAAGAGATCTTTGATCAACCCAAAGCAATCGCTGATACATTAATTGGTCGTCTCAGTGATAATGGTCAGGTCCTGCTTGATGAATTACACATGAGTGATGACGAGATCAAGGCGATTAAGCGAATCTCGGTGATTGCTTGCGGTACTGCTTATCACGCGGGAATGGTTGCAAAATATGCCATCGAAAAGTGGGCAAAGGTTCCGGTCGATGTAGAGATTGCATCGGAATATCGCTACCGCGACCCAATTGTTGATAAAGATTCTTTAGTAATTGCTATCTCGCAATCGGGAGAGACAATGGATCTCTTGATGGCGGTGCGACATGCAAAGGCTTCCGGAGCTCGAGTTCTTGCCGTGTGTAATACAAACTCTTCTACTATTCCGCGCGAATCCGATGCGGTGCTCTACACACATGCCGGCCCCGAGATTGCGGTTGCTTCCACAAAAGCATTTCTTACTCAGATTGTTGCCGTCTATCTCATTGGCCTTAAATTGGCTCAGGTACGTGGTGCACTCAACGATCAAGAAATTCGCGGGCTCTATGACGAGATGCTCGAGCTTCCCGGAAAAGTCGAACAGATTCTTGAAACAATCGAACCGCTTCGCGAGCTAACTCGTAAATTTGCTACCAATGACACCGTCCTCTTCTTAGGTCGCGGTGTGGAATATCCGATCGCCCTCGAAGGTGCACTTAAGCTGAAAGAACTTGCTTACATTCACGCCGAAGGTTTTGCCGGCGGCGAACTCAAGCACGGCCCAATCGCTCTGATTGAAGAAGGCACTGCAGTAATTGCGATTCTGCCGACGGCAGATGAGCATGCGCTGGATGAGAAGATGCTCAGTAATATTCAAGAGGTTAAAGCGCGTGGCGCACGAGTAATTGTGATCGCCCCAGAAGGTGCTGACGTTATTGGAGCCGAACACATCATCCGCATACCTGTTGCTTCACCCCTCTTTCAGCCAGTGCTTGCCACAGTTCCACTACAAGTATTTGCCTACGAAATCGCGGTCGCCCGTGGCACCGATGTAGACCAACCTCGAAACCTCGCAAAATCTGTCACAGTTGAGTAAAAATTGAATAGGGCTAGCGTAGAAGAATGATTGCAACACGTCACCGCCAGATGCGCCGCGCGCTTAAATGGAGCGCTTTTCTCTTTACCGGCTTTCTCGCCGTCACCTATCAGGCGGTTAATTATGGGCAGATTACAGAGATAGATAGATTTTTTAATAATCTCAACCATCCAACATTTTCTGGCTTCTCAAATTTTCTTATTCGACGTTTAGATGACCTAGGCCTTCGTAGCGTTTCGGGTATCGCGCTCTTGATTGTGGCAATTTACATTTCGCGAAAGTTTAAAACCTGGCGCCCTATTAATTTAGGAATACTTTCATTTCTCTCACTCAATCTTGTTGTCGGCGCCTTTAAGGTCGGTCTTGGTCGCACCAAACCGCGAGATGGATTAGATCTCTTTGATGCCGGAGGTATGTCATACCCCAGCGGCCATGCTTCAAATGCAATCTTTATCTGGGGGGTGATTGCCTACTTGATTTATCGTTATGCACATGTCAATCGCTACCGAGGGCGGGTAGCGTCGGCCGGAGTGGGGTTACTTGCAACCACCGTCTGTGTCGTTTCATTGGTTCGCAATACGCATTGGTTCTCAGATTTGTTTGGCGGGCTTTTATTAGGTGGCGCACTCCTTGTGCTCATCATTGCAATTGATCGCTACTTTCTATCTGATAGCCAACTCCACTAATTCCCACATCCACCTCCTGGCGCTAGACTTGCAAGCGTGATTGAAGGAGTCGGAGTAGATGTCGTTGATATTCAACGATTCATCGCATCTCTCGAACGCACTCCACAACTGACATCTAAGTTATTTACCGAAAGCGAACGCCTACTCGCCCCGGCATCCTTAGCAGCGCGATTTGCGGCAAAAGAGGCGCTCTATAAAGCTTTAAGCCCGGTTCACGGCTTGGCATGGCATGATGCAGAAGTGATTAACCACCCGAATGGAAGGCCAGATTTTCTCTTTCGCGGGGCGATTGCTGATTTAGTGGATGGGGCTCGAGTACATCTATCGATTTCTCATGATGGCAATATTGCTACTGCAATGGTGGTGGTCGAGCGATGAGAGCAGAAGCAATTATTGATCTGGCGGCCATCAAGGCAAATGTGAAGTTGATGAAAGAAAAATCTGGAGTCAACGTGCTCGCGGTTGTTAAAGCAGATGCTTACGGTCATGGCCTAGTAGATGTTGCAAAAGCTGCCATCGATGCCGGGGCATCGATGCTTGGAGTCGCGTTACTCGAAGAAGCACTTGCACTGCGAGCCGCAGGAGTTACCGCACCGATACTTGCCTGGTTATTACAGCCAGGATCGGATTTCAAGAGCGCTATCGATCACGATATAGATATCGCCGCCGCCTCAATCGCAGCTCTGAAAGAAATCCAAATTGCATCGCAGGATAAAAAAGCACGAGTACACCTCGAAGTAGATACCGGAATGTCGCGCGGTGGTTTTCTCAGCGAGTGGGATCAATTAGATGCTCACCATGTCGCAGGGATTGAGATTGTTGGACTCTTCTCACATTTTGCTAGCGCAGATCAACCAGGTGCGGCTCAGAATCAGCAACAGCTCGACCGATATCGAAAGATGCTAAGCACTCTGGAAAGTTTTGGATTTACCAACATTATTCGCCACTTATCCAACTCTGCCGCCGCATTTACCTTACCTGATGCAGCCTTCGATATGGTGCGAGTGGGAATTGCGATGTATGGACTCTCACCAGATGTGACGACGCTAGGTGATTCGCAAGAACTTGGATTGCGCCCGGCCATGCAATTACGTGCAGCGCTCTATTTGGTCAAAGATGTACCAGCCGGAACTCCGGTGGGATATGGCGGAACAGAGCTCACTTCCCGAGATACAAAGTTAGGTGTTGTTGTCTGCGGCTATGCCGACGGCATTCCGCGGATTGCCCATGATGCTGGGGTCTGGATTAATGGCAGCCGCGCACCCATTATTGGGCGGGTCTCCATGGATCAATTTGTGGTCGATCTTGGGCCAGAATCCCGCGCAAAGTCGGGGGATTGGGTTGTTATCTTCGGAAATGGCTCGCATGGCGAGTACACCGCCGATGATTGGGGTGATGCCAGCTCCAGTATTAATTACGAGATAACGACACGAATTGGCCCGCGTGTGCCTAGAATCTACGGTGCCCATGTCTACTAAACCGCTCCTTAGCACCTCAGGCGTTAGCGTCGCCTTCGGTGGACTTCGCGCTCTCTCCAATGTTGATATCACCGTTAACCATGGTGAAGTCGTTGGTTTGATTGGACCAAATGGCGCCGGAAAGACCACACTTTTTAACACAATCTGCGGAGTCGTAAAGCCTGACTCTGGAACTTTTGCATTTGAAGATCGTGATACCTGGCCAGCAACAGATCGTCTAGCATCAATTGGAATTGCTCGCACACTTCAGGGAGTTGGTTTATTTCCGGAATTGACAGTGCTTGAAAATGTCATGATTGGTGCAAACAGATTTGCGCGCACCGGTTTGCTCTCTGCCTCATTTGGAATTAATACTCGCGATGAAAAAGCGCTTGAGGTCCGCGCCCATATCGCACTCGAGCGAGTCTATGCATCACCGCTGGCAAACCGTCGAGCAGGAACGCTTTCTTATCCTGATGCAAAGCGAGTTGCCATCGCGCGCGCGTTGGTAAGTCAACCCAAACTTCTACTCCTCGATGAACCTGCAGGTGGACTCGGAGCTCACGATATCGAATGGCTCAATCGCTTCATCAGAGAGCTCTCGGGCGAGATGTCAGTACTGATCGTGGAGCACCATATGGATGTTGTCATGTCTGTTTGTAATCGTATTTATGTTCTCAATTTCGGTGAGGTAATCTCACAAGGAACTCCTTCATTTGTGCGCAGCGATCCAGCAGTGATTTCTGCTTATCTAGGAGCCGATGCCACATGAGCCTTGAAGTTCGCAACCTGACTGTTTCTCATGGCGCTATCACTGCCATCTCTGATGTCTCATTTAGCGTCCGAGAAGGTGAACTTGTCGCCATTATTGGCGCAAATGGCGCTGGTAAATCAACGTTGCTACGCACTCTCTCGGGACTGAAAGAAGCATCGCACGGAGTAGCGTCCTGGAATGGACATAATCTGCTGAAAGGCAAAGCCGAGAGCCATGTCCGCCACGGGGTCGCACATGTCTCGGAAGGCAAGTCTGTTATTCCAGAGCTCACAGTGGAAGAGAATTTAGATCTTGGTGCAATATGGCGCCGTAATAAGAGCGAAGCAGCTGCTACGAAATCAGAAATCTTTGCCCTCTTTCCGCGCCTGCACGAACGCCTCAATCAGAGCGCAGACACACTTTCCGGCGGCGAGCGTCAGATGCTCGCAATTGGTCGCGCTCTTATGTCTAAACCCAAGTTATTACTTCTCGACGAACCATCACTTGGCCTTGCACCACTTCTTGTGAAGCAAATTTTTGATGCAATCTCTGATATCTCTCGCAAGTATGGTCTCTCTGTTGTGCTCGTCGAGCAAAATGCAATGGGCGCACTCAAGATTGCCGACTCCGGAATTGTGGTTAATCTCGGCAAGATTGTCATGACTGGTAAATCTCACGACCTCATCAACGACCCAGCAGTTCAAGCTGCCTACCTAGGGTATTAAGGAGAGATACCAATGTTTGAATTTATCAATACTCTCCTCATCGGCCTTACCTCTGGCGCAATCTATGCGTTGATGGCGCTCTCAATTGTTTTAGTCTGGCGTTCAACTCGAGTAATTAATTTTGCACAAGCTGGCCAAGCTCTGGCCTCGAGCTACTTTGGATTTGAAGCGCTGAAGTACGTTGACTCTTTCTGGCTAGCGCTAATAATTGCGATGGTTGGTGGCGCACTTCTTGCAGCATTTATCGAAATTGCATTTATGCGAGTGATGCTTAAGCACACGACATCAGGCCCAATTGCTAATGTCGCGCCGATTATCGCCACTCTAGGGCTGCTGCAGATTATTCACTCCACAATTCCAATGAAGTGGGGAGGTGCTGATGTCTTAATTACTCCACCACTTTCAAATGTCGGGTTCTCTATCGGAGAAGAGACGCTCGCTTTCTCTCCCATGAAGTTGGCAATCGTTATGCTCGTGACTCTCTTGCTTCTGTTTTTTACACTGATTTTCCAAAAGACCAATATTGGCCTCTCACTTCGCGCATCAGCTTTCTCTCCTGAACTTGCTCGCTTAGCGGGAGTTCGAGTCGATCGTATTCGTACTTTGGGATGGGCATTCTCGGGTGCAACTGGCTCGGTTGCAGGTCTCTTGTTGGTCGTCAACGGAACGGGATCGCTATCTCCCACCTCCCTTGAATTTTCGCTACTTCTCATCTCTGGATTTATTGCAGCAGTCATCGGAGGCCTAGAAAGCCTGCTGGGTGCGGTAATTGGTGGATTACTTCTGGGTCTCGTAACTGCCTTTGTGTTGATGTACGTCAGTGACTCACTCTTCTTTATTGCACCTTTTATCGTCCTGCTCGTTGTACTTATTGCCCGGCCACAAGGAATTTTAGGAAAGAAGGGCGGACGTCGTGCATAAACTTTCTAACTTAGTACGCATTATTCTTTTCATAGTTCTTGGTGTAGTGATCTTCATCCTGAGCAATATCGTCGATGAATATCGCGTCACACAGGGGACTACAATTGCCGCCTACGTTGTAGGTATTGCTTCCATTATTTTGCTTACCGGATATTCAGGACAAGTTTCGCTGGGCCACGGTGCTCTGATGGGTGTAGGTGGATACACAGCAGCACTTGTCGGAGATCAAGCTGGCGCAAAATTAATGGGCGAGACGGCAACTGGAGTAAATCTTCCAATTCCCCTCACCTTCGTTGCCGCAATTCTTGCTGCAGCTGGAATTGGTGCACTGCTTGGAGTTGCAGCAGCCAGACTTTCTGGTCCATACCTAGCGGGTACAACTCTTGCACTGGCTGTCGGTTTGCCATCTGTGGCAAATCAATTTAAATCCCTCGGTGGGGAACAGGGTCTTTTCTATATAGTTGGAGATCCTCCTACCGCACTTGGCGAAGGGGTGACGCAGAGCAAGTGGTACTTCTGGATTGCCGCCCTCACCACCTTGATTGCCATTTTTTGGTTACAAAATGTTATGCGCTCTCGTTATGGTCGCATCTGGAAGGCGGTCCGCGGTAGCGATGTGGCGGCCGAGCTCGCTGGAATCAATGTGGCACGGGCAAAGATCCTCGCATTTACCCTCAGCGCAGGTCTGGCCGGTCTGGCCGGAGCTCTCTGGGCGATGACAATTGGCACTGTCTCACCCTCTGCCTTCCAACTCGCCCTCTCATTTTCTTTGCTGACAGGCGCGGTTCTATCTGGCGTAACTACCCTCGGAGGCGTCATGATTGGGGCGGTGATACTGGTAGCCATTCCAGAGATCGTCCATTCGGTGGTAGACCGCGTGGGAGCTTCTCAAACAGTGGCTGACAACCTTCCTTCACTTATTGTTAGCGCGTTGTTAATTTTGACTGTGATCTTTGTACCTAACGGTCCAGTCGAACAGATGAGGTCTAAGAGTATGAAGAAGAAAGCAAGGCATCACTAATATCCCGCAAGGGCCCTTAATGGAAGGAAAGAGATGAAAGCAATTAATCGTCGCAAGCTGGTATCAGCTGGTGCGATGCTCGCAGTAGCTGCAATGACAGCTGTTGCAGTACCTGCTCAGGCGTTCTCACCCAAGTCAGAGACTGGTGTGACCTCTAAAGAAATCAAACTTGGAATGACTCTTCCAATGACTGGTTCAGCATCACCTGGATATAACAAGGTCCCAGCCGCAATGAAGGCTTACTTTGACTATGTCAATGCAAATGGTGGCGTAAATGGTCGTAAGGTCACTCTTGTTGTTAAAGATGATCAATACGTTCCAACTCAAGCTGTTGCCAAGACAAATGAATTGATTCTTAAGGATCGCGTCTTCGCTCTCCTGGCACCATTAGGAACAGCTAACAACAAGGCTGTCGCAGCGTCAGTAAATCCAGCAAAGCGTGGAGTTCCAGTTCTCTTTGTGAACACGGGCTTTAGCGGATTTGCAGATGCAAAGAAGTACCCAACAACTTACCCAATCTTGCCTTCATATGTAATGGAAGCAAAGATCATGGGCGAATACATCAAGGATAACTTCGCTGGCAAGACAATCGGTCTTGTCTATCAAGATGACGACTTCGGTACAGATGCGCTTGCTGGATTTAAGACCGCTGGCGTTAAGTTTGCAACCACAGTCGGATATGCCTCAGGTTCACAAGGTGCAGCTACTGCTGCAGGCTGGGTAACAAAGCTCAAGGCCGCTAACTGTGATGTTGTTATTCTCTTCGGTGTCTCATCTGCAACAGCTGCCGGTCTCGGTACAGCAGCAGCGTTGAAGTACACACCACAGTGGATCCTTGGATCTGTTGGTGGAGATGCAACAACAATTAAGGCAGCAGGTGTTCCAGCCGGCGTTCTTTATAACGCAGTCGGCGCATCATTCTTGCCTGCAACTACAGATACATCAGATGAGTATGTAAAACTCTTCTCAGATATCTATGCAAAGGCAGTTCCTGGTTCAGCATTTGATAACAACGTTCTCGTTGGTATGAATACTGCATTCGTTGCTGTTCAAGCCCTTAAGGCTGCAGGTAACAACCCAACTCGCAAATCACTTCTTGCTGCAATGAAGAGCAAGGGTTCAACATTTGCATCAGCTGGTCTCTTGCCTCTGAACTATTCAGCGACAAGCCAAGTTGGATACAACGGATACTGGTTCGGAAAGTACTCACCAACTGGGGATCTTAAGCCAGAAGGTGGTTCATACACTCTCTACACAACAGACTCTGGAACAGGTGCTGTTGTTAAGTCAACATACAAGCGTCCAGCTATGCCAGCGAAAGGATTACCAAAGTAATGAGAACAATTTATAAGTCTCGTTTACTCTCACTCGTTGGTGCTGCAGCTCTTGTAGCAGCAACAATCACAGCGATTCCAGCTAACGCTGCAGCTGTTGGTCCAATCTGTGATGGAAAGGTTCCAGTACAAACATGTACCGGCCTTACATCTGACGGCGCACCATATGCAATGATGGTTCCAGCGAACTTCAATGGCATGGTTGCGCTCTACTCACACGGATATCGTTACAACATCGATATCCCTGCAGGTATCCCAATCGTCGGTGGCTACAAGATTACAAATACACCAGAACCAATTCCTGGTGGTAATCCAACTGTTGCTAACTACTTCCTTAGCCAAGGAATGGCAGTAATGGGTTCAGGTTTCGCTCGTCAGGGATGGAACCTCGATTCAGCCATTGCTACTAACGTAGAGCTGATTGATACCTTCAAGAAGAAGTTCACGACAACTACCAAGGTAGTTGCGTGGGGATCTTCACTCGGTGGAATCATCACTCAGACACTTGCAGAGAAGCATCCAGAGCTCGTCTCTGCAGTTGCTCCAATGTGTATGGCAGATAACATCACGCCTGAACTCACAATGGCTGGCGATTTCCTCTGGGGTCTAAAGACCTTCTTCGATCCAACAATCGTGGGCGGTAACTACGCTGCTGGTGCAGCTGGAAATGCTCAAGCAATTGGTGATATCGTCAAGGTGCTTACAGTGATGGGTGCAATTCAGGCAGGAATCGCAAAGCCAGTGGCTGCTGATTCATGGCCTGCAACTTCATCTCCAGCTGGTAAGGCGCTCGGCGCGGCAGGAATTCCTGCACGTTCAGCAATTTTGTTGGTCGGACTTATGTCGGGTGTCCCAACACAGTCTGCACACTTCGATGCAACTTCAGGTCCTGAAGGCGCACTGAAGCTCTCCTTCCCACTAGCAATCAGCCCTGCACTAGCGATTCTTGAGAACGGTGCAAATGCAGCGATTCTTGGAATCCTTGCAACACAGGATCTCGAACTACAAGCGGGCGGCGCAGTCTTTGATAATACAAAGACAGATTACGCAGCGCGTGTTGCAGATTCATCAGTGATCTTCAACGCTGCACTCTCAGGTAATACTGCTATCGCAGGGTTGCTCGGAGTTCTCGCAGCATCACCACGCGCAGTTGGAAATCCAGCAGCAATGGCGAAGATGGGTACATTGGCTGCCACAACAGGCAAGATCAATGTTCCAACCATCATGATGACAGGTGTTGCAGATCCAATTACACCTGCTGGTGCACAACAGCGCATCGTAGATCTCTACGTTGAGCAGTATGCAGCCGAGAAGGAAGCAGCTCGCAAGGCAGCCGGTGGAAACGGTTCATACCGTGCTCCAAATAAGAAGCTTCTTGCAATCTGGTCAGTGACTCCAAGTTCATGGACCAAGTTTGATGCGGCTGGTTCGCCAATCACATCAACACCAGCTGCGCCAGGCACAAACCACTGTAACTTCACAACAGCTAACTTGCTTACTGTTGCTAAGTTCATGGTTGAAGCGGGCACTTCAGGTAAGTTGAATTGGGATGCTGCAGCTCGTCGCTCAGTGCGTGCATCAAAGGGTCTACTTGTAGATCCAGAGTTCAGCGCACCACTGCTTAAGTACTACGGAAACTAAGTAGCTCTTAAGAAAATCTAAAAGATCGGCCCCGCACCTAGTGCGGGGCCGATCTTGCTTTTTCAACTATCCTTCAGCGGTGAAGATTTCTTCGAGCCAAGAGATGCACGCACTGGGTGCGCGCATCGGAGCTCTCTGTAAATCAGGAGACCTCATCCTTCTTAATGGCCCCCTCGGCGCAGGAAAGACTGTGCTGGTGCAGGGCATTGGTGCGGCGCTAGGAATCTCTGATGTCACCTCTCCTACCTTTGTTATCTCGCGTACTCACAGGGCACCGCTATCGCTCGTGCATGTCGATGTCTATCGACTCCTTGATGGCAATCGGGCCTGGGCCTATCTCGATGATCTCGATTTAGATTCAGCGGGAGAAAGTGCGGTCACTGTTATCGAATGGGGCGGGGCAGAATCTGCTCGATTAAGTGATGAGCGACTTGAAATAACAATCGATCGCAGCGATG
>Ga0164292_10001887_pt1 | contig 17090 bp, 26 predicted proteins | sample GEODES117metaG_FD_111486 | JGI IMG/M metagenome (GOLD analysis project Ga0164292, IMG submission 111486) | Eutrophic lake water microbial communities from Lake Mendota, Wisconsin, USA - GEODES117 metaG | ecosystem: Environmental > Aquatic > Freshwater > Lake | place: USA: Lake Mendota...
GAGTTCTGGGTTGCCGTCGTCAAGCCGGGACGCGTGCTCTTCGAGTTGTCGTTCCCGAACGAGGCAACTGCCCGCGAGGCACTTTCCCGTGCCGTGCAGAAGCTGCCGATCAAGGCCCGCATCATCAGCCGCGAGGAGGCGATCTGACCATGGCCAAGAAGCACATCAACGATCTCCGCGATCTCGATCTGCCGGCACTCGTGCAGGAGCTCCGCGCCACGAAGCAGGAGGCACTCAACCTCCGCTTCCGTCACGCCACGGGCCAGCTCGACAAGACCAGCGAACTGAAGAAGGTGCGTCGCCAGATCGCACGCATCAACATGCTCATCCGCCAGCGAGAGATCGCCGCGGCCGGAGCAGGGAAGTAAAGGACTCTCATGACCGAAGCAACTGTCGAAGAGCGCAACGCCCGCAAGGTGCGCGAAGGCGTGGTCGTGTCCAGCAAGATGGACAAGACCGCCGTCGTCGCCGTCGTCGAGCGCGTGCGTCACCCCAAGTACGCCAAGTTCGTCCTGCGTACCAAGAAGCTCTACGCACACGACGAGTCGAACGACGTCCAGGTCGGCGACCGCGTGCGCGTGATGGAGACCCGCCCGACGTCCAAGCTGAAGCGCTGGCGCGTCGTCGAAGTAGTGGAGCGTGCGAAATGATCCAGCAGGAATCACGTCTTCGCGTGGCCGACAACAGCGGCGCACGCGAGGTTCTCGTCATCAAAGTGTTGGGCGGCACGCGTCGTCGCTACGCATCCATCGGCGACGTCTTCATCGCCACGGTGAAGGACGCCATCCCCGGCGCCGGTGTGAAGAAGGGCGAAGTCGTTCGTTGCGTCGTCGTGCGCACGAAGAAGGAAAAGCGTCGTCCCGACGGCAGCTACATCCGCTTCGACGAGAACGCAGCCGTGCTCATCAAGGAAGACCTCACGCCGCGCGGCACCCGTATCTTCGGACCCGTCGGTCGCGAACTGCGTGACAAGAAGTTCATGCGAATCATCTCGCTTGCCCCGGAGGTGCTCTAGATGAAGCTCAAGAAGGGCGACACCGTCGTGGTGATCGCAGGCAAGAACAAGGGTGAGCAGGGAGAAATCCAGGCCGTGCTGCCCAAGGAGAACAAGGTGCTCATCGGCGGCCTCAACGTCGCCAAGCGCCACACCAAGGCACGCGCCGCGGACAAGCAGGGTGGAATCATCGAAAAGGAAATGCCTGTCGATGCTTCCAACGTGATGCTCGTGCACAAGGGCAAGCCCACGCGTGTCGGTTACAAGGTGAAGAGCGACGGCACCAAGGTGCGCATCGCCAAGACCACCGGCGAGGAGATCTGATGTCCACCACCACAGCACCACGTCTCAAGGTCAAGTACGAGACCGAGATTCGCGAAGCACTGCGTGCCCAGTTGGGCGTGCAGAATGCGATGCAGATCCCGAAGCTCGAGAAGATCGTCGTCAACATGGGTGTCGGCAAGGCCACGCAGCAGCCGTCGCTGCTCGAAGGCGCCGTCGCCGATCTCACGGCGATCACCGGCCAGAAGCCGATCGTCACCAAGTCGAAGACCTCCATCGCGTCGTTCAAGTTGCGCGAAGGTCAGGCCATCGGATGCAAGGTCACCCTCCGCGGCGACCGCATGTGGGAGTTCTTCGATCGTCTCGTGGCCATTGCCATCCCGCGTATCCGCGACTTCCGCGGACTGCCGGCATGGTCCTGGGATGGACACGGCAACTACACGTTCGGCCTCTCCGAGCAGACGATGTTCCCGGAGATCGAATACGACAAGCTCGATGCGCCCCACGGCATGGACATCACCATCGACACCACGGCAACCACCGACGAAGAGGGCAAGGCCCTTCTCGATGCGTTCGGGTTTCCGTTCAAGCGCGGCAAGGACGCAGGTTCCAAGCCGAAGAAGACAGTCCGTCGTCGTGGCCCCGGTTCCGGTGGCAAGGGCAAGAAGAAGTAGTCAGAGGGCAGGAAAATGGCAAAGAAATCATTGATCAACAAGGCGAATGCCAAGCCCAAGTACAAGGTCCGTGCCTACACGCGCTGCAAGCGCTGTGGTCGTGCCCGTGCCGTGTTCCGCAAGTTCGGTCTCTGCCGTCTGTGTCTCCGCGAGTTGGTGCACCAAGGCGAAGTTCCCGGCGTGACCAAGGCGAGTTGGTGAGGTAACAACATGATGACTGATCCCATCGCCGACATGCTCACCCGCATCCGCAACGCCAACACGGCGATGCACGATGAGGTGAAGATGCCGTCGTCGAAGCAAAAGCGCGCGCTTGCAGAGGTCCTGAAGAAAGAGGGTTACATCGAGAGTTACTCGGTGGCACCTTCCACCAAGGGTCCGGGCGACACGCTCACCATCACTCTCAAGTACAGCCACGACCGTCATCGCACGATCTCGGGTCTCACCCGCGTGTCGACACCCGGTCTGCGCGTGTACCGCAACGCCACCTCGGTCCCCCGTGTTCAGGGTGGCCTCGGTGTCGCAGTTCTGTCCACCAGCCAGGGGCTCATGACCGACCGCGAAGCGCGCAAGCGCAACGTCGGCGGCGAAGTGCTCTGCTTCGTTTGGTGATCGAAGACAAGGGAAGAACACATGTCTCGTATCGGTAAAGCCCCCATCACCGTCCCCGGCGGTGTCGACATTTCCATCGCCAACGGTGCCATCACCGTGAAGGGTCCGAAGGGCACCCTCTCGCGTGCGATCCCCGGTGAGATCGTCGTGCGCCAGGATGCTTCGACCCTTCTCGTCGAGCGTCCGAACGACGAGCGCGACAACCGCTCGTTGCACGGACTCACCCGCACACTCGTGGCCAACATGGTCCAGGGTGTCACCGACGGGTTCGTGAAGGAACTCGACATCGTCGGCGTCGGTTACCGCGCCGAAGCCCAGGGTGCCGACAAGCTGCGCTTGTCGCTCGGTTTCTCGCACCCGGTCATGGTCGAGGCACCCGCCGGCATCACCTTCGAGGTGCCCCAGCCCACGCGCATCGTGGTCAAGGGCATCGACAAGGAAGTGGTCGGACAGGTCGCGGCCAACATTCGTTCCATCCGCAAGCCCGAGCCCTACAAGGGCAAGGGTGTTCGGTACGTCGACGAGCGGATCATCCGCAAAGCCGGCAAGACCGGAAAGAAGTAAGGAGAGCGCACCATGGCAAACATCGCTCAGCAACGTCGCGAAGGTCGCCTGCGCCGCCACCGTCGCGTCCGCAAGAAGGTCCACGGCACCGCGGATCGTCCGCGTCTCGCCGTGCATCGCAGCAACAAGCACATCACCGTGCAGGTCATCGACGACTACTCGGGTCGCACCGTCGCGTCGGCTTCCACCACGGAGCCCGAAGTGCGCGGCTCGGCAAGCGGTTCCACCGTTGCCGCGGCCACCAAGGTCGGACAGGTCGTGGCCCAGCGTGCCAAGGCCGCTGGCGTCAACAAGGTCGTCTACGACCGCGGTGGATACGTCTACCACGGTCGCGTCGCAGCGGTAGCCGAAGCGGCCCGCGAAGCAGGTTTGGAGTTCTGATGAGCAACGTCACAGCAAACGCACCCATCACGGGCGAAGCCGGTGGTCTGCGCGAATCTCGCGTCATCACCATCAACCGCGTGGCCAAGGTGGTCAAGGGCGGACGTCGTTTCTCGTTCACCGCACTCGTCGTCGTCGGTGACGGCAACGGCAAGGTCGGTCTCGGCTACGGCAAGGCCAAGGAAGTGCCCCTCGCCATCCAGAAGGGCACCGAAGAGGCCAAGAAGAATCTCTTCGAGGTTGCCCTCGCCGGTTCCACCATCACCCATCCGGTCATCGGCGAAGTCGGTGCCGGTCGCGTTCTCTTGAAGCCAGCCACCCCGGGTACCGGAGTCATCGCCGGTGGTGCCGCACGCATCATCCTGGAAGAGGCCGGCATCCACGACGTTCTCGCCAAGTCCCTCGGCTCGGCCAACGCCATCAACGTGGCCCGCGCCACCATCCAGGGTCTGCAGTCCCTGCAGCGTCCCGATGTCGTCGCGGCTCGTCGCGGTCTGCCCGCCGAAGAGTTCGTGCCGAAGGGCATGCTGCGCGCGTACAACGAGCGCAAGAAGTCCGGAGGAGCACACTGACCATGGCTGACAAGACCATCACCGTCACGTTGGTGCGTTCGAAGATCGGCAACAAGCCGAAAGCCCGCGGAACACTGCGCGCACTCGGTCTGTCGAAGATCGGCGACACCAACACTCTGCCCGACCGTCCCGAGATCCGTGGGATGATTGCCCGGGTACCCCATCTCATCGAAGTGAAGGAGAGCTGATCATGCGCGTCGACGAACTCGCCCCAGCACCGGGATCCTCCAAGCGCCGCAAGCGCGTCGGCCGTGGTATCGGCGGTCGCGGTGGCAAGACCGCAGGTCGTGGTACCAAGGGTCAGTATGCCCGTAACACGGTGGCCCGTGGTTTCGAAGGTGGACAGATGCCCCTGAAGCAGCGCGTGCCGAAGTTGAAGGGCTTCAACAACCCCTTCCGCGTCGAGTACTACGCGGTCAACCTCGATGCCATCAACGAACTCAGCGATGCCGAGGTCAACCCCGAGATCATGGTGGCACGTGGTGTCGCGCACAAGGGTCTGCCCATCAAGGTGCTCGGTCGCGGACAGATCACCCGTCCGGTGAAGGTGCACGCACACGCCGTGTCGAAGTCGGCCCAGGCCGCTATCGAAGCAGCAGGTGGCAGCGTCACCATTCTTCCTCCCACCTTCAAGGGTGTGCGTCCGCCCGCCAAGGGCAACCAGTTCACCAACCGCTAAAGGAGCGCATTCGTGCTGTCGAATTTGAAGAACGTCTTCAAGATCTCCGATCTGCGCAACAAGATCTTCTTCACCCTTGCCATGGTTGCCGTGTACCGCTTCGGGTCGGCTCTGCGCGTCCCGGGTGTCGACGGTCAGGCAGTTCGACAGTTGAAAGAAGCTGCGGAGTCACAAGGTGCCCTCGGCTTCCTCAACCTCTTTTCAGGCGGTGCCTTCGGGTCGTTCTCGATCTTCGCGCTCGGCATCATGCCGTACATCACCGCCAGCATCATCATGCAGGTGCTCACCGTGGTCATTCCCAAGTTGGAGGAGTGGCAGCAAGAAGGTGCGGTCGGCCAGCGCAAGATCACGCAGTGGACCCGTTACGTGGCCATCGGTATCGCGGTGTTGCAGGCGGCCGGTCTCACGTTCATCTTCGGTCAGGGTCGCGGTTCGGCCTTTTTCGGCGCGGCCACTCAGGCGCCCGACGTGGTGTTGCTCGACCCGTTCATGCCGCGCGCATTGCTCGTCATTCCGTCTTTGGTGGCGGGAACCGCACTGCTCATGTGGATCGGTGAACTCATCAGTCAGCGCGGAATCGGCCAGGGCATGTCGATCATCATCTTTGCCTCGGTGGTGGCCGGTCTGCCCTACAGCTACTACTCGATCCTGCAGAGCAAGAAGTTCATCGTGTTCGCGATCCTCGTGCTCGTCACCATTGCCATCATCGCCGCGGTCGTGCGCGTCGAGCTCGGTCAACGGCGTATTCCCGTGCAGTTCGCCAAGCGTGTCGTCGGTCGTCGCATGTACGGCGGCCAGAACACGTACATCCCGCTGAAGGTGAACCAGGCGGGTGTGGTGCCGATCATCTTCGCATCGTCGGTGTTGCTGCTTCCCGTTCTGCTCTCCAACATGCTCGGCAGCGCCGAGGGATGGCGTGGATCCATCGCCGGATTCGTCAACGACTACCTCATCAACAGCCAGAACCTGCTGTACATCTCGGTGTTCTCGGTGCTGATCGTCGCATTCGCCTATTTCTACAACTCCATCGCCTTCGACCCCATTCGTCAGGCAGATCAGTTGCGTCGTCAGGGTGGCTTCATCCCCGGCATCCGTCCCGGTCCGCAGACCGAGCGGTACTTTGCCAAGACCGTCAATCGCATCACGTTGCCCGGTGCATTGTTCGTCGCCTTCATCGCGATCCTTCCCTACATCATCCTGTGGGCCGGCGACGTGCAGACCTTTGCATTCGCAGGTACCACGGTGCTCATCGCCGTCGGCGTCGCACTCGAACTGATGCGTCAGATCGACAGCCAGTTGATGTTGCGAAACTACGAGGGTTTCTTGAAGTGACGCTTCGGCGTCGATGACAACTTCAAGCAGACGGCATGACCAAGGGCGCTCGCATCGTGTTGCTCGGCCGGCAAGGCGCCGGCAAGGGAACCCAGTGTGTTCGACTGTCGCGTCACTACGTCGTTCCGCACATCTCCACGGGCGACATGCTGCGCGCGGCCGTGCGTGAAGATTCGCCTCTCGGCAAGAGCGTCGCAGAGATCATCGGAAACGGGAGACTCGTCAGCGACGAGTTGATCGTCGAGATCGTTCGTGAACGGTTGTCGAAGCCCGATGCCCAGCAGCGCGGTTACCTGCTCGACGGCTTTCCCCGTACGGTGGCCCAGGCAGCTGCTCTCGACGAGATTGCGGTCAGCCAACCCTTGTCGGTCGTGGTGGACCTGGTCGTCCCCCGGGACCTGGTGCTCAGTCGCCTGAGTGCCCGACGGGTGTGCCGGGACTGCGGGGCCAACTACACGGCCACCGGCAACGACCCGACCCCATGGACCTGTGACAGTTGCGGGGGAGACGTGGTGCAGCGCGACGACGACACCCCCGATTCCATCAATCGCCGTCTGGATCTCTACGAAACCCAGACGGCGCCGCTCATCGAGTTCTACGGTCGAACCGGCCGCTTGCGCGAGGTTGACGGGGTGGGCAGCCCCGACGAGGTGTTCCAGCGGATCACGCGTGAGATCGACGCGGCCGCAAAATGAGCCGTCCCGACCCATTGGCGTTCACGCCAAGCACCGATAGCATTTCTTTTCGCCCTGTCGGCGGATACCCCTCCCCGGGTGACACCCAGCCCGACAGACCCGAGTTTTGTCCCATCCATCCGTTTCTGAGTCCGACCGCGGTTTCAGTTCCAATCAAGTAAGGAGTCTCTTCTGGCCAAGCCAAAGGAAGATGCGATCGTGCTCGAGGGCACCATCACCGAATCCCTGCCCAACGCGATGTTCCGCGTCGAGCTGGAGAACGGTCACCAGGTCCTTGCGCACATCTCCGGAAAAATGCGCATGCACTACATCCGAATCCTCCCCGGCGACAAGGTCCAAGTCGAGCTCACCCCCTACGACCTCACCCGTGGTCGTATCACCTACCGATTCAAGTGAGAAGGCCATGAAGGTCCGCCCAAGCGTCAAGAAAATCTGTGAGAAGTGCAAGGTCATCCGTCGTCACGGTCACGTGATGGTGATCTGCGAAAACCCGCGACACAAGCAGCGCCAGGGCTGAGCCCGGCACATCAGTGAGAGATCAGTAAGGAAGCATCAATGGCTCGTATTTCCGGCGTCGACATCCCCCGCGAAAAGCGGTTGGAGATCGCCCTCACCTACATCTTCGGCGTGGGTCGCTCCACGGCACTCAAGTTGTGCAAAGAGCTCGGCCTCGACCACAACACGCGCGTACGCAATCTCACCGAAGAAGAGATCAACCGCATCCGCGCCTACGTCGACGCCAATCTCACCGTCGAAGGTGACCTGCGCCGTGACGTGCAGCAGGACATCAAGCGCAAGATCGAGATCGGCAGCTACCAAGGAGTGCGTCACCGCAAGGGTCTTCCCGTTCGCGGTCAGCGCACCCACACCAACGCACGTACACGTAAGGGTCCGAAGAAGACCGTCGCCAACAAGAAGAAGGCAGCGAGGAAGTAATGGCCAAGCCAGCAGCAGGTGGGCGCCGTCCGCGCAAGCGCGAGCGCAAGAACGTCTCCGTCGGGGTCGTTCACATCAAGAGTTCTTTCAACAACACGATCGTGTCGATCACCGACCTCGAGGGCAACGTCATCTCCTGGGCATCCTCGGGTGGTGTCGGATTCAAGGGTTCGCGCAAGTCGACGCCGTTCGCCGCGCAGATGGCCGCAGAGAAGGCTGCTCGCGCCGCAATGGAGCACGGCCTGCGTCGTGCCGAAGTGCACGTGAAGGGACCGGGATCCGGTCGTGACACCGCATTGCGCTCCATCCAGAACACCGGCATCGAAGTGTCGGGCATCAAGGACGTCACCCCGGTGCCGCACAACGGCTGCCGTCAACCCAAGCGCAAGAGGGCATAAGCAATGGCTCGTTACATCGGACCCAAGGTGCGCATCTCGCGTCGCCTCAACGTCAACATCTACGAAAACGAAAAGGGCAGCAAGGCTCTCGAGCGTCGTCCCTTCCCTCCGGGCCACCACGGCCGCACGCGCCGTCGTGGCCAGGGCAGCGAATATCTCGCTCAGCTCCAAGAAAAGCAGAAGGCCAAGTACATCTACGGCGTTCTCGAGCGTCAGTTCCGCAAGACCTATGACGAGGCCAACCGTCTCGCTGGTCCGACGGGCGAGAACCTGTTGCGCCTTCTCGAGCAGCGCCTCGACAATGTGGTCTACCGTGCCGGTTGGGCGAGCACTCGCCCGCAGGCCCGCCAGTTCGTCAGCCACGGACTCATCCTCGTCAACGGCAAGCGTGTCGACATCCCCTCGTTCACGGTGAAGAAGGGCATGGTCGTCAGCCTCAGCCCGAAGGCCCGCAACATGATCGTGATCCAGCACAACATCGACGTCCTCGACCGTTCGGTCGTGGGCTGGCTCGAGACCGGCGACGGTGGCAAGCAGGTCACCGTGCGCGATCTTCCGCAGCGCGAGCACATCGACATTCCCGTCCGCGAACAACTCATCGTCGAGTTGTACTCGAAGTAAGTCAACAAAGAATTCGAAGGAGAGCAGCATGCTCGTCATCCAGCGCCCAACGATCGAGGCACTCGGCGAAGCCGAGGGCAACCGCCAGCGTTTCGCCGTCGGCCCCCTCGAGCCCGGTTTCGGCCACACCATCGGCAACTCGCTGCGCCGTACGTTGTTGTCCTCGATTCCCGGATCCGCCATCACCACCGTGCGTTTCGATGCCGCACTCCACGAGTTCGACACCATCGAAGGCATCGCCGAGGACGTCACCGAGATCATCCTCAACCTGAAGGACATCGTCATCGTGTCCGAGAGCGACGAGCCCGTCGTTCTGCGTCTCGACGTGAAGGGCCCGGCAGAGGTCAAGGCCTCCGACATCGCGCTTCCCACCGGTATCGAGATTCTCACCCCCGACGTCGTCATTGCGACGCTCAACGCCAAGGGTCATCTCGCCGTCGATCTCACCGTCGAGCGCGGTCGTGGCTACATCTCGAGCGACCGCGAGTCGGAGAACCGCGTCATCGGTGTCGTGCCGATCGACGCCATCTTCTCGCCGGTGCGCCGTGTCATGTTCGACATCGAGCCCACCCGCGTCGAGCAGTCCACCAACTACGAGCGCCTCGTTCTCGACATCGAGACCGACGGCAGCATCGAACCGCGCGAGGCCCTCTCGTCGGCCGGTGCCACCCTGCGCGCGCTCGTCGATCTGGTCGCCAGCCTCTCCGACGAGCCCCAGGGTCTCGAACTCGGCGAAGTGCTCGGTGCCAACGTCGGTTCGCCCGACCTCGATCGTCCGATCGAAGATCTCGATCTCTCCGAGCGCCCGCGCAACTGCCTCAAGCGTGCGCAGGTCAACACCATCGGTGAGTTGCTCTTGAAGAGCTACGACGATCTCCTGAACATCACCAACTTCGGCCAGAAGAGCCTCGACGAGGTCATTGCCAAGCTCGACGAGCGCGGTCTGTCGCTGCGCCCGTAATCCCGAACACGTCCACGAAGTACCCAAGGATCAAGGAACACCATGCCCGCAACACCACGCCGCTCCAAGCGCTTCGGCGGTAGTGCCGCTCACCAGCGTCTCCTCATGGCCAACCTCGCTGCGTCGTTGTTCGCTGCCGAGGGCATCGTCACCACCGAGGCCAAGGCCAAGGCACTGCGTCCGATCGCCGAGAAGTTGATCACCAAGGCCAAGAAGGCCCAGGAAGAAGGACCGATGCGCGTGCACCGCATCCGTCAGATCCAGGGTTACCTCGGTGACAAGGAAATGACCCACAAGCTGGTCAACGAGGTCGCCCCTCGGTACACCCAGCGCAACGGTGGCTACACCCGCATCCTGAAGTTGGGTGAGCGCCACGGTGACAACGCGCCGATGGCGCGTATCGAACTGGTCTGATCCTCCGGGCGCCACTGCGCTCGAACGAGTCGTGTCATGACCGACAATCCGCAGATCGATGACGAGCCCGCCTTCCGGCGGGCTCGTTTGTTGATTGCGTACCGCGGCGAACCGTTCAACGGATTCGCGATCAACCCGGGAGTCCCCACCGTGGCCGGGGCGATGCGTGACGTGATCCAGCAGGTCGCCGGTCATGCAACTTTTCTTCGCGCGGCGGGACGTACCGATGCCGGCGTGCATGCCCGAGGCCAGGTGGTCACTTTCGATCTGCGAGCGAACGTCGATCTCGCCGAATTGCAAAAGAGTCTGAACTCGTTGCTCGAGCCGAACATCGTGGTGCGCGACGCCCAATGGGTGGATGCGGATTTCGATGCGCGATTCTCTGCGCTCTGGCGCCACTATCGCTACACGGTGTCGAACACGCCGTATCCCGATCCGTTTCTCACGCCCGTCGCATGGCACGTGTCGATGCCCCTCGACCTACGTGCGATGCAGTTGGCATCCGATGCGTTCATCGGCCGTCACGACTTCACGTCCTTCTGCCGGCGGCCGAAGCAGTCAGGACCGAACCGTGAATCGAAGGAGCCTTCGATGAAGCGCGACGTCACGATCGCACGATGGACCGATGCAGGCGACGGCGTCTTCTGGTTCGACATCCGGGCCAACGCTTTTTGTCAGCAGATGGTGCGTTCGATCGTCGGCACGCTCGTCGAGGTCGGGATGGGTCGTCGTCGTGCAGGCGAGATGCTCGGCATCATCCGGGCACGGAATCGTTCCCTCGCCGGGCAGATCGCGCCACCACAGGGACTGTGTCTCATGGAAGTCGGTTACCCGTAGTGGACGTCGGCATACCGTGAACGAACTGTCCGTGCTCGTCGTGTCGACTCCGGTCGGGCCGATCGGTTCGGGAATCGGCGGGGGAGTCGAACTCACGGCGCGCAACCTGGTCGATGGTCTCGTTGCGCGCGGCCACTACGTCGAAGTCGTGGCACCGGAAGGGTCGATCGCCCTCGGTCATGCGACGCATGGAATCGCCGGTGCGCTGCAACCCTCCAGTCAGCACCAGTCGCGTGGTGCCGTACCCGTCCTGCCCTCAGACTCCGCGCTCGGGAACATGTGGACGTTCGTCGCGCAGATTCAGCATCGATTCGACGTCGTCGTCAATCTCGCCTACGACGTTCTTCCGTTCGAACGCGGTCGGAGTTCGGACGTCACCGTGGTGCATCTCGTGTCGATGGGCAGTCTCAACGATGCGATGGACGCGGTCATCCACCGCGCGCTCACCGAGGCTCCTGCCACCGTTGCCATGCACAGTCGAGCGCAGGCGCGTACCTTCGCCGGTGGCGAGGCCGCAACCATCGTCGGCAGTGGTGTGCGGGTGTCGGACTACCGGTTCGTCGACACGGCGGATGGTGACGGACATCTCGGCTTCGTGGGGCGTATTGCACCCGAGAAGGGTCTCGCCGATGCGGTGCATGTCGCGGCGCTCAGCGGACGTCCGCTCGTGGTGTGGGGGCTCATGCAGGACGAGTTGTGCTGGAACGATGCGCTGGCGCATCACCCCACGGCGGTTGTCACCCATGGCGGCTTCCTCAGGACCGATGAACTTCAGTCCGCGCTCGGTCGCTGTGCCGGCCTGCTCGTCACCCCGAAATGGGAGGAGGCCTTCGGGAACGTGGTGATCGAGGCCCTCGCCTGTGGAGTCCCGGTCATGGCCTACGACAGGGGCGGTCCGGCCGAGATCGTCGCCCACGGTCGCACCGGGTTCGTGGTTCCCCCCGACGACCCCCGGGCCATGGCCGAGGCGGTGGCCCGCCTGGGGGAGATTTCCCGGGCCGAATGTCGGGCAGAGGTCGAATCCCGCTACTCGGTCGAGGCCTTCGCGGAGCGCCTCGAGGCCTGGCTGGTGGGGGCCATCCCGCCCGTGCCGAAAATGCGATGAGTCCCGTATCATTGAACAGCCTCTCCGCCGACGTGGCCGGAGCCTGAAAGCGACATCATGCGTACTTACTCTCCCAAAGCATCTGAAATCACCCGCGCCTGGCACGTCATCGATGCCGAAGGCATGGTTCTCGGTCGTGTCTGCACCGAAGCTGCGCGCCTGCTGCGCGGCAAGCACAAGACCACCTTCGCGCCCCACATCGACACCGGCGACCACGTCATCATCGTGAACGCTGACAAGGTCGTGCTGACCTCGGGCAAGGCCGACAAAGAAATGGTCTACCGCTACAGCGGTTATCCCGGCGGTCTGAAGAGCGAGACCTACCAGCACCTTCTCGACCGCAAGCCGGCCGAAGCCGTGCGTCTCTCGGTCAAGGGCATGTTGCCCAAGGGTCCGCTCGGTCGTCAGATGGTCACCAAGTTGAAGGTCTACGCCGGCCCCGACCATCCGCACGGCGCACAGAACCCCACGCCCGTCATTCTGAAGAACGCCGCCGCGCGTTAAGAGATCGAAGTACAAGGAGATTCCGTGGCCACACTGCCGCTCACCCAGACCACAGGTCGTCGCAAGGAAGCCGTCGCCCGCGCACGTTTGCGCGCCGGCACCGGCAAGGTCACGATCAACGGTCGTGCCTTCGAGGACTACTTCCCGATGGCCACCCAGCGCATGGTGGTCGCCGATGCGCTTCGCGTCACCAGCACCGAGTCGGTCTACGACGTCGATGCGACCATCCATGGTGGTGGTGTCAACGGTCAGGCCGGCGCATTGCGCATGGCCATCGCACGTTCGCTCATCGAACTCGACCCGGAGCTCCGCCCCGCGCTGAAGAAGGCCGGTCTGCTCACACGCGACGCCCGTCGCAAGGAGAGCAAGAAGTACGGCTTGAAGAAGGCCCGCAAGGCGCCGCAGTTCACCAAGCGTTAGTCCGTCTTGCTCCGTTTCGGCACCGACGGTGTCCGCGGAGTTGCACTCCGCGAGATCACTCCGAACGCCGTTTTCGCCTTCGCCCGCGCAGCAGCGCGGGCGTTGCGCTGTACGCGGGTCGTTGTCGGTCACGATCCACGTGAATCGAGCCCCGAACTCACCCGTGCGGTCGTCGACGGCTTCCGCGCGGAAGGCGTCGACACGTTGTTCGTCGGCATGGCGCCGACACCGGCGATCGCGTATCTCGCCGAGCGAATGTCATGTGCGGCCGCGGTCGTGACTGCATCGCACAATCCCTACACGGACAACGGTCTCAAGTTCTTCCGTGTCGGCGGTACCAAGCTCGACGATGCAGAAGAGGCCAGTGTCCAGGCCCTCTTCGAGCAACTCACCACCGACGGTGTCACGTATCAGCCGATCGCCGGTGACCCACAGGTCGTCGGCCTCGAGGCGTACGCCGAACATGTCGTCGACACTTCGACGGGTGTTCCCGCCGGATTGCGCGTGGTGGTCGACTGCGCCAACGGTGCCATGAGCGAGATCGCACCGAGCGTGTTGCGCCGACTCGGTGCCGACGTCACGGTGGTGAATGCATCCCCCGATGGACGCAACATCAACGTGGCATGCGGGGCCGCGCACCCCGAGGCATTGTCGGCCGCGGTGCGCGAGCATCCTTGCGATCTCGGCATCGCCTTCGATGGCGACGGTGATCGTCTGATTGCCTGCACGTCGAGCGGTGAGATCGTCGACGGTGACCATCTCATCGCGATGTCGGCCGTTGACATGAAGAGTCGAGGTGCGCTCGCCAACGACACCGTTGCCGTGACCGTCATGACCAACGTCGGATTCCATCGTGCGATGAAGCAACACGACATCGATGTCGTCACGACACCGGTGGGTGATCGGTCCGTGATGATCGCTCTCGAATCGAACGGTCTCTCGTTGGGTGGAGAACAGAGCGGTCACATCATTCATCGCGATCTCGCCACCACCGGTGACGGTCTACTCGCCGCCGTGCAGTTGTTCGGAGTGCTTTCCCGCGCTGCGTCGTCGCTCGGCGACGTCAGCGCCCGCGCCATGACGTCGTTTCCGCAGGTGTTGATCAACGTGTCCGTGTCCGGGTCCGCATCGGAACTCGTCGCTCGATGCTCCGGCGTCATCGCTTCAGTCGAGGCGGATCTCGGGGGAGAAGGTCGTGTTCTCGTGCGGCCGAGCGGAACCGAACCTTTGGTGCGCGTGATGGTCGAAGCGGCAACACACGCAGCGGCACGGGCCGGCGCCGAGCGAATCGCAGCGGCCATTGCCGACTCTCCGGCGGCGTCAGAGGAGTAAACTTCTTCCCATGTGCGGCATCATTTGCGTTCTCAGCCGCACCGTCGGGCGTGACATCCCGACGAAAAACGACATCTTCGGACGCCTCGATGCTTGTGCCGACTCCTTGCGAACCTCCGGCGTCGCCGCGGGACGGCCGGGTGAGTTCGTTGCACTCGGCGGAGTTGCCGCGGATCTCGTTGCCGTCGACGACGTGTTGAAGGGGGAGCCCGGGGTCCAGGCACTCGTCGGCAACCGAGAACTCGCCGATGGCATCGCCACACGTGTCGCCGACATGACTTCCGCTGTCGTGGCATTGGAAGAGGCACTCGAATCGCGCGACGACGCCCACCTGATCGAGGAAATGTCCTCCGACCTGGCCACCGTGAAAGACGCGCTGTGGTCGCTGGTCAACGATCGCCTACGCACCGCCCGCGAGGTGGAGGCTCTCGCCGGCTTGCACGCTGCTCCGTCGGCATCGAACGGTTACTTCGCGATCCAGCAGGCGTTGTCTGCCATCGACCGCATGGAGGTCCGTGGTCGCGACTCGGCCGGTATCGGTGTCGTGGTCTGGGGTCACGGCCTCACGGAGAACGACCTGCCCCGCGACAGTGGCGTGCGCGCACGTCAGGACGACGCGCTCTTCGTCTCGCGATCGTTGCGAGTGAGCGGAAACGTGTGGACCTTCGTCTACAAGGCGGCCGCCGAGATCGGCGAACTAGGGGACAACACCAAGTCGATGCGCGCCGACGTCATGGCCGACTCGGTGCTGCGTCATCTCCTTGCCCAGGAGGGAGCGCGCGTCACCATCATCGGCCACACGCGCTGGGCCAGTGTCGGCATCATCTCCGAACCCAATGCCCATCCCGTGACCGGCGAAGAAACCGACGCTTCACGTCCGTTGGTCCTTGCGGTGTTGAACGGAGACGTCGACAACTACGCGGATCTGAAGGTCGAACACGGTCTGTCGGTGGCACCGTCGATCACCACCGACGCCAAGGTCATTCCCAGCCTCGTGGCGCGTGAACTCGAGAAGGGTCGCGAACTCACTGCTTCGTTCGTCGACACCGTCTCGCGCTTCGAGGGTTCGGTGGCCATCGCCGCAGTCAGCGTCGACCATCCCGATCGGGTCCTCCTCGCGCTGCGCGGCAGTGGTCAGGGAATGTGCGTCGGTCTCGCCGAGGGCCGCTTCATCGTGGCGAGCGAGCCCTACGGAACCGTCGAGGACACCACGCGCATCGTGCGGATGGACGGCGACACCCCGGTCGCGCCGGAGCGTCCTTCGAGCCGCGGGCAGATCATCGAACTGTCGGCGAGTGATGCCGGCACCATCGCGGGGATGCGTCGCTACAGCTACGACGGCACCGACCTGCCCATCACGGCCGACGACGTCGTCGATGCCGGCGTCACCACCCGCGACATCGATCGCGGAACCGCACCGCATTTTCTCCTGAAGGAAATCCTCGAAGCACCCGAGAGTTTCCGCAAGACCATTCGTGGTCGTATCCACGACCGCAGTGGCATCCTCTCGGCCGACCTCGACGAAGAGGTGTTGCCGCGTCGTGTCCGCGAGGACCTCGCCTCCGGAGTCATCCGCCGATTGCGCATCATCGGCCAGGGAACCGCGGCGGTTGCCGGAAGCAGCATGGTGTCACTGCTCGTCTCGCTCACCGACGACAAGATCGACGTCGACGCACTCACTGCAACCGAGTTCTCCGGATTCGGTCTGGCACCCGACATGACCGACACGCTCGTCATCGCGGTCAGCCAGAGCGGTACCACCACCGACACCAACCGCACCGTCGATCTCGCCCGTGCTCGCGGTGCGCGGGTGGTCGCGATCGTCAATCGGCGCAACAGCGATCTCGCCGTGCGCGCAGACGGAGTGCTGTACACCTCCGACGGCCGTGACATCGAGATGAGCGTCGCCAGCACCAAGGCGTTCTACGCGCAGGTCGCTGCGGGGATGCTGTTGTCGTGCGCCATTTCCGAGATCGCCGGTCTCGGCTCCGCGCAGTTGCGCCACCGCGTCCTTGCCTCGTTGCGCGAGATTCCTGCTGCGATGCGCACCGTCATCACCAGCCGTCCCGACGTGGCCGTCGCGGCACAGCGCTTCTCCACTGCCAAGCGCTACTGGGCAGTGGTCGGCAACGGTCCGAACGCCGTTGCCGCGCACGAAGTGCGCATCAAGTTGTCCGAACTGTGTTACAAGTCGATCTCCTGCGACATCACCGAAGACAAGAAGCACATCGACCTCTCGTGCGAACCAATGATCCTCGTCTGCGCCGCCGGACTCGAGGGTGGAACAGCCGCCGACGTCGCCAAGGAAATCGCCATCTACCGTGCCCACAAGGCGACTCCCATCGTGATCGCCACCGCCGGTGACCAGCGTTTCGATGCGGCCAGTGCCGTTCTCACGGTCCCCGAGGTCGAGCCCTCCGTTGCCTTCGTACTCTCTGCAATGGTCGGACATCTGTTCGGATACGAGGCGGCTCTCGCCATCGATGCATCAGCACGTCCGCTGCGCGAGGCACGGGAAGTCATCCGCGAGGCCGTCACCCGTGCCGACTCGGGCAACGTCATCGAAGAAGTGAGCCATGCCCTCGCCGGTCCGGCCGGTCGTTTCTTCGATGCGCTCCTCACCGGTCAGTACGACGGCACGCTCGAGGCCTCGACAGCCGTGCGTCTTTCCTCGATCCTCCACGATGTGCAGTCGCGCCAACCCCTCGACGCCTACCAGCGCCATTCGGGGAAGGTGGTCTCGCCGTCCGTCCTGCTCGACGATCTCACCGATGCCC
>Ga0164292_10001890_pt1 | contig 17086 bp, 15 predicted proteins | sample GEODES117metaG_FD_111486 | JGI IMG/M metagenome (GOLD analysis project Ga0164292, IMG submission 111486) | Eutrophic lake water microbial communities from Lake Mendota, Wisconsin, USA - GEODES117 metaG | ecosystem: Environmental > Aquatic > Freshwater > Lake | place: USA: Lake Mendota...
CCTGGGCCAAGGAAACCGCCGGCCTCGGGACCGACACCTGGAGCCTTTATGCACAGACCGACCCGGCGGCAACAGGCGCTGCGGCCATGTGGACCCGCGCCGGCGCCGCTGGGTCGTTTGCCTTCGATGCCAACGGCAATCTCACCTCGGCTCCCATTACCGCCCTGCCGCCCGTCAACGTCAACGGCATCATCATCACCGGTGTCAGCCTCGATGCTGGTATGGGTGGCAGCGGCATGAAGCAGGTCAACTCGACACAGAATGTCGGCCAGCTCGAAGCCAATGCCATCCGGCAGGATGGCTATGCTGCTGGCGTCCTGCAGCGCACGAATATCACCGAAGATGGACTTGTGATCGGCACCTACTCGAATGGCCAGGTCGCCACGCTCGCTCAATTGCTCACAGCGCAGTTCTCCGCACCCAACTCCCTGAAGCGCCTCGATGGTGGTGCTTTGGCCGAGACGGCCGAGTCCGGCCTGCCGCTTGTCGGGTCTGCCTCGTCAGGCGGATCACGCCTTGTCGGAGCAGCAACGGAGCAGTCAAACACCGACATCGCCGAGGAGTTCTCCAAGATGATCGTGACACAGCAGGCCTACACGGCCAACACACGCGTCATCACCACCTCGCAGCAGATGCTGACCGACATCCTCAACATTATTCGCTGAACAACGGCAAAGGTCGCGGCGTTCCGGCGATCAGGGAGTTAACCCATGGGCCTCAACGGGGTCATGACCAATGCGCTGTCGGGGATGCGGGTCACGCAGGCCGGACTCGATGTGGTGTCGCAAAACATCACGAACGCCGACTCGATCGGTTATATCCGGCGCCGTGTCAACGTCGTCGAGCAACCGGTCGGCGACACCTCGGGCTTTGCCCGCACCAACGGCGTGCAGCGCATGCTGGACCGCGTGGTGCAGCGCCAGCTCTGGAACGAAACCTCCGGCGCAGCCTACACCGCCACGCGCTCCAACGTGCTCGATGCGCTCGATCAGGTCTACGGACCGCCAGACTCCACCAGCACGCTGGGGGCGGTCTTCGGCCGCTTCACCCAGTCCCTGCAGCAGCTCAAGGCCGATCCGTCGAGCAACGCACTCAGGGCCGGCGTTCTTTCCGCTGGGCAGGAAATGGCGACCCGCTTGTCCAGCCTGTCCGCCGGTGTGCAGGACCTCCGGCTTGAAGCCGAGGAAGGCATCAATGCCGGCGTGACGCGGGTCAACGAGTTGCTGGTCGAAATCCAGGCCACCAACAGCAAGATTCTGGAGACCGCCGATCTCAACTCATCGGTGGCGCTGCGCGATCAGCGCGACCGTCTGGTGACCGACCTGTCGCGCTATCTCGACATCCGCACCACCGAGAACGAGTCGGGCGGGCTAAACATCTTCACCTCTTCTGGCGTGACGCTGTTCACCGGCTCCAACGCCTCGGTGCTGAGCTTCGATGCCGCCGCTGCGGTCAGCGCAGACCAGCTCTGGAACGCCGACCCTGCCCTGCGCGGTGTCGGCACAATCCGCGTCCAGAACGGCTTTGGCGGCTCCACCGATCTGATTGCCACAAATTCCATCCGCTCCGGCGAACTGGCGGCCTTCATCGAGCTGCGCGACAAATCGCTTTTCCAGGCCCAGAACCAGCTCGATGAACTGGCTGCGGCGATGGCAAGCGCCCTGTCGGACCGCGAAGTGGCCGGCACCCCCGCCGTCGCAGGCGCCGCCACCGGCTTCGATGTCGATCTGGCCGGCCTTGCAGCCGGCAACCAGATCACGCTCGATTACACCGACAGCATCACCGGCGCGCAGGGGCGTTTCACCTTCGTGCGGGCCGACAGCGCCGGCGCAGTCGCCAATCTGGCGGCATCCGGCCTCAGCTCCAACGACAACCGCGTCATCGGCATCGACTTCGCCGGCTTCCCCGGTTCGATGGCCGGAATCGTCGGCCAGATCAACACGGCGCTGGGTGCCGGCTTTGCTGCCAGCAGCCCGTCGGGCACCACCCTGCGCATCGTCGATGACGGGGCTGCCAACACCCGCGATGTCAACGCCCTCGTGGCAAGGCCGACGACAGGCACGTTCTCGACCGCATCGCCCGGAACCGGCACGGCCGAAATGCCGTTCTTTGTCGATACGGGCGCTGTTGGCGGGCTCTACACCGGCTCGTTCGAGGGCCGCTCGCAGATGCGCGGTCTGTCCGCCCGCATCGCGGTCAACCCGCTGGTGGCACAGGACACCTCGCGGCTGGTCGTCTTCCAGACCGGTGTCGGAGCGACCCAGCAGGGCGACTCCACCCGCCCCGAGCAGATGTATGACCGCCTCACCGGATCGGTGCGGACCTTCTCGCCACAGACGGGCGTGGGCGGTACGGCCTCAACCTGGCGCTCGACCATCGCCAACTTCACCCAGCGCGTGGTGGAGACCCAGGGCAACGTCATCGAAAGCGCCCAGCGCCTCAACGATGGCCAGCAGATCGCCGTCAAGTCGGTCGAGGCCCGTTTCGCCGAGAAGTCCGGCGTCAGCGTCGATCAGGAAATGTCGAACCTGGTTGAGTTGCAGAACGCCTACGCCGCCAACGCCCGCATCATCTCCGCCGTCAAGGAAATGATGGATCTTCTGATGCGGATCTGAGTGCGGCCTGACAAGAGGATAGCCCGATGTCGATCGATCCGTTCATTCCCTCGTCCAACACGGGCCGGCGCAATGGCGACATGTTCATCCAGATGCGCGCACGACTGGATGATCTCCAGCGCCAGCTCGCCACGGGCAAGAAAGCCGACAGTTTCGCGGACCTTGGCCTGGGTCGCCGTGTCAGCCTGGATGCGCGCACCAAACTCGGCAACATCGAGGGCTGGAACAAGTCGATCGAGCAGGGCGACCTGCGCATCCGGTTCATGATGCAATCGATCGAGGGCATCAACAAGAACGCTCTCGACGGCAAGGGCGACGCCCGGCCCGGTGCCTTCGTGGTCGGAGCCAACAACCAGGTCGCCGGGCAGGTGCTGGCCAGGGACAAACTCTCCCAGACCATCGACATGCTGAATGCCGAGGTCGGGGGCCGCTACCTGTTTTCCGGACGCAGCCATGACGTGAAGCCGGTCGAGAACATCAACCTGATCCTCGATGGCGATGGCGCGGGCAAGGTCGGCGTCAGGACGCTGATCTCCGAGCGTCAGCAGGCCGATGCGGGCGTTGGCAACATGGGCCGGCTGACCAGCACGCTGGCCGGCAGCACCATCAGCATAGCGCGCGAAGCGGCCGATCCACCCTATGGCTACACCATCCGCGGGGCGACCAGCAGCACGGCTGCGATCACCGCGACCTTCGGTGCGGCTCCGCCAGCCACGGCCGATTTCACGGTCGCAGCCAACCCTCAGGCTGGCGACAAGGTCACGCTGGCCCTGAACCTGCCCGACGGCACGATCGAGACCATCGAACTGGAAGCGCGGCTGTCCAATGTCTTGGGCCCAGCAGAAACCGGCTTCGCCATCGGTGCCACGCCGGCGGCTACAGCCGCCAATCTCTCGGCAACGGTCACCGCCGCCTTGCAGAAGAAGACGGCGACGGCCCTCAATGCAGCATCAGCCACGATCGCTGCGCGCGATTTCTTCAACGGCAGCGCCACCAGCCCACCGATCCGCGTTCCCGGTCCAGGGTTCACCACCGCAACGGCGCCCCCGGTCGCGCCCACCATTGCCCTCAACACCACGATCATCTGGTACAAGGGCGACGACGCAGCAGCGATCCAGGCGCGCAATACCTCGCCACTGCAGGTCGACCGCGGACAGGTCGTGGCGACAGGTTCGCGCGCCAACGAGCAGGCCTTCCGCGAAACCATGACGGCCTTCACCGTGTTCGCAACCACCAGCTTCGTCGAGGACACCAATCCCGCCAGCATGACCTACAATCCATCATCGCGGGATCGCTATGAGGCCATGGCGGAGCGCGTGCGCACGACGCTCTCCTTCACTGCGTCCCAGAAGCCGCAGGATATCGGGATGGAGATCTCCATCGCGCAGGTCTCGATGAAATCGGCCACCGAGCGCCACACATTCTCGCTGAATTTCTTCGAGACAGCCCGTGCAGGCGTTGAGGATGCCAATGACGAGGAGGTCGCTGCCTCGCTGCTGACGCTCCAGACCCGGCTCCAGGCCACCTATCAGACGACCTCCATCCTGTCGCGCCTGAGCCTCGTCAACTACCTGAACTAGGATTGGCCAGTCTTGCCCGCCTGACCTCCGGCCTCGCTGCCGGGAGCGGTTGACAAGAGGCCGGACGCCACATCGCCCAGCGTCGGCGCGCTCGCCTCGACAAAGGGCAGCGGGCGCGAGACCGAGAGGGCTGCCAGCCCGAACCGTGCCGTCATCAAGCCGTTCAGCACCCCCTCGCCCAGCTTGGCCGAAAGCCGCGCTGCCAGCCCCTGCCCCACGATCTGCTGGATCACGGCGTCACCAGCGGCCAGCCCGCCCGTGACGAGCAGATGGCTGATGCTGGCGCGGGCAATGCGCAGGCTGCCGATGAGGCCAGGCCTGCCGCCATAGATGCCTGTGATGGCTTTCAGCAGCCGTGCGCAGGCGAACACCACGAAGACAAGGTCGATGACCGCGCGCGGGCTCACCGCCGTCACCACGGAGACCTGCCGCGCCGCCCGCGCGATCTCGTCTGCCGCCAGCCGGTCAAGCGGCTCGAGCAGTTCGCGCTCGGCCAGCGCGATGATGTCGCGCGCATCGGTCATGTCCGGCAGCGCAGCGGCAAAGCGCGCCCGGTTGGCAGCCGTGCCGGCACGCCCCTTCTGCAAGGCGACGAGCGCTTCGGCAACCTGCCGCGCCGCGTCGCCGGACCGGCTGGTCAGGGCCGCTGCAGCATCAAGGCGCAGGCGTTCGACCCTGCGTTCGCGGAGCCAGTCACGGACGAAACGCCAGACCAGAACCGTGGCCGCCACCGCGATCACGCCAGCCAGCGCCACCGCCACAAGACCGAGAAAATCGGACCGGCGCACGGCATTGATCACAGCATCCTGAACCCAGCTGAAGGCCGACACCGCGCCAAGCCCCATCAGGGCCGAGACCAGGGCCAGCAGCCAGCGCACCGAGCGGCTACGCGGCGAAGGCTCGGCAGCACCGGCATCGGCGGGAGCCGTCTCCACAACAATCGCCACCTTTGAATCTTGCGGCCGTAGGGCCTCGATCCCGCCGCCCGAGGCTGGCTCAAGGCGGAAAGCGCGCGGCTTTTCGGGGTCTTGCTGCCGGCTCATGTCAGCTTGTCGCCCATCAGGAAATCCAGTGCGCGGTCCAGCCGCAGGTGCGGCAGCGTCGGCAGCCGCCCTCCTGCATCGGGCAGCAGCAGAGGTGGACGGAAGCGCGGCGCGCGGACGTGCCAGCGCGGCGCAGCCCTGTCGAACACAGTGGCGGGATTGGCCGGCAACTCGCCAGGAAACACCGCTGCCTCGGTCTGGCCATCGAACCGGTCCTTGCCGACGACCTCGCCGGCCTCCGGCATGCCGACAATGGCAGGCAGGCTCTTGCCGCGATCCTCGACGCGAACCTCGCGCGTGGCGCGCACGGCGGCAAAGGCCATGGCCCGGACGTCGGCGCCTGATCCCGCTGCCCTGCCAAGCGCTCTGCCCACGATCATCTCCATGATCTTCTCCAGCCGTTCATGCTCGGCGTGGTGAATATGGTCCGCCTTCGTGGCGGCAAAGAGCACGCGGTCGATGCGCGGGCTGAACAGGCTTGACCAGAGGGAGTTCCGCCCGACCGAGAGCGCCGCCAGGGCATCGCCCAGCGCCGCTTCCAGATCGGCCAGCGCCGTCGGCCCTGAATCCAGCGCCGCCAGCACGTCAACCAGCACGATCTGCCGGTCAAGCCGCGCGAAATGATCGCGGAAGAAGGGCCTGGCCACCAAATTCTTGTAGGCCTCGAAGCGGTCCTGCATCAGCCCGGCCAATGTGCCGGTTGCCGCCACCCCATCCGCTGCAATGTCGAGCGGGGCGAAGGTCAACGCCGGCGAGCCTTCGAGATCGCCCGGCATCAGGAAGCGCCCCGGCGGTGTCACGGCCACCATCTCCGGATCGGCGCGCAAGGCGGCGAGATAGGCCTTGAACGCCTCGCTCGCCGCCAGCGCCACGGCCTCGTCCGCCTCGCCTTGCGGGTTGAGCCCCTTGATGAGATCGAGCCATTGCCCGGCCAAAGGCAGCCGATGCGCCTTGCGCGCGTCGGCCAGCGCGCGCCGGCACCACTCGCCATAGGTGATGTCGAGCAGGCCGAGATCCAGCAGCCATTCGCCGGGATAGTCGACGATGTCCAGCGTCAGCGTGGACGGCCCGCCATTCCAGCCGCCCTGCCGCTCGAAGTCGATGTCGAGACGCAATTCGCTGATCCGGCGGGTCGATTGCGGCCAGTGCCGGTCCGGACCAGTCAGCGCCGCCAGATGGGTCTCATAGGCAAAGCGCGGCACGGCCTGATCGGGCTGAGGCGACAGCCGTGCCCGCGCAATACGGCCTTCCGCCGAAGCCCTGAGCAGCGGCAACACCGTGCCCATCATCAGGTGATGGACCAGCGCCGTGGTGAACACGGTCTTGCCCGAGCGTGAAAGGCCCGTGACACCGAGCCGGATTGTGGGGTTGGCCACCCCGGCAATGGCTTCGCCAAGCGACAGGACCGCCAGCCGGACGCTGTCCAGCCAGCCCGGTGAGGCGGCACTCATTCGTCAGGTCCGCTCCCGAGCGAGGCCGGCGTGACGAACCGGTCAAGCCGCGCGCCGCGTTCCGCCACCGCCGTCCAGTCCTCGACGTCAAAATCCAGCACGCAGAGCCCGGCCGTCGGATACTTGGCGCGCATCCGCTGGGCGGCGAAACGGTCGCCGAAGCCGATCAGGCCCTCGCCGAGTTCTTCCATGCCGGGATTATGCCCGACGACCAGCAAGGTCCGCACCGCAGGGCCCACATCGTGGATCGCCGACAGAATAGTCTCGAAGGGCGCTTCGTAGATGCGGGGATCGAGGCTGTGCGGCACCACTTCCCCGAGCTCGCCCGAGACCAGATCCCAGGTTTCCGCCGTGCGCCGCGCCGCCGAGACGATCGCAAGATCGGGCAGTAACCCTTCGCTGCGCAGATAGCGGCCCATCAGCGGCGCAGCCAGCCGACCTCTCGGCGCAAGCGGACGATCGAAATCGCTGAAGCCATTGGGCCAGTCTGACTTGGCATGGCGAAGAAGCATCAGGCGGCGCATGAAAAGGGGTGGCGCTCTGTTCGAGGGCAGGCAATCGACACCCTACATAGTCATGCGCACGGCTCCTTGCCAAGACGGCTTGCCACGCCCGCCGCGTTCGGCCACATAGAACCAATGTCAAGCCCGTTAACATCCGATCTGGCCGCGCGGAAAGGCTACCATCATGGCAACCTTCGCGATGCTTTGATCGAGGCCGCTCGCCAGCTGCTGAGCGAGCGCGGTGCGCAGGGCTTCTCGCTGGTCGATGCCGCGCGCCGGGCCGGCGTGAGTGCCGCCGCGCCCTATCGCCATTTCCGCGACAAGGACGCGCTGCTGGCCGAGGTGGCGCTTGGCGGCTTCAAGGATTTCGCAGCCCGCCAGAAGGGCGCGCTCGCCGGCCATTCCGACCCGATTGCCGCTTTCCGCGCCATGGGGCTGGCCTATCTCGCCTTCGCGCAGGAGGAGCCAGGCGCCTATGCTGCCATGTTCATGGGCACGCATGGTCCGCTGGCCGCCAGCGACAAGGCGATCGGCGACAGCGGTTTCGAAGCCCTGATCAAGGCCTTGCGGGCGATGATCGGCGATCCGCCTCCTCCCGGGCTCAATCCGCTGAAGCTGGCCTGTCAGGTCTGGGCGCTGTCCCACGGCGTGGCCATGCTGGCAGCCAGTGGCCAGTTGCAGCACGGCTTCGGCGTGGACCCGCAAGAGTTGCTGACCGAGGGTGTCGGCTGCCTGGTCGCCGGGGCGCTGGCCAAGGCAGGCCAGGCGGCCACCACGGTGCGCGCCTGATCGCCCGGCCCTGGGCATCCCTCCCGCCCCTGCGCTAATCCCTGCGCTAATGTTGATCGCCGCCTCTTGAAATTCACGGCTATTGCCTTTATGTGAATGTGCGTAACATTCACATAGGAGCGTCAAGATGGGCCGTTGCAGTCAGGGTTGGGATCGCGAGGCGCGCCGCGCATGGAAGCGCGAGCGCCGCGAGGAATGGCAGGCGCGCAAGAGCGAGTGGCGCGGCAAGTGGTATCGGCCCGGCTATGGCTGGTCCGGCATCAACATCGCCGCCATGGTCATCGGCTTCATCATCTTCTGGCCGATCGGTCTGGCAATCCTGTTCTGGAACATCATGTCGTCGAAGTTCGCGCCCGGCGAGCCGGCTTTCGCCAGCATGCAGGGTCTGGCCGGCATGGCCGGTGCGCCCTGGGCTTCGCAGGTCAACCGCGATCTGGCCCGCAACAGCGGCAATGCCGTGTTCGAGGACTACAAGCAGGCTACACTGGAGCGGCTTGAGGAAGAGCGGCGCAAGCTGGTCGCCGAGCAGGAAGCCTTCGCCTCCTTCCTCGATGACCTGAAGCGCGCCAAGGATCGCACAGAGTTCGAGAGCTTTATGCAGGAGCGCGAACGCAGCCGCGAAGCACATGCGCAGGATGCCGCACAAGCGGTCCATCCGGAACAGAACAGGAAGCCAACCCGGAACTGAGACGCTGCAACAAAGCAACGAGCTGTCGCCTATCGGCGGCAGCTCAATGTGTCCGACGACCCCTGATCAGTCGATAAAGCACCAAAACCAGGGCAAGGTTGCCGAGCACAATCGTCCACGTCATCGGGTCTTGCGGGATCATCGTCATCTTCGGATGCCTGCCCAATCGGGCGTTACGTTTCGATTCAATCTCGATCCACAACAGCAACGAGGCAATGTCTCCTTTGGACCTAGTTTCAAAGTACAAGCCCGATCCATCATGGACCTGACACAATCATGAGCCTTACCCCGTTGCTGGCAGCGCCACCTACCGTCCAGCTTCATACACTGGCCGCTGCCAGCTCAGTCCTGCTGCTTGTGCCCATCACGCTGATGCAGAAAGGCACAGCTGTTCACCTTCGCATCGGCTGGGCCTGGGTGCTGTGCATGCTGGTTGTTTGCGTGAGTTCGTTCGGAATCGTGCGCTCCGGCGGCTACAGCTGGATCCACATTCTGTCGGTTGTGAGTATGGTATCATTGGCCATTGGCATCCTTCAGCGGCGGCGCGGCAACATCAATTCGCACAAAGCCTTCATGATCGGCGCCGCCAGCGGGCTGTTGGGCGCAGGCGCGTTCACCATCCTGCCGGGCCGCATCATGCACGCCGTGCTGCTGGGGTAACGCCCGCCAAGCCTGCACATTGGATTTCTCGGCCTGATCGGCCTAAGAGAACGTGTCACTCGTAGTCTTTCTTGAGAGCGCTCCCGATGTCAGACGAAACGCCTGCTGCAAGCCCCGCCATGCCGGACCGGCTGTCGGTCAACCCGCGCAGCCCGTTCTACAATCCCGAGGTGCTGAAGCACGATGTCGGCATCCGCTTCAAGGGCACCGAGCGCTTCGATGTCGAGGAATACTGCATCTCCGAAAGCTGGGTGCGCGTCGCCGCCGGCAAGTCGAAGGACCGCTTCGGCATGCCGCTGACCATCAAGCTCAGCGGGCCTGTGGAAGCCTGGGTCAAGCGCTGAAGGCAACGGCCCTCACCGTCCCTCGCGCCGAACCATGAAGGCCAGCTTCTCGAACAGGCTCACATCCTGTTCGTTCTTCAGCAAGGCCCCGTGCAGCGGCGGGATCAGCTTGCGCGGGTCGCGCTCGCGCAGCACTTCCGGCCCGATATCCTCGGCGACGAGCAGCTTCAGCCAGTCGAGCAGTTCCGAGGTCGAGGGCTTCTTCTTCAGGCCCGGCACCTCGCGGATCTCGAAGAACAGCTTCAGTGCTTCTTCCATCAGCCGCCTGCGGATGCCGGGAAAATGCACCGCGATGATCGCTTCCATGGTCTCGGCATCGGGAAAGCGGATGTAGTGAAAGAAGCACCGCCTGAGGAAGGCGTCGGGCAGTTCCTTCTCGTTGTTCGAGGTCACGATCACCACGGGCCGGCGTGCAGCCCTGATGGTTTCGCCGGTCTCGTAGACATGGAATTCCATGCGGTCGAGTTCAAGCAAAAGGTCGTTCGGGAACTCGATGTCGGCCTTGTCGATCTCGTCGATCAGCAGGACCGGGCGCTCAGGAGCGGTAAAGGCCTCCCACAGCTTGCCGCGCCGGATGTAATGGCTGATCTCGGAAACTCTGGGATCACCGAGCTGGCTGTCCCTCAGCCGGCTGACAGCGTCATATTCATAGAGCCCCTGCTGGGCCTTGGTGGTGGATTTCACATGCCAGGTGATCAGCGGAGCCTTGAGCGCCGCCGCGATCTCCTCGGCCAGCACGGTCTTGCCGGTGCCGGGCTCGCCCTTGACCAGCAGCGGCCGCTCCAGCGTCACGGCGGCATTGACCGCAATGCTCAGATCGTCGGTAGCAATGTAGGAGGCGGTGCCGGAAAAGCGCATGGCGTGTCTTTCTGTCAGTCGGTGATGTCTAGGTCGGCCCAACGGAGACCGCAAGAACCGGTGATGTCGCCATGACGGATGAAAGCGGGGACACCGACTTTTGCGATGCAACCGGAGCGCCCATATCCGCTACACTGGCCGCTAACCCGAAGGATTCTCCATGTCGAAAGCGCGCTATTCCAAGGACCGGATCGGCAACCACGCGCTGCATCCCGAAACCATGATGCTGGGCTATGGCTATGACCCGCTTCTCTCGGAAGGCGCCGTCAAGCCGCCGGTGTTCCTGACCTCGACCTTCGTGTTCAAGTCGGCGGAAGATGGTGAGGAGTTCTTCCACGTGGTGGCCGGTCGCAAGGCCGCGCCCAAGGGGGAAGCGGCGGGGCTGGTCTATTCGCGCTTCAACCATCCCAATTCCGAGATCGTCGAGGACCGCCTCGCCATCTACGAACAGGCGGAAGCAGCGCTGCTCTTTGCCTCCGGCATGGCCGCGATCGCCACCACCATCATGGCCTATGGCCGGCCCAATGACGTGATCCTGCACTCCCAGCCGCTCTATGGCGGCACCGAGACGCTGGTCACGCGCACGCTCGGCACATTCGGCATGACCGGCGTCGGCTTTGCCGACGGGCTCTCGGGTAAGGCCATCCGCGCCGCCGCGCGCGAGGCGCTGACGCTGGCCCGCAAGCGCAAGGGCCGGCTCTCGGTGATCATGATCGAGACACCGTCGAACCCGCTCAACACGCTGGTCGATGTCGCGCTGGTGCGTGCCGTCGCCGAGGAGATCGCCACCCTGCAGGATGGCATGCGCCCGGTCATCATCTGCGACAACACCCTCCTCGGCCCCGTCTTCCAGACCCCTCTCAAGCAAGGTGCCGATGTCTCGGTCTACTCGCTGACCAAGTATGTCGGCGGCCACTCGGACCTGATCGCAGGCGCGGCGCTGGGTTCGGCCGAGATGATCAGGCCAGTTAAGGCCCTGCGTTCGGCCATTGGCACGCAGCTTGATCCGCACTCCTGCTGGATGCTCGGCCGCTCGCTCGAAACGCTTGGCCTGCGCATGAACCGGGCCGCCGAGAACGCCAAGAAGATGGCAGCTTTCCTGCGGGCCCATCCGGCCATCGACAAGGTCCATGATCTGACAGCGCTTCCGCGCGGCTCGGCCGCAGCCCGGGTGCACAAGGCCCAGTCCACAGGTCCAGGTTCGACCTTCTCGTTCGATGTCCGGGGCGGCAAGGCAGCAGCCTTCAAGGTGCTCAACAGCCTGTCCATCTTCAAGCTCGCAGTCAGCCTCGGCGGCACCGAATCGCTGGTGTGCCATCCGGCGACAACCACCCATTCGGGCGTGCCCAAGGAGGTGCGCGACCGGATCGGCGTCAGCGATGCCACCATCCGGGTCTCGATCGGCATCGAGCACATCGACGATCTGATCACGGACATGACACAGGCGCTGAAAGACATCTGAATCAGCAGTTCCGGCGGAAGCGCATCGCCCCTGCGCCGATTGCGGGTTCGCAGGCCATGCGACGTGGTCTACGGTCTGGCAACACTCTGGGAAATCCCCTGCCTGCAAGACCAAGCCCTTGAAGCCGCTCCTTGGAATCTCGCTGAAGCTCCTGTCCACCCTGGCCTTCACGCTGATGGCGGCTGTGGTGAAGACACTCAGCGTGCGCTATCCGGTCGGCCAGTTGATCTTCTGCCGCTCGTTCTTCGCGCTGGTGCCGCTGCTGGCCTGGCTGTCCTTCCGGGGGCCACTGCTCGCCAACATCCGCACCTCCCATTTCGGCGACCATCTCAGGCGCGGCGTCGTCGGCAGCATCGGCATGCTCTGCGGCTTCCTTGCGCTCGGCAGCCTGCCCCTGCCCGATGCCATCGCCATCGGCTATGCCGCGCCGCTGGTCGCGGTGGTGCTCGCCGCCGTCTTGCTGAAGGAGACCGTTCGCATCTATCGCTGGTCGGCAGTCGCCTTCGGTTTCATCGGCGTGCTGATCATGCTCTCCCCCCACCTCAACCTCGGCACCCTGACCGCCGTTGCCAGTGGCGGGGCTGCGACCGGGGCGGCTTTTGCGCTCAGCGGGGCCTTCTGTTCGGCCTGGGCCATGACCGAGGTCCGCCGCCTGACCCGGACAGAGACCACCGGCGCCATCGTGTTCTACTTCACCTTGCTCAGTTCGGTGCTGGGCGTGTGCAGCATCGCGCTGGGTTGGGTGGCGCCGCTCAGCCTCGCCGATGCCGGCCTGATGCTGCTCATGGGCATCCTCGGCGGCATCGGGCAGATCCTGTTGACCAGCAGCTACCGGCACGGCGATGCCTCGCTGGTCGCGCCGTTTGAGTATTCCTCGATGATCTGGGCTGTCGCACTGGGCTGGTTCCTGTTCGGCGACATCCCGCAACAGGTGGTGCTCATCGGTGCTGCCGTGGTCATTGCCGCCGGCATCTTCGTGATCTGGCGCGAAAAGCAACTCGGAATGCTCAAGTCCGTGAACCGCGAGGCCGGCGCCTCGATCTCGAAATAGGTCCGGCTCGATGCGGCTGTCTCGTCTGAACATGGGTATTGACGGCTGGCCACCCGGCGCGGTGCGCGCACTCGTTGTCCTGTCGATCACCATGATCATCGCCTGGGGAACGCTGTTCTACGGCGTCACCCTGATCGGCCCGCGCATCATGGCCGAGACGGGCTGGAGCAAGACGCTGATCTTCGGTGCGTTCTCGCTGGCCATGCTGTGCTCCGGCCTGATCGCGCCCCGCGTCGGCGCTTGGATTGATGCGCACGGCGGGCGCGGCCTGATGGCGCTGGGCTCGCTGGTGGGCGGATTGGGCTATCTGATGCTGGCCTTCGCCCATTCGCCCGTGGTGCTCTATGCGGCTTACGCAACAATCGGCTTCGGCATGGCCGGCAGCCTCTACGACCCCGCCTTCGCCACCCTGGCGCGGATTGCGGGCAGCAAGGCCCGCACCGCCATCACGCTGCTCACGCTGGGTGGCGGCCTTGCCTCCACCGTGTTCTGGCCGCTCGGGCTCTGGCTGCTTTCGTTCATGGATTGGCGCGCCCTGTGCCTGGTTTATGCAGTTCTCAATGGTGTTGTCTGCGTCCTGCTGCATGGGCTTGGTCTCGTCACCGACAAAGGCGAGGTGGCTCACGCCGCCACAAAGAGCCCCGCAGACACCAAGGCAGACTCTCCGTCAGAGGCCGGCGGCAGCGCGCCCGAAGCCTTGCGCGGTCGGATCATCGCGCTGCTGGCGCTGGTGTTCATGATGCACGGGCTGGTCAGCAACGGGATGTCGGTCCACATCACCACGCTGCTTGGCGCGCTTGGCCTGAGCGAAGCACAGGCGGTCTCCGTCGGCACGATGATCGGACCGGCACAATCGGCGGGCCGGCTGATCGAACTGGCCATGGGCGGGGCCTATCCGGTGATGAGGCTGGGCTATGTTGCCACCGGCATGCTGCCGCTGGCTTTCGCCGCGCTTCTGACGCTGGCCGCGACGGTTGTCGGCGTCGTGGCGTTTGCGGTGCTCTACGGCATCTCGAACGGCCTCGTCACAATCGCGCGCGGCGTCATCGTGCTCGGCCTGCTCGGCCGCGCCAACTATGGCCGCACGCTCGGGGCCATCGCCATGCCGACACTGGCCGCCAAGTCGCTCTCCCCCATGGCTTTTGCCGTGCTGATCGACGGGCCCGGAGCCGGTGTGGCGCTGGCCGTGATGGCCCTGTGCGGCCTGCTGGCCTTCGCGGGCATGGTGGCGCTTGGGCTGATGCTGCATCGCAACGGCGGATCGGCGTAACTGCGTTCGCTCCCCTTGCGCCAGCGCCCCTTCGCGGGCATGGTCGTCCTGATTGTCAAACGCATGTTCGTTTTGACGGACAACGGGACCAAAGCCATGGGGATCGAGATCAAGGACAAGCCACGCGAGCTGGAAAGCGGCGCGCAGATCATCTCCGGCAATCTTGGCAAGACCATCCAGCGCCTGCGCAAGGCCTACAACCTGTCGCTGTCCGAACTGGCCGAACAATCCGGCGTCGCCAAGTCGATCATCAGCCAGATCGAGCGCAACGAGACCAATCCGACGCTTGCGACCATCTGGCGCCTGTCGCAGGCGCTCGATGTCTCGATCGAGCGCGTCCTCTCCGATGCCGAGGAAGAGGCCTTCATCGAGAAATCGACCAGAGCCGACACACCGATCCTGGTGTCGGAGGACGGCAGGATGCGGCTGGCCATTGTTGGCTGGATCAAGACGGTGGAGTGGCTGCAATGGTATGCGGTCACGTCCGAGCCGGGCGGTGCGCTCGAATCCGAAGGCCATCAACGCGGATCAGTCGAGTGCCTGTCGGTGAATGCCGGCGAGTTCGAGGTCGAAGTTTCCGGCGTCACCCAGCGCGCCAAGGCCGGCGAGACCTTGCGCTATCGCTGTGACCGCCCGCATACGGTGCGCTGCGTCGGCGACGTTCCCGGCGAAGCCAGCATGGTCTGCATTCTGAAAGCCGCGGTGATGGAATGACCATGCAGGCTTTCATCGGCCGTTCGAGCCCCTTCCCCGCGATTGACGCGCCCGCCATCCTCTTTCACTGATACTCTGGACTCCATCGGATACCGCGCCATGCCGACCATCACCTGCATCGAAGATCTTCGCGTCCTCGCCAAGTCCCGCGTGCCACGCATGTTCTATGATTATGCCGACAGCGGTTCATGGACAGAGAGCACCTACCGCGCCAATACGACGGACTTCGAAAAGATCCGGCTGCGTCAGCGCGTCGCCGTGAACATGGAAGGCCGCTCGACCCGCACCAGCATGATCGGCGAGGATGTGGCCATGCCCGTGGCCTGCGCGCCAACCGGCCTCACCGGCATGCAGCACGCTGATGGAGAAATCCTGGCGGCCAAGGCCTGCGAGGCCTTCGGCGTGCCGTTCACGCTCTCGACCATGAGCATCTGCTCGATCGAGGATGTGGCCGCAGCCACCAAACGACCGTTCTGGTTCCAGCTTTACGTGATGCGCGACTGGGATTTCACGAAGAACCTGATCGAACGCGCCAAGTCCGCCGGCTGCTCCGCGCTGGTGGTCACCGTCGATCTGCAAATTCTCGGCCAGCGCCACAAGGACATCAAGAACGGGCTGTCCGCCCCGCCGAAGCCGACCCTTGCCAACATGATCAACCTGGCAACCAAGCCACGCTGGTGCCTCGGCATGCTCGGCACCCAGCGGCGCACCTTCCGCAACATTGTCGGCCACGCCAAGGGCGTCACCAACATGAACTCGCTGTCGAACTGGACGACGGAGCAGTTCGATCCGCGCCTGTCCTGGGTCGACATCGCCCGCATCAAGGAGATGTGGGCCGGCAAGCTGATCATCAAGGGCATTCTCGATCCGGACGATGCCGAACTGGCGCTCAAGATCGGGGCTGACGCAATCATCGTCTCGAACCATGGCGGCCGCCAGCTCGACGGCGCGATCTCGTCGATCGCAGCTCTGCAGCCAATCCTGGACCGCGTCGGCGACAGCATCGAGGTACACATGGATGGCGGCATCCGCTCGGGGCAGGATGTCCTGAAGGCCGTGTCGCTGGGCGCCAAAGGTACCTATATCGGCCGCGCATTCCTGTATGGACTGGGCGCCATGGGCCAGGAAGGCGTCACCAAGGCCCTCCAGATCATCCACAAGGAACTCGACCTGACCATGGCCTTCTGCGGGCTGCGCGATGTCAAGGCTCTCAGCCGCGATATCCTGATCATGCCGGAGCGGATGTGACGCCATGGCGTTCCCGGTTCCATGCAGACCGATCTCGCCCCATGCGTGGCGCCATCGGCAATCCGAAAGCGCCTTGCCGGCGTAGGCAGGGCAGGATGCATGTGACAGCCTTCGGCGGGCCACCCGAATGACAGATCAAACCGGCACGCCGGTCTATGGCGACCATCCCTCGCGTGCAGCGATCCTCAGCGAACTGCATGCACGGCCCTTCGCCACCATGGACACACCCCGGCGCGTGTTGCACTTCGCCTTCACCACCGATGGCGGGCAGGCGCTGGCCGCGACCGCCGCCCTCGCAACCTTCTGTTCCAAGCGCAGCCTGCCGGCTCCGGCGGAAGGCGCGCGTCATCACCGCGTCAGCATCCAGGGCGCGATCCTGCGCTTCGAGCGGCACAGCGAGTTCTGCACCTACAGCTGGGAATTCGATGCCGCAGCCGGTGCTGATGACGCGCCGTTCCGGCCAGCGGGGCGGGAATTCTCGCGGCTGATGAACCTGCTGCCCCAGCCCGGTCCCTTGATGGTGGCGGTCGACCTGCATCTGGTGAAAGCGTCGAAGGTCTCCGACAGCCTGGAGACGATCTTCGGCGTGGCCAATCTCGCTGCCTCGCAGGTCGAGGACAGCGCCGCCATCCTCGCCACCGATTTCCGGAGCGATCCGGATGGTTTCGTGCGCCTGCTGATCCTCGACGAGGGACTGACGCCGGCAAAAGCGGGCGCGCTCGTGCAGCGCGCCATGGAAATCGAGACCTACCGCACCTTCGCCCTGCTTGGCTTGCCTGAGGCGCAGACACTCTCGCCCTCGATCCGCAA
>Ga0164292_10001891_pt1 | contig 17077 bp, 10 predicted proteins | sample GEODES117metaG_FD_111486 | JGI IMG/M metagenome (GOLD analysis project Ga0164292, IMG submission 111486) | Eutrophic lake water microbial communities from Lake Mendota, Wisconsin, USA - GEODES117 metaG | ecosystem: Environmental > Aquatic > Freshwater > Lake | place: USA: Lake Mendota...
GCGATCAGTCTTGCTGACCACGATTCCTCCAAGGTAGGCCGAGACCAACGATTGAGCCATCGTCCATTGACGAACGGCCTGCAGCGAGCTGTCCGCGTTCTGCCCGTCGGCTGGTACTGCCATTGCTTAAACGTTTCAACTCCAATGTTGATTCCAAGTGAGCCCTTATCAGGTATTAACCGCCCACCGGCCAAGCAGGACAAAAAAAGGCCCCTCGCCCCCAAGAATTTGGAAAAACCTCGGCGACCGGGCCGTCGCACAATCGTTCACAGGGAAAATGCCCGTCCGCATTTCCCCGCGCCACGCAGAAAGGTTATTCTGATGCTGCAAATCCCACTCAGCCAACCTAGTCTCCAGCAAGTTGCCCTCCATGAAGCCAATCCCTCTTGTGCAGCGAACATTTGGCATGCTCCTGCTGCTCGGCCTGAGCGTTACGCCCTCATTCGGCCAGCAACTTGAACCAGCCGAGGTAAAGCCCGAACCAACCGCTGGCTCTGTTGTCGACCTTTCGTTGCGAGATTTTCGCCCCAAGTCGATGTTGATCGTACCGGAGACCAAGCTGGCTCACGCCGCGTTCCCGGTGATCGACCTCCACACCCATTTTCGGCTCCGAATGCGCGAAGCAACCCCCGAGGATTTGGGTAAATACGTTCGCGAGGTCCTCGACCCCAACCATATCGCCGTCTGCGTCAGCCTCGATGCCAAATTGGGCGAGGAAGACGAACACATCAAGCACCTCGGTGGATCCCTAGCCAACCGCTTCGGGGTTTTTGTGCACCTCGACTTTCAGGGAAGCGGCCAAACGGACCGGCCTGAAACTTGGGCTGTGAACCAAGCATCGTTCGCGCGTGAAGCCGCAGCCAAACTTCAACGCGCCAAAGCGGCTGGTTGCCTCGGGGTCAAATTTTTCAAACAATTCGGGCTCGAACATCTCGATGCCCGCGGCAAACCACTGCGGATTAACGACCGCCGATTCGACCCGATTTGGAAGGCCTGCGGCGAGCTCGGGATGCCTGTCTTGATGCATGTTGCCGATCCAGCGGCCTTTTTTCTGCCCACGGACGCGACAAACGAGCGCTGGGAAGAATTGGCGCGACATCCCGAGTGGAGTTTTGCCGATCCCAAGTTCCCCCGCCGCGAACAGTTGGTGGAAGACTTTCTGGAAGTCGTGGCGCGGCATCGTGGCACTCGATTTATCGCAGCCCATTGCCTCAATTACGCTAACGACTTGGGCGCTCTGGGAAAATGGCTCGACTCACACCCCAACCTCTTTGTCGATATTGCTTCCCGAATCAATGAACTGGGAAGGCAACCGTACACCGCCCGCGCCTTTTTCGATCGCTTTGACCAGCGGATTCTGTTTGCCACGGATGGTCCCTGGCCAGCCGAAAGGTTGGGCTACTACTGGCGATTTCTCGAGACGTTTGACGAGAATTTTCCGTACAGCGAGAAGCAGCCACCCCCGCAAGGTCTGTGGCACATTTATGGAATTGGCTTGAGACAGGAATCGCTGCGGCGCATCTACTTCGAAAACGCCATTCGCCTGATGCCTGCGCTCAAGGAAAAGTACGAGCGGACGGCTCGTGAGTTGCTGGAGCGCGCCAACAAGCCGCCAGAAAAAGGGGCCTGACCAGCCACCGCCAAAGCGCGAGCAGGACTAGCCTTCTTGAGCAACAAAACCCTTTTTGCGTTAGGGCCAGGCCGCGACCGTCATGTTGACGTCAGTGCCCTCGCCCGCCGTCACTACGTCATGAACCGCGACCCAAGCTGGCCGAACCGGAACGCGTCGCTGTTCCAGAACGGCAGGGACCAAGTGCCCGCCACCATGGTTTCGGCAGTAAAGCAACCGGTTAGGTATGGATGGCCCGTCCGGAGACGGCCAAAGCAGCTTCCATCATGATTTCCGATAGCGTCGGATGGGCATGGCAGCAGCGGGCAAGGTCTTCGCTGGAGGCGGAGAAATTCATGGCAACTGCCGCTTCCGAAATCAAGTCGCCGGCATGAATCCCGATGGCATGCACCCCGAGGATGCGGTCCGTTTGCTTGTCGGCAAGAATCTTGACTCGACCTTCGACGTCCCCCAATGTCCGGGCGCGACCGTTAGCGCCATAGGGACAGACGCCTTTGTTGTAGGCAATCCCGGCAGCCTGCAGCTGCTCTTCCGTCTTGCCCACGGAGGCAATTTCAGGATGCGTATAGACAATTGCGGGAATGGCGTCGTAATTCACATGGCCCACGCCCGTGACGATCTTCTCGACGCAGGCAATTCCTTCTTCCGACGCCTTGTGAGCCAGCATCGCCCCGCCAATCGCGTCGCCAATCGCATAGATGCCTGCGACCGAAGTCCGGAAATCGTGGTCGACTGTGATTGCCCCGCGCTTATCTGTTTGGATCCCCACTTTCTCCAACCCCAGATTCTTGGTGTTGGGAACACGCCCGGCACAAACCAGAACTCGGTCGCAAAGCAACGCGTCCTGGCCCTTGCATTTAACCTCGCACTGGTCGCCCTTGCGGACAGCACTTTCCACCCATGCGTTGGTCCGGAACTCCAAACCCTGTTTCTCGAATGTCCGCACGGCGATCTTGGCGATTTCTCCGTCTAAACCTGCGAGCACGCGATCCATGGCTTCGAGGATAGTGACTTTCGAACCGAGTCGGGACCAAACTGAACCGAGTTCAAGTCCGATGTAGCCGCCTCCAATGACAACCAAGTGCTTTGGCACCTCGGGATACGACAGCGCAGTCGTGCTATCACCAATCCAATCGCCATCGAAAGCGATGCCCGGCAGAATCATGGGAATACTGCCGGTGGCGATGATGATTGACTTGGCGGAAACCGAACGGGGACTGGCTGCCCGCACCTCAACCGTCTGAGGCCCCACCAGCTCGCCTCGGCCGACAATCGTCTCGACCTTGTTACGCTTCAGTAACATATTGATGCCGCCGGTCAGCGTATCGACGATCTTCTCCTTGCGCTTGAGCATGGTGGCCAGATCGAAACTGACCCCGGAAGTGGAGATGCCGTGTTCCGCCAGATGCCCCCGCGTTTCAGCATAAAGGTGACTGGATTCCAGCAGGGCCTTGCTGGGGATGCAACCGACGCGCAAGCAGGTTCCACCAAACTTGGGATGCTCGTCGACAATTGCCACTCGCTGGCCCAATTGAGCCGCGCGAATGGCCCCGACGTATCCACCCGGACCACCACCAAGCACAACTAGATCAAAAGAGTCGCTGGACATCAATTCAACCATTTCTCAGGGAGTCAAAATTTCGGGAGTCGAACGCCTCTAACCCAGGCCCATCTCTTCTGGCCCAAACCCATCTCGATACAACTAAACTTCGAGGAACAGCCGGGCAGGTTCTTCGAGCACTTCTTTGATGGTACGGAGGAAGCCCACGGCCTCGCGACCATCGACAATCCGATGGTCATAGGTCAGGGCGATGTACATCATCGGACGAATGACGACTTGCCCTTCTCGAGCGACCGGTCGCTCCTGAATTGAATGCAAGCCCAGAATTCCACTCTGTGGTGGATTGACAATTGGTGTCGACAGCAGCGAGCCGTACACGCCACCATTGCTGATCGTAAACGTACCTCCTTCGAGTTCCGCAGGCTTGATGCGGTTGTCTTTCGCAAGTTCGGCAAATTTTCCGATCCGCCGTTCAATCTCGGCGAAACTCAAGAGCTGAACATTGCGAAGGATCGGGACCACCAGCCCCTTGCCGCCACCAATTGCGACGCCAATGTCGTAATAGTTTCGGTAAATGATGTCGGTTCCGCGAATCTCCGAGTTGATGGCAGGGAACCGTTTGAGGGCTTCCACAGTCGCTTTGGCAAAGAAGCTCATGAACCCGAGCTTCACGCCATGCTTTTCCCCGAACGCATCCTTGTAGCGAGCTCGCAAGTCCATCACCGGCTGCATGTCGATCTCGTTAAAGGTCGTCAGCAGGGCAGCCGTCTGTTGGGCTTCAACCAAGCGATTGGCAATAGTCCGACGGATCATGCTCATTGGCTTCACTTCTTCCACTCGGGAGAAGCCGTCTTCGCCGAATGCATCGGCGCTGGAGGCCGGCACTGCGCGGGTCACCGGCGCTGTGGGCTTGACCACTGCCGCGGGGGCCACAGCTGCAGTGGGGGCCACAGCCGCAGCGGGGGACGCGGGCACGCTACCGGCCGCTACGTGCCGCTGCACATCTTCCTTAAGGATCCGACCACCCGGCCCAGAGGGGGTCACGCTTTCGGCCGAAACCCGATGTTCTTGCAACATTCGCTCTGCAGCCGGCATAACGCGGGCTGCTGCGCCTGCCGCCGAAGTTCCAGCGCTGGTCGCCGAACCCGCGTGGCTCCCTGCAGGTTGAGCACCGCCAGAACCACCAGCCGGCTTTGCGGCCGGGTCGAGAATGGCAATCAGGTCGCCAACTTTAGCGTAGCTTCCGGTTGCAACTTTGATCGAGACGAGCACTCCATCAGCAGGAGCGGGAAAGGCCTGGGTAGCCTTCTCGGATTCCAGTTCAACCAGGTCCTCGTCTTTGCGGACCCAATCGCCCTCCTGCTTCAACCAAGTCGAGACTTGAACTTCCTGAATGGACTCACCAAACGGCGGGACTTTGATTTCAATCATGGGGCTCAATGAGAGGGCTGGAGTGATAAGCTGGGCGGATATGAATGACCACTCGGTCAAACATGGACTGCGTCTTGCTTTGACCGCTCAAACGCGTTCGAGATATTGGAACCCTCATTTTATCGGAATTGCCGCGTTCGACCACTCCATCGGCAGGGCTGGGCTCTCTTAATCGGAAACCACGGATTGAACTACCGGGGTCCGTAGCAGGTCGAGGCCGTACTCCCAACTTTGCCCGATTCAAACCACCCGTTCCGGCAGGATTCGGAGCAAGGTCCCTTGTTGTGCCAACAAAAAAACCGGCGGGAAATCCGCCGGTTTGGAAAATTGAGTTTGGCTTTTAGGGGCCGAAACTTGCGGTCCGACTAGAACAAGCCGCCGCCGAGTCCGCCACCACCCAGGCCACCGCCGCCAAGGCCACCGCCGCCAAGGCCACCGCCGCCGAGGCCACCACCACCGAGGCCACCACCGCCCAAACCGCCGATGCCACCGGCACCACCACCTTGAGCCACCGTGAACGTCGTCACGTCGGTCACTTGGGTGAAGAAGGGCATCGTGCTGATCAAGACATACATGCGGTCAGCGGTCGTTGCATGATTGACATTGAACATGGCACCCGAGGGAATGGTGCTGATAACCGGCATGTAGCCGACGTTGCCCCGACCCAATGGTCCGGCGATTGGGCCGTTCTGGCCACCACCGCCCAATTGCCCGCCACCACCAGCCATCTCGCCGTAGCGTGACCGGTAGTAGCTGGCCGAAGCACTGCGGGAATGACGCGAATCAAGTTGCTGTGCCAACACGCTGCGATTGACGACAAACTGCTCTTGCACGGCAGTCGCCAAGGCAATTTGCTCAAGCGGTTCAGTCCGCCGACCATTCGGAAGGCTGAACAAAACCAACGAGCCTTTATCGCCGACGTTAACTTGACGGGTTTCGCTCTGTTCCTTTTCCGTGCCAAAATTCTGGCGGATGGTCACAGTAGCCTTGCCGCTGGTGACCTTGCCCCAAACCCGGCGGACCAGCAAGCGGTAGTCGCCGGAGAAGCCCTTGGGCAGGACATAGTATTCAGTAGTTTGACCGTTGTTACTGGCTGACTTGGAATACTCGTCACCCATCAGGAACCCACCGCCAATCGAACGAGGATTGACCCGGGAGCAAATGCTTCCGCCTGGTTCCTCGACATAAAGGTCGAGGTCAGCGTCACCAGTCCAAGAGACTTCGATAATGCAGTCGCGCTGCAGAACTTCGTCCAGCTCTTTGCGGTACTGATTGAGGTCCGAGGTCCGTCCAGCCTTTTCCATCCGGGCCTGCAATGCCTTTGCGGCGACCACGGCCTCTTTCACAATGTGTCGGTTGTTCGGCCAAGCTTCACTTAAGATGTGACTGGTCGCCCAGCGAACGCCTTCTTCATCTTCGATCCGTTGAGCAGCCCGCAGTCCGAGCACGAAGGGCTCGACCGAGCCTGGATACTGCTCAGCCACGTCCATCAACAACCGGATAGCCCGCTTCTCCATGCCATTTCGCGCCATGTAATCGACAACGATCATGGCATCAGCAGCGTTATTCGAGAAGTCGATGGCCGACATCAACGCCCGTTCGATTTCGCTCGACGGGCGGTTGGCAATCTGCATTGCGAGGACCATTGCTTCGTACATCCAAGGCTGAACCTGGTTGTGGGCAATCGCGGCATTGACCAATTCAACAACACTTTCCGGTTGTGAATCATTCATCAAGTCACGAACGGTTTCCCGCACATCCGCCGGGTCAGCAAACTTGCCGGCAAAGTAGTCATTCCAGCTTTGATTAGCGGAGAGCTTAATCGCGGCCGGCTGCTTGGAATTGGCGCGGCTGGTCGAAACAGGTTCGCTGCCGGCGGGTTCTTGGGATACCGTGTCCTGGATACAGAAGATCCCGCCACCGACGGGGCCACCGCCGCCCATACCGCCACCACCCATGCCACCCATGCCACCGCCCATGCCACCCATGCCGCCGCCCATGCCACCCATGCCGCCGCCCATGCCGCCACCCATGCCCATGCCACCGCCACCACCAGCACGGCGAGGAGCAACCAAGTCACCCACGTTGTAGATGTTGGTCACAAAGTAGGCAGGGTCCGAGGCAGCATCCAGCGAGATAATCGAGAGCACTTCATCGCGGACGATGTAAGTCGCGTTGTACTTCTTGAGCAACAACTTCAAGGCATTCTTCAGACGGATATTGACCGCCGAGAAAGTAACTTCCGTTTCTGGAGTCAAATCACCATCTTCAGCCGACGGATCGAGAATCACATTGATTCCAAAATCGTTCTTCAACTGGTTGATGACGTCGCTGAATTGCGAGCCTTCAAAGCTGAACTTATCGCCGCAGGGTTCTTCCAGAGTCCGCAGAATTTTTTCGTCGTTTTCACTACCTGCCAAACGGACGTCCTGATACTTGGCCCGCAAGGCCTTTTTCCGAGCCCAAGTTTCGGCATCCGGGAAAATCAGAGGCGGTTCGCCGACAAAGGTGGCTGCAGCCTTTTCCGACTGGTACATCGCTTCGAGGAAGCTGACTTCACGCATTCGGCGAAGCTCCTGCTCGCGCTCGGCGCTGTACGCCAAACGGGCAGATTCGTAAGCAGCATTGGCTTCCGGCAGGTCCGGTTGCAGCCGCAGCGCTTCGAGAGTTACTTCCTCAGCTGCCTTGAAGTTTCCTTCCACCAGCAGCGAGTTGAAGCGATTGATCAAACGGGCAACTTTCTCTTCCTTACGCTCGATGTCGTCCAGCATCCGCTGATGCTCCAGGGCGATCGCTTCGTTCCGCTGGCGAGCCGCCATGGCCGAGTCGAAATCCTGTTGCCGCTGCCTTGAGGACATCAAAGCCGACTCCAACCGACCGCGGAGGTCGGCTCGCACATCGGGGCTGAGGTCAGGCAGCTTGTCGATAATGTCAATTTCGCCCTTCAGGCGGTCGATGGCTTGAGCCGGATTCTCACGCAGCTCTTCCATCACACGGCCCATCGTGAACCGGACTTGGGCCTTTGCTCGTTCTTCCAACACTCGTTGGCGATCAGTTTCCTGGCCAGCCAAGTCATCAACTTGAGGAAGGTTATCGCGAATCAAGTCTTGAACTTCATTGTCTTGAGCGCCCGGGCCAATCAATTGCAAAGCACCCTGACTGGAGGCTGCCGGAGCCGCGGGAGCGGCTTCCTGGGCACTTGGCTCTTGCGGAGCTGGCTCTTGGGGTGCCTCCTCTTGAGCTTCCGGGGACTTTGTTTCAGGCAAGTTCAAGCCGTTCGAAGCAGCATTTGCAGCGGCTTCTTTCAACGCCTCTGCCTCGCCATTGGCGGGGTCGATTGCCAAGGCTTCTTCGGCCAGCTTGCGGGCCGCGGTGAAATTTCCGCTGAGCAGGGCTGAAGAGCCAAGCTGAGACAGGTTTCGCGAGCCGTCCGACATCAAACGAGCCGCCTCGCGAAGACCAGCCGAACCAATCGTCGGCAATGTCATTCCGCCGTTATTGCGTGCGGAGTCGACGAGTTTCGGCAAGAAGGCGAAGTCTTCGCTGGAAGTCTCAGCCGCGACCGTCCAAGCCATCGTTTGCTCGATACCATTGACCGTTCCAGTCACGGAAACATTTACCGGTTCGCGAGCAGTCAGACTGCCGATCAAAATCGAATCACGGTCGGCTCGCAACGGCGGGAACTGCTGGGGCAGAACCTCAGCCACTGCATCCGAGAACTTGGCATCAGAAGGCCAAAACACGAGTCCATGGACAGTGTCTGCCAACGCTGTCGCGGCATTATCAATCGCATTCGCTTCATCCGAATCGACAATGACATTGCCACCCAATTGATTCGAGAGAGCTGCCAGCGACTCGATATCCCGCTCTGGCCCAATCGCGTAGCTGGAGAACGAGACTTCGGCATCAGCCAGTTGAGCAACAATCGAGCTGAACTTGCGGTCATTGAGCAAGCCGCCTCGGCTCAAGCCGTCGCCGATGTAAACGATGCTCTGATTGCGTCCAGCGACTTTGTCATTGAACAGGCTGTTCGAACCTTCGAGCATGCCAACGAAATCGGTAGAGCCGAGCGGTACGCGGTCTTGCAGTTGTTTCAAGGCGGCATCCAACTCGCTCATGCCCGGAGCGACAAAGCTCGGAGTCAACAAAACCGAGTCGATGTCGACAGCGACAACCTTGACGCGATCTTCCGCGTTCAGATTTTGCAGCAGCTGCTGCACCAACTCCAACGAGTCGCGCTTATAAAGGCCGGTTTGACTGGCCGACGTGTCGACGTAGATCACCACGTCGCTCGGCAGCGTCCCGCCTTGCTTGAATTGGGGGGTCAGACTCAACGCAAAAGAAGTCTCGCCGGTTGACGCATCAAACGTCGCCAGACGCGAAGCCCCTTCCGGCGGAAAATCTCCCAGTACCGGGAAATCGGTTGCTGCATGGCTCCAGGCGGAAGAGACCGCGACCAGACCTGCAACCGCAACCCCGCGGAACATGGCTCGCAACGAACTGCTTTTGGACATAGTAGAGAACTCCACTCCGAAGTAATCACACGCGGGTCGCAAGTCCGGAAATCACGTACCCACGCCTTGCCTGTTTTGTTTTTGGACCGAAAAAGTGCAATCTGGTCACTCTGACTATTCTATTTTGGCATTGCGGTCCACGCCACCAAAAATCCCCGAATTTGCCCAGCTTCTAAAACCAACCCTAATGGGACTGTCCTTTTTTCATCCAGCTCGAAGGGGCCTGCCGGGCACGGCAACCCTTCAAATTGAACCTGTTCTTCGAATCGCCGAGTCGTCGAAACCCCTGCTTCTCGCAAATGAAAGCCGAAAATCAAGGACTTCCAACCTGTTCGACGCTTGCACCGCAGACAGTCCAATCCAATCTGCCCCGCCTTAAAATCCCGAACTCCACTGAGCTCTCAAATTGGTACTCCCGGTCAAATCCGCAGATTCCGCCAAACCCTTTCCACCACACGAATCGGCCTTTTCCCCAATCCCGCGTCTTGGCCCGAGACCCATTGGCTGGTGTCCCGGCAAAGGCAGGAAGCGGCCAAAACCGCAGCAATGGCAAGATCAGGACGCTGGTAAGACAACCTGAATCGGTGAACCTTTAGGCGGAAGTACGTGTTTGAGCACGCACCATTTGTTCGAGAAAAACTGGAACAAGAAACCGACGAAACACCTGTGGCGTTTGCGATTTGATGAATGACGCAGACTCCATAGTGCGTCAGATTAGATGCCATTTGCCCCTGGCGTTCGAATTCTACGGCTGCTATTCATCTTTGGTCAACTCAGAATTCCTGAAAAGCTGTCGTTTTCTGCAGTTCCGCGGCAGCCCGCCGCCCATCTGCGTTTCCACAGGGACGGGGCGAGCAATCCAACTCGGCCGATATCGGCTGCGAGCCGGGGCCTCTCGCTGCCTCTACATTGCAGGGGAGCAATTCACTCTGGCCACACTTGGCCAATTGCTTCCACCGGCACCAAGCTCAGGCCATCCAAGGATGCGTCGGCAATGGCCTGAACTCCGCCTGCCAAGCCAAGCACCCACTGCTCGACCCATCGGCTGAGCTTCATGATCCCGTTTGAAATCTGGGCAGTACCTAAGCCCCTCTCAGGGAGTCGACTAGAGAAATCTAACCGCGTGGTTTCGGCTTCCAGCCACTTTCCCCAGCGCGCGAATTCAGTCTCAAGCCAGTGTGCCAAGTACGAACGGTTCAATTGGTCCAGCAAATTGAGCAAACGGGCTGCGGAGTCCTCCGAGGTAGATACGGCCCAGCAACCGAACTGGCTGGTTACGCGCCGCAGAGCCTGTGGCGGTTCGACCAAGACGAGTCCCACATGCCGGTCGAACAGGCTGCCGTTTCGCATTGCTCGCTCGGTCGCCGGAGAAAGGAAGGCGAATTCCGACAAGACCGGATTCGAAATCCAGCGGTCCCAAGCCGCATAGTAGTCCCAATAATCCCGGTAACGCCGTTCGGAGGCAGCAACTTGCTTTGCAGTTCGGGCACAATCAAGTTGCTCCCACGCCGACTGCATGGTTTCTGCCAATTCCCTGCACCAGTTTTGGATTTCCAGCGCCCGCTGCCCCGCCTCATTCCCCCAATGCCCGGCCGTGCGGGCGAGACCTTTAAACAGCTGAACGGGTGAGTTGCCGAGATGGCTTGGGGCCGAGCCCAATTTCAATGAGCGTTCAAACTTGCTGCTCAACTGGCCGAACCAAGTTGAGGACGCCAAGTGGGCATCGCTCCCCGTCCGCAGAAACCAAGCAGATTCGAAGCCCGGATGCAGTTCCGGGCAATCCGTTCGAAGCCAGCACTTCCCCACCGGCTGGGAAGATAAATGTCCCCATTCTGAATCCGGGGCACCCAGAAATACCCCGCAACTCAGGACCAGAATTCCAAACAAACTCAGCATGTAAAGCCTCCCCTTGTGCGCGAGCCAGTCCCTGCGTTGATTTCGCGGTATTGGAGCCACTTCCGTTTGGCCTGCTGAATTTATCGACGCGCGGCAAATTGGAGAAAAAGGGAAAACTTTTCGGCCACAACAAATGAGGCGATCACCAGCCGAATTTGCCAAGTCTGTCAAATCTGCCGGTCGAGCCTTTCGGCGTGCGCCTCTCTATTCAAAACCGGTTGTTCACGGCTACGGCTTTTGCAAAAATCGGGCCGCATGCCGAAGCAGAGACTCGGAACAAAGGAAGTAACCACGACATTTTAAAGTGGAGCGGTTGTCTGCGAACAGGCCGGCGTTCGGGCATCTAGTGCTTGCACGTCGCCGAACCAGTTGCCTGAACTGGGTTCTTTCGGGTCTCGTAATAACGGAGGGCCAGCCGCCGCAACCGTACGGTGTATCCAGCGCAGATGTCGATCGTCTCGCTTGGCGAAAGAATTTCGGGGAATCAACGAATGAAAAATACAGTTTGGCTTTGTACGTTTTCTGCCTTTCTGGGGGCTGGGCTCGCGATTGGGATGTGGCAGCATTTTATTGCCCCCTCCACAACGGCTTCGGCCAGCCCGCTGTCCGGGAATTCGACGGCATCGGCTGCCGCTCCAAGCCTCACGCAGCCGCGGTTGGCTGCAGTACAGGACTTGGTGCTTCCTGCAGCCGACGCCGCGCCGCTGACTCCGGTCATGCCGCTCGCGAACAATCCCGAATACACGCCCGAAGAGGCGGTCAACATCGCCGTTTACGAGAAAGTCAATCGCAGCGTCGTCAATATCGATACCCAAGCGGTCAAGGTCGATAACTTCTTCATGCTGGCAGTTCCCACGGAAGGAGCCGGATCAGGTTGGGTTTTGGATCGAAATGGTCACATCGTCACCAATAATCACGTCATTGCTGACAGCGACTCCATTCAGGTCACCTTGGCAGACGGTTCAGCCTATCCGGCTCGACTGGTCGGCACGGACCCGGCAACCGACATTGCCGTGCTGAAGATCGATGCTCCGGCGGAACTTCTGTTTCCGGTTGATTTCGGTGAATCCAACAACCTGAGGGTAGGCCAGCGAGTGTTCGCGATCGGCAACCCCTACGGCTTGGAGCGAACCATGACCGTGGGAATTGTTTCCAGCCTGAACCGGACGCTCGCTTCCGGCAAAGGCCAAAAGCTGAAGAACATGATTCAACTGGACGCGGCGCTCAATCAGGGAAATTCCGGTGGTCCGCTGCTCGACAGTCGCGGCAGGCTGATTGGCATGAACACAGCCATCGCCTCGATGACGGGGCAAAATTCCGGCGTTGGCTTCGCCGTGCCCGCTAATGTTATTCGCCGGACCGTCCCGGAATTGATGCAATTCGGGAAAGTCGTCCGGGCTTCGCTCGGGATTGAGGCGATCATGGAAATGCGCCGCGGGGTAATGATCGCCAAGACGGAGAAAAACGGAGCTGCGGAACAAGCGGGGCTCCGTGGAGGCTACCGCGAAGCACTGGAACGTTTCGGGACCATGCAGGTACGGAGGCAGTTTTTTGACCGGCAAAACGCGGATGTCATTTTGAAAATCGATGATCAGGATGTGCAAACAGCCGATGACATCAACGACATCGTGGGCGAACGAAAACCGGGCGACGAAGTAATCGTGACGATTCTTCGCGCAGGCCGGGAAGCAGTCTTGCGGGTTCGCTTGGGCAGCGAGTAATCTGCCCCGTAACGCCTTTCACTGGAAATCAACCACCGCTCCTCCCGACGAGTTTGACATGCCAAAGATCGCCGTGATTCTTGCTGCAGCCGGTGGTAGTTCGCGATTCAAGGATCCGCACTACAAAAAGCAATTCGCGATTCTCAACGGCAAGGCCGTGTGGCTGTACTCGGCCGAGAAGTTTCTCAATCGGGATGATGTCAAACAGTTAATCATCGTCGTTTCGCCTGATGATCGAGCTGACTTTGTATCCAAGTTTGGCGCCAACCTGGCCGTCATGGGAATCGATCTGGCAACCGGTGGCAAAGAGCGCAGCGATTCGGTCCAGAATGCCTTGGCCAAAGTTAGGGAAGACATCGACCTGGTTTGCATTCACGATGCTGCCCGCCCCTGTTTGGCGGATACGTGGCTCGATGACGTGTTCACGGTCGCTGCCAAATCTGGCGCCGCAATTTTGGCGACTGAAGTGACGAGCACGGTCAAACGTTCCCGGGATGGCAAGGTGATCGACGAGACCGTGCCGCGCGACCACCTGTATCTTGCCCAAACTCCTCAGGTCTTTTCCCGATCGCTGCTGGTTAAGGCGTTCGCGGCCAAGGGAGCTTCCCAGCCGACCGACGAAGCCCAAATGGTCGAAAAACTTGGACAAAAGGTCAGCTTGGTCGCCGGCTCGCCCTTGAATATCAAAATTACGACCAAAGCGGACTTGGCCTTTGCCTCGGCCTGCCTGAAAGCGCTGCCCACGCCCCGTTTTGACGCCCCATTGCATCCTTTCGCTGATGACAAACTCTGGCGGTAGCTCTTTTCTCGGGGTGAAATCGGGGGCTTCGGTCCATGTTCGATTCCCCCTGCTTCTGTTACTATGTTGCGCGAATATTCCGGCCCACTTCGAGCCGAGAATTTGCTGCCATACAAGGGAGTCGGACGATGGGCGCATTGCCAAAAACAATGCCGGCTTTGCGGAAACTGAAGCGGGAACCCGGGCTGGATTTTGTCCCCGCGGTTGAACTCCCGGAATTGGGACCGCGCGATGTGCTGGTGCGAACAACGCACGCGGGCATCTGCGGAACCGATCGACATATTTTCGAATGGGACAAATGGAGCCAGCAGCGAGTCAAAATCGGCATCACGACCGGTCATGAATTCTGCGGCATCGTCGAACGGACCGGGTCGGCTGTGACCCGCATTGCCGCAGGTGCCCGCGTCAGCGCCGAAGGGCATATCACCTGTGGCAAATGTGAACAATGCCGGACCGGAAACGGCCACATCTGCAACGAAGTTCGAATCCTCGGGATCGACACCAATGGTTGCTTTGCTTCCTATCTGGTCGTGCCGGAAGAGAATATCTGGCCCGTCCACCCCAAAATCAGCGACCAGATTGCTGCCGTTTTTGACCCGCTGGGAAACGCCGTGCACACCGTGATGACGGCCGGAGTCAGCGGCAAGTCGGTGCTGATTACCGGTGTTGGCATCATTGGCCTGATGGCGGTTACCGTTGCGAAGGCAGCTGGTGCCGGGAGCATCTTTGTCACCGATGTCGACCCCAACCGGCTCAAGCTCGCCCGGGAACTAGGTGCCAATGAGGCATTTGACGGCCGCCAACCTTGGGTCGAAGAAGTCCGCCGGCTGAGTGGCGGAAGTGGGCCGCAGGTGCTCCTGGAAATGAGCGGTAATCCGCGGGCGATTCACGACGGTTTTACCGCGCTTCGCAACGGCGGCACGGCAGCCCTGCTTGGAATTCCATCAGACCAAATCCAGTTTGATTGGACCAATCATCTGATTTTTAAGGGTGCCACGGTCTTTGGCATCAATGGCCGCAGGATGTTCGAGACCTGGTATCAAATGGAAAACCTGGTTTTGTCGGGCAAACTGCAGCTTGACCCGATCATCACTCATGAAATCGAAATGTCCAAGTTCGCCGACGGCTTCCGGATGATGCAATCAGGCGAGGCAATCAAAGTGGTGATGCGAATCCCCACAGCGTGATCCGCTGCAGAGCTCACCAGCGGCGGCGGTCACCGGCTCACCCAAACCGAAAACCTGCCCGCTCCCCTGACCATGTTGACTTTCCTTTGCTCCCCTGAAATTCAATGCCGAACATCAACTTCCAAAACCGCGCCAACGCACTTATCCAAAATCTCTCGGAAACGGGGCAACTGAAGCCCTTTTACGAGGTTGAGTCACCCATGCGTGCGGTCGTTCAGGTCCGTGGCCACGGCGAAGTGCTGGTGCTCTGCGCCAACAATTACCTCGGCCTGGCCGATCACCCCGAAGTGATTGCGGCAGGAATCAAAGGACTGCAGGATTACGGCGCCGGCACCGCCAGCGTCCGCTTCATCTGTGGCACCCTGGCCTGTCATCATGAACTGGAACAGCGGATCGCCCGATTTGTCGGCACCGAAGCTGCTCTCAGCTACGTCAGCTGCTGGAACGCCAACGAAGCATTGTTCCAGACGCTGGTCGCCGCGGACGACGCTGTCCTCTCGGATGAGCTCAACCACGCCAGCATCATTGATGGCATGCGGTTAATGGTCAAAGGCGTCAACAAACAGGTTTATCGCCATAGCGACCTCAATCAGCTGGAGGAACAACTCAAGGCCACCCAGTCAGCACCTTGTCGCTGGGTTGTTACCGATGGCGTCTTCAGCATGGAAGGCGATGTCTGCCACTTGCCCCAACTGGTTGAGTTGTGCGAACGGTATCAAGCAATTCTGATCGTCGATGATTCTCACGGAATTGGAGTGCTGGGCAAAACAGGGCGGGGAACGCCGGAGCACTTTGACTTGTTCGGAAAAATCGACATCCTGACCGGGACACTGGGAAAATCACTGGGCGGCGCCGCAGGAGGTTACATTGCTGCCTCTCGCCGAACCATTGAGGTCCTTGAACAGCGGGGCCGCCCCAGCCTTTTTTCGAACGCTCTGCCGGCCACAGTCGCTTACAGTGCCGGCAAGGCGATCGAAGTAATCGAACAACATCCGGAGATTGTGCAGCGTCTGCATCACAATGTGCGCCGCTTCCGCACGGGGCTGAAGCAACTCGGCTTTGACTGTCATGAAAGTCCGACCGCTATCATTCCCATCATGATCGGTGATGAGGCCGAAGCGATTCGCAAGTCCAAGCGATTGTTCGAGATGGGAATCATGATTATCGGGTTCGGCTTCCCCGTGGTGCCCCGCGGCCAAGCTCGACTTCGCCTGCAGGTTTCAGCTGCCTTGACTGACGAGCACATTCAGCGCGCCCTGGATGCTTTTGCCAAACTTTAATTCCTGCCCTGCGAACAGCCCGCCCTTGCCATGAGCACACCCCAGTTGATCGATTTGCGAAGTGACACGGTCACTCAGCCTGATAACGAGATGCGACGGGTAATGGCCGCGGCCCCGGTCGGCGATGATGTCATCGACATTGACCCCACGGTTGATCGCTTGCAGCGCACCATTGCCGAAATGCTCGGGATGGAGGCTGCGATGTTCATGCCCTCCGGAACAATGACCAATCAGGTCGCCGTTCGACTGCACTGTCGGCCCGGAGATGAATTCCTCTGCGAAGAGGGCTGCCACATCTACAACTACGAGCAAGGCGCATTTGCCCAACTGAGCGGCACGATTGCCAGAACCGTGATTGGCCACCGCAGCGCCCTCACCGTTGAGCAACTTCAGGACCTGATTCGCCCGGACAACGAGCACGCAGTGCGGACCCGGCTGCTCTGCCTGGAGAACACCCACAATCGTGGCGGTGGAGTTATCCTGCCTCTGGACAATGTGCGGGCAGTCGCTTCCTGGGCCAAGTCACAGGGGCTCGCCCGACATCTTGATGGGGCCCGACTCTTCAACGCCGTCGTCGCAACCGGCGTGGCCGCAAGTGAATGGGCAGCTCATTTCGACACGGTTTCCGTTTGTTTCAGCAAAGGCCTCGGCGCCCCGGTAGGCAGTGCGCTGGTTGGTCCTCGCTCGCTCATCAATGAGATGCGACGGCATCGCAAACTGTTTGGCGGTGGCATGCGGCAATCGGGGATCATTGCAGCTGGAGCCCTGTACGCTCTGGAACATAACATTCCTCGCCTGCAGCTGGACCACGTTCACGCCCAATTGCTTGCAAAGGCAGTCGAAGCGAGCGGTGTGTTGCAACTCGATCCGGCTGTCGTAGATACGAACATTGTGATCTTTCGAGTTGACACAGCCGGTTGGGGGGCCGCTGATTTTTGCCAGGCAGCAAAACAGCGCGGGGTCTGGATGCTCCCTTTCTCGCGGAGACACGTTCGGGCAGTAACCCACCTGCACATCCGGGAAGAGGATGCGGTCCGCGCCGGAAAGATCATTGCTGA
>Ga0164292_10001892_pt1 | contig 17070 bp, 12 predicted proteins | sample GEODES117metaG_FD_111486 | JGI IMG/M metagenome (GOLD analysis project Ga0164292, IMG submission 111486) | Eutrophic lake water microbial communities from Lake Mendota, Wisconsin, USA - GEODES117 metaG | ecosystem: Environmental > Aquatic > Freshwater > Lake | place: USA: Lake Mendota...
CCTAGAGAGCACGAACGCGCCCTGCAATCCCGATCTTCTCCAGCATCTCCGGGCCTCCTCGCCACCACCTCCTTATCGCGATCTCATCAATAACTGCGAGAATCTATACAAAGATCTGCAGGCACTCTCCAGGAGATCACAGACCACTTCCGATGACGCATTCTCAGCACCAATTTCAGCATGGCACCAAAGAGCAGCCATTGTTATTCCGGTGCATCGCCTGCCGCTGAGGCCGCACGAGCTAGCCTCATTAACTCAGATGCGACATCACTTACTGTGCTTTGATCGCATCGTTGTTTCGCCAGCCTCACTCGACACAAGCAGCCTTGGACTACCCACCTATGCATTCGAAGATCATTGGTTTGAAAGCATTGAATCCTACAGCAAGCTGCTTCTAGATCAACCTTTTTACGCCGCATTCAAAAACTATGATTTTATCTTAATACATCAACTCGATGCCTTGGTATTCTCCAGCAATCTCAATGATTGGTGCGACCAAGACTTCGACTATATCGGCGCACCTTGGTTCTTTAATTACGCCGCAAAACCAGCAGGGGGACTTTGGGCCACAGGCAACGGCGGCTTATCGCTAAGGAAAGTCAGGAAGTTTCTTAAACTGCTCGAAAATCCCCAAATTGCAGCTGCTGCCGCATCCACTTCACAACCGGAAGATGTGTTTTGGTCACTCGAAGCAACCAAGCTCTCGAATGAATTCAGCGTAGCGCCTCCAAATGAGAGCGTAAAGTTCGCAGTAGAGAGCAGTCCAAGATACTGTTTTTCCATTAATAACAACACCTTACCCTTTGGATGCCATTACTGGGACCGCATTGATCCCGAATTCTGGCAATGCTTTCTAGTTAAAGAAGCCCAAGCATGTCTGCCAAAGAAAGAATACCCATGGCTTGCTTCACATGATCCCAACCACGAATGGATGAAGAGCCTCTCAGCCAGAATAATATCCCGAGCAATCGGCGAAAATAACACAGAAGAAATAGCCAAGATGATCACCAACGACATCGACGCAAATATCATGAACGGACCGCCCACATCCGAAGGAATCATTGCACTATTCGATCGCTTACTAGGCAGAGAACCAGGAGAAGATTGGTTTGACTTCTGGATAGACAAACCGAACGCTAAGCTCAGCGATGTACGCAGAGATCTTGCCACTGGACCGGAATTCAGAAAGAGATGCGGGCACTTGAAACAAGCAACACTTACGGCGGTCAGTCACAGCTAATACTCAAGACACGAATCAATAGAGCAAGCGAGCCAAGTCAGCCCTGTCCAACTTTTAGAAATGCAGCATTGATTGCAAATCCCGAAGTAAGCCCAGCCAGCCTTCGCCTGGAGAGCGCCCGGCAGGCGACAGGAATCAATTGCTACTTTCAGAGCCACAGAAGAGGACGTCTTTCCTAATTCCGCCAAAAGCTACACACCAAAAAATGAAAAGCGGGCCTTGGGCAACTCCATTTGCCTCCCGGAGGGCGACAAGTCAACGGCCTCCAGAGCTAAAACGTTCCCTAGATCAAGTACGCATAGATTGCCCGATAGTCGCATACATCTAGACTCCGGGATTGCGCACAGAGCGACTTTCGCCAGCAGGGCCTAAGGCAAACAGCTCACCACCCGGTGGTGCCATAGAGGCAGGATTTGCAAAGGATCACCAAGTAGCGGATGTCATTACTATCTATAGGGAGTGGGAGAGAGTGATCTCACTGGCGAGGCCAGCAAAAGGCGTTGAAGGCGCTGCATCTGCACGATCGACAACGAACCCGAGGCCATGGACTTGGCCTCTCCTTGCGGGAGCCCCTTTCGAGATAGCAGAGCAGCTGGGTGGTGCAGTCACCCCCTAGGCGTTATCCCAACAGCCTGCCGATAGAGCTCCCATCCATCACATTTACCGCGAGCAAAGCCTGGACGTTCTCCGCCATGCCCATGCTCTTGTTAATGAGCCAGGCATGAGGAGAGCGCCTAGCCCACCTCCGAGGGGTGGGCATGTTGTTCAGTAGCTAAGTCGTGGCAGCATTTCGGGGGATAGTGACCTCGACATGCTGTCGCTGGATTGGGGCTCAGGCCGCCACCGCTTCCCGCTCGGCCAGGCCCATGGCGGCCTTTTCGCTCGGGGGCACCAGCAGCTTGAACCTGGCCTTCCAGCTGGGCCAGTCGGCCAGGATCGCCGCCGCCTTGGCGCTGCCGGTGAGCTCCAGGTGGGCCTCCAGCAGCGGCTTGAGCACGGACTCTTGCTCCGGGGTGGTGAGCCCGGTGATGGCCACGATCTCAGGATTCACCCGCTCGGCCAGACCGCCGCTTTCGTCGAGGATGAAGGCCACGCCGCCGGTCATGCCAGCGGCCACGTTGCGGCCAGTGGTGCCCAGCACCACCACCACGCCGCCGGTCATGTACTCGCAGCAGTGGTCGCCGGCACCCTCCACCACGGTGCGGGCACCGCTGTTGCGCACAGCGAAGCGCTCGCCAGCGCGACCCAGGGCAAATAGCTCGCCGCCGGTGGCGCCGTAGAGACAGGTGTTGCCCAGGATCACTTGGCTACCGGGGTCGTTGCCGCCGGCGGGGGGCACCACGATGATGCGGCCGCCGTTGATGCCCTTGCCCACGTAGTCGTTGGCTTCGCCCACCAGGCGCACGTTCATGCCCTTCACGCTGAAGGCACCGAAGCTCTGGCCAGCCGCCCCCGTGAAGGTGAGATCCAGCTGGCCGCCGAATCCCGTATTGCCGTGGCGGGCAGCGATCTCCCCGCCGAGGCGGGCACAGACGCTGCGGTCGGTGTTCACGATCGCCACGGTGCGGGCCACGCGGCCGTGGTTGTCGATGGCAGCCAGCAGCTCGGCATCGGCCAGCAGCTGGTCTTCCAGGATCGGTCCGTTGCTGTGGGCATCTGCGTCGTGGCGCAGCCAGCCGCGGTCGGCCGCAGCGGCAATCGGCGCCAGCAGACAGGTGAGGTCGAGGGCCTGGGTCTTGGCCAGCTGCACCTGGCGAGGCTGCAGGAATTCGGTGCGGCCGACCAGATCCTCGAGCCGGGCCACGCCCAGCACGCTCAGCAGCTGGCGCACCTCTTCCGCCACGAACAGGAAGAAATTGACAACGTGCTCGGGGATGCCGGTGAAGCGCTTGCGCAGGGCCTCCTTCTGGGTGGCCACGCCCACCGGGCAATTGTTGGTGTGGCACACGCGGGCCATGATGCAGCCCTCGGCGATCATGGCGATCGAACCGAAGCCGTATTCCTCGGCGCCGAGCAGGGCGGCGATGATCACGTCCCAGCCGGTCTTGAGGCCGCCGTCTGCGCGCAGCAACACCCGATCACGCAGGCCGTTTTCGAGCAGCGAGCGGTGCACCTCTGTGAGACCCAGCTCCCAGGGGCTGCCGGCGTGCTTGATCGAGCTCAGCGGTGAGGCGCCGGTGCCACCATCGTGACCGGAGATCTGGATCACGTCGGCGTTGGCCTTGGCAACACCGGCGGCGATCGTGCCGATGCCGATCTCGGCCACCAGCTTCACGCTCACCTTGGCGGCGGGGTGCACCTGGTGCAGATCGTGGATCAGCTGGGCCAGATCCTCAATCGAATAGATGTCGTGGTGGGGCGGCGGCGAGATCAGCGCCACGCCGGCCTTGCTGTTGCGCAGCCAGGCGATGTAGGGATCCACCTTGGGGCCGGGCAGCTGGCCACCCTCGCCCGGCTTGGCCCCCTGGGCCACCTTGATCTCCAGCTGCTGGCCGCTGCGCAGGTATTCGGGCGTCACGCCGAAGCGGCCGGAAGCGATCTGCTTGATCGCCGAACAGGCGGTGTCACCGTTGCGCAGTCCCTTGATCGTGGGCAGGGTCGCCGAGCGGCCCTCGGCGTCCACGTCGGTGAGGGTGTGGAAGCGGGCCGGATCCTCACCGCCCTCGCCGCTGTTGCTCTTGCCGCCGATGCGATTCATCGCCACCGCCAGCACCTCGTGGGCCTCCCGTGAGAGGGCCCCCAGGCTCATGCCACCGGTGCAGAAGCGGCTGCAGATGCTCTCCACGCTCTCCACCTGGTCGAGCGGCAGCGGCGTGGCCGCCGGCCTGAGCTCCAGCAGGTCGCGTAGGGCCGTGACTGGCCGGTTTTCCAGCAGCGTTTTGTAGGTGGAGAAGTGGTCGTAGCCCGGGCCGGCCTCGACGGCCGCATGCAGGGCCTTGGCCATCTCCGGACTGTTGAGGTGGTACTCACCGCCGGTGCGGTACTGCACGAAGCCCATGAACTCCAACTTGCTGCGGTTGAGCTCAGGGAAGGCCTTGGCGTGGAAGCTGAGGGTCTCGCTGGCCAGCTCGGCCAGGCTGAGGCCCGCCACCCGGCTGGTGGTGCCCCTGAAGGCCAGGTCGATCAGGTCGGCGCCAATGCCGATCGCCTCGAAGATCTGGGCGCCGTGGTAACTGGCCAGCAGCGAGATGCCGATCTTGGAGAGAATCTTGCGCAGGCCGTCTTCCAGGGCCTTGCGCACGTTGGCCTGCACCTGATCGGGGGTGAGGGCGGGCAGCTTGCCGCGCTCGATGTTGGTCTGCACCTTGGGCTGGGCCAGCCAGTGGCGGGCCGTTTCCCAGGTGAGCCAGGGGCAGACGGCACTGGCGCCGTAGCCGATCAGGCAGGCCAGGTGATGGGTGCTCCAGCACTGGGCCGTGTCCACCACCAGCGAGGCCTGGAGGCGCAGGCCGAGATTGAGCAGATGGTGGTGCACCGCGCCGACCGCGAGCAGCGGCGGCAGGGTGGTGGTGGTGGCGTTGATCCCGCCGGAGGTACCCCCCCCAGCGCCGGAACGGTCTGAGAGCACCAGGATCTGGCTGCCGGAGCGCACGGCCGCCTCGGCCTCACTGCGCAGCCGGTCGAGGGCGGCACTGAAGGCCGCCGGCCCATCGCTGATCGGCACCAGGGTGGAGAGGGTGCTCAGGGGCAGACCCTGCCGGCCCAGGGCAGCGAGTTCGGCCTCGTTGAGGATCGGGCTGTCGAGGTGCAGCACCGCGGCGGCCGAGGCCTCCGGGCGCAGGGCCGAGCCCCGCTTGCCCAGATGCATCTCCAGGCTCATCACCAGCTTTTCGCGCAGCGGGTCGATCGGCGGGTTGGTCACCTGCGCGAAGCGCTGCTTGAAATAGTCGTAGAGCAGGTGCGGCTTGCTTGAGAGCACCGCCAGGGGGATGTCGTCGCCCATGCAATAGGTGGGCTCCTTGCCGGCGCCGGCCATGTCCTCGATCACCAGATCGAAGTCTTCGGCCGTGAAGCCGAAGGCCGTCTGCAGCTGCAGCAGTTCCAGATCGCCCAGCTGGCGTTCCTGGCTCCAGGGCTGAGGGGCCAGCTGGCGGCGATGCTCCGCCAGCTAGGCGCCGTAGGGATGGCGGGCGGCCACCTCCTGCTTCACCTCCCAGTTGTGCAGCAGCCGGCCGTTCTCCAGATCCACCGCCAGCATCTGGCCGGGGCCGAGGCGGCCCTTCTCAACGATGCGGCTCTCCTCCAGCTCGGCCACGCCGGTCTCGCTGCCCATCACCACGAAGCCGTCGCTGGTGATGCAGTAGCGGGCGGGGCGCAGGCCGTTGCGATCGAGGGTGGCGCCGACGCTGCGGCCATCGGCAAACACCAGCAGGGCCGGGCCGTCCCAGGGCTCCTGGGTGCAGGCCGAATACTCATAGAAGGCCTGCACGTCGGGCTTGTCGGCCAGTTCCGGCTGGTCGCGGAAGGCCTCCGGCACCAGGGTGAGCAGGCTCTCGGCGATCGGCCGGCCGCCGCGCACCAGCAGCTCCAGGGTGGCGTCGAGGTTGGCCGAATCGCTGAACGCCGGATTCACGACCGGCTTGAGGTCGGCGGCGGCCTCACCCCACACCGCATCGAGACTGGCCTCGGCGGCGCGGGCCCAGTTGAGGTTGCCCAGCAGGGTGTTGATCTCCCCGTTGTGGCCGAGCAGGCGCATCGGCTGGGCGAGGGGCCAGCGCGGCAGGGTATTGGTGCTGAAGCGGCGGTGGTACACCGCGAAGGTCACGGCGAAGCGCTGATCGCGCAGGTCGGCGTAGAAACGCGCCAGCACTTCCGAGCGCACCATGCCCTTGTAGACCACGGTGCGGCCGCTCAGCGAAGCGAAGTAGAGGTCGCTGGGGCCAGCGCCCCAGGCCGCCCGAGCCCGGTCACCGCAGCGGCGGCGCAGGCGGAACAGCAGCGCCTCCAGGGCATCGCCGCCCCCATCAGCGCCGAGCAGCCACTGCTCGATCACCGGGGCCGTATCACGGGCCATCGGCCCCAGCACGGCCTGATCCACAGGCACCGTGCGCCAGCCCAGGCTGCGCAGGCCCAGGCGCTCGGCCTCTTCGGCGCAGAAGGCCCTGGCCTGCTCGCGGCGGCCCTCATCGGCGGGCAAAAACACCATGCCCAGGCCGCGGGCCTGGCCGGCGGCAGCAGCCGCATCGGGCCACACGGAATCCAGGAACGACCAGGGGATGCCACAGAGCACGCCAGACCCGTCGCCGGAATCACCGTCGCCTCCGCAGCCGCCGCGGTGCTCCATGCAACCCAGGCCGCGCAGGGCCTGCTGCAGCACCCAGTGGCTGGCCTCACCTTTCAGGCTGGCCAGGAACCCCACGCCGCAGGCGTCTTTCTCCCCCGCTACAGCCGTCGGAGCCGGGCTGTCGCAGTGGGGCCAAACAGGGCGGGAAAACTGAGGCATAACCCGTAGCGATCCGGCGGTCTCGAGGAGGGTGGTCTGGGCAGGTCCGATGCCGCAGATCACCCGCGGGCGGCTGCAACAGCAGAACGACTGATCCTAGGCATCGGCATCACGCGGGGGGAGCTGCCACCGGCAACCAGGGCTACGGTTTCACTCTTTGGCTCTGGTGCCATCGGGCCATGCCCTTCCCGCCTCCCACCGCCAGCTGGTTGATGCCGGTGCTGAGCTCGGGGCTTGCCCTGGCACCTCTGCATGGTGCGGCGGTGGCTCCCCCCCCACCGCCGCCGCCCCTGGAGACAGCCCGCCCCCTGCCAGGCAGACCCAACACGGGCCCCACGATCGAGCAACTGGGCGAGCAGCTCCGCCTCAACGGCCGCAATCAGCGGACGGGCTGGCTCTGGATAGGGCCTGCCAGTAATCCAGAGCCTGAACAGCTCTGGCTCACCCTGGAGGTGCTGCAGGAGCAGCTGGGGGTGAGCAGCCGCACCCGACCCGATGGCGCCCTCGACCTGGAGTGGTTCGGCCAGCCACTGCTCGTGCCCACCCGCCAGCAGCGCAGCCTGGGCGATGAGGTGGCCGTGGACGCCTGGCCCCTGCTGGAGTCCGTTGGGGTGCGCGTGAGCCGCCAGGGCAGCCAGCTGAGCCTGGAGCTGCCGCCCACGGGCCTGCTGGGGGTGCGCAGCTCCAGCCAGGGCCAGACCCGGCGCGTGGTGCTCGACCTGCAGGGGCCAGCCCTGGTGAGCAGCAGTGAGAGCGAACTGCTGCTCAACCTGCAAGCCCGCGCCGACCAGCTGGGCGAGCTTCGCGCCCTGGGCCTGGTGGGCCGTCTGCAGGGCGGCGTGCTGGCCCTGCGGCCCAGCAACGGCCGCTGGAGCCGGGTGTTCAGCCTGGGCGAGCCGGCCCGAGTGGTGATCGAACTGCCCGCTGCCGATGGTCCGACCAGTGAGGACCGCCCTCAGCCGATCGACCCACGGCTGCAGGCCCTGCTGGGCAGAGAGTTGCAGTGGGACCGGCTCGACCTCCAGGGCGTACGTATCAACGCCGTGCGCCTCGATCCGCGCACCGCCCCCCTGCAACTGCGACCGCTGGCCCGCAGCGAAGGCATGGAGGGGCTCAGTTCTCTCCTGCAGCTGGCAGGACGCAACCAGGCCCTGGTGGCGATCAATGGCGGTTACTTCAACCGGGTGCGGCGTCTGCCGCTCGGGGCCCTGAAGGTGGATGGGCGCTGGCTCTCAGGCCCGATCCTCAACCGCGGCGTGGTGGCCTGGGGCGAGCGCAGCCTGCCCCAGTTCGGCCGGCTGATGCTGCAGGAGTCGGTGAGCGGCCCCGATGGGCGCCTGGTGCCCCTCAACGGTGTGAACAGTGGCTATGTGCAGCGGGGCCTGAGCCGCTACACCGCCGAGTGGGGACCCACCTACCGGGCTCTCAGCGGCCAGGAAACCGGCCTGCTGCTGCGGGGCACCGTGGTGCGTCAGCGGCTCGACACGGCGGCACTGGAACAGGGTGTGGCCCTGCCGCCCGGGGAGCAGCTGGTGGTGGCCCGCGGTGGCGCCCCGCTGCCCTGGGACCAGGGCGACTCCCTGCAGCTGCTGAGCCGCCCCAGCTCACCGCTCGGCAATGCCCCCAACGTGCTGGGTGGAGGGCCCCTGTTGCTGCAGGACGGCCGCCTGGTATTAAACGGCGCCGCCGAACAGTTCAGCGCCTCCTTCCTGCGCCAGGGGGCGCCGCGCACCGTGATCGGCAGCGACGGCCGCCAGCTCTGGCTGATCACCCTGGAGGGCCGGGGCAACGCCGGGCCCTCCCTGGGCGAAACAGCCGCACTGCTGCAGCACCTGGGCCTGCGCGATGCGCTCAACCTCGATGGCGGCAGCTCCACCGGCCTGGTGATGGGCGGCAGCCTGCAGGTGAAGGGCCGGGGCGTGGCTGGCTCGGTGCACAACGCCCTCGGCCTGGTGCCCTGAGCCCACCGGGGCCGCTGCCACACTGGAATCCCTCCCTCCTTCGCCATGCCCCGGGCCCACAGCCTGCGCCTCACGGCCGCCGCCGCCGCCGAACTGGGCCGCCAGGCCGCCGTGGCCGGCACCCCTGGGCTGATGCACCTCGACCTGGTGGAGGGCAGCTGTGAGCGCTGGGCGATCCGTCTGCGCCCGGGCCACCTGGCCGGCACTCCCGTGGCCCGCGCCGATGGGATCACCCTCTACGCACCGGTGGAGCAGCTGCCGCTGCTGGCTGGGCTGAGCCTCGACTACCGGGGCGACCTGAGCGGCGGCGGTTTCCTGGTGCGCACCTCCGATGGGGTGAGCAGCTGTGCCTGCGGCGCCTCCTTCAGCCGTGGGTAGCTGGGCGGCACGTGACCCAGTAAGGTGACGGATTGTCGAAATCGGTCGGACGCCCGACCAGTACTCTCCGGCCCTCGATGCCCACCATCCAGCAGCTCATCCGCACCGAGCGGCAGCGCCTCACTCGCAAGACCAAGTCGCCTGCCCTGCGCGCCTGCCCCGAACGGCGTGGGGTGTGCACCCGCGTGTACACCTCAACACCGAAAAAACCAAACTCGGCGCTGCGGAAGGTGGCCCGTGTGCGGCTGACCTCCGGCTTCGAGGTGACCGCCTACATCCCGGGTATCGGCCACAACCTGCAGGAGCACTCCGTGGTGCTGATCCGCGGCGGCCGGGTCAAGGACCTACCTGGTGTGCGTTATCACATCATCCGCGGCACTCTCGACACCGCCGGTGTGAAGGACCGTCGCCAGGCTCGCTCCAAGTACGGCGCCAAGACCCCCAAAGACTGACGTCTGATCTGAGCAGCCGTCTGCATCCTGCTGCTCAGCGTTCCATCTCCCTGGTTTCCCCTCCCTAGCCTCCCCATGTCCCGCCGCAACGCAGCCGAGAAGCGTCCGGTTCTTCCCGATCCCCAGTTCAACAGCCGTCTGGCCTCGATGATCGTGGCCCGGTTGATGAAGCACGGCAAGAAGTCGACCGCTCAGCGGATCCTGTCCGACGCCTTCACCCTGATCGGTGAGCGCACCGGCGGCGATCCCCTCGAGCTGTTCGAAACGGCCGTACGCAACGCCACCCCCCTGGTTGAAGTGCGCGCCCGCCGCGTGGGTGGCGCCACCTACCAGGTGCCCATGGAAGTGCGCCAGGAGCGGGGCACCGCTATGGCACTGCGCTGGCTTGTCAACTTCTCCCGCGCCCGCAATGGCCGGAGCATGGCCCAAAAGCTCGCCGGCGAGCTGATGGATGCCGCCAACGAGACCGGCAGTGCCGTTCGCAAGCGCGAGGAAACCCACAAGATGGCCGAAGCCAACAAGGCCTTCGCCCACTACCGCTACTGAGCCTGAGGCTCACCCCTGTCCGAGGGCCGATCTGTAGAGTGACGCCCGCTTTTTTGTAGACCCCCTCCGGAGACATTCCCCGTGGCCCGCGCCTTTCCACTGGAACGCGTCAGAAATATTGGTATCGCCGCTCACATTGACGCGGGCAAAACCACCACCACCGAACGCATCCTTTTCTATTCGGGTGTGGTTCACAAGATTGGTGAGGTGCACGATGGCGCCGCCGTGACCGACTGGATGGCCCAGGAGCGGGAACGGGGGATCACGATCACTGCAGCGGCCATTTCCACCAGCTGGAAAGACCACCGCATCAACATCATCGATACTCCTGGGCACGTCGACTTCACCATCGAGGTGGAGCGCTCGATGCGGGTGCTCGATGGCGTGATTGCCGTGTTCTGCGCTGTGGGCGGGGTACAGCCCCAGTCGGAAACCGTGTGGCGCCAGGCCGATCGCTACAGCGTGCCGCGGATGGTGTTCGTCAACAAGATGGACCGCACCGGTGCCGACTTCCTCAAGGTCTACGCCCAGATCAAGGACCGCCTCAAGGCCAACGCCGCCCCGATCCAGCTGCCCATCGGCGCCGAAGGCGAGCTGAGCGGCATCGTGGACCTGGTGAAGAACCGGGCCTTCATCTATAAAGATGAACTCGGCAAGGACATCGAAGAGACCGACATCCCGGCCTCGATGACCGAACTTGCCGCCGAGTGGCGCGCCAAGCTGATGGAAAGCGTTGCCGAAACTGACGAAGACCTGGTGGAGGTGTTCCTCGAAACCGGCGAACTGACCGAAGATCAACTGCGCAAGGGCATCCGCGAGGGGGTGCTCAAGCACGGCCTGGTGCCAATGCTCTGCGGCTCGGCTTTCAAGAACAAGGGCGTGCAGCTGCTGCTGGATGCCGTGGTGGATTACCTCCCCGCCCCGGTGGATGTGCCCCCGATTCAGGGTCTGCTGCCCGACGGCAGCGAAGCGATCCGTCCCGCCGAAGACAGCGCCCCCTTCAGCGCCCTGGCGTTCAAGGTGATGGCCGATCCCTTCGGCAAGCTCACCTTCGTGCGCATCTACTCGGGTGTGCTTCAGAAGGGCAGCTATGTGCTCAACTCCACCAAGGACAAGAAGGAGCGCATCTCCCGCCTGATCGTGCTCAAGGCCGACGACCGCGAGGAAGTGGATGAGCTGCGTGCCGGCGATCTGGGTGCCGTGCTCGGCCTCAAGGACACCACCACCGGCGACACCCTCTGCGTTGACAGCGATCCGATCATCCTCGAGTCGCTGTTCATCCCCGAGCCGGTGATCTCGGTGGCGGTGGAACCCAAGACCAAGGGCGACATGGAGAAGCTCTCCAAGGCCCTCACGTCACTCTCCGAGGAGGATCCCACCTTCCGCGTGTCCACCGATCAGGAAACGGGCCAGACCGTGATCGCCGGCATGGGCGAGCTTCACCTGGAAATCCTGGTGGACCGCATGCTGCGCGAATTCAAGGTGGAGGCCAACATCGGCGCTCCCCAGGTGTCCTATCGGGAAACCATCCGCGGCAGCGCCAAAGGTGAGGGCAAGTTCGCTCGCCAGACCGGCGGTAAGGGCCAATACGGCCACGTGGTGATCGAAATGCAGCCCGGCGAGCCGGGCTCCGGGTTCGAGTTCGTCAACAAGATCGTTGGCGGTGTCGTGCCCAAGGAATACATCGGCCCGGCGGAAGCCGGCATGAAGGAAACCTGCGAATCCGGAGTGATCGCGGGCTACCCGATGATCGATGTGAGAGTCACCATGGTCGACGGTTCGTACCATGACGTCGACTCCTCGGAGATGGCGTTCAAGATCGCCGGCTCCATGGCCTTCAAAGACGGCGTCAAGAAGTGCAATCCTGTGCTGCTTGAGCCGATGATGAAGGTGGAAGTCGAGATCCCCGAGGATTTCCTCGGGTCGATCATCGGCGACCTCTCCTCCCGTCGCGGCCAGGTGGAGGGGCAGTCCGTCGACGACGGGCAGTCCAAGGTCCAGGCCAAAGTGCCTCTGGCCGAGATGTTCGGCTACGCCACCCAGCTCCGATCCATGACCCAGGGTCGGGGTATTTTCTCGATGGAATTCAGCCACTACGAGGAAGTTCCTCGCAACGTGGCCGAGGCCATCATCTCCAAGAATCAGGGCAAATCCTGATCTTCCCTATACCCATCACCCCCCGATTCTTTAACCCCCATGGCTCGCGAGAAGTTCGAAAGGAACAAGCCCCACGTCAACATCGGCACCATCGGCCACGTTGACCACGGCAAGACAACCCTCACCGCCGCCATCACCAACGTGCTGGCCAAGAAGGGTCAGGCCAAGGCCCAGGCCTATGACCAGATCGACGGTGCTCCTGAGGAGCGTGAGCGCGGCATCACCATCAACACCGCTCACGTCGAGTACGAGACTGACAACCGTCACTACGCCCACGTGGACTGCCCCGGCCACGCGGACTACGTGAAGAACATGATCACCGGTGCTGCCCAGATGGACGGCGCCATCCTGGTTGTGGCCGCCACCGACGGTCCGATGGCCCAGACCAAGGAGCACATCCTGCTGGCCAAGCAGGTGGGCGTGCCCGCCCTGGTGGTCGCCCTCAACAAGTGCGACATGGTCGACGACGAGGAGATCCTCGAACTGGTCGAACTGGAAGTGCGCGAGCTGCTCTCCAGCTACGACTTCCCCGGTGACGACATCCCCGTGGTGAAGGTGTCGGGTCTGAAGGCCCTCGAAGGCGACGCCGAGTGGGAAGCCAAGATCGACGAGCTGATGGCTGCCGTCGACGAGTCGATCCCCGAGCCTGAGCGCGAGATCGATAAGCCCTTCCTGATGGCTGTTGAGGACGTCTTCTCGATCACCGGCCGCGGCACCGTGGCCACCGGCCGTATCGAGCGCGGCAAGGTGAAGGTGGGCGAGGAAATCGAGATCGTCGGCATCAAGGACACCCGCAAGACCACCGTCACTGGTGTGGAGATGTTCCGCAAGCTGCTCGACGAGGGCATGGCCGGCGACAACGTGGGTCTGCTGCTTCGCGGCGTCCAGAAGGAAGACATCGAGCGCGGCATGGTGCTTGTGAAGCCCGGCTCCATCACCCCCCACACCAAGTTTGAGGGTGAGGTGTATGTGCTGAAGAAGGAAGAAGGCGGCCGCCACACCCCCTTCTTCGCTGGCTACCGCCCGCAGTTCTACATCCGCACCACGGACGTGACCGGCCAGATCACCGCCTTCACCTCCGACGATGGCGCCAACGTGGAAATGGTGATGCCCGGCGACCGCATCAAGATGACCGGCGAGCTGATCTGCCCGGTGGCCATCGAGCAGGGCATGCGCTTCGCCATCCGCGAAGGCGGCCGCACCATCGGTGCCGGCGTGGTGTCCAAGATCCTCGAGTGATCCGGTTTCGGATCGCCCCTTGATCTAAGGTTCTGGGGTGGGGTCAGCACGACCCCACCCCATCCGCATCTCGACAATTCAGAGTGGCCCGTGCGCCGCTTCCCCATCTGCAGGGCCTGCCCTTCAGCGTCACCGAACGTCCCCTTCCATGTCCACCGCCATCGCCCAGCAGAAGATCCGCATCCGCTTGAAGGCGTTTGACCGCCGCATGCTGGATCTGTCCTGCGAAAAAATCATCGAAACGGCCGATCACACCGCTGCCACGGCAATCGGTCCGATCCCCCTGCCCACCAAGCGCAAGATCTACTGCGTGCTGCGCTCGCCCCACGTGGACAAGGATTCCCGCGAGCACTTCGAGACGCGCACCCACCGCAGGATCATCGATATCTACAGCCCTTCGGCCAAGACCATCGACGCGCTGATGAAGCTCGATCTGCCGAGCGGCGTCGACATCGAAGTGAAGCTCTGAGCCGAGCGTCCCAGAACCGGCGCTTGCGGGGCAGTGTTCCTAGGATTGTCGTTCCTCTCCTGAAAAGCCATGGGTGAACTGGCCGTTCGGGAGCTGCCCCTGTTTCCCCTTCCCGACGTGGTGCTCTTCCCCCAGGAAGTGCTGCCACTCCATATTTTCGAGCCCCGCTACCGGATGCTGCTGCGCACCGTGATGGCCGAGGATCGTCGCTTCGGCGTGGTGCGCTGGGATCCCCAGGAACAGCGCATGGCTGATGTGGGCTGCTGTGCCGAGATCATCCACTGCCAGACCCAGGAAGATGATCGCAGCAACATCGTGACCATGGGTCAGCAGCGTTTCCGCGTTCTCGACATCGTGCGCGAGGCCCCGTTTCGCGTGGGATTGGTGAGCTGGATTGAAGATGAGCCTCACCCCGACCACGACGGCCTCAAGGCTCTGGCCACTGAGGTGAGGACCGCCCTGCGGGATGTGGTGGAGCTCACCGGCAAACTGGTGGGCAAACCGGCTGTGGTGCCCAGCGATCTGCCCGATCTGCCGCGGGAGTTGTCGTTCTGGATCGGCGCCCATCTCGGGGGCCCGGTAGCCGACCATCAGCAGCAGCTGCTGGAACTCACCGACACCGAGACGCGTCTGCGCCAGGAATACGACCTGCTCGACCACACACGACGGCAGCTGGCGGCACGCACCGTGCTCAAGGACACCTTCCAGCCTCAGTAGCCCGACCCTTCCAATCCAGTCCCCAGGCCAGCACCATCTGTGTCCACCACCACCGAGCAGCCGCGGGGCCAGGGCGAGCAAGCCAGGCAGAGCCGGCGCTACCAGAGCGCGGCCACTGTGGCAGCGGCCTACGACCGCTGGACCCAGGACCAGCTGCTTGAGCGCCTCTGGGGCGAGCACATCCATCTGGGCCACTACGGCGAGCCCCCCGGCCGCATCGGCTCGGTGGATTTCCGCCGGGCCAAAGCCGAATTCGTGCACCGGCTGGTGCGCTGGAGCGGCCTGGATCAGCTGCCGCCCGGCAGCACCGTGCTGGATGTGGGCTGCGGCATTGGCGGCAGTGCCCGCATCCTTGCCCGTGACTACGGCCTGGACGTGCTCGGCATCAGCATCAGCCCAGCGCAGATCGAGCGAGCCCGCCGACTGACTCCCGATGGCCTCAACTGTCGCTTCCAGGTGATGGATGCCCTGGCGATGGAGCTTCAGGACCGCAGCTTCGCCGGGGTGTGGAGCGTGGAGGCCTCACCCCATATGCCCGACAAGCAGCGCTATGCCGATGAGCTGCTGCGGGTGCTCAGGCCCGGCGGCCGACTGGCCGTGGCCGACTGGAATCGACGGGATCCAGTCGATGGTGAGATGAATCGCCTGGAGCGCTGGGTGATGCGGCAGCTGCTCGACAACTGGGCCCACCCCGAATTCGCCAGCATCCGCTCGCTGCAGCGCAATCTGGAAACCAGCCCCTGGGCCGATGGCCTCGCCGTGCCCACCGCCGACTGGACCGCCGCCACCCTGCCCTCTTGGATCGATTCGATTCTGGAGGGCGTCCGCCGCCCCGGCGCCGTGCTGGGGCTGGGGCCCAAGGGGATCCTGGAAGGACTGCGCGAAACCCCCACGATCCTGCTCATGAACTGGGCCTTCAGCACCGGCCTCATGCAGTTCGGTGTGTTCCGCGGCCAGAAACCGCTGCGCTGAACCAAAGCAACCGCTCAGGTCAACGTTGTGAGCGGATAGGCGCCGAACAGGTGCAGGTGTTCACACAGGGGCCGCAGATCGGCCAGCACCTCCTCCAGCCCAGCGCTCCCCTGCGGCAGCTCCAGATCCACAAAAAACAGGTATTCACCCATCTCCCGTTTGGAGGGCCGTGATTCGATCCGGCTCATGTTGAGGCCACGGCGGGCAAAGCAGGTGAGGGCTTCCAGCAGGGCACCCGGTTGGTTGGCATGCAGGGAAAACGCCAGGCTGGCGATCGCCCCCTGCAGGCTGCGTTCGCCTGCGCGCAGCAGCAGAAAGCGAGTGCAGTTGCCCGCCACGTCGTTGATCGGATAAGCGAGCACCTCCAGGCCATGCTCCTCACCCGCCTGCAGCGAGGCCACCGCAGCACGAAAGCGGCTGCCGGCCACCATGCGGGCTGCGTCGGCGGTGGAGCTGGTGGGCAGCTGCAGAGCCCCCGGCAGATGCTCGCCGAGCCACTGGCTGCACTGGGCCAGGGCCTGGGGGTGGGAGAGCACCTCACTCACCCCTTCAATCGGACCGCTACCCAGGAGGGCATGGCGGATCGGCAGCACCAGGGCTCGACTGATGGCGAGATGGGGATGTTCCCAGAGCGCGTCAAGGCAGGCGGTCACACCACCCTCCACGGAATTTTCCACCGGCACCACAGCCGCCTGGCAATCACCCCTGGCCAGGGCCTGCACCACCGCCCGGATACCGAGCTGGGGCACCATCTCCACCGCAGGCAGCCCTTCAAGCTCCGCCAACTGGCGGGCGGCCTGCTCGCCGTAGGTGCCCACCGGGCCGAGGAAGGCCAAACGCATCAGTGCCGCCAGCAAGGGGAATGGGGCCGCAAACGGCCGATAGGATCATGCCGCGCCGGCCTGCAGGCCATGCCCCTGGCCTTCAGCGCCAGTCAGCAACTGCAACTTCCCGTGCCAGGCCAGTCCGATCGGCTGGCGGCCTATCTGGGCGAGGAGGAGCGGGTGGTGAGGGCCCTGCTCGACCCCAGCCAGCTCACCACCCTCAGCCCCGGTCACTACCGCTACGAGGTCACCCACCTGCAGGTGTTCCAGCTGCAGATTCAGCCGGTGGTGCAGCTGCGCACCCTGGCAATGCCCGGCCGGCTGGAACTCGAGGCGATCGACTGCGAACTGGTGGGACTGGGCCTGGTGGACGACTTCCAGCTCTCGTTGCGCTCCTGGCTGGAGGCCAGTGCCGGCGGCCTGGAAGGGGAGGCGACCCTGGCCGTGAGCGTGAGCCAGCCACCACTGCTGAAGCTGATTCCCAGCCGCATGCTCGAAGCCACCGGGCACTCTCTGCTGGCCGGCATCCTGCTGGGCATCAAGGGCCGAGTGGGGCAGCAGCTGCTGGCCGACTTCAGGAACTGGTGCCAGGACACACCCTGCTGAGGAAGCTGCGGCGGTGCAGCGCTGTGGGTCCCAGCTCGCGCAAGGCAAGGCGGTGCTGCTCCGTGC
>Ga0164292_10001894_pt1 | contig 17047 bp, 14 predicted proteins | sample GEODES117metaG_FD_111486 | JGI IMG/M metagenome (GOLD analysis project Ga0164292, IMG submission 111486) | Eutrophic lake water microbial communities from Lake Mendota, Wisconsin, USA - GEODES117 metaG | ecosystem: Environmental > Aquatic > Freshwater > Lake | place: USA: Lake Mendota...
ACGGAACGCGAGTGCCCTCCAGCACGACCTCCTCGAGCTGGTCGAGCTGATCAAGGACGGTGATGCTGGCCTCAGCCATTGATGCCACGGGGTGAATCCGTCCGATTAAAAAGCCTCGCCAGGTCTTCCGCCACACCTGTGGGCACCAAGTGACGGACATTTCCGCCGAAACGGGCCACTTCCTTCACCACAGAGCTGCTCAGAAAGCTGTGCTGCACTGCCGTTGCCAGGAACAGGGTTTCCACACCCGGCGCAAGGCTGTGGTTGGTGTGGGCGATCTGCAGCTCGAATTCGAAATCACTCATCGCCCGCAGGCCCCGCAGGATCACCCCCGCGCCGCTTCTGCAGGCGAATTCCACGGTGAGCCCATCGAAACTGCCCACCTCCACGCCCTGCAGGTGTCCGGTGGCGAGGCTGATCTGCTGAAGCCGTTGCTCCAGGCTGAACGCGGGCGTTTTGCTGGGGTTCTGCAACACGGCCACGATCACCCCATCGAACAGGCGGGAGGCCCTCTCGATCAGGTCGAGGTGGCCGAGGGTGAGTGGGTCGAAGCTGCCGGGATAGAGGGCACGCATCTGTGCAGCCTATGGCGACCGGCCCCGTTTCTAGAGTTCAGTGGTTGACCGCGCTTTCGCGCACCCTGCCCGCCATGGCCCCCACCTTGAACGCCGACGCCAAGAAAACTCTGCTGCGCAAGATTCCCCACGGTGTGTTCATCTGCGGTGTGGCCGAGGGCGAGGAGGTGAACGGCTTCACCGCCAGCTGGGTGACCCAGGGCAGTTTTGAGCCCCCCCTGGTGGTGATGGCGGTGCGGGCCGACAGCACCAGCAACGGCATGATCCAGCGCACCGGCCGCTTCTCCCTCAACGTGCTCAAGGCCGACCAGAAGGACCTGTCCGCCGTGTTCTTCAAGCCCCAGAAGGGGGTGGGCGGACGCTTCGATGCCGCCCCGTTCACGCTGGGTGAGCTGGGGCTGCCGATCCTCAACGACGCCATCGGCGGCGTGGAATGCGAGCTGGTGGGCCAGGTGGCCCATGGCGACCACACGGTGTTCGTGGGCGAGGTGAAGACCGCCACCCTGCACGCCGACGGCCCTGCCCTGGAGCTGGGCGCCACCGGCTGGCAGTACGGCGGTTGATCAGCGCACCCCGGCGCCTGTGATGAGCGCCCTGCCCCTGCTGCAGCAACCCGATCGGCTCAAGGCCCGGCTCAAGGAGGTGCCCTCCGAGCCGGGCTGCTATCTGATGCGCGACGGTGAGGACCGCATCCTCTACATCGGCAAGGCCAAGGTGCTGCGCAACCGGGTGCGCAGCTACTTCCAGAGCGGCAGTGGGCACGGCCACAGCCCCCGCATCCGGCTGATGGTGCGGCAGGTGTGCGACATCGAATTCATCGTCACCGATAGCGAGGCCGAAGCGCTGGCGCTGGAGGCCAACCTGATCAAGCAGAACCAGCCGCACTTCAACGTGCTGCTCAAGGACGACAAGAAATATCCCTACCTGTGCATCACCTGGAGCGAGGCCTACCCGCGCATCTTCATCACCAGAAAGCGCCGCTTCCGCTCCCCGCTCGATCGCTTCTACGGGCCCTACGTGGATGTGGGATTGCTGCGGCGCACCCTGGCCCTGGTGAAGCGGGTGTTTCCGCTGCGGCAGCGGCCCCAGCCCCTCTACCGCGAGCGCACCTGCCTCAATTACGACATCGGCCGCTGTCCGGGGGTGTGCCAGGAAAGGATCAGCCCGGAGGATTACCACCGCACCCTGCGCCAGGTGGCGATGGTGTTTCAGGGACGTAACGAGGAGCTGCTGCAGCTGCTGCAGGAGCAGATGGAGCGCTACGCCGAACGCCTGGATTTCGAGAGCGCCGCCCGGGTGCGCGACCAGCTCCAGGGCCTCGACACCCTCACGGCCGATCAGAAGATGAGCATCGGCGACAGCTCGGTGAGTCGCGATGTGATCGCCCTGGCGGCCGATGGGCGGGTGGCGGCGGTGCAGCTGTTCCAGATGCGGGCGGGCAAGCTGGTGGGCCGGCTGGGCTATACGGCCGATGCGGTGGGGACCCCGGAGGCGGAGGAAGGGGCCGGGGGTGAACTGCCCCCCTCGCCGGAACGGCGCGAGGCCCTGGGCCGGATCCTGCAGACCGTGATCGAGGAGCACTACAGCCAGGTGGAGGGGGTGGAGATCCCGCCGGAGCTGCTGGTGCAGCACCCCCTGCCCCAGCAGGCGCTGATCGAGGAGTGGCTCAGCGAGCTGCGGGGCCGCAAGGTGAAGCTGGCCGTGCCCCAGCGCCAGCAGAAGGCCGACCTGATTGAACTGGTGGTGCGCAATGCCAGCTACGAACTGCAGCGGGCCCAGCGGGCCAGCGAGCAGAACCTGCTGGCCACCGAAGACCTGGCCCAGCTGCTGGAGCTGCCGAGCGCACCCCGCCGGATCGAGGGCTACGACATCAGCCACATCCAGGGCAGCGACGCCGTCGCCTCCCAGGTGGTGTTCATCGACGGGCTGCCGGCCAAGCAGCATTACCGCAAATACAAGATCCGCAGCGCCGCCGTGCGGGCCGGCCACTCGGACGACTTCATGAGCATGGCGGAGGTGATCCGCCGCCGCTTCCGCCGCTGGGCCCTGGCCAAGGCCGAGGGCGCCGATCTGGGCGAACTGCGCCGGGCGGCGGGCAGTGCCCTGCACACCGGCGGCCTGAACGACTGGCCGGATGTGGTGATGATCGACGGCGGCAAGGGCCAGCTCTCGGCGGTGATGGAGGCCCTGCGGGAGCTCAATCTCGATCAGGAGCTGGTGGTGTGCTCCCTGGCCAAGCAACGGGAGGAGGTGTTCCTTCCTGGAGCGAAGGATCCGCTGGAGAGCGAGGCCGACCAGCTGGGCGTGCAGCTGCTGCGCCGCCTGCGCGATGAGGCCCACCGCTTTGCCGTGGGCTTCCACCGCCAGCAGCGCGGGGAGCGCATGACCCGCTCCCGGCTCTCCGACATCCCCGGCCTGGGCCCGAAGCGGATCAAGGAGCTGCTGGCCCATTTCCGCTCCATCGACGCCATCCAACTGGCCAGCGTGGAGACATTGACGGCCGCGCCTGGCATGGGGCCGGCCCTGGCCCAGCAGGTGTGGGAGTACTTCCATCCGGAGGCCGCTGCGGCTGGCCAAGAACTGCCGGGGGATGATGGCCAGCTGATTCCCTTGGAGTTGGCCAGTTGAGGCCCCTGCTGCACGCCTTGCTCTGGAGCAGCCTGATGCTGGGCCTGTTGGTGGCCCTCCTGCTGGCCCCCCTTCCCCTGAGGGGAGCGGCCCTGGCCTCACCAGGACTTTGCGTAGGTCCCGTGTGCGGTGATGAGATCACCCGCAGTGCCAAGCACCATTGGCAACTGCGCCTGCGGGTCAACGACCAACAAGGACACCGGGAGCGCCTGGTGGTGGACTGCCGCAATGGTGTGCTGAGTCCCCAGGCCGGCCCGGTGGACCGGGGCTATGCCGCCGCCATGGCCCGGCGGGCCTGTCGTCTGGCCGGGGAGGTCTGAACCGTGCCATCTGGATGGGCCCGCAGCGGCTCCTGCCGCTGGTTCACTTGGGCGTTGGCTTTAGCGGTGATGGTTGGTCTGCTGCCGTCCTTCCAGCTGCCTGCCGGAGCGGTAGGCACACCCGCCGATCCCCTGCCGATCAGCAGTGATGCCCTGGCGCGGCAGTCGCCCTGGAACCGGCCGGAGTCCTACCCCCTCTCGCTGCGACCGCCCCAGGATCGCTACCACCCCAGCGCCGAATGGCTCGGGCGGCTGATTCTGCCCAGTGCCGCCGAAGCCGCCGCCACTCCCGGTGACTGGGTCTGGATCGAACTGGAACAGGCACCGCCTGACCAGCAGGGCCTGATCGGCAGGCCCCGGCGGCTGCGCTGGGCGGAGACCGCCGAACTGAAACGGATCGTTGACGCCGTGACCGTGGACGTGCGGTTCGGCGAAAACGCCCGCAGGGTGGAGGCCGCCCACAATGGGGTGCCCAGCCGCCTCAATGGCCGCAACCAGGTGGGCCCCCTGCAGTCACTGGCCGGAGCCCGGCCGGTGGATGATCTCACCGTGGCCCTGGATGGGGTGAGCCTGGACTCCGGCGGCCTGCGCATCAGCCGTCCGCCTGTGCAGATCAGCGGCCGCTGGCAGGGGCTGGTGCAGGTGCTGGAGAGCCCGGCCGACGAGCCCGTGCTGGTGCGCCATTTCAATCCCGCCAGCGGCCGCTTCGACGGCCCCGAGGAGCGCATCCGGATTCCACGCCTGCCTCCCGATCGCTTCGGCCGCCAGATGTTCAACCTGTCCGGCCTGGTTGACTCGCCGCTCAACGAGCAGGGCTGGCAGATCCAGGGTGCTCCCGCCAGCGATGGGGTGTTCACCGTGCAGGCCCTGCAGCCCCGCCAGATCACCGCCCTCACGCCCCAGCGCCAGCGCGATGGCACGGCCGCCAGCCTCAACCATCTGCGCGTGACCAACTGGAGCGCCGCCGAGAGCCAGCCCGGCAGCCTTCACACCACCACCCTTGTGCCGGATGGAGCAGTTCCCCCAGGCTTGCAGCTCGGGGAGCGGGCCCTGTTGATCCACAGCTTCGGCGGCATCGGCGGCAGCCAGGCCGAGCCGAGTCCGGCCTGGACCACCACGGGGCACTTCGCCTTCGGTGAGGCCGAGGTGACGCGCGACCCCATCAGCGGTGAGCCACGCCTGGCGGTGCGCTACCACCAGATCTACGCCAACAATCCGAACGGCATCGTGGCTGGCAGCCAGCACTGGAGCGCCTACGCCGGCAACCTGCAGCGCGGCTGGCTGGGTTCCAGACCCTTCTCCGATGTGCTGGTGCCGCTGGAGCCGCAGGTGCTCGACGCCCTGGCTCTGCAGGCTGAGATCCTGGCCGCCCGCTACCGCAGCGGAGACGGCGGCGGGGTGGCGATGGTCACCGCGGCCACCTCCTGCGTGCAGGATTCCAGCCAGGCCCTGTGGATCGCCATCCAGCAGTTGCGCCAGGGCCAGGCCCTGAGCACGCTCAGCGGCGACGAGCAGCGGCAGCTGGCCAGGCTGGGCACGGCCCTCGACCGCTGGCTCACCCCCCTGGGCCGTCCCCGCCCCGACTGGCGGCACAACGCGGCACGCAGCCTCGATGGTGGCAGCGGTGGCTTTGAGAGCAGCCAGAAGCTGGCCGACGTGCTGCTCAGCTGGAATTCGATGCTGCCACGCCGCGCCCACGACGCCATGGCCGCGGACATCGTGCGCGCCGGCCTGCCCCTCTGGTTGATCCGCACCAACCAGATCCCCTCAGCAGCGCCGCAGCTGCTGCCCGTGGCCCCCACCTCCCTGCTGGGCCACCTCCCCGTGCTGGGCACCCTGTTCAACCGGGTGCTGGCCAGCCTGCTGCCGCCCTTCCAGTCCGGCGACCTGATCAGCAGCGTCTTCGTGCTCCTGGCCTATGGCGCCCTGGCGCTGGGTCTGGGCGTGGCCAGCGGCTTCCTCACCCTCCCCTGGCAGTGGCCCCCCCTGGCTCAGGCCCTGCCGCGGATGGCGGGGCTGCTGCTGATGCCGGCCCTGGGCGAGGAACTGCTGTTCCGGGTGCTGCTGATCCCCACCCAGGGGGAGGGCTTCCCCTGGTCAGCGCAGCTGGCATGGATGCTGCTCAGCCTTGGCCTGTTCGTGCTCTACCACCCCTTGGCCGCCCGGCTCTGGTACCCGCAGGCCCGGGCCCTGTTCAACGACCCGCGCTTCCTGGTGCAGGCCACGCTGCTCGGTGTGGCCTGCTCCCTGGCCTATGGCCTCACCGGCTCGCTCTGGACGCCGGTGCTGATCCACTGGCTGGCGGTGGTGATCTGGTTGGAGCCGTTCCGGGGTCGCCAGCGTCTCGGCCTGGCTCCTCAGGCGGCCGTATCGAACAGGGCGCGCCAGCGCCGTTCCTGATCGGCGGCGGCGGCCGTTCCCTCTGCCGGGTACTGGGGCAGGAAGTCTTTGTCGCTGGCCGGCTGATAGGGCCCCTGCTTGAGTTCGAAGATCACGGCATCGCTGGAGAGGGCCACCAGTGTGTGGAACTGGCCCTCCGCCAGCTCGATGCCCCGCAGGGGGCCCCCGGCCTGCAAGCGCAGGCCCTCGATCACGGTGCCATCGCCATCGAGCAGCAGCAGGCCGATCTCTCCCTGCAGCACCACAAAACACTCAAAGCCGGTGCCCGGCTGCTCGCGCAGGTGGCGATGGGGGCGCACGTAGGTGCCGGGCTGCAGCACGTTGAGGAAGCGCTGCACCACCTCGCTCTCCTGATGGAGGTTGTGGTTCCGGCGCCGCCGCGGCGCTTCGCGGGCCTGCTGGGCCACGGCATCGAACAGGGCCTGATCCAGTCGCTGCAGCTGGGGAGGAACGGTCACCTGACGGCAGGTGGTAGGAGCTTTGAGGCTAGGGACGGTGCGCCGCCAGGGATGCTGGTGGCAGGCCCTCAGCCCCGCAACCCACGATGACCAACGGCATCTGGATCCTGGGCGACCAGCTCAGCCCCGACCATCCCGCCTTGCTGGCACTGGAACGGGAGCACGGACCTGCGGGAGCCCGCACCCAGGGCCGGGTACTGCTGATCGAGAGCCATTCGGTGCTGGCCTGGCGCCGCTACCACCGCCAGAAGCTGGTGCTGGTGTGGAGTGCCATGCGCCATTTCGCCGCTGAGCTGCGCAGCGCCGGCTGGATGGTGGATCACCTGGAGGCCGACAGCTTCGGCGAGGGTCTGGCGGGCTGGATCGCGCAGCATGGCATCAACGCCCTGGCGGTGATGGAACCGGCCGAGCGGCCCTTCCGCCAGGCGATCGAACGGCTCTCGTTGCCGATCCCGCTCCACTGGCAACCCTCCAACGCCTTCCTGTGGAGCCGGGACGCCTTCGCCGCCTGGGCACGGCCCTACAGACAACTGCGCCTGGAACTGTTCTATCGGGAGGGGCGCCGACGTTTTGGGGTGCTGATGGAGCAAGCCACTGAATCGCCAGGCTTCCAGCCCCTCGGCGGACAGTGGAACTACGACCACGACAACCGCAAGGCTCCGCCGAAGGGCCTGGTGGGCCCTGCGCCCCTGCAGTTCGAGCCCGATGCCATCACCCAGGCCGTGATCGTGAAGGTGGAGCGGCTCAACACTGAGCTGGAAACCAGGGGCGAACCCGGTCTGCCAGGGCAGAGTGAACCGTTCAGCTGGGCCGTGACGCGCCAGCAGGCCCTGGCTGTGCTGGAGCACTTCATCGCCACCCGCCTCGATGGCTTCGGTCCCTACCAGGACGCCATGGTGAAGGGACAGCCCACCCTCTGGCATGCCCTGCTGTCGCCCTACCTCAACCTCGGGCTGCTGGGCCCCCTGGAGGTGATCCGCAGGCTGGAGCAGGCCGGGCTGGAGCGCGGTACGCCACTGGCGTCGCTGGAGGGGGTGATCCGCCAGATCCTCGGCTGGCGCGAATACACCCACGGCCTCTACTGGTGGTTCGGTCCCGATTACCCCCAGAGCAACCACTTTGCTGCTGATCGGCCCCTGCCGCTGTGGCTGGAGCAGCTGGGCGGCAGCGGCATGGCCTGCATGGACACAGTGCTCGAGGAGCTGGAGAGCAGCGGCTACGCCCATCACATCCAGCGGCTGATGGTGCTGGCCAACTACGGGCTGATCGCGGGCCTTGATCCCCAGGCCTACACGGCCTGGTTCCATCGCCTGTTCATCGATGGCTACGACTGGGTGATGCAGACCAATGTGCTCGGCATGGGCCTGTTCGCCGATGGCGGCCTGCTGGCCAGCAAGCCCTACGCCGCCAGCGGCAACTACATCAACCGGATGAGCAGCTACTGCAAGGGCTGCCGCTACAACCCCAAACAGCGCCAGGGTCCCTCCGCCTGCCCGTTCAATGCCCTCTACTGGGATTTCCTGGCCCGGCACCAGGAGACTCTGCGCCGAAACCCGCGCATGGCCCTGGTGATCAGGCAGCTGGAGAAGATCCCTGCCGAGGAGCTTGCCGCGATCCGCGCTACGGCCGCAGCCGGGTTCGGATCGGAGTGAGAGCCTGAGCCGGGGGCGACCGCGCCGGGATCGGGCTCTGCGCTAGGGGTGGGGCGCTTCTCCAGCCCGCGATGGCCTCCGTTCCGATCCACGTCGGCCCCCATGGCGATCCGCCACGCACCCAGCGGCTCGACTACGGCGTGGTGCTGCTGCAGCTGCTCTGGCGCATGCGCTACGACCTGCTCCTCTGGCTGACGTTCTGCCTGTATGCCTGGCTGCGCGGCTCCCGGGCCCTGCCCTGGCAGATCACGCCGTTGGGCCTCTCGGTGTTCGGCATCGCCGTGTCGATCTTCATCGCCTTCCGCAACACCCAGGCCATCGGCCGTTGGTGGGAAGCGCGGGGCCTGTGGGGTGTGGTCGTGAACCAGAGCCGGCAGTGGCGTGACACTCTGCTGGCCCATGTGGGCGGCCAGCGGGTGCGCAGCACCCGCGGCCGGAGGCTGCTGGAGTACCAGGTGGCCCAGGTGTGGCTGCTCAATTTCGAGTTGCGCAATTATTGGCGCTCCGACCTGCGCAACACGATCGATGGTCTGCTGGCCGACCTCCATCTGCCCAGCGGCTTGAGCCTGCAGGAGCTCTGCCGTCGCCGGGCCCAGGCGGTGCATGACCTGCACGCTGATGGCTGGGTGAACGACTGGGGCCGCCTGCAACTGGTGGACGTCTCCAACCGTCTGCTCGATGCGATCGGCGGCCTGCAGCGCATCCGCAACACGCCCATTCCTGCCTCCTACGACGTGTTCGTGCGGCTGATCACCTGGCTCTACGGCCTGCAGCTGCTGCTGCAGGTGAAGGTGGAGGGACCCATGGGCATGGGGGCGGTGCTGTTTCTCGGCTTCCTGATGGCCGAGCGGATCGGTGCCTACGTGGAGGGCCCCTTTGATCGGGACGGCAGCTGCTTCTCCCTGCCCCTGAATACCCTCTGCAGCACGATCACCGCCGATCTGATGCAGCGTGAGCTGGATTTCGGCCGCTTCCAGCCCAGCTCCGATCCCACCCGCTGGGACTGACGCCGGTGAGACTGCTGCACACCTCTGACTGGCACCTGGGCCGCGGCTTTCACGGCGCCTCGTTGCTCGACCAGCAGGAGCTGGTGCTGGATCGGATCGTGGACCTCTGCCGCCAGGAGCAGGTGGACCTGGTGGTGATCGCCGGCGATCTCTACGACCGGGCCATTCCCCCCGCCCCGGCTGTGGCTCTGTTCACCGACACCGTGCGCCGGCTGCGGGCCGATGGGGCGGTGGTGGTGGCAATCGCCGGCAACCATGACAGCCACGTGCGCGTGGCCGTGTACGACGAACTGCTCACGGCCCTGGGGGTGACGGTGCGCGGCGACTGGCGCCGCAGCAATGAGCCGCTGCTGGTGCCAGCGCGCCGCGGCGGGGCGACCCTGGCCGTGTACCCCCTCCCCTATCTGGACCCCCTGCTCGATGGCCCGGCCCTGGCTCTGGAGGCTGGCCAGGCCGAGGGGGAGGGACGCCGTCACCAGCAGGTGCTCGACCTGGCCCTGGCACGGATCCGCGCCGACCAGGCCACCCGTGCGGGCCAGCGCTCGCTGCTGGTGGCCCACGGCTTTGTGGCAGGCGGCCGCTGCTCCGAGTCGGAGCGGGATCTGTCGGTGGGCAACGTGGAGGTGGTGGCGGTACCCAGTTTCGCCGGCTTCGACTATGTGGCCCTGGGCCATCTGCATGCCCCCCAGGAGCTGGACGGCCCGAGGCTGGCCTACTCCGGCAGCCCTCTGGCCTATTCCTTTTCCGAGGAGGGGCAGCAGAAAAGTGTGCGTCTGGTGGAGATCGACGCCACGGGTCTGGCCGCGGTGCAGGTGATTCCCTTGGCGGTGGGTCGTCCGTTGCGCAGCCTGGAGGGACCGCTGGAGCAACTGATGGCCGATCCAGGCCTGGAGGAGGCCCGGGGCTGTTGGGTTCGGGCCGTGCTCACTGACGACGACCTCCCCCGCCAGGCCATGAACCGCCTGCGCCAGCGCTTCCCCCACGCCGTGGAGCTTCGCCACCGGCCCGAGCGGCAGGAGGCCCTGGCCACCAGTGAACGCACGCGCCAGATCCGCGCGGCCCGCGACCCGCTCGATCGAATCCTGGCCTTTTATGGCGACCAGCAGGGCCGGCAGCCCAGCCGGGCGGAGGTGCAGCTGCTGCGCCAGGCCCTCGCTGCGGCCGGCCGGAGGGACGACTGATGCGGCCTCACGTGCTGGAGCTGGAGGCCTTCGGGCCCTTTGCCGAGGCGGTGCGCGTCGACTTTGACCCGCTGGCCCGCGATGGCCTGTTCCTGATCCACGGCAGCACAGGCGCCGGCAAGACGTACCTGCTCGATGCCCTCAGCTTTGCCCTCTACGGCGAAGTCTCCGGCGAGCGCAGCGTCAAGGGTCTGCGGTCTGACCATGCCGCCCCCGGCCAGGTGCCTCGGGTGATGCTGGAGTTCTCCGCAGGCGGGGGGCGCTGGCGGGTGGAACGCCAGCCGGCCTGTGAGGTGCCGCGCAGCCGCGGCGAGGGCACCACCACCAAACCCGCCCGCGCGGCCCTCTGGCGGCTTGATCGACCAGCAGGCGCAGCGAACGGCCAAACGGCCGAGGCGGCGGCCGGCAACGTGAGCGAGGTGCGCCGCGAGGTGGAGCGCTTGCTCGGGCTTGATGCCGCCCAGTTCCGCCAGGTGATCCTGCTGCCCCAGGGACGGTTCGCCGAAGTGCTGCGGGCCGGCGCCGAGCAGCGCGAGGCCCTGCTCAAGACCCTCTTCGACACGGTGCTCTACGAACGGGTGAGCCGCTGGCTGGATGACCGCGCCGGCGAGGCCTATCGGGCTCTGGTCGAGGGTCGGCGCCAGCTGCAGTCCCTGGCCGAACAGGCCCAGGGCATCGCCCAGCCATGGCTGGGCGAACAGCCTTCTGAGCCCGATCCCAGCGATGCGGCGGCGTTGGATGGTCTGCAGAACCACCTCAGCCAGCTAGCGGATCAGCTGGCTGCCGGGTTGAAGCAGGCCGAGACGCGCACCGAAGCTCTGCGCCGCGAGCTGGCCGAGCGGGAGCGGCTGCTGGAGCGCTGGCGTCGGCGCCAGGCTGCAGCGCAGGGGCTGCAGGATGCTGCTGACAGGCAGGAGGCGATCGAGCAGCTGCGCCTGCGCTGGGTCGCCGCCGAGCGGGCCGAGCAGCTGCGCCCTGCATTGGAGCGCGAACAGGCAGCCGCCGAGCAACTGCGGCAGCGCGACCAGCAGTTGGCCGCCGGGGTGACGGCCCTGGCCGAACAGCGCCACCGGCTGGTGTTGCTGCCCGCAGAAATCATGGAGCTCGAGCTCACCGGCCTGCCCGATCCCGGCCAGCTCACCCGCTGCCTGGCCGCCCTTGCCGCCCGCATCAGCGAGCTGCAGGCGCTGGTGGTGCTTTGGAGCGACAGGCAGCTCACCAGTCAGGCGATCGAGGTGGCCAGCACCGAACTGGCCCAGTTGGGCCAACAGGTGCTGAAGGGAGAGGCGCTGCTGGCCCAGGTGCAGGCTGCCCTGCCCGCCTGCCAGCAGCGCCTGTTGCAGGCGCGCAGCGCCCATGACCGCCTGGCCGGTCTGGAGCAGGCCCATCGCTCCAGCCAGGAGCAACTTGCCGGGCTGGACCAACTGCAGATGGCGCAGAAGCAGAGCGCTGAGGCGGATGCGGCCCTGCTTGAGGCCCAGCGGCGCCAGCAGGAGGCGCGCACCCAGGTGCTGGAGCTGCGCCAGCGCCAACTTGAGGGGATGGCGGCCCGTCTGGCCGCTGCTCTCGTCGCGGGCCAGCCCTGTGCGGTGTGCGGGTCCACGCGCCATCCACGGCCCGCCCAGGCGGCGGACGGCACCATCAGCGACGGCGCCCTGAACCAGGCTGATGGGCGGCAGCAGCGGGCCGAAGGCGCCGTGCAGGAGGCCCGGGCACGCTCCAGTGCCCTCGCCGCCCAGCTGCAGGCCTTCGGCCGCCGCTGGCCCCTGGCCCTCAGCGACCCGCAGGCGGTGCATGGTGCTGCGGCCCAGGCCCAGCTGGAGCTGGAGCAGGCGCGCGCCCTGGCCAGCGAAAAGCAGTCGCTGGAGCAGCAACACGCTGATCTGGAGCAGCGCCTGACGGGCTACCAGCAACGGCTGGAGCAGCGGCGGCTGCAGCACAGCCAGCAGGAGGAGCGCCTGCGCGGGCTGCAGGTGCAGCTGGCCGAGCAGCAGGCGCGGCTGGGCCAGGCCCTGGGGCCCCATGCTGGCCGCAACCCGGCGGAAATCCTGGAGCAGCAGGTCCAGCTGCGCTCGCAGCTGGACCTGCTGGCCGACGGCGTGCAGCAGCGCAACCAGCTCGCCGGCCGGGCCGCCGAGCTGGCCAGCCGGCTGGCGGCCGACCTGGCGGCAGCGGGGTTCAGCGATGCCCCGGCACTGCTGGATGCCTTGGCGCCCGAGGGCGAGCGCCAGGGCTGGCACCAGCGCATCCGCGCCCACGACCAGAGCGTGCAGCACCATCAGCACCAGCTGGCCGACCCCGACCTGCAGGATCTGCCCAGGGAGTGCCCTGACCTGGAGGTGCCGGCGGAGCATCTGCGCCAGGCCCAGGAGCTGCGCGATGGCCTGCTGCGCCGTCAGGCCCAGCTCAGTGCAGCGCGCTCGGCCCTGGAGGAGCTGGCGGAGCGGCAGGAAGCCGCCCGCGCTGCTGTGGCTCTGCAGCAGCAGCAATCCGACCAGCTTCATGCCATTGCAGACCGTTGCCTGGGGCGCAGCAGTCCGCACATCTCCCTGCAGCGCTGGGTGCTCTCGGCCTATCTGGAAGAGATCTGCGGCTATGCCAACCAGCGCCTCGACCAGATGACCTCCGGTCGTTACCAGTTGCTGCTCAGCGATGGCAGCGGCCAGCGGCGGGGCAGTAAGGCGGGGCTTGGACTGCGGGTGCTCGATGCCTTCACCGGCGAGCAGCGGGATGTCTCCAGTCTCTCGGGAGGCGAAACCTTCCAGGCCTCCCTGGCCCTGGCTCTGGGAGTGGCTGACACGGTGCAGGCCCACAGCGGCGGCGTGCGGCTGGATGCCCTGTTCATCGACGAGGGCTTCGGCAGCCTCGACCCGGACAGCCTGCAGCTGGCCATGGATGAACTGGAGCGTCTGCGGGATGGGGGCCGGCTGATCGGCCTGATCAGCCATGTGGCCGCGCTGCGCGAGCGCATCCGCAGTGGGATCGAGGTGATGGCCAGCGAAGGGGGCTCCCGATTGCGGGTGGGGGTGACGGGTGACCAGGGGGAGGCGCCGCGATGAACCTGACGGCAGGGGAGCTGGTGGCCGTCTACGGCACCCTCAAACGCGGCGGTTGCAACCACCGGCTGTTGGCCGGCAGCCACTGGCTCGGGCCGGTACTGCTCAGCGGACTGCGCCTTCACGACCTCGGTCCCTATCCGATGGCCGTGGCCTGTGCCGACCCCGGGGCCCTGGTGGCAGCGGAGCTCTACGCCGTGTCTGCGCAGGTGCTGGCCCAGCTGGACGTGCTGGAGGACCATCCGCGGGAGTACGCGCGTCGGTTGGTTGCCCTGGCGGACGGCCGGCAAGCCTGGGTGTATCTGGGGCGGCCTGCCCGGGTGCGTGGCTGTCCGGTGCTGGCGGACGGCTGCTGGCCAACGGAGCAGCCTCCAGCTGAACGCTGATCGACTCAGCGCTCACCCAACAGTTCGATCCAGGTGGGGGCTGTGCCATGGGGCATGACCGACTCCCCTCCGGGGGCGATCCGCTGGTGGTTCTGCGGCGTGCTGCAACGGCTCGCAGGATTGGGATTGCGGGGTTTTGGTTTCATGGGTTGGTTGCTGGCGCTCTGGCGACGGCGGTGTTGTCTGTTCAAGGGGGTGGACTGCAAAACGGGGAACTGCTGTGGATTGGACATGGCGGTGACGACGCGTCACAGAAACGAACGATCGCGGGTAAGGCGGCCTCGTGATGGACGCGATCCAGCATTGCCGTTACCAGAGCATCTGCTGAACGCTCTTGAAGGCTCTTCCGACTCAAATCAACTGCAGGGCGCCGGTTGGGAGCTGGCTGCGGGAGCTGCCTGACCTGTCCTGAAGCTGGTCGACCCTGCTTCAGGAGTTGGGAGCCTGTGAACTATCCGCTTGATGGGATGTTCGCCATGTGAAGCCTCCGTCAGCACCCGGAAAGGCTTCGTGATGGGAACCCTACACCGCAGGGCACCACACGCGGCCGCAGGATTTCCGCTAATCGCAGACTACGCTATGCGCAAAGGAGCCTATGCGGACTGACTACGCGTTACAATCGGGTCAGTCCGGCGGCGTGCCGCCTTCAAACGGTCCAGTCCCCCCTTCCAATCCATGCTCGATCGCGTTCCCAGCGTTACCTTCCGCACCCGCGTGCGGGACGAGTCCGTGCCCGGCCCCAACCCCTACCGCTGGCAGGACCTCACCAGCGATGAGATCTTCAAGGGCCGCAAGGTGGTGCTGTTCGCCCTGCCCGGCGCCTTCACCCCCACCTGCTCGTCCAACCACCTGCCCCGCTATGAGGAGCTCTACGCGGAGTTCCGCGCCCAAGGCGTGGACCAGATCATCTGCCTGTCGGTGAATGACGCCTTCGTGATGTTCCAGTGGGGCAAGGCGATCGGCGCCAGGAATGTGTTCCTGCTGCCCGATGGCAACGGCGAATTCACCCGCAAGATGGGCATGCTGGTTGACAAGTCGAACCTGGGTTTCGGCATGCGCTCCTGGCGCTACTCGATGCTGGTCGACGATGGGCGGATCGAAAAGATCTTCCGGGAACCGGAGTTCGACGACAACTGCCCGATCGACCCCTTCGAAGTGTCCGATGCGGACACCATGCTGGCCTATCTCAAGGGCTCCGAACCAGGCGGTGTGAGCGCTCCCCGCAGGGAGTTTGAGGGCTGATCGAGCCTCCGTCCCCTGTTCCTGGCAGGCCCCTTGCGGCCCTGCCCGCTGTTCTCCAATCGCCTCTGCGCTCCTTTCTCCGCCGCTTCTCCATGGCTGACAGCTTCGATCTGATCGTGCTCGGCGCTGGCTCCGGCGGCCTGGCCGCCGCCAAGCGCGCCGCTTCCTACGGAGCTCGCGTGGCGATCGTTGAGGGCGATCGGGTGGGCGGCACCTGTGTGATCCGCGGCTGTGTGCCCAAGAAGCTGCTGGTCTACGGCTCGGTTTACCGCCACCTGCTTGAGGCCGCCCCCAGCCACGGCTGGGACCTGGGCGAGGTGCGACGCGATCCGGCGCGGCTGCTGGCCAACGTGCGCGCCGAGGTGGATCGCCTCAACACCCTGCATATCGGCCTGCTGAAGAAGGCTGGCGTGGAGCTGGTGAGCGGCTGGGGCCGCTTCCAGGCCCCCGGGGAGGTGGTGGTGCGCAGCGCCGATGGCAGTGAGCGCATGCTCAAGGGCGAGCGCACGTTGATCGCCGTGGGAGGGCGTCCCCATCGGCCGGCCATCCCCGGCGCTGAGCTGGGCTGGGTGAGCGACGACATGTTCCTGCTGCAGGCCCTGCCGGAGGCCGTGGTGGTGGTGGGGGCGGGCTTCATCGCCTGTGAATTCGCCTGCATCCTCAACGGCCTGGGCGTGCGGGTGACCCAGATGGTGCGCGGCGATCACCTGCTCAGGGGTTTCGATCGCGAGGCCAGCGACGCAGTGGCCGAAGCGATGCAGGCCGACGGCATCGAGGTTCGCTTCGCCCATTCCCCGGCCTCCATCAGCGGCGAGCCCGGCAACCTCACCCTCACCACCCAGAGCGGTGAGCAGCTGGCCTGCGGAGGCGTGTTGCTGGCCACCGGCCGTCGTCCTTTCCTCGAGGGGCTCAACCTGGAGGCCGCCGGCGTGGCGGTGGAAGGCCACCGCATCCCGGTGGATGCCGGCCAGCGCACCAACGTGCCGGGCATCTACGCCGTCGGCGACGTCACCGACCGCGTCAATCTCACCCCTGTGGCGGTGGACGAAGGGCGCGCTTTTGCCGACACGGTGTATGGCAGCCGGCCGCGCCAGGTCGACCACAACCTGATCGCCAGTGCGGTGTTCAGCCAGCCGGAACTCTCCGGTGTGGGTCTCACCGAGGAGCAGGCGATCGAGCGCCATGGCCCGGAAGGGATCCAGATGCACCGGGCCCGCTTCCGGCCGATGAGCCAGGCCCTGGCAGGCCACGGCCCGCGGGTACTGCTCAAGCTGATCGTGGAGCGCAGCAGCGGCAGAGTGCTGGGCTGTCACATGGTGGGTGAGCATGCCGCCGAGATCATTCAGATGGCGGCCATCGCCATCGGCATGGGCGCCACCAAAGCCGACTTCGATCGCACCATGGCCCTGCACCCCTCGGTGGCCGAGGAATTCGTGACCATGCCCAACTGACAGACCGACTGAGCACATGCACTCAATCGGTCGTTTCGGTTGCCAAAGGCACTGAATCAGCCCCCATCGGCTGTGTCAACTGAGAGCAATCGTGTTCGTCCCGATGCTCACCGGCACCCTGGAGATGCAAGTCATGGCCGACAGCGGCTCGCCCAGCAGCAGTGCTGATGCCACCATGACCGCCCCCGAGGCCTTCCTGGCCATTGCCCTGGCCGCCGTGTCGTGGGATGGGGTGCTCAGTCCCGCCGGCACCCGCGCCCTGCGCCACGCCATCGACTACCGCCACCCCTACGTGGATCTGGCCGACCAGGACGTGGTCCTGATGATCGATGGTCTGCTGGGGCGGCTGCGCAGCCAGGGCGCCCAGCAGCTGATGCTGCGGGCCGCCGCCGGCCTCACCCCCCAGCTGCGGCGCACGGCCTTCGCCACGGCCGCTGAGATCATGCGCTCCGACGGCCCCCTGCAGGCGGATGAGCAAAACATCCTCAGCACCCTGGCCGTGACGCTGGAACTTCCGGAATCGGACACTGCCCCCCTGGTAGACCTGATGGAGGTGCTGCACGCCCCTGTGCAGTGAGCCCCGACCTGCGGTAGACCCTGCAGCAGTCGAGGGGGGCGGATGGCACAAGCCATCCTGGATGTGGATCTGTTGGCCTTTGAGCAGGGCACCACAGGTCAGCAGCAGGCCGTG
>Ga0164292_10001895_pt1 | contig 17042 bp, 16 predicted proteins | sample GEODES117metaG_FD_111486 | JGI IMG/M metagenome (GOLD analysis project Ga0164292, IMG submission 111486) | Eutrophic lake water microbial communities from Lake Mendota, Wisconsin, USA - GEODES117 metaG | ecosystem: Environmental > Aquatic > Freshwater > Lake | place: USA: Lake Mendota...
AAATACCTGCCGACGCTTAGCAGGGAAACATGGGAGGGCGACTCCGGATATGTGCATGACATTTACAAAAAACTGTTGGCTGACAAACCCGATGCATACTTCTTTCTTTGCGGATGGAAGAATATGATCAATGATGCCCGCGTATCCCTACAGGAACTGGGATACGATAAGAAAGATATTCATTTCGAACTTTACGGATAATCCTTCACCTGTGTTTGTTATTTCAAAGATCATAGGATTTCTGCTAGACCCATTACTTTGGATCCTGCTGCTTTTGGTTGCATACCTTATTGTGAAGGACGACTTGTGGAAACGGAATTTGAGATCGATAGCGATAGTTCTGTTCCTTTTCTTCTCAAATCCGTACATCATAGATAATCTCTGGAATAATTATCAATGGAAACCGGTTGAGCTGGCAAGCGGTTCTACATATCAAACCGGGATTCTACTTGGGGGAATGGCAGGTTATGATACCCGTTGGGGCTTCGGATTCTTTGGTTCAGCTTCTGACAGATTTATCCAGGCTGCGCGGCTCTATCATACCGGACAAATTAAAAGAATACTGGTAACCGGAGGTAATGCCATTTTTATCAAAAAAAAGGATTACAACGAAGCTGAATTTATTTCGAGGAACCTGCAAGATCTCAAAATACCCCGGGAGCATATCCTGTTGGAAAGAAAAGCGCGTAATACAATACAAAACGCTGCTTTCAGCAAACATATTCTGGATTCTGCAGGGAATGGCAGCAGCCTGCTTATTACATCCGCGATCCATATGCCGCGGGCCATGAAAGTATTCGAAAAGAAAGGTATAGCAGTAGTGGCATTCCCCTGCAATTACCAGGTATTGCAAACCGATACTGATTTCACCTGGAAGAGTTTGATCCCTTCACAGGAAGCCTTTTCCAAATGGACCATCATCCTTAAGGAATGGGTTGGGATGATTCAATTGGCGAATTGACTCATTAACTCATTGGCTCATTCTCCAAACTTAGCGAGTTCAAAAATTTAAACCATTCAAAATAAAGAATGGGTTAATGAGCCAATGAGCTAATTAGCCAATCTTTACTAGATCCTTGATTTTACTGATAGGTATACGTTCCTGCTTCATCGTATCCCTGTTTCTGATGGTGACGGTATTGTCTTCCTTCGTTTGATGATCTACGGTAACGCAGAATGGCGTTCCAAGGGCATCCATTCTTCTGTAGCGCTTTCCTATGCTATCCTTCTCCTCATAAAAGCAATAGAAATCCTGGCGGCAATCCTTGATGATATCCCTCGCGATCTCCGGCAAACCGTCCTTCTTGGTCAAAGGCAATACCGCCAGTTTGATGGGAGCCAGTTTGGTTGGAAGCCGAAGCACCACCCTGCTGTCTTCCGAGCCATCCTCTTTAGCCCACTTCTCCTCTGTATATGCGTGACTAAGAGCCAATAAGAACATGCGGTCCAGACCAATTGAAGTTTCCACTACATAGGGAACGTAATTCTGGTTGATCTCAGAATCGAAATACTGCATCTTTTTACCGCTATACTGCTGATGGCTCGACAAATCAAAATCTGTTCGGGAATGGATGCCCTCCACCTCCTTCCAGCCAATCGGGAACTGGAATTCAATATCCACAGCAGCATCTGCATAGTGAGCCAGTTTGGTATGATCGTGGAAACGATACATATCCGCCGGGAAGCCCAGGGACTGGTGCCATTTCATCCGCTCTTCCTTCCAATAGGCATACCACTCTTTCTGGGTGCCGGGCCTGATGAAAAACTGCATTTCCATTTGCTCAAACTCACGCATGCGGAAAATGAACTGCCTGGCAACGATCTCGTTCCTGAATGCCTTACCCACCTGCGCAATACCGAAGGGTATCTTCATACGGGCCGTCTTTTGAACATTGAGGAAATTGACAAATATCCCCTGTGCCGTTTCAGGCCTGAGGTAAATAAGATCAGAATCTTCGGCTACACTTCCCAGTTGGGTAGAGAACATCAGGTTGAACTGCCTTACATCTGTCCAGTTCACTGTACCGCTGACGGGGCAGGGAATCTTGTTCTCTTCAATCAGAAGCTTCAACCCGCCCAGCTCATTCGCTGCCAGCAGTTTGTCCATCTCGGCCACCAGATGTTCGGCCTGTTCCAACTTGCCAGCCTTAGCAAGCTCATCAGCAAATCCTTCGATCAAATGGTCTACGCGATAACGCTTCTGGCTGTCTTTGTTATCAATCATCGGATCGCTGAAATTATCAACGTGGCCCGAAGCTTTCCATGTAGTTGGATGCATGAAGATGGCAGCATCAATGCCCACAATGTTATCGTGCATCCGCGTCATCTCGTTCCACCACGCATCCCGGATATTTCTTTTTAACTCACTGCCCCAGGGACCATAGTCGTACACGGCACTAAGACCGTCATAGATCTCACTCGAAGGAAAAACAAATCCGTATTCTTTAGCATGCGAAATGATGGCCTGGAATTTATTGTGGTCTGTCAATAACATGGTACAAAATTAATTATTAGGAAGAAAGGGCGGACAGTGGTCATCGGTTTATTTCAGTTTTTCATTGTTTTTGTGCCGGTTACTGTCGCGGCTCGTTTTCTTCCCAAAGTTTTTCTCCAGGGCTTCTGTTAAATTCACACCAGTTTGATTGGCCATACAGATCAATACAAACAATACATCGGCCATTTCATCACCCAGATCTGCATTCTTTTCTGATTCCTTGAACGATTGGTCTCCGTACTTTCTGGCCATCAGCCTGGCTAACTCGCCCACCTCCTCTGTCAGAATGGCCATATTGGTAAGTTCACTGAAATACCTCACACCCGTGGTGGTGATCCATTCGTGTACCCTTGCCTGTGCATGATCGATCGTCATTCTATTCTTTTTGTTTTGAATCGATATAAATGGTGACCGGGCCGTCGTTCATCAGGCTTACTTTCATATCAGCGCCAAAAACGCCTGTCTGGATGGACCGTTGCAGTTCAGCCCCAAGGGCTGAAATCATTTTCTCGTACACCGGGATCGCAAAATCCGGCTTGGATGCCCGAATATAGGAGGGTCTGTTCCCCTTTTTTGTAGCGGCATGAAGGGTGAACTGGCTGATCAGCAAAATATCTCCCCCCGTATCTTTCACCGAAAGATTCATGACCCCTTGTTCATCATTAAAGACCCTGAGGTTCACGATCTTAGAGGCGAGCCATTGGACATCATCATCAGTATCCGCATCTTCTATCCCGAGCAAAAGCAGCAGGCCTGAGCCAACCTCTCCCCTGACAATACCGTCTACCTTAACTGAAGCTTCTGAAACGCGTTGAATGACCACCCTCATATGAAATCAGCCAGTGAAATTGTAATTTTATGTGATGAAGATAGACATAAGCCGTGAATTGGAATTTCGAACGGCAAGAAGCGGGGGTAAGGGCGGTCAGAACGTCAACAAGGTGGAGACCATGGTGGAAGGCTTATTCCATGTTGAGAGATCTGCGATGCTGACGGATGAACAAAAGGCATACGTATTGCAGAAATACGCTAAATTAGTCAATAACGGCGGCTACATCGCCTCCAGGTCACAGGCAACGCGCTCACAGTGGCATAACAAGTTGCTGGTTATTGAAAAGCTAAATGCACTCATCAATCAGGCCCTCGAAAAAAAGAAGGCCCGCATATCCACCAAACCCACTAAACGATCACAGGAGAATAGGATCGATTACAAGAAAAGACGATCAGATGTGAAATACATGAGAAAAAAAGTTAACAGACATGAAAACTAATTTAAAAATCTTGATCTCCGCCCTTTTATTTGTGGGCGTCATTGGCAGTTGCCAGAAAGACAACAGTAGCGAATCCGACACATCGCCGGTTACTATTCGTTTTTCCCTAATGGCTTACGGCTCACCCATTGACACAGCCTTTCAGTATACCAATTTCGGCGGGGAGAAATTTAACGTCAGCAGTTTCAAATTTTATATCACCGCCATTGAATTTGCCAATTCTGCTACGAGTGTTTCAGAAAAGAACACCTATCATCTCGTGGACCTTGCACAACCCGCATCGCAGCAATTTAATGTGAGTTTGAAAACCGGCGAATACGACAAGATCAATTTCATAGTGGGAGTTGACAGCACCCGCAATGTAAGCGGTGCGCAAACGGGGGCACTTGACCCAACCAACGGTATGTTCTGGACATGGAACACCGGATATATTTTTGCGAAACTGGAGGGAAGATCTCCCTCATCCGCAGCGCCTTTCCAGAAACTAACGCACCATATCGGAGGTTTCCGAACGGGCGAGAATGCCATCAGGAAAATCACGCTGGCCATGCCGTTCGAGATCGGCAGGGCTAAGGAACTGGTCATCAATGCCGATGTTCAAAAATGGTTCGACGGCCCGCATCAAATCTCCATTGCATCAAACGCTTCAGTTATGTCTCCCGGAGGAGTTGCGTTGAAGATCGCCGACAATTACGCCAGTATGTTCTCCGTTAATAAGGTAGTGAACCCTTGAAAAAACTGATCTCCATACTAACCGTTTTGTTGTTTACCTGCGGCATCCTGATCGTGGATGCCTGCAAGAAAACAGACTCCGCCTACGCAACTACGCCTCTTGTAATATTGGTTCCCGAGGGATTTCCCGCTCTGGCCGACACGTACAAAAACAACCCCATCACCCGGGAAGGGTTTGAGCTGGGCAGAAAACTGTTCTACGATGGAAGGCTTTCTGCAGACGGTAATTTTCCCTGCGCATCCTGCCACCAGCAATTTGCGGGCTTTGCCACGCTGGACCACGACTTAAGCCATGGCTTTAACAACCAGTTCACTACCCGAAATGCGCCCGGATTGGCAAATCTGGCATGGTATAAAGAGTTTCACTGGGACGGAGGCATCAATCACCTCGAGGTACAGCCGCTAGCACCCATTACAGCATCAAATGAAATGGCAGAAACCGTTGAAAATGTTATTCGGAAATTAAAAGCAGATGCGGCCTATAAGGACATGTTCAAAAAAGCATTTAACAGCAATGAGATCAATTCGCAGCAGATGCTCAAAGCCCTATCCCAGTTTATGGGCATGATGGTATCCGCCAACAGTAAATACGACAAAGTAAAAAAAGGTCAGGAAACATTCACCAGTGCAGAACAAAGGGGCTACCAGCTCTTTGTCCAAAAATGCAACAGCTGTCACCGGGAACCGCTGTTCACCGACCAGAGTTACCGCAATACAGGCATTGCCATGAATTCTGTGCTGAAAGATGTAGGCCGAATGGGCATTACGAAGAAGCCGGAAGACTCCTTGAAATTCAAAGTGCCCACCTTAAGAAATCTGTTTTTAACAGGGCCGTACGGGCATGATGGAAGATTCTTTTCTGTAGGAGCGGTTCTTGACCACTACCGTTCAGGAGTCATCAATGGCCCCACCACTGACCCGCTGGTCAGGAACAGAATCCGGATCGACGATTTTGAAAAAGCCGATCTGACTATTTTCCTGAGAACGCTAACAGACACCAGCTTCGTAAAAGATAAGCGCTTTTCCCAGCCTTAAAGTTTCTTGGGTTTACCAGCTTGTACAAACAAGCGTTTCGTGCAACCTTAGTCCTTCTTGCCTTTTCCGGCTTTGTCAAGTAACTCAACCAATGCCGTTTTCTTCGCTTCTAACTCTGCCTGAAGATTGATCTGATCCTGCTTGAGTTTCTCAATATCTTTATCGAGGTCAGCCCTCTTTTTCTCGAGCTTGCTCTGGCTGTCCAACATTCCGCTCAACTTCTTTTCCGCCTTTTTGACCTCTTCTTCCTGCTTGGCTTTCACAATGCTAAAGTCGTGCTCATCCAGCGCGGGGGCTATCCCTCCAAGTACGGCACCTGTGCCCAGTCCGGCTCCAGCTGCTATGGCTGCATGGGAAGACGTTCTGCTTTCCGGCGCCTCGCCAGCCTCGGTCAGGATAATATATATCTTGCAATCATTCTTGCCGTCCTTAACAACCTTGTAATAGACATCTCCGGATTTAACTCCGTGTTGGTCCATCTTTACACTTGGTGCTTCATAAAAGCCATTCTTCTCTTTCACTTTCACCCCTTTCTTCTGGAACATATCTTTGAGGCCATCTTCAACCTGATTGGCAGGGTAGGGAACATCAAAAACTGTCGCATCCTGCTCGGTTTTCTGGTACTTGACCTTGCCCGGATACTGTCGGCTCGCTTTCTGAGCGGCAAGTTGCAGGGAGAACAGGCAAAGAGCCAGGAGTATGACAAAGGAATTTTTCATATTGCTACATTTTATAAACGCAATGTACCTTAGAAGATGAACGGAGCATGTTAATTTGAAGAATTGAAACAAGTTTGTACACATAACTCTACATTTGTCCTCAAAGCATATCCTATTTGAGCAGCATAAAAAATCTTGCTTCACAGACCTTCTGGTATGGATTCAGCAGCATTTTCGGAAAGTTTCTGAACTACCTCCTGACGCCATTACTCACTACTATTTTTGCGTCCCAGAAATATGGGGATATTTCAATTCTTTTTGCTTCAGCAGCATTTCTGCAAGTGGTGTATACCTATGGGATGGAGACCAGCTATTTCAGGTTTAACAATTTGTATCCGGAGAAAGAAGTGTACAGTACAGGGCTCAGCACGTTGGTAGCTACCACGGTGCTATTCACCGCCGTTCTCTTTATCCCGGTTCAGTCGCTCGCGAATTATATGAAGATCGGAAGCCATCCGGAGTATATCAAATGGGTTCTGCTCATAGTGGCACTGGACACCCTGGCCGTGCTGCCTTTTTCGAGGTTGAGGTTCCAGGGACGGCCAAAAAGATTTGCCATGATCAAGATCCTGAATATCCTGATCAATGTGGGCCTGGTGGTATTTTTTCTGGTTTACTGTAAAGGCCAGCATGAAAAAGGGGCAGAGCACTTCTTTGCGCACTTGTATGATCCGGCTATTGACATCGGCTATATTTTCATCGCTCAACTCGTGGCCAGTGCGGTCACGCTGCTATTGCTCTGGAAAGAGTTCAGTTCGTTCACGTTCACCTGGAACAGCAAACTGATTCGGGAGATCCTCATCTACTCCTCTCCCCTCGTTATTGTAGGGCTCGGGGGAATGGTCAACGAAACGATCGACAGGTTCATGATCACTTCATTGTACCCCGGCACATCCGATGAGGCCCGCTCTGCAAATGGGATCTACAGTGCAAACAGTAAGCTGGCGATCATCATCATGTTATTCATTACTGCTTTTCGAATGGGGGCCGAGCCGTTCTTTTTTAAGCATTCTGCGGAAGGAAATGCACCCCGCACCTATGCGAGGGTGATGAAATTTTTCGTGATCACTTGCTGCCTGTGCTTTCTGATGGTCATGTTATTTTTAGACGGGTGGAAACACTTTATGAGCGTCGGCAAGCATCCGAAATACATGGAGGGCCTGAAGGTGGTGCCGTTGCTCATGCTGGGGAAGATCTTCCTGGGAGTATATTACAATTTATCCATCTGGTACAAACTCACTAACCGGAATATGATAGCAGCCTATGTGACCATTGCAGGTGCGGCTATAACGGTTCTCATTAACTGGCTGTTCATACCCCGATTTGGTTACATGGCCTGTGGTGTAGCCAGCCTGGTCTGTTATGGATTCATGATGGTGGTCAGTTACAGGCTGGGGCAGAAACATTACCCCGTTCCGTACGCCTGGAAAAAACTGCTGGCGTATATCGTGATCTGCGTACTGTTGTTTTTAGTCCACCAGTTGTTTAGGAATTACTCTCCCAATATCTGGCTCACCCACGGCTTCGGGGTTTTGCTGTCGCTCGCATTTATTGCGTTTGTCGCAAAAATCGAGAAACATGAATTAGCGAAGATACTATCCAATTGACTCATTGGCGCTTTCTGAAATGCCGGCAGATCGTACTGTCTGATACCCCTCGAATTAAGAATGAGTTAATGAGCCAATAAGCTAATTAGCTCATTTTACGAAGGGATTCGTCCTTTTCTCTGTTCCAACTTTTGTAGGTTCACCATGGCCGGAATAAACGACCGTTTCATCTGGCAGGGTATATATCTTTTCCCGAATGCTTGCTGAAAGGGTCTCGAAATCGCCTAACGGCAGATCTGTTCTTCCAATACTGCCCTGAAAAAGCACATCCCCGCTGATCACAAAGCCCTGCTTTCCGGCATAGAAACTAATGCTCCCGGGGGAATGGCCTGGCGTGAACAGCACGTTCAGTGGATCACCATCAAGACCTGTGATATCTCCTTCTTCCAGGTATTCCACGTCACCCGCATAGTTGTCGAACGGAAGATTCCACATCAACCCTGCTACCGGCGCATAATCCAACACCTGTTTTTCCAATCTGTGGATCTTGGGTTTCAGGCCCCACTTCTCAGCAACAAATTTATTTCCGAATACATGGTCCAAATGACAATGGGTATTGAGTAAGAGCCTGACGGCCAGCCCCTCAGAAACAATATAGGCTTCCAGATGTTGCTCCTCCTGTTTACCATAACAGCCGGGGTCGATAATAATGGCTTCTCCTTTGTTGTTCGTTAACACATACGTATTTTCCTGAATCGGACTGAATTTGAAAATTTTAACGTTATACATTGGGACTCATTTATAGGCTAAAAACCTTAATTTTAGTATAATTATAGCTCATTTCAGACGAATTGCAGAGGATCTTCGAAACATCAGACTATGCGAAAATTTTTCAGACTTGTTTTTGTTCTCCTAATCATATCCACCGGTTCACTCGCACAGGTCAATTCTGTTGAGTTTGGAAAGAATAGGGTCCAGTATAAAAAGTTCAAGTGGAGGTATTATCAGACAAGAAATTTCAATACTTATTTCAATCAGGGTGGACTGGCACTGGGAAAATTTGTTGCCCAGGTGGCAGAAGAGGAATTACCGCAGCTGGAAGAGTTTGTTGAATATGGCCTGCAGAGAAGGGCAAATCTCGTAGTCTACAACAGCTTTTCCGATATGAAACAATCAAATATCGGGATTGGGATTGAATGGCAGAATACAGGTGGAGTTACTAAGCTCGTCAATAATAAAGTAGTTATTTATAATTCCGGAGACCTCAATAATGTGCGTATCCAGGTACGTCAGGGGATTGCCAAAGTATTGGTAGATAATCTGCTTTTTGGTGATGACCTTGGAGAATTTGCCGGGAACGCAGCTTTGCTCGATCTTCCACAATGGCTGATCGACGGATATGTTGCCTATGCCGGAGAACCATGGAGTGCAAAACTGGACGACCAGCTGAAGTCTGAACTATTGTCCGGCGAATACAAAAACTTCTATCACTTCGCATTCAAAAAACCTGAACTCGCGGGCCATGCCTTCTGGCGCTTTGTGGCCGATAACTACCGGAAAGACAACGTCACTTATTTTCTATACCTCTCCCGCATCTACAAGAGCCTGAATTCCGCATCCATGAGGGTCACCAAGAAGAAATTCAAGGAACTGCTCGCAGAATTCATGGAAAAAGAAACGGATAAATACCAGGCAGATCTGAAAGGCCGGCGGAACCAGCCGCGGGGAAATGTAGTGGCCATTGAAGAACTCAAAAAAGATGTTGATTATTACAGGTTTCAGGCCAACCCGATCCCCAGAAATAATAAATACGCTATGGTACAATACCGGAAGGGTATATACCGCGTGATACTTGACGATCCCGCCGAAAAGAGAAAGACGCTGTTAAAGGCCGGTATACTTAATCGGCAGGCCGAGATAAATCCTAATTATCCAATCATGGCATGGGATCCCAAGGGCTCTATGCTTCTTGTGATATATCCTGAAGAAGGAAAGATCAGGATGTTCGTTTACGATCTGGTCAAAAAACTGAAATTGAATAAGCAGGAAATAGAAGGATTTCAGCTTATCCAGGATGCCAAGTATATGCTCAACAACAATACACTGGTGATGAGCGCAGTCAAGAACGGGCAATCAGACATCTTCACCTACAATATCAAAGACAGGACAGTGACCCAGGTCACCAATGACGTGTATAGCGATATTGATCCTTCTTTTGCAGCATTCCCCAACAAAACCGGTATCCTGTTCTCATCTAACAGGCCTTCAGGGAATGCTTCACGTGCAGATACGGTTGTGCCATCCCGTTATAGATACAATATTTTCATGGTTGACAATAATGTCAAAAGTGATTATCGCCAGATCACCATGCTGAGCAATATGAAACATAGTGATGCACGATATCCGCTACTTTACAATGTAAATCACTTCACCTTTGTAAGCGAAGAGAACGGAATAGGAAACAGATATGCCGGTTTCTTTACCACTAAACGCGCTGGTCTTGATACCCTGTACCTGGTAGGCGATGAGATCCTCAGAAATCCTGCTCCAAAAGAACTCGACTCTACGCTGAAAGTCTGGGAGAAAAAGGAACCGGACTCAGTTGGCTATATTTCAATCACGTCAGACAGCTCATACGTATTTCCGCTGACCAATTACCAGAGTGGGCTGCAGGAAACCCGGGGCGCCGGCGACAATAATCTCGTGAGCGAAGTGCGGCGGGAGGGTGATCTCAAGTTTCTGTATAAGCTTAGGATAGACGATAACCTGCTCAAAAGAAGGAACGTTAACGCCAGGCCTACAGAATACATGAAGAAAGTACTCGAACAGGAAAGGATCGCGAAGGGCCAGGCCATGGTATACGATAGTGAAAAAGGTAAGGAAAGAATTGCCCCGCCATTGGATACATCGAGAGTGCAAGACACCTTCCAGACAGAATTTGAACACGATTCAACGGCTTCCGTGATCGCGCAGGAGCAGCAGGATTTCAAGAGACAAAATCCGCTCGCGCAGGCTAAGATCTACGATTACATCAGGCGCTTCTCTTCAGAGTATATCGTGAGCGGTTTCAACAACCAGGTATTGGTTAACAGGTATCAGCCTTATGCAAATGGCGCGGGACCCGTATTCCTTTCTAACGCCGACATCCTCAATGGCATCATCAGACTCGGCACTTCTGAGCTGATGGAAGACATGAAATTTACTGGAGGTTTCAGGATCGCAACCAACCTGCAGGATGTTGACTACCTCGTACAGTTCCAGAACCTTAAGCGAAGGCTGGACTGGGGCTTAACATACTATCGATCTACATTGAACAACTTCCCCATTTTTGACTTTAATGATGAACCTGTAAAGGCCTCCCTTACCAATAAGCTGTACTCCAATTTATACCAGTTGAACTTTGCCTGGCCGTTGGACGAAGTACGTAGCCTCAGGGCAACCCTGGGATACAGGAACGACAGGGTAGTGATCAAAACGAATGCCAACTACCCGCCTGCTTTACAGATCCCTGATACAGTGTTGAATTATGCATTGGTGAGGTTCGAATGGGTGCACGACAATACCCTTAATCCTGCCCTTAATATCTGGAATGGTTTCCGTTATAAACTATGGACTGATATCAATGCAAAAATAAATAATGAGCAAACAACAGGCAGATATACCTTCAACGTTGGCGGTGATGCCCGGTATTATTTCCCGATTTACAGGAACCTGATCTGGGCAGGCCGGGCAGCATTTGATGCATCCTGGGGAAACCAAAAGATCGTCTACTACCTCGGTGGGGTAGACGGATGGATCGCTCCTAAATTTAATAATTCAAACAGGCCGGCACCAGACCAGACCTATGCCTTCCAGTCTCTCGCACTTAATATGCGTGGCTTCAAACAGAACGTGGCTAATGGCAACAATGCAGTTGTCTTGAATAGCGAATTCAGGTTGCCCGTATTCACTACGTTCTTTAACAGACCCGTCAACAATGCATTCCTCCGCAACTTCCAATTAGTACAATTCACTGATCTGGGAACGGCATGGAACGGCCAGTTCAATGGTATCCAAAGGCCGAATGTGGTCTATGGCAATCCTCCGGTACAGATTAATATCAAAACGGGCGGCGTTGGTCCTTTTGTGGGCGGCTACGGATTCGGAGCCAGAAGTACGTTGCTTGGATATTTCCTGAGGGTTGACGCTGCGTGGACCATGGATGGCTTCTTCATTGGCAAGCCGATTTGGTATTTCGCAATGGGGTTAGACTTTTAAGAATTGGCGGATTAGCGGATTAGCGGATTTACGAATTAGGAATAATTTGCCATATGCTTACTTAATGCGGCCATCCGTCAATTCGACAATCCGCTAATCCGCCAATCCTTTGTATTTTCGCACCCATGAATCTGATGGCAATAAGAGCCAGTACCCTTTTTCTTCTAACCTTCCTGATCATACTTACGGCCTCAGCCCAGGTTCGGATAGTTAGAGGTGTAGTCAAGGATACGCATAGTGACGAACTCATTCCCTTTGCCTCTGTTCAATTTTCAAAGTCCACTTTCGGAAAGCTTACCGACTCAGCAGGGAAATTTACCATAACACTGAACAAGTGGCCGTCAGATACCCTGATCATTTCTTATGCAGGTTTTGAAGACAAAATAATCTTCATAGACACTTCCCTGTTTGAGATCGATCTGGCGGTTGCCATGGAAAGAGGAAGGCCGGTTGGAGAAGTGGTGATAAAAGGTAAAATCAACCGCGGCTTGATGCTGTGGAAAAAGATCGTACGGAATAAACCCAATAACAACAGGGCAAGGTTTAATAATTATTCTTACGAACTCTATAATAAACTCGAGATCGACATCAACAAGGTAAATAAAGAACAACTGCAAAAAGGCTTCCTTCCTCCTAAACCATTCAAGTTCATCCTGAACAACATCGACACCGCCTCTGAAGAAAACCCGATACTCCCCATTTACCTGACAGAAACGATCTCCGACTACTATTACCAAAGCGATCCCAAGAGGACAAAAGAAGTGATCAAGGGTAATAAGACCATCGGTATCAAAAATGAAAGCTTTTCCAGGCTCCTGGGGGGAATGTACCAGAACATAAATGTTTATAATAATTTTATTCCTGTATTTGACCTTGAATTCATAAGCCCCATAAGCGATAACGGAGACAATTACTACACATACAAAGTACCTGATACACAGTTTGTAGCAGGCAAACGATACTTCCACTTTGTTTTCTATCCGAAAAGGAAAGGAGAAAATACTTTTCAGGGCGATGCCTGGATAGCCGATTCAAGTTTCGCAGTTCAGAAAATGAACCTGAGACTATCACCTACGGCAAATGTGAACTTCGTTGAGAAATTATCTATGGTACAGGAATATCAACTGGTGAGCGATTCCATTTGGTTTTTGTCCAAAGACAAGTTCATTGTGGACTTTTCACTGATCGGAAAAAAAAGCATCAATTTTATTGGCCGAAAAACCACCACCTATAAAGACGTCGCTATCAATAGTCCGCAAGTAGAGAAAGCCATGGAAGGAGAGCAGCTAAGGGAGGCCATTGTGATGACTAAAGGAGCAACAGGGCAAACGGACGAATACTGGAAGGAAAACAGGCATGAAGAACTGAATACCAACGAGCAGAAGATCTATGCCACAGTGGATACCCTGTTGAAGATGCCGGAGTTCCACAAACTGAAAGAGCGCCTGTATTTCCTCGGTTCGGGCTACAAGAATATTGGGAATCTCGAGATCGGCCCATGGTTTAACTGGATCAGTGGTAATATATACGAAGGTTTCAGGGTAAGATTTGACCTGGGAACTAATACCAAATTCAGTAAGAAACTTTACCTGCACGGGTATCTTGCCTATGGTTTTGAAGACAAAGGCATCAAAGGAATGGCCGAAGCCAAGTACATGTTCTCGCGGAATCCACGAAGCTACCTGCATGTGATCTTCAAAGATGATATCGATTATGGACAGACGTACTACGACGAGATAGGGTACGACAACATCTTTGCTCTCGCGATAAGGAAGTCGCAGGTTCCCATAAAACTAATACGGATCAAAGAGCAAGAAATCAACTACCTGAAAGAGTGGAAAAGCGGCTTTTCAATTAAATCCACTTTACACCGACAGACCTATAATCCCCTGATCAATTTGCCTACGAAAGACAACTACACAAGTGAATCCGGTGAGATCTTCAATACATTCGAGGCATCTGTTAAGTTCAGATTTGCTTACCTGGAAAAATATCTTGAAACCAGCTTCAGTCGTGTTACCATGGGGTCCGACCTGCCGATCATAGAAGCCCGGATCACAAAAGCATTCGCCGGCGTTCTGAATAGCAGTTATGACTACACCAAAGTGGGATTCAATGTTTCAGACTTCGCTGACATCCCTCCCATAGGAAATATCTACTGGAGCGTTTTCGCTGGTAAAACTTTTGGTGTCGCCCCTTACATGTTTCTAAATATTGCACCGGGTAACGAGATCTACTATTACAATAAGTATGCTTTCAACTTGATGAACCGTTACGAGTATATCAATGACCGGTATGCAGGCCTGATCTTTGAACACAACATAGGAAGCGGAATCTTTAAACTTGTCCAGCCCCTGCGGTTTCTTAAGTTCAGGCAATTCTGGAATGTGAAGATGCTCATGGGCGGACTCAGTGATGAAAACAAAGCCCTGAATTTTACAAACGGTCATCCATTTTCAACGCTGGAAGGAAAGCCCTATATGGAAGTGGGTACGGGTATTGACAACATCTTAAAGTTCTTCCGACTCGATCTGGTCTGGCGTCTCATGCCCACCCCCCTACCCCAGGAACAATACCGAAAATTTGGCGTGTTTGGCAGCTTTAGAGTGGGCTTTTAGGATTGACGCATTGAACGGCCCTAATTCGCTAATTCGCCAATCCGATAATTCGTCAATTAATTAGGGACTAATTCAAATTAAACTCTTTCCTGCCCTGCTCCAGTGGGTATATCTTCCCTTCCCATTCCAGTTCGCCAACTACCCCAACAGGGATGTCAATGACAATGCAGGCTTGCCGGCCTGTTTCTTTATTGTTCACCCTGATATCTCCCTGCGGATGGGGCATCGTTGCGAGAATGCTGGTCAGGCTCCCCATATTCGGCTTGATCAACACTTTTTTAAAGCCTGGAGCGGCCGGCATAATACCAGCAACAAGCGATAGCATCTCATAAAGTGGAGACGCGCTCCATGCATGGCAGTCGCTCCGGGTAGGTTCAGGATTCTCCGCAAAGGTGGTCAGCCCAATATCCAGCATATCATACCATGGCTTTAGTTGTCCGAGGTATTCATTTCCAAGCCCTGCTTTCTACAGTGCTTCAAACAGATAAAACTTAAAATAGTAGGTTGCCTGGGTAATCGACTTATCAGTCATGATCTTGTTGATGAGATCTTTTTGTTGTGATGACTCAACAGCATCAGTCAGAATACCAAGGATATTTGCATGCTGGCTAAACGACGTTTTTTCGGAAGTATCCGCAAGCATTTTCTTACTGTCATCCCAGCATTGCCTGAACACATCGGCAGCAATTTTTCAGGCCATTTGCTCATACCTTACTGATACTGATCTCCACCCATAAGCATTCATCAATTCAGCTGCTCGTGCTAACGTGTACGCATACTGCAAGGTGATGATCGACGAACCACCCTTGCTTGCTCCTGGCGGCACGCCTCCAACCCTGATGCTATCGACCCAGGGCCAGTTCCAATCAACAAACTGCCACCAGCTCAATGGACCCAGCATACCCCCTTTGGGTGCCATCTTTTCTTCGTGCCATCTTAACACATTTTCAACTCCATTCAGCTTGGTCTGTGTAAAGGCGTCTTCCTTTCTGAGCATGAAATGATCATAGACCATACAGACCCACCATAAAGAAAATATTGGGATCACTTGCAGGTCGCGCGAAGGGTATCGACTCTGTGTAAGGCCCTCAGAAAAAAATGAGTGCGCTATATCATCGATGGCCTTCTTCACGAGCAGGTCGTCATCGGATACATACATGGATATCAGTGCCTGGATCCTGGTCTCGCCCACATACTGAAGTTGCTCATAATAGGGACAACCAATATAAGTATCCACTGCACATAGTTTTGCAGTACGCCAGCCAACATCCCAGATCTTTTGTAAGCCAGGGTCACCCGATATAAACCTGGTACGTTCTTCAAATGGATAACCGGTATACTGGCTATCGAGTTTATAGATAGTTAAGGGTTCGTCCTTTGTTTCAATATCCACCCTAACATAGCGGAAGGTGCGGTAATGGAGGGGTGAATACATTCGGAAGTTGCCACCGTCTGAGACATATCGGTCGCTTATCCCAATGAGCCGCTTCCCATCAACTACATTGCGGTTACCTTTCTCCATCTTCTGATCAAACATCGCCTCGGCATAAGTAAGGGTGATCACTGCATTTCTGCCTTTTGAGATAAGGAGTTGGGAATAGGCATTGGTCAGCACTCCCTGATCGAGTAACAGGCTGGTTTTTGTTTTTGGCGGAAACTGCCAGGGAAAAGATTTTGAAACCAGGGTCTGTTTCAGGTATCCGGTACGCTCTGCAGAAAACTCCTGTTCCAACTCAACTGCCCGTGGTATGGGGCGGGGAACCAGTTGCCATCTGTACCATAAGTTCTCGGCTTGGCGGGGTACCAAAGCACTTTTGCATTAAGCCACCGCAAATGGGTGCCATCTTCCCTTTCATGATTCCATGCGTAACGGTTTCCATCTACACTTTCCCCGGAGGTGACTGCCACATAGGAACGAAGTGCCTCCCGGTCGATAGGGAGGGGTTGATAGGAGGAGTCCATGATCACCTTCCAACCTTCACCAGTATTCATTGGGAACTCCGTTTCACTATTTCCCTGAAGTAGAAAAGCTGTTTCATAACTGGTTTGGGCATAGGCCCGGTATTCGCCAAAATTCCAAACGGTAGCTGAAACAATGTTTTTCCCTTTTTTCAGGAATGCGGCAATATCCTCGGTTTCGAAATTCCAGTGAGCAGGATCACTTCGGGCAGGACCAAAACATACCATAGTGCCATTGACAAACAATCTGAAAAGGTTATCACCGGTCACATGTAAAACGTACGAAAGCGGAATCGCTTACATTTCCAGTTCTTTGCGGAAATGATATACTCCAAAGCCATTAGGCATCGCTGTAGGATGAGATATCCACTTGGCTGGGCAGAACCTGTGTTTCCACTGTTCAGTGGACA
>Ga0164292_10001898_pt1 | contig 17040 bp, 14 predicted proteins | sample GEODES117metaG_FD_111486 | JGI IMG/M metagenome (GOLD analysis project Ga0164292, IMG submission 111486) | Eutrophic lake water microbial communities from Lake Mendota, Wisconsin, USA - GEODES117 metaG | ecosystem: Environmental > Aquatic > Freshwater > Lake | place: USA: Lake Mendota...
CTTAAGGGTTTGCAAGAAACTCTCTTCTTCAGCAACCGATACTGCCAAAATACGATCTTGCGCTGCGACTAATTCTGGATACTGCGGCCCCATTGCTCCGATTACAGCTCTAGTTAATTCGGAAATAATCGGATCGTGTGAACCAAGCAAGCGCATATTACGAATAGTGCGACGCATCATGCGACGCAATACATAGCCACGTCCTTCATTACCAGGTGTTACGCCATCGCCAATCAACATCGCTGAAGTGCGAGCATGATCGGCAATAACTCGAAGCGAAATATCAGACTTTTCAGCTTTGCCGTATTGGATGCCGGTCAGCGAACTAGCCACATTAAGAATCTGCATCGTGGTATCGATTTCGTAAATATTCTCAACACCTTGTAGCAGTGCTGCGGTGCGCTCTAAACCTAAGCCGGTATCAATACTTTTCGCTGGCAATTCGCCCAAGATTGGATAATCATCTTTGCTAGTGCCGGCACCGCGTTCATTTTGCATGAACACTAAGTTCCAGATCTCTAAATAGCGATTCTCATCAGCTATCGGTCCGCCTTCGGCGCCATATGTCGGCCCTCGATCGTAGTAAATTTCAGAGCATGGGCCACAAGGACCTGGAACACCCATTGACCAGAAATTATCTGCCATGCCGCGACGCTGAATTCGTTCTTTTGGAACACCCATCTTGTGATGCCAAATATCAGCAGCTTCATCATCAGTGTGGAAAACAGTTACCCATAATTTATCTTCTGGAAAACCATAGCCACCTTGAGCAATTGGCTTTGTTAAAAGCTCCCAAGCGAGGGCAATCGCACCTTCTTTGAAGTAATCTCCAAATGAGAAATTGCCACACATCTGAAAAAATGAAGCGTGGCGAGTTGTCTTACCAACTTCGTCAATATCTAAAGTACGAACGCATTTCTGCACTGAAGTAGCGCGTGCATAAGGCGGTGTTACTTCACCCAAGAAAAATGGTTTAAATGGAACCATTCCCGCATTAACTAAAAGTAAATTTGGGTCATCAGCAATCAGCGAAGCCGATGGAACAACCGTGTGGCTTAAACCTTGAGAGTTATCAGATTCGAAAAAGCGCAGCCAGCGTGAACGTATCTCGGCAGATTCCACTAGTACTGATCACTCTGCCTTTGTCTTTTTAGCTTTACGTTTCTTTGACGCGCCGGCAGCAGTCATGAGGGCGCCTGCAATCTTCAAAGCGGGACCACCTTTATCAACAAAACTGGAAGTTGCCTCAGATGCCTTAGTTGAAATGTTTTCTACGTTCTTAGTGATCTTGTTAAAGCTCTCAAGCGGGCCGTTTACTAGATTCACGGTCTGGGTGACGTTATCTATCAACGGAACGGTTTCTTCGGTGAGGGACTTAAGTGAAACTTTTGCTTCATCAATCAACCGACCAAAACGAATCACGGCATAGGCAACCGCCATGGCAATCGCAAAAAGCGATACCGCACAAATAATTAAGGCAATTCCGCCTGCGCTCATGACTTCCCTTTCCGGTAACTCTTAACTAAATCCTACCGCGTAGGCTTACAACTACTTCTTTTCAGCCACTTCTGGAACCCAGTCAATTGCAGCCTCCTTGCGTTGGGCGGGGGTAATTGGAGTAGGCGCACCAGTTAGCGGGTCGCCACCGGATGCCGTCTTTGGGAAAGCAATGACTTCACGGATTGATTCTGAGCCACTTAGAAGTGCGCATACGCGATCTAAGCCAAGTGCAATTCCGCCGTGAGGCGGTGGTCCGTAATTGAAGGCATCAAGTAAAAAGCCAAACTTATTGTTGGCCTCTTCATCAGTTAGCCCGATAACTTCAAAAACTTGCTTCTGCATATTGCGATCATGAATACGAATTGATCCGCCACCTAGCTCGGTACCGTTCAGGACAATGTCATATGCGTAAGCAAGAGCAGATGCTGGATCAGCTTTAAAGGTTTCCGCAAATTCTGGTTTAGGTCCAGTAAACGGATGATGAACTGCAGTCCAGCCACCACCATCGGTTGGTTCAAACATTGGTGCATCTACCACCCAGAGAAATTCCCAGGCACCCTCATTAATTAAGTTGCAACGCCTTCCAATTTCATTACGGACAGCACCGAGTAGATTCTGCGAAGCAGTACGTTCGCCCGCAGCGAAGAAAATCGCATCGCCATTAGCGGCACCGGCTGCAGAAACTATTCCGGCTAACTCCGCTTCCGAAAGATTCTTAGCAACTGGGCCGCCTAGCGTGCCATCGGCATTTACTAATATGTACGCAAGTCCTTTAGCTCCGCGGGCCTTTGCCCAGTCTTGCCAAGCATCTAGTTCACGACGAGGTGAGTCTGCTCCCCCAGGCATAACGACAGCGCCGACATAAGGTGCTTGGAAAACGCGGAAGGGAGTTTGACTGAAGAATTGCGTTAGCTCAACTAATTTCTGACCGAAACGTAGATCAGGCTTATCTGAACCATAATCGGCCATGGCATCGGCGTAAGTCATTCGTTTCAGCGGTAGCGGAATCTCGTAGTTAACGGTCTCGCGCCAAACTGTCGAAACAATTTTCTCAGCTATCGCCAAAATATCTTCTTGATCGATAAATGACATTTCAATATCGAGCTGCGTAAATTCTGGTTGCCGATCTGCCCGGAAATCTTCGTCGCGGAAACACCGGGCAATTTGGTAGTACTTCTCCATGCCGGCAACCATCAAGAGTTGCTTGAACAACTGCGGTGATTGCGGCAAGGCATACCAAGAACCTGGCTGTAGGCGAACTGGTACTAGGAAGTCACGTGCGCCTTCTGGCGTGGATCGGGTTAAGTAAGGTGTTTCAATATCCAGAAATTCCTCGGAATCCATGACTCGACGAATCGCAGCGGTAACTTTTGAGCGCATACGTAAGTTTGCGGCTGGCTTCTCGCGACGCAAATCTAGATATCGATACTTCAGCCTTACTTCTTCGGAAATATTCGCTTCATCGCCACTATCAACCGGAAACGGTAGAGCAGCGGCTTCGCTAAGTACCACAACCTCATCGGCCATAATTTCAATTTCACCAGTCGCGACGTTAGTGTTTTCATTTCCAGCGGGACGCTCAGAAACAACACCTGTGATCTTTAGGCACCATTCAGCGCGCAACATGTTTGCGATTGCTTCATCGCGGATAACGACTTGAACCCATCCAGTAGCATCACGAAAATCGATAAAAGCAACTCCGCCATGATCGCGACGGCGAGCAACCCAACCAGCCAATGTGACAGTCTCGCCAACTTGGCTCTTTCGGATTGTGCCTGCCCCGTGTGTACGGATCAATTTAGCTACCTAACTTTCCTTTGGTTCATTAATTCAAATTACTGGTCAAACGCTTACTTCAAAGCGTTCGCTAAGGCATCAAGTCTAACCGAGTTGGCCGTACCGCTGACCATCTCCTTTACTTCGACCACCCCGCTGGCCATTTCTTCATCGCCAATTACTAGTGAAAAACGAGCACCGCTCTTATCAGCTGCTTTCATCGCTGTTTTCAGAGCCCGATCGCCAAATGCCAATTCAACTTTAAACCCAACGGCCCGTAGTTCGGCTGCATATTTAAGGGCCGCGGATTTAGCAGCTTCACCCATTGGAATAATGAATAGATCACTAGAAAATGTTTCTGGAATTACTACACCTTCGGCTTCAACGGCGAGCAGTGCGCGATCTAGCCCAAGGCCAAAACCAATGCCCGTAATATCTTGGCCACCAATTTCACCCATTAAACCGTCGTAGCGCCCTCCACCACCAATGCCGGATTGAGCTCCTAACAAATCGTGGACAAATTCGAAAGTGGTGCCCGTGTAATAATCCAGACCACGGACCATTCGAGGATTAATCGTGAAAGCAACACCCATGGCAGTTAAGTGGCGTTGTACTTCGGCGAAATTCGCTTCGGATTCTGGCGATAGATAATCGAGCAAAATTGGCGCCTTTGCCATTAACTCTCTAACTTCATCTCGTTTGTCATCAAATAGCCGCAATGGATTTAGGGCTGCGCGTTCCTTGGTTTCTTCATCCAGGTCGAGTTTGCTGATGAACGCCACTAGATCAACTCGATGTGCCGCTCGTGACTGAGCATCACCGAGCGAAGTTATTTCCAGGCGATACTTTGTTAAACCTAGCTTCTTAAAACCCGCGTCAGCAATTGAAATAATCTCGGCATCAAGAGCCGCATCGTGTGTGCCGATTGCCTCGATACCAATCGAATAAAACTGACGATAGCGCCCTTTTTGCGGACGTTCTGCGCGGAAGAAAGGACCACAGTAGTAAACCTTGGCGGGAAGTGAACCGCGATCTAGCCCATGTTCATTTACTGCGCGCAGAGCTCCGACAGTACCTTCGGGGCGCAACGTTATCGATCGACCACCACGATCTTCAAAGGTATACATCTCTTTGGAGACAACGTCAGTTGATGCGCCCATGCGTGAAAACAATTCGGTATCTTCAAAGATTGGCAACTCAAGTAACTGATAACCCGCAGAACGAATGGTGTTCTCTAGAGTTGAACGCACCCAAGCGAAGGCGTTACTGCGCAGCGGCACATACTCACTTACTCCCTTAGGTGCCTGAAATTTCATCATCTGCTCGCTTTCCAAGCTTCAATCAAATATGGATTGTTCTTGCGTTCATAACCGATCATAGTTTCTGGCCCATGTCCGGGGAGCACTCTTATTTCATCGCCCAAAGTTAGGACTTTCTTAGTTAAAGTCTTCTGCATATCCGAACTAGAGCCAGTAGGTAAATCTGTGCGACCGATTGATCCGGCGAAGAGAACATCTCCACTAAGCAGCGTTTGGTCATCAACTAGAAACATCAACGATCCACGGGTATGACCAGGACTATGGATAGCTTTGATTTTCAAACCAACTAATTCGAATTCTTCGCCGCTCTTTAACTCTCTCACTTCGGCAGGCTCGCTAAAACTCATACTCGCCAAAGTCGCTCCGAATTCGGGGCTAACTGCAGCTGCCGGATCAAGCAAAAGATTTCGATCTTCGCTATGTATGTATGCCGGAATTCCGTAACCATCACAGATCGGCACAACTGAGAAGGTATGGTCTAAATGTCCGTGCGTTAAAAGTGTCGCCACTGGCTTTAACCGATGTTTGCTGAGTAGTTCTGCGAGCTCCATCGAAACATCTGGCATACCTGGGTCAATAACGATGCACTCAGAGCCCTCGCCGGTAGCCAGTACCCAGCAGTTGGTGGCGTACATTTGGGCTGGGAAGCCTGCAACTAGCATTGCTACCCCACCTTTCTACGCTCAATTCCGCAGTCTTGACCAGACCCATTGGAAATACCCTAGGCGGACAGGGTACCTTTACCTTTCCAACCAACGACGTAGTGCGGTCATGATTTCGATCATTTTTGTACATCGTCACCCAAATGTTCTGCCATCTACCAATTAACCCAATAGCGAAGGCTCTTACGAGAAATTCTCAAGAGCTACCGCGCTGAAAGGATCCACCATGACCGAGAATCCAATTACTCCAACCCAATCCCCCGCAGTTGTCTCTGCGGCTTCAGCACTTATTGGGGATCCTGCTCGTTTCGGTCGCGTTGGCGAAGATGGCACTGTTTACGTCATTACCCAAGAAGGCGATAAGCCAGTGGGTTCATATCCTGGAAAAAGTAATGAAGAAGCGTTGGCTTACTTTGTTCGTAAATTTGAAGCAATTGCATCTGAAGTTGCGCTGCTATCTGCGCGAATTAAATCTGGTGCTATGGTCCCAGGAGATGCCACTACTGCCGTAGTGAAATTACGCGAGCAAGTTCGTGAACTAAATGGTGTTGGTGATTTAGCTGCACTAGCTGTTGCCGTAGAACAACTTTCACCGCTAATCGAGGATCATCGTGGAGCCTACGAGGCAAAAAAGGCAGCTGAAGAAATTGTTAAGGCCGAACGTTTGGCTCAAGTATTAATTGAGAAAGAAAAAATTGTTGCCGAGGCTGAGTCGCTTGCCGATTCAACTAGTTGGAAGGTTACTGGCGATCGCCTTAAGGCACTGCTAGATGAGTGGAAATCGGCGCCACGTTTAGATAAGAAAACTGATACTGATCTCTGGAAACGTTTCTCATCTTCTCGCAATAAGTTTGATAAGCGTCGTCGTACTCACTTCGCATCCCTTGAAGAAGTAACTGCGGTCGTATCGGAAGCTAAGAAGAAACTAGTTGCCGAAGCCGAAAGCCTCGCAACTTCAACTGATTGGGTTGCAACTGCTCGTCGCTTTAAAGCTTTGATGGATGCTTGGAAAGCTGCCGGTCGCGGCAAGATGAGTGATGACACAAAACTTTGGGCTCGGTTTAAAGCTTCACAAGATTCATTCTTTGCCGCCAAGAACGCCGACCTCGAAAAGCGCGAAGTAACCATGAGCGCCAACTTAGAAAAGCGTAATACTTTGATTACTGAGATTGAGAAACTGCTTCCGATTACCGACTTAGCTGAACAGAAGAAAGTCCTTCGTGAGCTACAAAACCAGTGGAGCAAGATCGGTATGACAGCTCGTGATAAGCGTGCCGCCCTTGATGCACGGTTAGCGGTTGTCGAAGCGGCATATAAAGAAGCCGAAGCCACCATCTGGCGCAAGTCAGATCCAGCGGCCAAAGCACGGGCAGCCGATGTAGTTCGTCAGCTATCTGAGGCAATCGCTAATTACGAAAAAGCTGCGGCCAAAGCAACTGTTGCCGGAAATGCAAAGAAGGCGCAAGAGGCCACGGATTCAGCAGTTGCTCGAAGAGTTTGGCTAGCTGAAGCTGAAAAGAATTTAGCGGAATTTAGCTAAACACTGCTGCGTTAGTTATTGAAGGTTCGATACACATCGTAAACACCTTCAATATTTCGAACCGCACTTAGCACGGCGTCAAGATGCGTGGCGTCCGCCATCTCAAAAGTAAATCTTGAAATTGCCGTGCGATCCTTCGAGGTAGAGACTGATGCACTCAAAATGTTTACGTGCTGCTCAGAAAGTGTTCGCGTAACATCTGCGAGTAATCTGGCTCGATCGAGTGCTTCGACTTGAATATTCACCAGAAACACACTGGCAGCCCCAGCTAGCCATTTAACTTCGACAACGCGTTCGCCTTGATGTGTTTTTAGGTCGGAAGCATTGATGCAATCGCCACGATGCACCGAAACTCCATTGCCTTTGGTAATAAAGCCCATGATCGAATCACCTGGAACAGGTGTGCAGCAACGAGCTAGCTTCACATAAACATCGCCGATGCCAGCAACTTCAATCGAATTACTTGAACGTCTGGTGGTTTGAACCCCTGTTGGAAAAGTCGGAACAGTAGCTTCGGGATGCGAATCTTCCTCTCCCATAGATGCAATTAGTTTTTCAATAATCGAAGCGGACGAAACATGTCCATCACCGACTGCGCTATATAGGGCAGAAATATCTGGGTAATGCAGTTCGTGAGAAAGCTCTAGCAACGCATGCCCCGCAAAGATTTTTTGTAGTGGCAAACCAGCCTTGCGCATCTGACGTGCTATCGATTCACGCCCGGCTTCAATAGCTTCTTCGCGTCTCTCTTTGCTGAACCAAGCTTTGATCTTTGATCGAGCGCGTGGGCTCTTTACAAAATTTAGCCAATCACGACTTGGAGCTGCATGCTCTCCTTTATTTAGTACAACTTCTACGACATCACCATTAGTCAATTTTGATTCCAGCGGAACTAAGCGACCATTTACTTTGGCACCAGCACAACGATTACCAACATCGGTATGCACCGAATAAGCAAAATCAACTGGCGTTGATCCACCAGGTAGAGCGATAACGCTTCCCTTGGGGGTAAAAACGAAAACCTCCGGCGAACCTAAATCAAAGCGGAGTGAATCCAAAAATTCAGATGGATCTTCAGTTTCCTTCTGCCATTCGTGTAACTGGCGCAACCAAAGCATCTCAGGCGAGGTCGCGTTTGCCTCGCTGCCTTGTTTATATTTCCAGTGAGCTGCAATACCAAATTCAGCACGAGAATGCATGTCGTACGTACGGATCTGAATCTCAATTGCTTTGCCACTCGGACCAATCACCGTGGTGTGCAGCGATTGATAAAGGTTGAACTTCGGCATTGCGATGTAATCCTTGAAACGACCTGGAACTGGTGACCACCGCGCATGAATCGCACCTAGAACCGCATAACAATCACGAACATCTTCTACTAGGACACGGATTCCAACTAGATCGTAAATATCATTGAAATCGCGACCACGAATCACCATTTTTTGGTAGACGCTATAAAAATGTTTTTGACGGCCAGTCACTGTGCACTTAACACCATCGGCCAAAAGATCTGATTTCACGGCCTCAATAACTTCGTTAGTTAGCGTAACGCGGGCTGGGTTTCGTTCGGCTACCAGTCGTGAAATTTCTAAAAACTTCTTTGGCTCAAGAACTTCAAAACTCAAATCCTCTAACTCCCACTTAATGGCATTCATACCTAGTCTGTGAGCAAGTGGAGCATAGATATCAAGGGTCTCGCGGGCTTTACGTTCAGCCGAATCCGGTGACACAAATTGCCAGGTTCTTGCGTTATGGAGTCGGTCAGCCAACTTGATTAATAGAACTCGAATATCTCGAGACATGGCAACGATCATCTTTCTGACAGTTTCAGCCTCTGCAGTAGGACCATAAGTTAGTTTGTCTAACTTGGTCACGCCATCAACAAGAAGTGCGATCTCTTCACCGAAATCCTTGCGGAGTTGGGTCAATGAATAGCTCGTGTCTTCAACTGTGTCGTGTAGCAAGGCCGCAATAATCACCGCTTCATTAAGACCAAACTCCGCCAAGATTGCAGCCACCGCAACCGGATGAGTTATGTAATCTTCGCCAGATTTCCGAAGCTGCCCGGTGTGTGCCTCTTTAGCGACCAGAAATGCTCGCTGAAGATTCTCTAATTTATCGCCAGGATGATGCTCGGTTAAAGCACTAACCACCGGCGCTAACAGAGTGTCCATGTACGGATTCTAGTTAACAACACGGTGGTTAGTTACTTGAAGCTAATGACTACTTCTTCTTGCCTTTTCGTTTTGGCTGGTTGCGAGGCCCACGATTCTGACTTACTTCTGCAGCTGCCTCAGTTGCGACAACTGGTGTTGACGCCCCACTGCGTGCGTTAACTCGTTTCGTCAGGGCAATCATCGCTGGCTCACGCTCACGTAGACCCGAGAGTATTTGAGGCGCGATGAAGAGTGAGGAGTAAGTGCCGATCGCTAGGCCAATGAATAGCGCTAATGAGAGATCCTTCAGTGTTCCGGCACCCAATAGACCTGCACCTACGAACAGAATTGCACCAACTGGAAGCAACGCGATAACGGATGTATTAACAGATCGCACAATGGTCTGATTGACAGCCAAGTTTGTGGCCTGGGAGTAAGTAGATTTACCAGTAGATGTAATAGATTTAGTGTTCTCGCGCACTTTATCAAAGACGATAACCGTGTCATACAACGAATATCCCAAAATTGTTAGGAACCCAATCACTGTAGCTGGCGTTACATCGAAGCCAACTAGAGCGTAGATACCGACGGTAATGATTACATCGTGGAGAACGGCCGCGATAGCCGCAATTGCCATTTTCGGTTCAAAGGTCATAGCTAGATATAGCATTACTGCGATCAGGAATGCGAAAAGTCCATAGAGCGCTTTCTTCGTGATCTCTTCACCCCATGAAGGACCAATAATTTGGGTGTCTATTGATTCAACGTCAATCGCAAACTTGGCGGCTAACGAATCTTGAACGGCATTTGATTCGGCATTTGAAAGTGAACCTGTTTGTACGCGAATCTTATCGTTACCAACGCTCTGCACAATTACTTCGGACGATACTCCGGCAGATTCGACGGCAGCGCGAGCTTCTTCAACTGTTGCTTCAGCTTTAGTGACTGTGTAACTAGAGCCACCCTTAAACTCAATACCTAATTGCAGGCCTTGGAAAACAATGGTTCCGATTGAGATCGCGAGTAGCAGAGCAGAGACTGCGTACCAACGTTTGCGGGTAGCGATGAATTCAAAAGAAGTCTCGCCGCTATAGAGACGTGCACCTAGCGTAGTTCCGTGTGCCATTGTCTATGCCTCCATGCCTGTGTTTGAAACTTGAATGTTATTTTTTTCTTCGATACCAGAACTCTTCTTCGATAAGCCAGAGAACTTATGACCGCTTGCGAAGAAGTTACGTTTCGCCAAAATTGTCATCATTGGTTTAGTAAATAAGAAGATAATAATTAGATCTATCAGAGTAGTTAAACCAAGAGTGAATGCGAAACCACGCACCCCGCCCACTGCTAAGAAGTAAAGCAACACTGCCGCAATAAGTGACACAAAGTCGGCTACCACAATGGTTCGTCGAGCTCGAATCCAGCCAGTTTCAACTGCGGTACGCAGTGACTTGCCTTCTCGCAGTTCATCTCGAATACGTTCAAAGTAAACGATAAATGAGTCAGCCGTAATACCGATAGCCACAATAGTTCCAGCGATACCGGCTAATGTGAGCGTGAAGCCCACCCATTCACCGAGCAGCAAAATTGATAGGTAGACCAACCCAGCCGCAATCACTAACGATCCGACAGTTAACAAACCAAGTCCGCGATAGTAAAGCAGTGAGTAGAGAAGTACGAGCCCTAGACCCAGACCACCAGCGAGCAAGCCCGCCTCTAACTGATCAGAGCCAAGTGTTGGTGAAACTTGCTGCACTTCACCACGATCAAAAGCCAATGGTAACGAGCCATACTTCAAAACATTCGCTAGATCTTGCGCTTCTACTTGCGTGAAGTTACCTGTGATCTGAGCGCTACCGCCGCGGATAGCTTCATTAATTCTTGGCGCTGAAACAACGAGCCCATCGAGAACAATTGCTACCTGATTCTGCGGCGCAGTCAATGAAACTACTCGGGCAGTCTGATCACCAAATGCTTTTGTACCTTCGCCATTAAAAGTTAGCGAAACAAACCAATTTCCACCAGTTGTTGTATCAACACCAGCAGTGGCTTTAGAGACTTGGCGACCAAGAACTTCGGCGCCAGCCAAAATGAATTTAGCTCCACCATCGGTAGAGCAGGCGATAATTATGTCAGTGGCTACATCGGTTCCAGTTCCTTGGCGATTTGCTGGAAGCGTGCAATCAAGGGCTGCGTAACGTGCATTCAATTCTGCACTTATTCCGGGTGGCGGTGTTGCAGAAGCATCGGTTGCAACTGTTGGCACTCCGGAACTTTCGGCAAGCACTTGGCGGAATCGAAGTTCTGCGGTTTGTCCAACCAATTCGATAACACGACGACCACTTTCGCCAGGAACTGAAATAACGATCTGGCGATTAGCACCAGTACCCTGAGAGGTAACTTCGCTTTCAGCGACACCGAGTGAGTTAACACGCTGACGAATGATCGTAACTGCTTGATCAATAGCCTCAGAGGTAACTTTGCCACTCTCGCCAACGCCTACGCGAGGCTGCAGGGTAACGCTGGTTCCGCCGCGCAAATCGAGGCCCAGGCGAACCGCAGTTGCCCCTTGGATAAGTACGGCTGCGATAAGTAGGGCGATTGCGCCAAACAGGATTGCTAATGTGCGAGCTGGACGACCGGAGCTCTTAACAGGTTTTGTAGGTGTTGACATAAGAGGTGAGTCTAGGCGTCATTTAGCGGTGTGTCGAAAAGCGAAGCAGCCCCAGCAGGCGGGACTTTGCCCAAATGTGACCAACCCAAAGCTGTCGCCACCCGGCCACGTGGCGTTCGTGCCATAAACCCATTTCGAACCAGGAATGGTTCAGCCACCGACTCGACCGTTTCAGTTTCCTCGCCCACAGCAATGGCCAGCGTCGAAAGGCCCACTGGTCCCCCACCAAACCTTTCGATCAAGGCCGTTAGAACGGAGCGGTCTAGTCGATCAAGGCCAGCGGCATCGACTTCATACATCTCAAGGGCATCGTTTGCGTGATCGAGCGAGAGTTTGTTTGAACCCTTTACTTGTGCGTAATCACGAACTCGTCGAAGCAAACGGTTAGCGATACGCGGAGTTCCGCGTGAGCGACTGGCAATTTGCTCAATCGCTTTTGCCTCAATTACTAAACCAAGCAAGGCGGCAGATCTAGCAATAACTTGAGCGAGTTCGGACTCAGCATAGAAATCTAACTGCGCAGTAAATCCAAAGCGATCGCGCAAAGGGCTCGGTAATAATCCGGCCCGAGTTGTAGCGCCAACTAAAGTGAATCTTGGCAAGTCCAACGGAATCGCAGTTGCACCAGGACCTTTACCAACGACCACATCAACTCGAAAATCCTCCATTGCTAAATAGAGAAGTTCCTCAGCTGGTCGAGGTAAGCGATGTATTTCATCGATGAAAAGAATTTCGCCTTCAACTAACGACGAAAGGATTGAAGCTAAATCACCTGCATGTGTAATCGCAGGCCCAGATGAAATGCGAATTGGTGCTTGCATCTCAGCAGCCAAGATAAGTGCAAGAGTTGTCTTTCCTAGCCCTGGTGGACCACTCAACAAAATATGATCGGCGGTAGTGCCACGATGTTTTGCCGCCGTTAACAGAACATCAATTTGTTGACGAACGCGTTCTTGACCAATAAATTCTTGTAAATCTTTTGGGCGTAGCGCTCCTTCGACGGATGACTCATCTAAGCCTGCCACCGGTGATATCAAACGATCTTCGTTATCCATTATTTACGACCGCCACTTTGTAAGGCTCGCTTTAGTAATTCGCTTAATTCCAAATCAGCCGGTTCTATGCCATCGCTTTGCAGCTCATTAACGATTGTTGTAATGGCTCGGTCGGAATCTTTCGGTGCGAAACCCAATGAAATCAAAGCGCTCGTCAGCTGCTCACGCCAAGCAGGTTGATGGCTCGTGATACGAGTGCCCTCCGACAAATCTGATAGCTTGCCTTTCAATTCCAGAATCAAGCGTTGTGCGCCTTTGCGACCAATGCCCGGAACCCGTTCGATTGCGGCAATATTCTCAGTGGCAATCGCTGCAGCTAAGTCTTGCGGAGTGAGGGCTCCGAGAATTGAAAGCGCGACTTTCGGCCCAATGCCACTAACAGTTTGCACTTGCTCAAAGAATTGTTTTGATTCAGCAGTTAAAAATCCATAGAGCGTCAAAGATTCTTCGCGAACTACTAATGAGGTATGAAAAGTTACGATCGTGCCAAGATTCAAATGCGTCGCAGCGTTCGCAGCTAAGTTGACCGAAAGCCCGACTCCCCCGACTTCAATGATCGCGCGATCTAGTGAGATCGATTTGATCTCGCCAGTTAGTGTCGCAATCATTTCTTACTTGTTCCTGTCTTCTGAAGGGATGCAATCCGAGTCTTCTCAGCAGCTAGTGCGGCTGCGACTTTACTATTACCGCCCCCGCGCCAGATGTGGCAGATCGCTAACGCTAACGCGTCTGCACTGTCAGCTGGCTTTGGCGCTTCGTCTAACTTAAGAATATTTAGCACCATTTTTGCAACCTGTGCTTTATTGGCCCGACCCGAACCAGTTACAGCTGCCTTAACCTCACTCGGCGTATGCATGACAACCTTGATTTCATTTCGAGCAGCCAGCAACAGCGCAATCCCAGCGGCTTGCGCGGTCCCCATAACTGTTCGCAAATTGTGTTGAGAGAAAACTCTTTCGATCGCAATCACATCGGGTTTGAATTCAGTAATCCAAAGTTGAATTTCGCGTTCCAGTTGAAGAAGTCGCGACTCAGTTGGATCTTGCGATGAAGTCAGGATTACTCCGACTGAAACCATCTGTAAAGGAGCACCAATAGATCCTTCGACCATGCCAATACCGCAGCGAGTTAAACCTGGATCAATCCCGAGAACCTTCATTTGCTAAGCCTAGATACTGGCTTAGATATGTTAAGTCAGGCTCGCCATTACCTCATCAGATACATCAAAGTTGCTAAATACATTCTGTACATCATCTAGTTCTTCAATCGCATCAATTAACTCGAAAACCCTGGTTGCGCCTGCAGCATCTAGTGGAATTGTCATCGATGGCAAGAACGATGAATCCGCGGATTCATAATCAATGCCTACAGTTTGTAGAGCAGTTCGCACCGCGACTAGATCACTAGCCTCGCAAACAACTTCAAAGGATTCACCTAAGTCATTAACTTCTTCGGCTCCAGCATCGAGTACTGCCTCGAGAACCGAATCTTCAGTTAACTGACCATTCTTGTTAACAATAATTACGCCTTTGCGATTAAACAGATAGGCAACTGAACCTGGATCAGCCATGCTGCCACCGTTACGAGTTACCGCTACGCGAACTTCAGATGCAGCTCTATTGCGACTATCGGTCAAACATTCGATCATGATCGCAACACCGTTAGGGCCATAGCCTTCATACATAATTGTTTGCCAATCAGCGCCACCAGATTCAAGACCTGCTCCGCGCTTAACCGCTCGATCAATATTATCCGCCGGCATCGAATTCTTTTTGGCCTTAGCAATTGCATCAAAGAGAGTTGGATTACCATCGATATCCGGGCCACCGTTACGGGATGCAACTTCAATAGCTTTGATCAACTTCGCAAAATTCTTGGCGCGACGGCTATCGATGATCGCTTTTTTATGCTTTGTCGTTGCCCATTTGGAATGGCCGGACATGATCTACCCCCTAGAAATTTCACCGCAACTGCCGATGAAAGTTATGGCACTACTTTACCGCAGCTCTTTCCAAAGCTGGACGCGCTACCGATTCAATAAAGTAGCGATGAATTCGATTATCCCCAGTAAGTTCCGGATGAAAACTAGTAGCTAATAGCCCACCTTGTTGAACAGCTACCGCATGCTCATAGGTGGCCAGTACATCTACGTTCGCGCCGACTGACTCGACCCATGGTGCGCGAATGAAAACTGCGCGTACTGGCGGATTAGTGATGCCAGCGAATTCCAAATCTGTTTCGAATGAATCAACTTGGCGTCCGAAAGCATTGCGACGAACGGTTATATCGAGCCCGCCAAAAGTTTCTTGGCCGACGGCGGCATCTAATACCCGGTCTGCCAGCAAAATCATCCCTGCGCATGATCCATAAACCGGCATTCCAGTCGATATTCGTGCTTTGAGTGGATCAAACAAGTCAAAGCTTCGCGCTAAATTGGCAATTGCAGTTGACTCGCCACCAGGTAAAACGAGAGCGTCTACTGTCGCTAATTCACTGGTTCTGCGAACCAAGGATGCGGAAACACCGCACTCTTCAAGTGCGAACAGATGCTCACGAAAATCGCCTTGCAGCGCAAGAACACCTACTCGCATTTTTTAGTGCTCCTTAAATTACCAACCGCGTTCAGCTAAGCGATGAGCGACCGGCAGGTCAGCAACGTTAATGCCCACCATTGCTTCACCTAAGCCGCGCGAAACATCAGCTAAAACTTTTGGATCATCAAAGAAAGTTGTGGCTTTAACGCAAGCAGCAGCACGTGAAGCTGGATCGCCAGATTTGAAAATACCAGAACCGATAAATACGCCATCAGCGCCCATCTGCATCATTAACGCAGCATCTGCTGGAGTCGCAATTCCGCCAGCTGTGAAAAGTACTACTGGCAACTTTCCAGTTTGCGCTACTTCCTTCACTAAATCGTAAGGAGCTTGCATATTTTTTGCCGCAACATAAAGCTCATCTTCACGAAGGGCAGACAGACGTCGAATGTCTCCACCAATTGAACGCATGTGTGTCATCGCATTTGAGACATCGCCAGTTCCTGCTTCACCCTTAGAGCGAATCATGGCTGCACCCTCGTTAATGCGACGAAGTGCTTCACCTAAGTTGGTCGCACCGCAAACGAAAGGAATTGTGAAATTCCATTTATCAATATGGTTTTCCATATCTGTCGGAGTAAGAACTTCAGATTCATCAATATAGTCAACGCCTAAGCTCTGTAAGATTTGCGCCTCAACAAAATGACCGATGCGCGCCTTTGCCATCACTGGAATAGAAACCGCGGCCTTGATTTTTTCAATCATGTCTGGGTCAGACATGCGGGCAACGCCACCTTGGGCGCGAATATCAGCAGGTACGCGCTCGAGCGCCATAACTGCAACCGCACCAGCAGCTTCAGCAATCTTGGCTTGCTCTACATTGACTACGTCCATGATGACGCCGCCCTTAAGCATCTCTGCCATGCCGCGCTTTACTCTTGCTGTTCCTACGTTCTGGCTCATGCCGATGCTCCTAGTTTTGAATTCTTGGCGAGTAGTTAGCTCGAGATCAGGGTGCCTACTCTACTTTGAAACAGGAGAAGTTGGCGCGGTGAGCGTGAATTCCGGCTTCCGATCGGTTAACGCAACCCAGATTGAACCGGCTGCGAATGTAATCTCACTGCCATCTGCCAAAGTCCAAGTGGTTCCAGCTTCGGCCGTTGGTCTGCTCCAATTGGCCTTGAAAGATCGGCCATCGCGCAAGATGTACCCATCGCCAGTGCCGACCGTTTCCGTCAAAGGCGTGTACCCACCACCTGCGCTCCGATAAATTGAATCCGACATTTCTACGTTCTGAATCACGAAGGTCGACGCACTGAGCTGTTTGCCACTAGCTGCCAGATTTGGCACGCCACCGTTACTGAGTAGCCACCGCTTGTCGGTCTGTGACCAGGTTGCTTCATATTTCGCGGCTGGCCATTTCACCAATACCGAATCAATTGCGACACCGCCGATAGGCGCTTCGCCAAAACTCCAACCAATCGACTTTGAAACCGCGACTTCGCGTTGATCGCTCTTCACTTTCTCCAAGAGTGGGCCAGTTCGCATAACCATGTTGTATGGCGCAGGTCTGGTTTCATCACGTGTATAAATTGTTGGTGACTGACGTTGTGCGCCGTAGTCCCAGAGATTTGAATTGGCAATCACTGTCAGCATTGCTCGCTGCGCACCGCTGTAAGCAAAAATAGCTTTGCCATATTGAGACAGAATATCGATATCGGAAATTCGTGCGCTTCGTACGGGCCCAATATTTTCTGGAATCACTGAAGAGAAAATCGCAGCCAATCGTGTTAAGCCGCCTTCAACCTGTTCGATGTAAACCAAGTC
>Ga0164292_10001899_pt1 | contig 17037 bp, 16 predicted proteins | sample GEODES117metaG_FD_111486 | JGI IMG/M metagenome (GOLD analysis project Ga0164292, IMG submission 111486) | Eutrophic lake water microbial communities from Lake Mendota, Wisconsin, USA - GEODES117 metaG | ecosystem: Environmental > Aquatic > Freshwater > Lake | place: USA: Lake Mendota...
AAAGTTGAAAGAGAACTCTTTGAGTTTATCGAGGGTGATATTTGCGATGTAGATGCAACTGAAGCGATAATCAAGAAAGTTGATTACATAGTAAATTTCGCTGCTGAGTCGCACGTAGACCGCTCGCTAATCAATGCATCCAGTTTTGTCACATCAAATACTCTCGGAACTCAGGTTCTACTAGAAAACAGTCGCCGTCACGGAATTGAAAAGTTTGTCCAGGTGTCTACGGATGAAGTTTATGGATCGATTAGCGAGGGAAGCTGGGATGAGAATTTCCCGTTAATGCCTAATTCCCCATACTCTGCATCTAAGGCTAGCGCAGACTTGATGGTTCGCTCATACCAAAAAACATTTGGCTTAAATACCAACGTTACTCGATGTAGCAACAATTATGGTCCTTTTCAGTATCCTGAAAAAATCATTCCCCTATTTGTCACAAATTTGATTCAAAAGAAGAAATTACCTATGTACGGCAGTGGTTCAAATATCCGTGAATGGATTCACGTGGAAGATCATTGTCGGGGAATTGAGCTTGTAATTTCGAATGGAAAGTCAGGAGAAATTTATAACATAGGAAGCGGAAATGAGATGACAAACTTGGAATTAGCGACATTAATACTTAAAGAAATGGGTGAAGACGAATCACGTATAGAGTTTGTAAATGATAGACAAGGACATGACTTCAGGTACTCCGTATCATCTGAGCGGATATCCAGAGATTTAGGGTTTTCACCGAAAATAGACTTCTTAACGGGACTGAGATCAACGATAGATTTCTACAAAAAAGAAAGCTCTTGGTGGATGCCTCTCAAGTGACGTGGTTGGGCCAGCGCCCATCCAAAAATAGCCTTAATTCCGAACGGCTGATCACTAATTTGGTAAAGAGCACCCCTGGTTATGGTGCAAAATAACGTCATGCGCTTAGACCATGTCTCATATGTAACTTCCCATGATCAACTAGCCGACACCGTGCAACGCCTTGGCTCTCGCCTTGGCACAACATTTGTTGATGGAGGTATCCACCCACGTTTTGGTACACGTAACTTCACTGCGCCACTTCTAGATGGCAAATACATCGAAGTTGTCTGTCCACTAGATCACCCAGCAACAGAACAAACACCTTGGGGCAAAGCAGTTTCAAAGAAAGCGCAAGAAGGTGGCGGCTGGCTAACTTGGGTATTTAGCACTAAAGACATTGCACCAATCGAAGATAAGTTCGGCCGCAAAGCAGTCGACGGCCACCGCACACGCCCAGATGGAACAGACCTTAAATGGAAGCAAATCGGAGTGAAAGAAATTACAGATTCAAGAGAGCTTCCATTCTTCATCCAATGGCTAACTGAAGATCATCCATCAAAGGATGGAACAACGGTTTCAAAGATTGAAAAGATTGTTATCTCAGATAAAGATCAACTATCTGATTCTTGGTTCAAGACTGAAATCCTTAACGGCTTAGATTCCGTTTCAATCGATTGGGTAGATCCATCAACCCAAGATGGTGAAACCGGAATAGTTTCCGTTCATTTGAGCACACCAAGTGGCTCAGTAATCTTGGATTAATATTTCTAACTAGCTGGCTTCACGATTTCTAAATGATTCTCGTAAGTCACCAAGTAAATAAATCAAGGAAATATAGATTAAGGCGAAGAAATAGATATTCTCACGGAACCATTCAGTGGGAACAATTATCGAATTTAAACAAACACCTGCCACTCCGGCGGTCACCAATACGAAGTCCAGCTTGACTGCTTTTACCCTTAAGATCCCCCGGAATTTCGTCCGCGAGGCAAGAATGAACAGCAAGGAATAAGCCAGTCCTAACCAAGCCAAGACAGGCACCAAGACTTCCATGCCACTCCGGTCGTACACATCAGTCTCATACTCCCCGAATGGCTTAAAGCCCATATTCCTCAGCGCAAAATTTCTCTCGCCGAAAAATATATCTTGAACTGGCTTAGGCAATATGCTCACATTTGGGGCGTAAAGAGAAACTGGCGTATTTCCCGCAATGAAACCAGCGATGGAGAGTTGTAAAACTTCCTGAGGATGTTTGATTAAGAAAAATGCGTACCACCTATAGAAATTATCAGAAATCCAAAGCTTTGATAGCTGACATTCACCGCCTAGTTTGGATGCGTAGAATTCATAACTCTTAGGAGTTCCAATATCCAGACAGCTCATTTCTTTCACTTTTGAAAGTTCTGCGTGCAACACAGAAGCACGTGGATTAACATCAGTCAGAACCGCTATCGCAGAGTATGTCCTGTAATTAATTCCTCGGTTGAACTCCTGATTTGGTTGGTTGATCAAGGTTATAAATACAATGACGCCAACAGCTAAAGAGCTTACAAATCGAATCAAATTCTTTTGATTCCAGTTCACGCGCAATACCTGAAAACCAAAAAATAATACCGTTGATGAAGCGATCAAAATCAAGATAATAAAATTTGAAGTCTTAAGTATGCACCACAGATACGAAGTCATCAAAAGAGGCCAGAAAGCAATCTTACCATTAACCAAAATGAAAGTTCTTAAAGATACGACAAATAGTACTGTAATTGAAATCAAAATAGATTCAGAAAGTAGTACTGAGTTCCAATTCATTATCTGGGGAGTGGTGACAAAAACAGAGATTAATGCAATTAAAACTACTCGAGTTCTTCCCTTAAATTGCGAGTTAATCTGAGTAAGCAAAATTACCGTTGCCGAAAGTGAAATTAGGAACTGAAAAAAAATCTTGGCTGCATCAGAAGCGAACAAGAGATAGAGTAATACAGTTGGCCAATTTCGCAGCGATTGCCCCGTAAAAGAGAGTAAATCCCAATTCCCAGGTTGTCCAACCCCATATTGAGCTGAATCTCCTTGAATAGCTCCGGTAGGGTTGAATGCAAATTGAACCAAATGAGATATCGCTATAAATAATATAGAGATCATTACTGATAAGTCGAAATGTATTTTCTTCATAGAATAAGTCTGCTTTAAACTATCCACGCGACGCTTCATAATTACTTCGGAAAGCGCAAAATCGAATACTTGAAAATTACCCTCACCGCGCTCACCCCGTCCTTCCAACCAATCTTTTTGCCCTGTTCGTAAGATCTCGCCCTATATTGAATGGGAACCTCATAAATATTCGCGCGCAACTTACCTAATTTAGCGGTTATTTCTGGCTCAATCCCAAATCTATTTTCTTTAAGGTCAAGTTTCTTCACAAATTCAAGTTTTATCATTTTATGACACGTTTCCATGTCCGTCAGATAAATATTTGTCAGACAATTCGAAAGTGTAGTCAGTAGCAAATTGCCAACTCGATGCCAATAATAAATTGCTCGCCGCGGGCCCGCCGTCATAAATCTAGAACCAAAGACTGCATCTGCCTCATTGTTAATCATCACTTCAAGCATTTTTTGGTACTCGTCAGGTGAATATTCTAGGTCGGCATCTTGGATGATCACATAGGGAAGAGTGACAAGCTCAAAACCTTGGCGGATTGCTGCACCTTTCCCTTGGTTCTTTGGAAAATAGACCACTTCAAGTTTAGGGTGTGAGAAGTTTCGCAATCTATCTACAGAGCCATCTGTTGATCCATCATCGACTACCACAACCTGTCCCACAGAAGGCTGCGCAAGGACTTTTTCGAGAAGTTCAATGATGGTGTCAATTTCGTTGAAGCAAGGCACTACAACTGATAACTCGTTCATCAAGACTACCGATCCAAGTTTGAAAAGTATTCAATCGATTTCTTCAAACCTTCTTCTAATTGAATCTCTGGCTCCCACGCAAGTTTTTTCTTAGCTAATTCGATGTCTGGTCTTCTTTGTTTTGGGTCATCCTGAGGCAATTCCCTGAAAACTATTTTACTCTTCGAATTTGTAATTCTGATAACAGTCTCAGCTAATTCTAAAATTGAGAATTCAACCGGATTTCCCAAGTTCATAGGCCCAGGAAAATTATCTTCTAGCTCCATGAATTTCATAATTCCGTCAATCAAATCATCAACAAAACAGAAACTGCGAGACTGTTCACCACTGCCATATATCGTAATGTCCTCGCCGGCAAGTGCTTGAACAATAAAATTACTTACGACTCTTCCGTCATTGGGGTGCATCCGCGGTCCGTAAGTATTAAAAATTCTGGCAACTCTGATGTCAACTTGATGTTGACGGTAGTAATCAAAGAAAAGTGTTTCTGCGCATCTTTTCCCTTCGTCATAACAAGACCGAATACCAATCGGGTTAACACGTCCCCAATATTCTTCGGTTTGCGGATGTACCTCGGGATCTCCGTACACCTCTGAAGTAGAAGCTTGAAAAATTCTCGCCCCAGTGCGCTTCGCGAGCCCCAGCATATTTATTGCACCGTGCACGCTTGTCTTTGTGGTCTGCACCGGGTCAAATTGATAATGGACGGGGGACGCGGGGCAGGCTAAATTGTAAATTCGATCAACTTCGATGTAATAAGGGAAAGTTACATCATGGCGCACTAGCTCAAAATTTGGATAGTTGAGAAGGTGCTGAATATTGCGCCGATGCCCTGTAAAAAAATTATCTAAACAGATTACATCATGGCCTTGAATAACTAGTTTTTCCGAAAGATGCGAACCCAGAAATCCCGAGCCGCCAGTGATGAGAATCCGCACCCCAGCTCCCATCCAAATCAAACGGCTACCCGAGAATGGTACGCCCAAAGGTGGAAACTTCCGAATCTAATCGAGTTCGACGCCACTTTTTCTCAGAAACGCAGTTGTCTCCCAAATTTTGATTAAAATCCAGATTCAGCGTTCCACGAAGTTGGAAGATTTATCCAGTACTCCGGCGAATAGACTTCTCCTTTCCGATTCAGAATTCCTGCCACGAAAGCAAAGGAAGATTTAGAAAGAATCAAGAAGTCTGCAGAAATCATGGACTGGAGAGAACTCAAAGGTGTCTCACTTTTTGAAAATTTCACATTGCGATAACGATCATGAATTGTGTTTAGCAAATTAAATGCTGCCTCCAGAATGTCTTTATCTGGCATATCCTTACTGTCAATTAAGCGCATTTCGAAAAGGTGGTTTTTGGTCATCTGAGTGATTGACCTGTTTTTCGTATCATCAAATGGACTATTAAAATCGGAATGTAGAATAATCTGATAATCTATTTTTGCTTTATCTAATTTGGACGTTACTCGATCGAGGGTTTTAAAATAATAGTCAGGATTAAGCGATCGGAATGTTCCAATCGAGAAATTAACAAACCGAACGTGAACATGAATTTTCTGCATTTTACAAGAATTACTCTCGACACGATTCATGGGAGCAACAACTGACAAATACAAATTAGGATTTGTATTTGTCACAAAATACGCATTTTCCAGTATAAATTTTATTCTGAAGGATTTAGTTTTGCGTAGTAAACAAAAACGAAATGATTGATAAAACAATTCAAATGGTGAGTTAATCTGAATGACCTTATAAAAACTATTGATTGCCTCTTCTCGGGAATCTAAAAGTTCCCCCAGCCAAGAATTAAACTGTAAAATCTCCTCATTTTTTGCTTCACGAGAAAGCGTTTCCTGCGTGATTTGGTCTTCAACTTCTGTCAGTGGATTGAACATGAAGGATTGATGGACTGAATTCGCTAATGATTTTACGGAGAGAATTCGTTGAATCTGCGCTCCATAGCCGTCTTTTTGAGAGGATAAGTTTTCAAAAAAGATTGAATTTTTCGGATACCTTGCGAGTAAAAATTTAGCCCCTCTGATAAACCCAAAAGTTATTTGGCTTTTCGGTTTTGAAAAGGCGTAAATTAAGAAATGTCGGATCGTCCGCTTCAACACTTATTCGGATTCCTCTCAATCTGAGAATTAATTTGGCAAGCAAATGCTTCTTAACAAGAATAAAACCGTACGGTTTAAGCAACTTAGCGAGTGCGCGAGTGGAGTTTCTTGTTTTTTCATATTCAATTGTATCGACCTCCGAAGTAATTGACATGATTCTATCCAGAAAATTTATCCCACCCTCTAAAACTTGGATATCTGCACCTTGCACATCAATTTTTAAATGACTTATGTAGGACACGACATCAAAAGGGAAATATTCCAAAAATTCATTCAAGGTCGCAACTTCAACCCGTTCGGTATAGTCAATTTCAAAAGATTTTGGTTTCAAAAGAGATGAACACCCAGGGTCTTTTTTTGTGACAAAGATATCTAAACCCTCATTTATCGATTTTTCCATTAGAGCACAAGGAATAATATTCATTCTCTTACCAATTAATTCCGGATTCAAATTTACGGGCCAGGGAGCATCCCCTCTAAAAATTGTTTTACGGTTTTCACTAACTGGTTCAAATCCAAATACATGTAAAGTTGCGTCGCGAGAAATCCAAACCGAACTTTGTGGTGCGTTCACCGATAGACCAACATCCAACCTTACAGATCTGCAATACTCGGGCAAAACAATCCTGCCTTCTAGAATCTCAATTCCTGAGGCTTCAATGAGTTTCTGCACTTCTTGATTCTCCCACCTCCTCGAGGCTTTATCCAGTTGTTTTGATTGCCATTCGTGGCCATATAAATCTAACACTTTCCTGATATATAGTCGCCATGTGAAATGTGATGTGGGGGTTGTTGTACCGACATTTAATCGTCCTACCGAGACCCTTCGAGCGGTAAATTCCGTTCTTCAGCAAACTGTCCTTCCGAGTGAGATAGTGGTCATTGACGATGGAAGTAACCCAGAATGCGCAGAAGAACTTCAAAATTTATTGTATGGATTGGATGTCAAACTCGTATGGAATGAACCGTCTCGACATCCTGGGATCGCGCGAAATCAAGGTATTGCGCTTTTAAACTCTAAGTGGGTCGCATTTATAGATAGCGATGATTTATGGCTGCCAGATAAGCTCGAGAAGCAGTTAGCAGCGGCTCACAAACATAGGGCCAGGGCAATTTGTTCGAATGCATATTTGGATTCTCAGTCGAAAAATACAGAATATTCTAATCGAAAGAAATGTGAAACCTTTAAGCTAAAATTACTTTTGAAAAAAAATTTGATCATTAATAGCTCAGTACTCATTGATAGATCTTTGTTGAACGAAGTTCAAGGAGTCGCTTGTTCCTATTCAGTCCGCGGAGTTGAAGATTATGCAACCTGGCTGCGAATCGCCTCCAGAACAAATTGGTTTTACATTGGTGAACCTTTAGTTGTCTATCAATCTAATTCTAAAGATAGTTTACGTATCTCAAATGTTTTTGAAAATAAATACAATCGAATTAATGCAATTTTAGACTTTCAATCCTGGAGTGAATCAAAAAATAGAACGAAAGGATTTTTTGTGCGACTTTATCTAAAAGGGATAGCTATTTTTGTTTTGTTAGACCGCAATGACTAAAATTGGGGTTGTTTCTCTAGCGACTGGAACTAAATACTTAGATTACTGGAAAAAAATGATTTTAACGTTCAAAGCCAACGAATCAAAATTTCAAAGTATTCAGTTTTACTTGTTAACTGACAGTGTTGCTGAAGTTGAAGAATTCTGCCGAGTCAATCAAATAAATTCAAAAATATTTTTGATACCATCGTACGGCTGGCCTGAAGCAACGCTACTTAGATACCAAGAGATTTTAGCAATAAAGGAATTTATGATCGAAGAGGTTTGTATTTATTTAGACGCAGATATGCTAATTCAAACAGATATTGTTCCAAAACTAACGTCATCTGAATGGAAAAATGGAATGGCTTTTATTGCTCACCCCGGATTTTGGAGACCTCGTGGACTTGCAAGAGCGATCTTTTACTTGAGATACCCCAACCGAATCTTGAGAGATCTTGTGTCAAAAATGAAATTCGGAAATCTGGGGTCCTGGGAAAGGAATGCACTCTCAGCAGCGTATGTTCCAAGGCAAAATAGAAAGATCTATGTTTGTGGAGGAGTGTGGATGGGGCGAAATCAAAATTTTTTTGAATTGATTGAGAAATGTTCCCAGTCAGTAGAAACTGATTTAAATAAAAAATTCATTGCAATATGGCACGATGAGAGCCATTTAAATAAGTGGTTTTCAGATCATGGGGGCACAGTGCTAACTCCAGCATTTTGCTACGATCCGACCTATCCCAATTTAGCAAGTTTACCCGAATATATAAGGGCCGTTAGAAAGTGAAAAAGTTTTGAAAAGAGTGATCAAACTCCAAATTGTGGGTGGGCTTGGAAATCAACTCTTTCAATTCTATGCAGGAGCATATTTAGCGAGAAGAACAGATTCAGAACTAATTATCGATTTTTCAAAGGTAGCTTTGTCTGGAACTGTTCATGAAAGCTCAATCAATCAGTTAGTGTTTGGAAATGAATATCAAGCGCGACATATAGAAATTTCATTCTTAAAATCATTGTTTTGGAGAATTCACCAAAAATTAGTTAGAGAAATAAAATACCTTCGTTTTTTGTCCTTAAAAATTTTACGAATTTATCAATCTACTCAGATTGGATTTGACCCCATAATTGACAAATTAACTCCTCCAATAGCGATTCATGGTTACTATCAATCTTGGCGGTATCTCGAATACTGTCGTGGAATTGGAATCGAAGACCCAAAGCTAAGAACTTTCTCAGATTGGTACAAGCCTCTTCTCGATAAAATAATCTCTGAAAAAGCAATTGGAATTCACGTGCGGAGAGGTGATTACCTCAGCCTTACCGATTCGTTTGGAATACTTGGCGATTGTTATTACAGCGACGCCTTGAAGTTGGCCCAAGAAAAAAATCCTGGCAGGAATGTATATGTCTTTTCAGATGATATTGAGCACGCACAGGCTCTATTTCCTGACTCAAATTTTAATTTTGTGTCAGAACCCATCGATTCGATCGCGGCAGAGTCGATGTTTTTAATGTCGGCATGCAGCACACTGATTATTGCAAATTCTACTTTTTCATGGTGGGGCGCAGCGCTAGGTAATAAAGAAAAGGAGGTTTATGCTCCACAAAAATGGTTCCGAAGTCTTGAAGACCCAAAAGATCTAATTCCAGCAAATTGGATCCGCGTTAAAAGCTGCTGGAAAGATGATTAGCGGAGTCGACTCCGTTGATATTTTTGTAATGAAAGATCATGGAATGCTTTAAGTCCCTGTTTGCTGAAAATCTCACTCGAGAGGATTCTTGCAGCACTGATTTCTAGTTCTCTACCATTCTTGTATCTTCGACCAATCGCCAACATATCCTTTGCTAACAGAATTCGACGTGAGCTTGTGTAGGTGTGATTTGCGTACAAATTCGAAATTTCTAGGGCATCAGTTCGAAGCTTTTCTATATCTGTTGGATTTACTTTGATAGTTTGCAATAGAGATTCTTTTTTGATGATCATGTTGTGGCGCTGTGTACTCGTTATTCCTAGTGGATTAAGGCGGTATTTCAATAAAATTTCGGGTACTGATTTCAAATGACCAAGTCTAGAAAGTCTTAACCAAAGTGACAAATCCTCTGCAGGAAAATCTTCACTTCGATAGCCTCCAGCTTCGATAACAGCGTCGCGGGAAAATATGACAGACGAGTGAGGAGTTCTTTGTGAGGCAATAAGGGAGCATGAGGTTGAGATTGGATAAACCGCCGAAACGATTATTCCAAATTCCCCAGACGAATCCGAAAAGAGTGAGTAGTCGGAAAATACCGCGACTGTGCTGGAATCAAATACAGTTAGTTGGCTAGAGATTCGATTGTTCATGTATAAATCATCAACATCAACTCGCGCGATTAGATTATGCTGAGCATTTTGAATCCCAAGGTTAAGTGCATTAACTAAACCAGGATTGTTATTGTTCAAAACAGAAATTCTTTGGTTGCGAATAGAGAACTCCTTTAGAATCTTGGAAGTTCGATCTGTGCTTTTATCATTTATGATCAGAATCTCATCACCTTCTAGCGACAGACCCTCTATGGACCAAATTGAATTCTCCAAAAATTTGTCACCGTTTTTGACTGGCATTAAAAAAGTAACGGGGGGGCGTTGTTTATTCAAAGCAGCACTCCAGTCTTACTAAAAATATCTATAGTAAACAGTAGACTAGACGGATGGGATATTTAAATTTTATTGGTTCAAAAATGAGAGATATTTTCAGATCAACTGTCGCTCCCACAAAAGTTGAGATAGTCAGCTATGAGGACCCCGTGCTTGTCGAAGAAATAGTCACAAAGACACAAGCCAGATCATTGGAACTCAATAAGAATGCTCCTTTAACAAGTCCGGAAATTCGGACTGCTACGGGATTCATGATGCTGCCAAATCGAGACCTTTTGCGAGTCATCGATTTAGGGGGAGGAGCAGGAACCCACTTCGATACGCTAAAAAGAATTTTCCCTGAGGCTGAGATTGATTACTACGTTATTGAAACCAAGGAAATGGTTCGACAGGCAAGTGAAAAAAAGAATAGCGATTGACGGACTAACCTTTTTGAGTGATCCTGAAAGCCCAACACTTCGTGGAGACTTCGATTTAATGCTAGCCAATAGCTCGATTCAATATTTGTCTGATGTCGATAAAACATTGAAACAACTATTGAAGTTAAGGCCAAAAAACATATTCATTACTCGAACACCGCTTACTTTTGATGCTGAGACTGTTTCTATTGATCAAATCTCACGATTAGTTGATAACGGACCTTTTGGCAGAGCAAGCAATAGCAGAGCTCTAGTGAGATATGAAGCTAATGTTCTGCCCCTAAAGGATTTTACCAAAATCTTCTCGGAAGATTACAAAGAGCTATTCTCAATTCAAGAAGAACAAAGTCCATTTGGGCATGAACACCCAAAAATAAATTCTTGGGGCTTTTTCTATGTGTTAATTTAGAATTCGGATGATTTTGTTTTTTACACGACTAAACAGGGAAAATTTCACCCGACTGTCGATGTAAAATTTAATCAAATCTTCACGAAATGACTTGCTTTCAGCGATGTTATCAGGAAATGTAATGGGCTCAGTAACCTTTAGCTCTTGGGAATAAAGAGAATTTACTCCGAAATGGGTGCCTGAGCCGTCCCCTCCTTCGTTGGAAACAAATGAATTCGGTGGATAGAGCGTAAGCCTGTTTTGCAGATACATGGAGGCATGCCAAAGTATGGCCCAAGAATCTATGTCCCCATTAATTAATTGCTCAAGCATGCCCGTATAGTTATTTGTCCCATCCAAATTGAATTGATGAACAAGATTTTTTTCTCTTAATTCTTGGATGAGTGAAGCAGCGTGGAAATTTGTGTCGTTCCACCGATCTGACCAGGTTCCCCAACCCCAGCAATCAGCTCCTAGCAAGAAAACTGCACTTGACGGTGTTCTTTGGATCGGATACTGGTAACCACTTATGGAAGAGACACTCTTTTCATCAGCGTATTTGGCTAATCCAGAACTCACGAATTGAAGAAATCCTGAGTGAAGCACTAGATCATCCTCAATAACAATTATCGAATTACTTAATTGAAAAATCTGATCGATTCCGCTTCTGATTGAGTTTGCTAAGCCTAAATTAGATTCTCTTTTGACTACTTTAAAGTAATACCGCTGGGCAAAATTTTCAGCCACCTGATAACACTCTTCAACAAGTGACCGTTCAGTCTCGTTACGAGCCCCATCAATGAAAATAGTGCCCACATAATTTTGAAAGCCTGTGCAACTCTCTAAACTAGAGAGGCACTCAAACAGGTGTTTAGGGCGATTGAATGCAAAAATCGCGATCTGTGGTGATGAAGTGGTCAATCCGAACCTCACGATCTATAATCCTATGAATGCGAGTCTATGTTACCCACTGTGACACAGGTTTCCTATCCCGTGCACTTGTAATGGCCGAGTCGTTACACGCTTATGATGAGAGCGCGTTAATCGTGTTAGTTTGCCATGACAATAAAACTGCTGCACTAGCTGAGCGATGGATTTCAAGTACATTTTCGGTGATCGAATTAGCCCAAGTCAAAACAAAGTTTCCGGTACTCAATGAAATTGAATCTCAAAGATCGCGGCTAGAGTTTATTTATGCTCTTTCACCATTTGTAGTCGCCTATCTTTTTGATACGGACTCAGTTTCATCGGTGACTTATCTTGATGCCGATCTTCATTTCTATGATCGCATTGGTGAATTAACAGAGCAAGGGAAAAATTATGATGTGGCAGTGGTTGGACATAGGTTTGCACCGGATATGAGACATCTAGAAATTCACGGAAAATATAATGTCGGCTTGGTTCAGTTCAACAAAACTTCTGGTGGCCGCGAAGTCTTGCAATATTGGATGAAAAGTTGTGTGACTTCAACTTCCACGACAGTAACGTCCGATGTTTTTGGTGATCAAAAGTACCTTGATAATTTCAGTAATTATGGGAATGTGAAGGTATTTGAGGGTCATGGTGTGAATGTCGCACCATGGAATTGTAATCAAATCGAAATATCCGAAGAGGGTAATAGGACTTTAACAAATAATGATCCACTCTATTTTTATCATTTTTCGGGATTAAAAATCTTTAGATTTTTCTCAATTTTGTCTTTCTCTTATTACGACTGGAAACCATCTGCGATTTTAAAAAAGCACATATATGTTCCGTACATCTTCAATATACATCAGATGGAACTGCAGCTTTTTGGTCTACCTCAGCTTGATAAAAGGAAAATATCGATTCGACAGTTTTTTCGATTTATTCTATATCGAGACATTTTATTCAAGTGGACTCGATGAAACTCAGTAGCTTGTTTTCTCGTAGGACTTATAGGGTTGAGGAGTGAGCTAAAGGCAAGAGGCATGCCAATGGGTATCAACATTTTCCCAAATGTGTGAAAAATTTGAGTTTGGGCAGCCAGAGCTAAGCGAATTCAACTAGTCCTACTATCATTGCAGTATGGCTTTTAGTGCGCTCCGAAGTAAATTTGTGCTTTCTACGATTGGAAGATCACTACGAATCCTTCCACGAAATGACCGCAAAAAAATAATTGCTATCGTATTTTTGCAAGTGGGTCTTGGACTACTAGATTTGGCAGGAATTGCACTTGTGGGAGTGCTTGGTGGTTTGGCGATAACGGGAGTGTCCTCTAGGGCGCCCGGGGATCGAGTACAAAGTGCTTTAAATTTTCTCCAAATCGGCGATGCCTCCCTGCAAACGCAAGCAATAATTCTCGGTCTCGGAATTTCCTTGCTAATGGTCGGAAAGACAGTAATTTCAATTGTATTTACGCGGCGAACTATTTTTTTTCTGAGTCGAAGAGGTGCCGTCTTATCCTCGATTTTGATTTCAAAACTTTTGGGTCAACCTCTGCAACGAGTTCAAGAACGCTCTATGCAGCAGACTATGTATTCACTTACCGCTGGGGTTAATAGCATTACGGTGGGTGTTCTAGGGACTGCAGTCTCGTTAGTTGCAGACATTTCACTTCTGATTATCATTGCGGTAGGTCTATTAGTTATTGATGTAGTCGTTGCGTTGACCACTTTCGCGATATTTGCAATTATTGGGTTAACGCTCTATCAATTGTTGAGCCTTCGAGCCAAGGAACTTGGAATAAAGCAGGCAGAATTGAGTATCTTGAGTAACGAAAAAATTATGGAAGTGCTTGGGTCATACCGAGAACTTGTAGTGAAAAACAGGCGAAGTTACTACGCAAAATTGATAGGAGCAAAGCAACTCAATCTGGCAAACAACACAGCCGAGATGATGTTTATGCCCCAGATTGGTAAATATGTAATTGAAATCACGGTGGTTGTCGGAAGTCTTATAATTGCAGGAATTCAGTTCTCACTCCACGATGCGGCTCGCGCTATTGCAGTGCTTTCAGTCTTTTTAGCCGCCAGCACTCGAATTGCACCAGCTGTTTTAAGAATTCAGCAAGGCGCTCTTGGAATTCGCGGAAGCCTTGGTACGGCGACGCCGACACTCGAACTTGTAGAGTCATTGGGAGATGCAGAAGAAATCATGGTGACTGAGGATCGCTTAGAAACCGATCATATTGGGTTTACACCGAGTGTTTTACTGAAAGAGGTGACGCTGACATATCCAGGTAAATCAGTTCCAGCACTGAATAAAATTTCTTTGGAGATTCCAATGGGAAATTCAGCCGCAATTGTTGGTCCTTCAGGCGCAGGTAAGACGAGTCTTGTTGATGTTTTATTGGGGGTGTTATCTCCTGACTCCGGATCAATAAGTGTTTCTGGCGTTCCACCATTGGCGGCAGTATCTGCTTGGCCGGGCTCAATTTCTTATCTTCCACAAGATGTATTAATTTCAAATGGAACAATCAGGGAAAATGTGTCACTAGGTTATCCCGCCACAATTGTCTCCGAAGATTTGATTTGGGATGCGCTCAAGCTTGCAAAATTAGACGGATTCGTCCACTCACTTCAAAACGGGCTTGATACGTACGTCGGAGATCGTGGAACGAAGTTGAGTGGTGGGCAACGACAGAGACTTGGTATCGCTAGAGCTTTACTAACAAAACCAAAACTTCTAGTCCTAGATGAAGCAACTAGCTCGTTAGACGGGGAAACTGAATTAGGCATTACAGAAGCAATTCTCGCTCTTAACGGCAGCGTTACCGTAATAGTGGTTGCCCATCGGTTGTCTACGATTCGCAATTCCAATCAGGTTTTTTACCTAGATAAAGGATCATTGATTGCAAATGGGTCTTTCGAACAAGTGAGACAAGATGTGCCAAATTTTGATCGCCAAGCGAAACTCATGGGACTTGAAAATTAGAATTAATCGATATCGGATTTTTAAGGCGAGGTTTCTAAAGTCAAAGGTATTTTTTGGACTAAATGATTTAGATAAAAAACTGTCGGTATATCTAGATAACTCTAAAGGCTATTTTGTGGAATTGGGTGCTAACGATGGCCTGTCACAAAGCAATACCAAGCACTTTGAACTTTTCAAAGGGTGGAAGGGTGTCCTCGTAGAACCGTTTTCGGATAATTACATACGTTGCAGACGAAATAGAGCGTCTCGAACGCATGTAATTAACGCTGCGTGTGTTGCCTTTGACTTCGAAGAACCTACCATTCGACTTCTTTATTCAAATTTGATGACTATTGCATTAGATGGCGAATCAGAAATAGAGAATAGAAGCAGACACGCTCAAGTTGGGGCACAATTTTTGGGTGAGCTTGAAGAGGTTTTCGAATTTCGGGCACCCGCAAGAACCTTAAATTCAATTTTGAGGGAAGCCAGGAGCCCAAACCGAATTGATCTTTTGTCATTAGATGTTGAAGGCGCGGAGCTTGAGGTGTTAAAAGGTTTAGATCACTCAGAGTATCGTTTCAAATTCATAGTGATTGAAATACGTGATTTTGAAAGTATGAACAGTTATTTGGTCAGCCATGGCTATCAAATGGTGGAAAAACTAACGACACATGATTATCTCTATACAGACTCTACTCAAAGTGGGGTTGTGAATTAATTATCTAGGTCTACGGCGTCTTTGATCGGAATTTGGTCGTGGCTTACGCGATCCACGCGACGGTCCCTTGCTTTCAACAACAGGTGTCACATAAGGAATTCCTGAAGGTTCTTGGGCTCCTGTAATTCTCATTAAATCCTGATCTAGCGGTTTCACACCTACGAACTTAGGTGTTACTCCCGCGCGTGATGTAAGTCCTCCAACAGATTTCTGTTGCTTGGTGGTTGCAAGAGTTACCACAGCGCCGGCTTCTCCAGCACGAGCAGTACGGCCTGAACGGTGCAAATAATCTTTGTGATCAGTCGGTGCATCAACGTGCACTACAAGTGAGATTCCGTCTACGTGAATACCTCTCGCTGCAACATCAGTTGCAACCAATGTTGCATTAGGAAGTTGCTTGAAAAGAGCTAGCGTTCTTGTTCTAACCGCTTGCGACTTTCCACCGTGCAGTGCGCCAACTGGAACACCAGCGTGTGCAAGCTTGTCAGCTAAGCGATCTGCACCACGTTGTGTTTTAACAAAGAGGATTGTCTTTCCGTTACGAGCTGCAATCTGGTTCGTGATGTCATCTTTATCGCCTGGGTGCATAACCAGCACGTAATGCTCCATAGTAGAAACAGACGCGCGGTCATTTTGTAGAGAATGAGTCTTTGGGTTATTTAGATACTGGCGAACAAGTGCATCAACGCCACGGTCAAGAGTTGCAGAGAAGAGAAGTCTTTGACCATTTGGCTTTGCTTGGTCGAGGATTTCCTTAACAACTGGCAGGAATCCCATGTCGGCCATTTGATCCGCTTCATCCAGAACTGTAATTTCTAAATCATCTAGTTGAACTTCGCCTTTGTTAAGCAAGTCAATTAAACGACCAGGTGTTGCAACGAGGACTGCAGTTGCTTTGCGCATTGCAGTGATCTGCTTCGCGTAAGGCATTCCACCGGCGATTACTACTGAGTCGTGACCGATTGAGCGAGCAAGGGGTGTTAACACCTCATCGATTTGCTGTGCTAGTTCGCGGGTTGGTGTGAGAACTAGAGCAAGTGGCTTATGCGGTTTTGCAGCTTTGCCACTGATATTTGTGAGCAGAGCAAGGCCAAAAGCTAGTGTTTTACCTGATCCTGTTTGTCCACGGCCAAGGATGTCGTGGCCCGCAATTGCATCAGGAATCGTTGCAATCTGGATTGGGAATGGTTGTGTGATGCCTTGGGCGTTAAGTGCATTTGCGAGAGCTGGTGCGATACCCAAGTCACGGAAAGTTGTTGTTACCTCCGTGAGTGGAGTTGCATCGATTAAATTGGCATCAGCTAAGTTTGCTGAGATGTAATTATCGTCTGCACCGAAATCAATTGCTGCGTTGGTATGCGTCTTGTGTTCTTTGCGATCATCACGAGCATAGGCAGGTGAATCGTTACGGCGATCACGTGGTGGCTTTGCTGGACGTTCTGCGCGGTAATTAGATGCACTAACAGCAGGTGCTGATTTATGTTTAGTAAAAGTTTGCTTTGCGGGTGCACCTGGCTTGTATTTCTCGCGTTTTCCAGGGATAAAGTTTGGGCGACCATCATCGGTGCGAGCTACGCGTTCCTTAGCAGCATCTCGACGCGTTGTAGGACGAGTGTCTGGTTTCTTAAATTCTGGGCGTG
>Ga0164292_10001900_pt1 | contig 17036 bp, 22 predicted proteins | sample GEODES117metaG_FD_111486 | JGI IMG/M metagenome (GOLD analysis project Ga0164292, IMG submission 111486) | Eutrophic lake water microbial communities from Lake Mendota, Wisconsin, USA - GEODES117 metaG | ecosystem: Environmental > Aquatic > Freshwater > Lake | place: USA: Lake Mendota...
CAACGCCCTCGTCAATGCTCTTGCTCCTCCTTCCATTCTTGAATGGGGCAATCTATCCCCCTTTTTGCTTACCCTATACAAATCACATTTCATAAAATAACAAAAGCAAGAGGACATAACATTTTCCTTACCAACAGCCCAAATATTTCCCTTCTTCATAAAATACTGACCTTCATAGTATTTCACAAACTTCTTTACATCGCCCCAGATTTTTCCAATCGCATCTTCATCATCTAAAATCTCACCCTTGTAGTAAGTTTCTTCTATCTCTTCACTTTCAATAATCGCAGACAAGGGCGACACTTGCTCCGTCTTGCGACGCTCAATCACATTATCCAAAACACCATCCAGCTCCTTGACTACAAACTCTACATTCTTGAATCCAGTCTTGGTGCGGACATATTCATTCATTTCTTTCAAACTACATTCAAAGTTTATTTCTGGCGATGGAGGCGGTATTGTGAAACCATCGTAGCCCCAATCCACTATACCTTTGGGGATGACCTTTGCCTCAATCAAATACTTGTATGCTCGGTAAGTTATTTCATTCTCAATCACTCCACAAAAATACGACATCACTCGGTTCTTCCTACTCCAAAGTGTAGTGCTATACTCCGCCGATTCTTCATTTGAGGGCAACGGAATATCTTTACACAAAATATTTTGTAGATTTTCATTATTAATATAAACCAAATCAATAATGCTCTTCGTTTTATTATAAAAAGCGGAGTAGTATGGGTGAGGTAGAGTAGTATTACGCAACGCCTTCGGTCTGCGGATTTCCACATCTTTCCCCTCCAAGTTGCGTTTCTTCCCTTGCTCTATGTCTTTCGCCCAAGCGCTAAAACCGCCTCCATAGATGGTCTTGTTAAACAGCCATTTTATATCACCCTTCTCCAAGGGCTCCTCCTCCTCTACACTATGGTATTTAATTAAGGTGTCGCATACACCATCAAAATTATTGATTACATCTCTGTATGCCTTCATATCCTCCCCATTCTTCTCCCCCAATTCGCTTAAAATCGTCATATGTCCTTTCCGTTGGTCTATATCTATCCAATTTTGATATTTATAAATTGTGTTCTTGATTACTCTCGGCATTGCGATTAAAGCGGAGTAGTAGCGTTTAAACAGCGGATTAGGGGTAGGCATTTCCCCTTGCTCGTTGGCGACCATTTCGTCAGTAGTCCAACCATTCTTGTAGCGAAACTTCTTGGGGATTTCGGCATATCTGCGTCCCAAATTACCCTTCCTCGCCTTCAAAACAAACTTCAATTGGTTATTTGTAATACGCTCTATCAGTTTTACAAACTCCGCCCTACTCTCTGGGGATACAACTTCGTTTCCATATTCATCTTTGGTTCGGTCGTCCAAAATAAGCTTGGCTAATTGTAGGTCTATGTTTTCTACCATTTCACCCTCTATCAGTGTGTATTTTTGCGTTGATAGGGCAGTTGTGTTGATTTTCCATTTTTCAATAAACTTCATATTATATGCTTGATATAATAAGAGGATTGCTTTTAAGTCAGTTAATCAAATGTAGTTTTAACAGAATAGAAGGGAAATCTATCCCTCCCCAATTTCCCCCAGTTTTTTGGGGGAGAAAGCCCTTCCCAATACTTTTCTATATAAAATATATTTTTCATTTAGAGTGGTTTTTTAATTTTCTATATAGACTCTTGGGAGTAGTGGTTTTAGGGGAGTAGTATTTTTTTTTGGAGTAGTTAAGAAATATAGAGTATATGGATTACTAATACCCTTATAACCCTATTTTGTATTCTCCTTTAATTGCTTTTAAGTCAGTTAATTAAATGTAGTTTTAATAAAAGAAGAGAAAGAAAGCCCCCCCAATATAATCCAACAACCTCCTCTATTTCAAATGTGTGAAGAAGTCGTATAGTAGAATATTTCTTACATTTATAGTGTTTTTTAATTTTCTATATAGACTCTTGGGAGTATAGGTATTGGGGGAGTAGTATCCCTTTTTTAGAGTAGTTAAGAAATATAGAGTATATGGATTACTAATATCCCTATACCCCCTATTTTGTATTCTCCTTTACCTCTATTACCCCCTCTCCGCCCATATCACCATCAGCATCAAACGCGGTCATCATAGCCCCTTTGAGTTCTGGATGGCGACGCAGTATGTCTTTGTAATGTTCCATAAGTTCAAAGACATCGCCAGTCATTCGCCCCCATCTTCCACAGACCTTATCATCAAGGTTGTGCTTTAATTTGACTCGCCTTGTTCTTACTAACTCATTCACATAATCTCGGTTCTGCTGGTAGTATTCCCTTTGATACGATTTTGCGTCAAATGTGATGGTCTTCTTCTCCCTTGTTTCGCTTTTGTTTTTTTCTGTTAATAAGGACATTTATAGTATATATAGTGTAATATCTTTAAGTGGTATATTAAAAAACATTTTTAACCGCATCGCTTATTAAAAGAATGTTCCGCAGAAGTTTCTTTTCTTCTAATAGAATATAATGCCCCACTTTTTAATGAATCACAAAGATATAGACGGAGGTTTGGTATGGAGGGGATTTTCTCCTCGCACAATAACCGACCGCCTACCGAAAGATAAGACAGCAACGCTTCCATTCCGTTTTGGTGGGTCTAATGTAAGACTATACGCCCATTCAAGATAGTTTTAGCAAAATAATTTACTATATATAATGTATATAGTATGCGAACCTTGGTGCTTAACGAAACGAACATTGTAGGAGCCAATAACAATACGCTAATTTACTCGTTTCCATCGTCAGTGGATTTGACTGGTTGCGAAGTGGCTGTTTCTAATATTACAATGTATTACTCTTGGGATAATATCAATGCTACAACATTACAGAACAACACTTTTTCATACACTTGGGTGAGTGGTGCTACGGCAACTACTTACCAAGTTGTTATTCCAAACGGTTTGTATGAACTGGCTGATATTAATGCTTACCTCCAATTTGTCTTTATCCAGAACGGACACTACCTCGTAAATAGCACATCGCAGAATGTCTATTATGCGGAATTGATAATCAACCCTACGCAATATGCCGTCCAAGTAAATACCTTTGCTGTGCCTACATCGCTCCCAGCTGGATTTACTAACCCAGCTGGTTTGGTTTTCCCTACAACAACCTTCAATCCAGTATTGACTTTCCCAGCCAATTTTAATGAGATTGTAGGATACTTACCCAACTTCGCAACGGACATCAACACTGGTGGAGGCAACACACTGTCTTATTTATCAACGGAGGCACCGCAACTCCAACCCAACTCGTCGCTTTTGATTGCGATGAGTGGAATAGACAACAAGTATGCGAATCCGTCTTCTATCATTTATTCGGTCGCCCCCAATGTTGCTTTGGGTGAGCTGATTGTAGAAAAACCAGCCCAGTTCAATTTCAATAGATTGTTGAGTGGAACATACAACCAAATACGACTACAATTTCTCGGCAACAGACTTACGCCAGTAGTTATACGAGATGCGAATATGACTATCATTTTGGTTATTAAAGACCAAGACGACTTGTTTAGTGATATAGGCGCAAGTCGCTCATTTGGAACTGGTGGCCTAACACACCAAGCACAACTACGAAGCGGTTCGGCATCTTCGGCTGGAAGCATCACTGGAACTGGATATGGACGGCGGTAAGCGCTAATAATTATTTCTCTTGCTTAATTATATAATGAATCCCAATGGTGAAATGACGGAGCAAAACCTTACTCGGCACTTTGAAGAGTTTAGCAAAGAAGCATCAAGACTGATGAATGAATTGAAAAACGCCAAGGAACATAAGGAGGAAAGCGCTATACAGAAGCAGTTGGGTTTAGTTCAATCCATAAACACACACATAATCAAACTGCGAAACATTAAGAAGAAGGCGAAAGATTCACTTTAAAATCTTTGGTATATTTATAGAAATGGTGTTTGTTGTTCGTCCCCACACAATTCAAGGAAAAGTTATAACTGGTAGAGCCAAGGCAGTCAAGGGAACTGGCGGAAGTGTGCTTTTGAATACTGGCGGTGCTGGTGGTGGGTCGTCATATATGTCTATGGAGGATTATTTGAGAACCACACAAAGAGGAAAAACAATGGGTCTGGGTTTAGGCGGAGCCATTCAAAGAAAACTGGAAGGTTTAGCGGTAAAACCAGCCGACCAGAAATACAAGAAGAGGAAGGCCAACATCAATTTTGAGCTTTAAGTATTTAGTAGTAATTACGCCGATTTTTTATCTCGGCGTAATTTATAAATGTCTGGTGATACTCTCGTATATGATTTATCCACAATGACGGAGGGAACTCCCCAAGTGTTCGTCAAAAAAGATTGGCTCAATATTTTAGACAATCAAAACGGAAACTATCAAGGAAATCAGTCCGTTGTAGATACTTCCCAGTTGGCGAACTCCAACAAGTATATGAATTACAGAGAGGCTTATTTAGCCGTTCCTATGGTTTTGACCGCGTCGTCCAGCGCTGGTGGTTCTTTTTTTGCTACTACTGGACCAGTCAATCCTCTTACTTCTGCCGACTTGGTGTTTGGCTTGAAAAATTGGTTTGGTTCTATTATCCATTCATTCACTCTTGATTATAACGGCACTACTATAATTCAACAAACGAGTTTTTGCGGTATGTATAACTGCTTCCGCTTGATGACTACCCTTTCTTTGAATGATATAACGGTCAATGGCGCAGATATGGGTTTCTACCCAGATGACCCTTTGGCTTGGGGTTATTCTACTGCTGGAACGGATGCTGGTATTGGAACTGTAAATAATGCGAATGCTGGTGCTTTCCCCATTGTTAGTGCTGTTTTTGCTAATTACGACCAGACCAATGTTGGTCTTCTTAAAAGACAGCAGTATATTGCTTTTGATTTAGGTGCCGTAGCTGGTGTAGTGAGTGGAACAACCCCAGCAAACTCCCTTACCTATGGTGCTTTATTTACCGCTCAATCTGCGAATCAGCAATACAAGTCTTACATCTTTAACAAGACAGCTACTTCCATTCAGTATGCTATTATGGCGACAATCCATTTGAAGCATATTCACAACTTTTTCCAGAATGTCCCTCTATTGAAGGGTGTGTTTATGAAGATGACTATTAATTTGAATCAAACGAGTGTTGTTTTGACTACCGCTACTGGTGGAACTACTACCGCTACTTATGGTGTTGCTGGTGTCGCCACTACTGGAACAAGTGTAGAGGTTCAGTCGGCTCTTGGAGGTGTTTCCCCCATTATGATTGCCTCGGCCAAGGGTCAAGCTGGTATAGCTTTGAACGCCGTAGCTGGAACCACCATTGTTAGTTTAGCAGTTGGTTCAAGACCTACCAACCCTCAACAGAGTGTTAATGGAACTACTATCCAGCAGTCGCCTTTTACCAACTCTATTCAGCTCTATGTCCCAGCTTACACTTTTGCTCCCAGTTATGAAGATGCTTACTTGTCGTCCCCAGTTAAGACTGTTGTCTATACCGATATTTACCAGTATCAGTTCTCGGTTCTTGGTGGTGGTTCTACTGGATTCAATCAGCTTATTACCAACGGTATTGCGAATATCAAGAGTGTGTTAGTGATTCCTTACTATGCCCCAGCCGACAACGGAGGATTACAGCCCTATCAGTCGCCTTTTGACCCCGCTGGTGCTGGTGCGACATCCCCCTTGTGTTTGCTTACCAATTTCAATGTTGTTGTAGCTGGTGCGAATATGATTTACAACACACAGCAGAGGTCTTACGAGCAGTTCTTACATCAGTTAAGAGGCTGTAATGCCGTCAATGCGGATATGACTGATGGCTTGACTTCTGGTCTTATTAGCAAACTTGGCTTTGAAATGGAACAGTCTTATTACTATGTTGATTGTAGTAGAATGCTTCCCGTAGAGGAAGCAGTTCCCAAGTCGGTTTCCATTATCGGCACCAGCAACAGTCAAAAGGCATTGAACTTCTTTGTCTTTGTTGAATACGGAGTCCAAGTTTCTATTGATGTTCTTACTGGGTCAAGGGTGTAGAGTAATTTTATAGATTGATATATTTTTTGGAAGAGAACAAAACTATTTAGAAAAAATAAAAAGCATTTATCTAACATTTAGTAAAAGCCATCTTATTTTATTATCTCGGTGGATAATATAATGGAAGTCGTAAGAATAAAAGCGTCGCCGAAACAACTATCAAAGTTGCGAAACGGACACCGAGTTAGTGTGAAACCAGCAATGGAAGGAGAAGGCCTCAATTTGATTATAGACCCCAGCCAATATAACGCAATCAGTAGAACTTTTTCAAAAGGTAAGGGAAAGATGGTTCAGTTGTCGCCAGAGGAAATTATGGCGAATAGGGAGATTGGCGGTGAAGGTATTTTTAGCACATTGAAAAAGGTCGCCAAGAGTCCTATCGCCAAGAGTTTAGGCAAGTCTGCGATTGATATGGCGGTTGCTTCTGCTGGTGCTTCTGGATATGTGCCTCCTTCTGTTGCGAGGGCACTTGGTAAGGAAGCGAAGAGTAGGGTAGATGGTATGGGTATTTTTGATACAATTAAGAAGGGAGCAAAATCCCTCGCCAAGTCAAAGATAGGGAAATCCCTCGCCAAGACTGCTATTGATACGGCAGTTGCTTCTGCTGGTGCTTCTGGATATGTGCCTCCTTCTGTTGCGAAGGCACTTGGTAAAGAAGCGAAGTCGCAAGTAGATGGATATGGTATTTTTGATACAATTAAAAAGGGCGCAAAAAGTTTAGCAAAATCCAAGATTGGAAAATCCCTCGCCAAAACCGCCATTGATACGGCAGTAGCCTCGGCTGGTGCTTCTGGGTATGTTCCCCCTTCTGTCGCCAAAGCACTTGGTAAGGAAGCAAAGTCGCAAGTTGATGGATACGGCATTTGGTCTGGTGGTGGCGACCATAGTGGCGGATTTGGCGGTATGGGTTTGTATGCTGGAAGAGCAAGAGGAATGGGAATGGGAATGTCTGGTGGAGCGTTATTAAGTGTCCCCAATAGACTCTTGCCCCCAGCACTCCAATCGCAGAACGCATCGGCCAACTTTGCTTTCCGCAATCAGCTCCCCCCAGAATTAGCTCATTTGAAATAATAATTATGTATGTATATAATATACGATGCTGACTGACGGAGATTTAAGACAAATGGCGAAACAGATGAGTATCCCCTTGGAGTTTGTTGGATTCAAAGACGACTTGCCGAAACGAATCAAGTCCAATAGGGCTTATATAATTAATTTGGAAAACGAGGAAAATATTGAAGGACAAGACAATACTGGGTCGCATTGGACTTGCTTTATAGTAGCAGAATATCCCAATGGAAAGACGGAGGCAATCTATTTTGACCCATTCGGCTATGGACCGCCAGAAATAGTAAAAAAAGTAGTAAAAGACACATTTGGGATTTCCTTACCTCATACAAAAGCCGACATTCAGTCATTAATGAGCGATATGTGTGGGTGGTATGTGAGCGCATTTTTACATTTTATTACAGCAAGTCCTTACCGCGAAAAGAACTTGTATGATGATGTAGCATCCTTTATGAGTATGTTTTTGGATTTGAATGAAAAGACTGACTGGAAACATAACGAATATGTGTTGAAACATTTTTTTCGCGCAAAAGACCCAGCATTAAGAAAGCCAATAGAGGTGTTTGATGATAAAGAGTTTGTCCCAACGACAAAAGACCCAAGAGCAACCCCTCTTGGAGTTAGTGTGGATGTAAAATATATTTAGCATTATATATAGATGCCGTCAAGATGGACCGATTGGGTAAAAGATTGGGCGAAAGAAAATAAACTAACCTACGGATGCGCTTTGAGTAAGCCTCAATGTTCTCTTGAATATAGGCGAGAGTATGACCTTCCATTAAAAGCGAAACACCAAGCATATGCTATGGAAGAAGAAAAACGACAAGCAAATAAAGAAAGAGAGCAACAGCGACGAAACAAATTGCGAGAGGCTGGGGTTAATAGATTAAAACAGCTGAAAGAATAGTAGTAGCATAGTATATAATGGACTTTTTTGGATTAATCAATCGCCCCAAACCGCCAACAGAAAAAGAGGATTTCTCAAAGAAAAAAAACCCCAACTACAAGAATGTAAATGCGAGTGGGGGTATGTTTATTGTTGAGTTTAATTAAAGTTAAGTTATATCACAAAATACAAAATTATATATATAGTTTTTTATTTTATTCGTCATCGTCTTCTTCGCCATATGTTTCGTCCATCCACTCTGTAATGTCCCTCTTACAAATGGGGCATCGGCACCTATCGTCCTCATTTTGTTTATACATTTCTTCCAAGCACATACAGCAACACCAATGGGGGCAATTGCTTTCATAGGTGCTGTTTCGTATGCCGTCTTTTAGCTTTCCGCTGTCCCTATCGTATGCCTCCAAGCATATAGGGCATTGTTCGTCAGTTTCGTTTGGGGGGAAATCCTTACTTCCATTGTAAATCTCTTCTTCGCATTCGCACTCTTCGTCATCGCTTTCTTCAAAGCTCAACATTTCCTCTACATAAGCGTCGTATTCGGCTTTGCGTAGCATCATCCATTCCACCCCTTCACTATTAACATATAGGTAAGCATACATATTCACTACCTTTTTGTAGGTAAGCGCATCATACTCCCAACGCTCACCGTAAATATCATCATACATTTTGTTTATTTTGTTTAATAGCGCAAGGGTTTCGGCAATACCATATTCGTAATTTTGGTTTCCGCCATAATTGTATTCGTTCCAATCCGCGTAAAAGTCGTATTCTTCACTATTAAGTGCGGTTTCTATAAAATTGCTCCACCATTCTTCGTCTTGTGGGACGACTGCCCTTACTCGCTCTCGGTAATACACAGTTCGCAAGTATATTTTTGTTATATATTTCTCCATATCTTCAATTCCCTTGTTTAAGTCGTAGGTGGAAGGCCAGTTCATTTTAGTTGTTGTAATTTAGTTTTATGCTTTTAAAATATTCCCATTAAAAGTTTTCAATTTTATAGGTTTTCAATCTATAAAATTACATCTTCGCCCACTCGTATGTAAATCCAAAAGGTTTTCCAAGTTCCAAAATCTCATCATACATAAGTTTATATTCATCTTTGGTAGTAGGGCAACTCTTACCATTAAAACACCTATACAATGGTGGGTCTTTGGTATAGTCCATATATTCTCGCATTTCGCACACCAACTCACCAAGGCGTTTTCTACTTCGTTTATCCATCCTATCGTTCGCAACCCAAGTAGGCGGTATTTTGCGATGTTTGTAAGGGCAACATTCTTGGCGATGTTGATAAAAGTAAGTGTGCGTCAATTCCTCGCCACACTCGCAAAATCCATACTCCTTATTGAACTCCGCGGTAATTTCCAAACGCCTTTGTTTTGCTTCCTCGTCGGCAATAATCGTAAAACGACTGTGGTGGCGGTCAATCACTTCAAGTAGTTCCAAAAGCACCACATCGTTCGCATCGTATTTTTTCACCAACGCCTTCCGTAAGTTTGTAAGCTTTGATTTGTTAAATGACTCCATTGTCTATCTATAATTTTGTATTCTGGTAATTCTCACAGATATATTTCAATTTTATGGGGAAAAAAAGGGTCGCCCCTTAATTTTGATTTTGATTAATTAATATAAAAGTTATACAATATATAATACAAATGGGTTATACAGCAGAATATATAAGAGGTTTTTTTGAGTTTTGGTTTGGCCTAATGGGCGCATTTATAATAATACTATGGCTTAATAATCATAATGGATGGGGGTCTTGTCGCCATTTAAGAGGGCTGGGCGACAACCAAGGGTAAGGTTTTACGCAAACATAACCTCTACACCTTGACCCATTAAGGCCTCCAACATCAAGGTCATAAGTTCGTCTTCGTCCTTAATGGTGTAGTTGTTGGTAAGGGCAAACTTACCTTTCTTTACCAACAGTTCAACAATGTTTTGCGCCACTTCCATTGGTAGTTGTCGTATGCTTTTGGGCGCAATAAGCTCATACATAACGCCACCCAAGCGCACACTTAACGCTTGGCTGTTAATATTCTTCAATCCTTTCATCCCTTTCCATCCATTTGTTTCGCATTGGGTTGCGTTTGCGTCTTTCGGCACTTGCGCCAAGTCTTCCTTCTTTTCTTGGGTGGTTCGCTCAATAGCGCAGTATTTAATGTGGCGCTCATATGCCTTGTTGGCCTCGCGTATGGCTTTTCGGCAACCCCATCCACAAGCGCATTCAATACTTCTCATCTTTCCTCCAAAGTTGTATGTGTTGGCTCCTTTCGGCATTTTAGTTATATAGTTAGTAGGTTGGTTTGGTTTGGTTTTTGAAAACTGATGAAACTTTTGGAAGTCAATCAATTTTATGGGAGTTAATTTAGTTTTGTAATTTTATGCTTTCTGTAAAATTACCAAAAAAGATTTCAATTTTACAGATTTGCGAATCAAAAAACTGAAAAAAAAGGGGAATACCCCCCTTGATTTTTTAGTTAATTAAATATACAATATACAAATATACAGCAAAACCTTACCTCTATGCTGGGGCAATGTATCCCAGTCTTTTCTGTTTTCTTCTTATCTCGTCGTAAAAGGGTTGCCTATCCCTTTCAACATTGTGATACAATTCATAGGTGTCTTCCCCAGTATGTTTCAACACATACGGCACTTCCCTTGTTTTCACTACCCTACGATACATATAATATAAATCTTTGTCTGCGATGGTCTTTGAACCATTTGCGAAATCATACACCTTGTCGTCCAACTCTACCCAACAATGATATATCGGCATACCTCTGTTGTCGTCTATTTCTTTCCACTGCGGTTGTCTGCTTCGTAGTTCGCCTTGAATCCATTTCACACCAGTCCTATTTCGTAGTTTTGCGACCACCGCCAAACTTTCTCGCACACAACAACCCATCTGGGTTTTCGTCATCTGGGATATTTTCTCCCTATCTTCACTTGAAGTCCAACCTTCTCCCACAACTGCTCCGCTTGGTTGTCTAATCCATTTTGTTCTATGTTTGAAAGCGAACTCTCGCACTTCGTCAATGACCTCATTATATAATCTCTTATATGATGAGGAGGTAGTAGCGTTCATTTTAGTTTTGTAATTTTATGCTCTCAAAAACTCCAAGCATAAAGATTTCAATTTTACAGCTTTGCGAATCAAAAAACTGAAAAAAAAGGGGAATACCCCCCTTGATTTTTAGTTAATTAAATATACAATATACAAATATACAATATACAGCACAAGTAAGGTTTTCATATATATTAAACACATCTATTTTTTTACTATTTTTATCGTCTTTCCAGCCAAGTCTTCGTATAAGTCAATATCGCCAATTGGCTTGGATAAATAATCCTTCTCTTTGGCGACATCACAAAATCTTATATGGCGCTTCATTGCGTTTTTTACATCACAGTGTCTTTCATACATCTTGTAATATCCACAAGCACACTGAAAGCAAGGGGCGCTCCATACTTGGACGGAGATGGTGTGGTTGGATTTCGGCATTTTAGTTTGGTTTAGTTTGGTTTAGTTTGGTTTAGTTTGGTTTTGTAATTTTATGCTCTCAAAAACCCCAAGCACAAAGATTTCAATTTTTTGGCTATTACCACAGCACAGCATTGTCTTTGGCGTAATCGCACATCATCTCAATGTATTTTTTTTGGTCCAAACTATCCTTCGCATACTCAACCCAGTCGCCCTCGCTAATTCCGCCAAGCGCAACCAACTGCTCGGCAAGTTCGTAGCTTTTAAGCATATTCTCCGCGTATTTTTGTTTCAGCAAAGGGTAAATAGCCCTCTTTGTATTTCTGTTTATCAAGGCTTTGTAAATCATCATCTCTATTTTTATCAAAGCAAGGCAATTTTCTTGGTTTTCAATAAAACTTTCGCAAACCTCCACCCTTGGTATTAGGTCGGCACTAACGCCGACTTGCTTATTGTATTTATCTATCAAACCGTCCATACTACTAATCATAATAAATAGGTTGTATTTGGTTATTTTGGCTTCGGCTCGTTCAAGGCGTTCTTGGGCGGTTCTAATATACTCACTCACATCAACAGCCTTTCCTCCAATTCTAATAGTAGTAGCGTTCATTTTAGTTTAATAGTCATCAGTTTTGTAATTTTATGCTTATTGTAAAAATGTAAAAAAAGATTTCAATTTTACAACTTTTTAAACCAAAACTAATATGTGTATTTTGGGACTTAAAGACAAACTTGTTGAATGTTATATACAATGACTAACGCTCAAAGTTCCCTCCGCACAAAAGCCGAAGATTTAAAAATGGGTAAGATAAACGAAGAACGCATACTACAAATATGGAGAGCCAAGATGGGTAGTAGATGGAGGCAGTTTGAAGACCAGTATTCCAACAATGACTTTTTTGATGATAATGGCGACCATATGGAACATAAAAGCAGACGCATAACAAAGAATCGCTACGACACCGCACTGATGCCGAAACACAAGGCAGACGGAGAATACCGCAATTTGTATTTTACATACACCTATTTGGACGGATTCTATTATATCAAATACGACAAGGAGCTATTTAGCACATTTAAAGTGAAGCCGATGAAAGTTTATAGGGACGGCAAATATGATAAGGAACAGCTTTGCTTTGAAATCCCAAACAACTTGCTAATCAACATTGATACGCTTCCAGATATGGAGGTAAGGATAGACATACTACAAAGACATTATAACGCTTCAATGGGAGATGACTGCGACATTTGGGCTTTGGAGGAATCAATGAAAAATCAAATAAAAAAGATACAATAAAAGCGTATATTAATATAGAAAAAAACCTCTATCTTAATATATAAATGACCGAGCTGTGTGATTTTGCCGACAATCTTGTGTTAGAGTTCAAAGAGCAGACTGATTTAAGACGAAACATTTGGGTTTATACAACGGAAACCAAAGACTCATTTAGAATATTGAGGGGCATTAGTGCGAAAAACCATTGCGGACATACGCAACTGGACGCAACCAAACAAGATTTAAAAACGCTTTGGATTGATGCCGTAGTGAATGGATATGTGTGTGTTTTGAATAAAGTATTTCCAAGGGGGGTAAAGGATTGCTTACCACCAAGGGCAATGAATATTGTAGTCAATGGGGATATTCCAGTTGAAAATGACGAAGAGCAGAAAATTAGAGTTATTTACGAGGGTCTTAAAGAAACTGGCGTAATTGGTGATATGCCGATTGTATAAACCTATCTATAAAATTACTATATAAATGAAAAGGATATAGATATAATACTTGGTAGGGAAATCCTTACCATAATAGTCATAATCAATTGTTAATTTATAATTAGTAAAACAATATAAAATTAATGTCTTCCTTAATTATATAATGACTGATATTAAGGCACTTATTAAAGAAAAACGACCTCAATTGGCGGACAGCTCCATAACCACCTACACCAGCATTTTGAAATCCACCTACAAGAAGGTGTTTGGAGATGGCGATATAGATTTAGCAAAACTTAAAGACACCGAAGTAATTCTTAACAAATTAAAGGATACACCGCCATCCAAGCGCAAGACGATACTATCCGCTTTGTTTATCACAACGGAAATCCCACAATATCGCGACCTTATGATGAAGGACAGTGAAGCTTACTCAAAAGAGATTAGCGAAAATAAAAAGACAGAATCCCAAGCGGAGAACTGGGTTGAACCAGAAGACATAGACGCTGTTTTGGCGAAACTGGAAGCCGACGCAAAAGCCATTTACAAGAAACAAACCAAAACGCCCCAAGACCTACAAGCCCTACAAGACTATATTATAATGGCTTTGCTTTCTGGTAAGTATATACCGACAAGGCGTAGCAAGGATTTTTGCGATTTCAAAATAAAAAACATAAATCCAGAAACCGACAACTACATTGAAGGGAAGCGCAACTTGGTGTTTAATAGCTATAAAACTGCGAAAACATATGGTAGGCAAACCATACCCCTACCAATTAAGTTGAAAAATATTCTGTTTAAATGGATACAACTCAACCCCACCGATTATCTGCTCTTTGATTCAAATATGAATCAAATGACGAATGTAAAACTGAACCAACGCCTCAACAAGATTTTTGGTGATAAAAAAGTGGGGGTCAATAATCTGCGTCATACCAATATTACCGAGGCACTTGGCGACCATAAGGCCTCCAAGAAGAAGGCGGAGAAGTTGATGAGCGATATGGGAAGCAGTTTAAATATGGTTGATACATATTACAAGGAATAAAAAAAGGGGAATATCCCCCCTACATTATTTAGTTAAGTTAATATACAAAATTATACAAATATACAGTTTTTATAATTTATTTAGGGGTTGGTTTATATATTTTTTCATACATTTCTTCAACAGTCAAATCAGTTCCAAATCCCAAAATCTTTACATCAATATACTCCTTGTCGCAAAACTCCTTTAATTTTTTACGGCCTTCCAAAATCGCATCCATACGGCCCTTCTTACATACGGCCACATCTTCCAAAAACTCCTCTCGGCAGTCGTCGCATACAACCACAATCTCGCAGTCCTCGTTGTATTCGTAAGGGTCGTAGTCGCTTCCCATATCGTCGTCGTAGTTTGTATCAACGCCCTCCCCACAGCAATCGCATTGGTTATAGCGGTCGTCGTAGCAATCATCGCAAAACTCTCCCTTCTGTGTATCTGTAAGGTCGCGTTCTCCAAAGTGTTCGTCGCACCCATCACAACGCACTTTTGGCTTCTTCTGGTATTCCTCCTCGGCAATCCTATCGCGCTCTTTTTGTATAAGCTTTCTTGTTAAGTCTGTTTCAAGTGCGTCCCAAGCACAAGCACAAGCAAAGTTATATCCAACCATCTTCCACCAGCTTCGCCCATTCATACATCGCGTTTCGCAAGGGGTCGCGCAAGGTAAGGGTCTGCCTTCCCATTTTCCTCCAATCACACCATTCTCAATGGTAGGCTCGTATTTTTTCAATAGGCATTCAACTTCCTCGGTAATTTGTAGGGGGGTCATCATCATTGTTAGGTATTCTTTGCTTATCTTTTGTTCGCCTACAATTTTTTCAATTTTACAAGCTTTACGCTCTCGTTCCATTTCGTTCTGGTCTAACTTTTTTTGTATTTCTTCGCTTTCGTTGTAGCAACTTTCGCAAAGCCTCGTATCCATAGGGTCTTCTTGTTTTACACAAGGCACATCGCCACAAGCGTAGCATTCAACTTCGGTTTGGTTGTTAATAGTCGTCATTATAGTTGTTGTTAAGATTTTTGAAAACTGGTAAAAGTTTTGAGAGTCAATCAATTTTATGGGAGTTTGTTATTTTATGCCTTCTGTAAAATTACCAAAAAAGATTTCAATTTTCCAGCTTTTCAGTTTTTAAAACACACATACAAAATATACAAAATATACAAACACCTAAATATTTTTTTGGATTAGTTCTTCTCTCTTCCAAAAAATATATCAATCTATAAAATTAGTATATTAACAACTCGTAAAATTGAACTCTTTTTTTACATTTTTACGATAAGCATAAAATAACAAACTAATATTCATAACGCTCATAAAATTGATTGACTTCCAAAAGTTTTATCAGTTTTCAAAAAGACTAATTTTATAGATTGAAAATCTCTAAAATTGAAAAATTAATCTGCTAAAATATTAAAAGCATAAAACTAAATTACGACATTTAAAATGGAAGCAACAACATACGCCCCACTTGTAGAATACACCCAGAACAAAGAGTTTGCTGGATTGATGGAAACTTTGTTTGGAGCTGTGGAGAAATTAAGCGAACAAGGCAAAATAAACGAAGGCGACTACTTGGACTTGGCGAACCTTACCAAAGCGCTTTACGAGGCCAAGACGCAAATACAACAAACCGTTGTATTTATTGATATAATGCGAAGGGCAAAGAAAGAACCACCCCAGCCACCGAAGCAATGCGACAAGCTAAACGACAAGACATATAGGACTTGCGAGTTTTGTAGTAAGCGCTTACACTGTAAGTATTTGCCTACCCACTTGCGAGAGAGCCGAACTTGTTTGCTACAACAACAAGCAAGGCGAAATATGAAGGTGGAGAAATACGAAGAAAAAGACGACCGCCACACCGCCAGACAAGCGTTTTGCTTACAGTTGCGACCAAGATACAAGACTGGTGTGATTGAAACCAAACAGTTGGCGACAAAAGAATGGGTAAGGCCATTAGACAACCAAATGGTATTGGTGGATAATTGGGATGGGGTGTTGATACATACAAACAGAATTATGGATTGCCGAATGCCCCCTACCGAACAGCGAACCAGAAAGGAGGGAACCGAGGTGGTAGAATACACATACCAACCGCCGATGGAAACGCACTACGAGGCAAACCGAAGAGCTTGGAACGATATGCGCCCTTTAACCGCACCGACCTTTGCGCCACACTTTACCTACCTAACCAAAGAGGAGGAGGATGCGCGGATGGCGAACCTTTGCGAAGTATCCTACGCCGAGCTGATGGCGGAGGGTAGAGAAGCACAAAAGAAAAAGGTAAGACAGCCTTGGAAGTTTGGGGAGTTTAGGCCTACGCAATTGGAAACTGTGTTTGGAAAAATGCCCTTTGAAGTGCTTGTTAAAGTATTTAACACATTTAAAGATGGGATGCCGACTACGCACTTTACGCATACAAATGGAAGTAAGGCAAGGCTTACCAAGAATGCGCGAATAGAATTATTGAAGCATTACGGTAAGAACCACCCAGAGCATAATATACAAGCTAATGGAGAACCAGACATAGCTGGGATGATTACTGGAATAGTAAGACAACAGTTTTATAACCACCAAAGAGATTTTGATATGGAAATACATTAGGTATATACTAATTTTATAGATTGATATATTTTACAGAAGAGAGAAGAACTAAACCAAAAAAATATTTGTGTGTGTGTATATTTTGTATATTTTGTGTGTTGTATTTTAATTAAACAAAAACAAGGGGGATATTCCCCTTTTTTTATTGTGGTTAAACAATTGTTAAGGTAAGGATTAGCTTTCGTATTATAATTTGACTATTAAGTAGCG
>Ga0164292_10001901_pt1 | contig 17035 bp, 11 predicted proteins | sample GEODES117metaG_FD_111486 | JGI IMG/M metagenome (GOLD analysis project Ga0164292, IMG submission 111486) | Eutrophic lake water microbial communities from Lake Mendota, Wisconsin, USA - GEODES117 metaG | ecosystem: Environmental > Aquatic > Freshwater > Lake | place: USA: Lake Mendota...
ATTTGGCAACTGCGTTTCACAATATCGTTGTTATCATATACACCCACCGACTGTATAATAAAGTCAAAGCTATCCGGCTTAAAATATCTATGCGCGTCCAATAAGTAGAAGTTGCGTTTTTGTACGTCCAATTCTTCCGCAGTCAGCCCCTCCGCTCGTATTTTATTTTCGTGGTCTTCCCAAACTTCTTTCGCCTTCAGTGAGTCAATCGTGTTTCCGTATGCACACTTGGATACGACATTAAACATGCTGTTGTCCTTCGCACTACGTAAAGAGAATTCGGCAGTCAACTTCAGCTTCTCGCCAGGAATTGTATTCCCAATCTTGGGGCGCAAACGTGCAAAATCAATGTACATATTGGTTCGCGAATTCGGCGGGAAAATCTTAATCAATTCATTCTTTGTTAAATAATTATTTGTTGTTTTATTGCGAATGCGAAAGTCCTCGGTAGTAACAATGCGAACCGAATCGGTATCATTTACGACATCCAAATCCAGCACATAATTTCCGGGCAAAATATCATGTTCGACCATATGAATCGGGATGCAACTCAATCTATGTTTTAAGATTTCATTATGTAGACGAGTTGTGTTGTCGTGAATCGTACATTGGTTGTCGGCATATGTTTCTGTATAAATGGCCAATGTAGGTATATCACTCAATATGGTACGACGTATCGCATTCGCTAAACTTACATTTGTATTAGAAAGTGTAAATTTAAAGCCAGCATCGTCGTTCGATACGTTAGTTATTGCGGGATTCATTATCTATATAAGATATGTATAATTTATATATTTTATATACATATATTATCAATCAATTTTTCAATATAGCAAATTTGTCGTCTTGAATCAAACGTCCAAAATATATGCATTAATAAACATTGTACGTTCAGCAGGAGTTAACAGACCCCATATAAACATGGCACATCGATATTCGTCCATATGTACCGTATCAAAATGGGTTATATGTTCATACAATTGCGTATTTGACAAATTTTTGTATGAAAAGTGTCGTTTCCATATTTCAAAGCATTTTGGAAGGGAAGCCAAATCGAATTCATCTACTACATCTAACCATATCGTCTCTGTATAGATATCCGGAACTTGGCAAAATCGTTTCAAATCATATAACAATATCGCGTCGTTATACATTGTTCCATAAATATTTTCTAATATACGTGTATCTTTACGATGTGTGCGAATATCGTGCACCAGGTTAGGTGGTTGAAGTTCATATGTATATGGAATAATGCAAAATAATCGCAGGTCTAGCGGCAGGCGCTGGATGCGTTCTACCAAATGATTCATATAGTATCACGCGATTTGTTTTTATTTAGATTTGTCCATTCATAATTAACAAAATCCTTGACGTGTGGTCTCCATTTTTTCATTTCAGGATGGTCATGAACATGTTGTTTAATCGAGAACTTTCGCCCACACGCGGAACCGAATCTACCCTGAAATGTGAGTTTTTTCGCCATTTCCGTATTTACTACTTTTCCGTCGGTACAGCCAAATAAATCATACGGGGCATAATTGCAATTGACATAATCACTTTCACTGTGATTACATATTACGCGGCCATTCAACTCATCTCGTCGTAAATAACTGTCATAATGGTCCGCCACAATCTTTTTTGCGTTGGTAATGTTAATCTTACCCTTGTATATTTTATTCAACAGTTCGTTCAATCGTATTTTTCTTCCGCCCGAGCTGGTCGCTATATTGTCATGGTCTTCGTCGGTCGTTTCGTTTTCTCTTAAGTCCTTATCCATTGCGCTATTCATTCCATAAAACACTCCGTTTTTCGTTCGATGTACGCTCTTTTCCTTCAGGCCGATTTCATACAACATGATTTCATTGGTATTAATGTCGCCAAACAACCACGAGCATGCATAATCGCCTGCATTTTTCTTGTCTATGATTTGTTCGTAGTCGTCCAACGATTTACCATATTGCATGGCTTGACGAATTCTGCAAAAATAGGGAACACCAAACCGCGGTGTGTAATTAATATCGCCAATTGTGGTTTCACAACCAATCATGCCAGTTGAGCAAATAAACCAATCGGTTCCACTTGCAATATAGCCGGCAGAAGTTTGCATAACAAATGGGTGTCCAGATGATGGAATAACATTTATGATAATATTATGTAACTGCCCGTCGGCGAAGTTCGTGTGCGTATTATGAGCCATAACAATATCCCCGTGTTCAGTTGCACTGCCGGTTGCAATAAACGCGCTGCATTTTATAACGGAACCTTCTAAAAAATAAGAATACATACTCAAATACGAATTCCAGCCAATTAACATGTCGAGTGAGATATCGAGACCGCGTTTATTTGCGCCGTCGCGGATTCCCACTAATTCCGTATAAAATTCCGGAAAATCGCGTTTAATCACAGGCTTGATTACTTTACTACACGTATGTAAGTACTTAGTCATGGAAATATCCATCTCGTCTTTTACTAAAAATGTGAGGGTCGATATCATGCGTTTCAACTCGTTTTTTAATAAATATCCATGAGCGAATCCACGCTCGTAGGGTTCTCCGTATATAGTAATTGTTTTCCAGCCTTCGTTTACCTCGTCAATCGTGCCATTTACACAAATGCGTTTATGTGTGGTTTTATGTTTATGTGGGTGTTTCCGGGAAGTGGTCATTATATTATATGATTACAATATAATAATGGCAAAAATTATGAAAATGATGAAATTTATGTATACGATTTAACTAATGAATAGAAGTGCGACAAATAGAAAAAACAAAATAACGGGCATTAACACTAAAAGCCATGAAATACTGGTAAAACCAGAACTACATATCAAATTCAATATCCATGTCCAAAACAAAATGTAAACAAATTTAACCAAAAAAATGGCAGTAACGTTTGTAACATCGCATTCATACGCGCCTAAACAATATACATCTACGTTATTTCGGTTTTGAATATACATAACCACCAACAACATCATGGATATTGCCAAATATATAACCGCAGGGGTGCATAGATTTCTTAGTCCAACGATTGACATTCTCTATATACACTAATGAAGATTAAAACCCGCGAATAATTCATTCGGGAAGCGTAGCAGACAAATACGTCGAAAGGTATTTGTTTGGCTTTATTAGACAGTTGACGCAATTCATATGAACAAATATTTCACATACTATATTCATACTATCATTATGTTTCAAATGTGTAAAATAAGAAAAATACTCATATTTTGTGCGAAGTTAAATGTCCAACGATGTATAATATTATAACTTTTTATATACATAAGTGGTTTATTCTTCACTTGGGGTTACCTTCAAATTAAGTTTTTTCACAAGCTTCTTGGGCTTGGGGGCTTCTTCCGCGATGGGCGTTGTCGACGCTTCTTCTACAATTTCGTTTTCTACTGGCACAACCACTCCCGCCGTTTTCACAATACCCGAGATGAATAAACACGCCTGTTTTTTATTCTGTTCAATCTCTTTTTCAAGCAGTTGAATCAGTGTATCATTAAACTCACAATACTCCACAATTTCTTTTTGTCGGTCAATGGATGGGATCGGGATTTTCAACTTGTAAAAATTCTCTTGATTTATACCAAGTTGGGCAGTTCCTTTCGCTATACTTAATAGTTGTTGCTGAATTGATTGTAACGTATAAAACATGTACCTTTTCGTTATAATGTCCTTACATATTATCGTCCAACCATGATGGTTTAAGAAGAATTTACCGGTTTCATATCTCACGCAATCAGCCGAAACTCCATCCTTTGCGACGATAATTTCATTTTCACGGTTGAATTGGTTTATATGATAACTTACGTTACCACCGCCATAAACTGGATATTCGCCTTCTATTTTCATATCTGGTTTGATATAAGTCCCTTGATTGACTTTACAAACTTCCCCCAGCATTTTCACACAATTTTCACCAGAAACTTTTTGCGTATTCAAACAGTATTCGTTCAATTGCTTCAATTCCAGTATTTTCTCGGTGCTGGTTTTGATACATTTTTCATAGATGAAATCCAAATATTTAACGATTTCTATCTGGCGTTCAATTGGCGGGATCGGGATTTTAAATTTTCCTAATTCACTTGTAGATATATTTGCTTGTGCTGTTCCTTTTGCTATTTTTAATATTTCACTTTCAATATCGCAAGAAATATACCAGTAATACAGATATTTTGGATTTACATGTTTACAAATTACTTTTGCAACTCGTTGATTTAGATATGAATTAGTATGTAATTTGTATATGCCCATTTTAAAACTACCGGTTAATCCAATTAATATGTCGCCGTTTTCTACTTCAAACTTTTTAAACTTATTATCTTGTGTAATATATTCTGTTATTTTTGAACCACCAATATATCCATTTTGAATGGATTTTATTTGAATAATTCCAACATTGGTTTCATTTTTTTCCTGAAAATCAGTTGATTTAAAAGCATAACCATTTTGAAATTCACAAACTTCCCCCAAGGTTTTCACCACGACACCATCTTCATATATCTCCTCCGTTGTTTCATCTTTCAGGTATTCAGCATAATTCAACGAGTAGTTATTCTTGGCGAGGTCTTCTATGGTGACTTCTAACAACAAATGCTTTGTGTCGTTTTCTGTATTATAGTCATAAAACTTCACCTTGTGTGTTTGGTGCGTTTTGCTAAACACGTAGGTTCTTTCAGTTTCCTTTTGGGTCGTCTTAGAATATTTCAACTTGGTTTCTAAAACATCTTTACCTTCTTTTTTCTTGTGGAAATAAAACACACATGTCTTGATAGTTGTATGTGTAAAAGTTCCTGCGGGTAAATATATGACTTCTTTCAAATCACATGTCTTCATTAAATATTCTCGTACCGCTACCAAGGCTTTGCTTTTGCTGAAAAGTTCTTGCCCTTCTGGCAAAACCACTGCACATCGTCCATTGACTTTCAGCATATGAATAATGGCTTGTAAGAACAATGGCACCGCACTATTAGAACTGATTGGCATATATTCATTGCGGAGCGGGTGCATAATCTCGGTATAGGTTAAACCATCAATACCAAACGGCGGATTTGCGAGAATAATATCATATTTGTTTGTAATTGGTTCCCGAATACTATCGCCCTTTTCCAAGACTTTAAACATTTTACCCGACGCAATCAACATATTGGATACTGCTAATTGGTATGTATCTGGCTCGGCCTCTCGACCACCTAAACCGTGTTGGCTGATAAAATCCCAATTCAACGGAATATTTTGGCTTTTGGATTTTTTTAGTAAATTTCGCAAACATGTTATTAGAAAGCCACCTGTTCCCATTGCGGGATCAAATATGGTTTCAGTTGTTCCATCGGGGTTGATCTGCGGGTTGATTAAGTTAACCATCATTTGTTTCACTTTGGGAGGTGTAAAGAATTGCCCCAATGTTTTACCGATCATTACATCTTTAATGACTTCTTCATACGCTTCGCCCAAAATGTCTTCATCTACCGCCTCAAAATCAAACGTGTATAATTTATCAATTATTTTCTTGTAAGTTGATTGGTGTTGAATATCAAATCCTTTCCCTTTCAAGAATATATTTTTGGTAATAGGATGCACAGATAAAATCTCATCCCATAAACATTTCATAATCTTCGGGATATTGTCTTCTTTTTCTTTCACCAAATTACTAAACCGAACCATCTTTATTAATTTGGCCTTATGTTGTTCAGCAATATCATCATCATATGCAGTAAAATTATAGGCATAATCATCAATATCTATTTGCTTACCGAATTGTGATTCTAACAACCGCAAATCCAACAAATGGGCTAATGTGCGCAACGCCTTATCGCCGGTAAGATGTTCATTATTACGCAACACGTCAAGACAATAATTAAATATAGTTGATAACTTGGTTTTATTATCGGTCTTCGCATCTTTCATTTGCGTGAAGGATTGCATTTTATCAATAGAGATACAAGGTGCTTTCTTATTTGTATGTCTTGTAAAATCAATTTTCTGGTTAAAGACTTTTTTACAAAGTTCGCAATTGTATACTTTGGTCATTATATACCAAATAAGATATTATTTCTTTATATTAAAATAAATTAAAAAATGATTTAATTTAGTAAAAAAGTATTTTTTCCTTGAAACTTGCTACATAAATCTTTACAGAATATCGCTGGCGACCTTTTTCTTTTTCGGTGCAATGGTTATTATATCACGTAAATCATTGACCTTATAATAATCAACCCATAAACTATTTGGTGGAAACAGCGGGTCTAACTTACATAATTCGCAACATACCACCGCTAAATCTAAATAACTATTTCTAATCGCGGTATGCTGTGCTAAATAGTCAGTTACTTTACTTTTACATGTATCCAATTCATAATAAACTCCTCGCTCAATGCTTAGAAATTCAATCCAGTTAGTAAATTGACTCTTGAATATGATTTCGGGTTCAGTCGTTAATCGATTGTCTCTTTTACATAATTCCATATAGGCTTCTTTGCTCTTGATATTTTTATCCACAAGAATTTTCCGTGTTTTTTCATAAGTTGTACCCAGAGCAGTACGGGTAGTCGTTTTTAAGCGTAATTTTTGCGTTAGTTCTTCATCATATTCACCAAAATCCTCTAAACGCGTATCTTCAAGTTCGGGTCTCGGCTTCGGTTTTTGTTTTTTAATTTCAATACGACATACTTTGATTTTGTGCCCTATTGTTTCATCTTCCAACCCCATTTGGTAAATAACTTCACGCACTTTTTTTAAGTCGGGGTTATCGTTGTTTTCTAGCCAATCATCTCGGTTTAAGATTGGTAGAATAATTTTTGTTTTTTTATGAGGATTATTTCGGTATTTTCTACTTGCACGTAAAGCCGATTGAACTATGCGGATATTTGAAGACATATTTTCTCCAAAAACTACCGCATCCAATAAGGGAAAATCCCAACCTTCGCCCAAACAATACACGCACGTGATAATGCCTTGTTTCGCATTTTCAAACTGATGAATGATATTTTCTTTGACATTGTTATTCATTTCGCTGTGATAATTAGAAGAATAAATATCGGGCAACTTAAAATAATTGTTTTCCAAGAGCAGATTGACGAATCGTATTAATTTCAAGGAATTTTCCTTATTGTTGGAATAAATAAGTAAATGATGCGAATGTCCCTCATGAATACTCTTTAAAGAAGCGTAGGCACTCAAAAACAACCGCTTGTCATTTTCATCAGTAATGTTAAATTGCGAAATTTGTTGCTCGAATTGTTCCTCGTTTGTAATTATCGTTTGGATAACATAATCACAAACGATATTGTTGTTAATTGCCCACATGAGACATTTGCGGTCAATAATTTCGCCGAAATGTGCAACATTATCATTTGAAATTACATTTTCATCATCACCCACACATTCCAGCTGTTTTATTGTTGCAGTCAATGCTAATTGTTTCACTGCTGGAATGTTTAACATTTGAATATATGTTTTAGAAGTACTTGCTAATCGCATATTATGACTTGTTAAATGATGAGCTTCATCCAATATCTTCATCGCAAACTTAAATTTGCTACGATGAGATGCCGTATTTACTTTGTGCGACGATGAATATGTGGTAATAACGATACAACGCTCTTCATATTTCTCTAAAAATTGCTGAATATCATCTTCACTTACTCCGCCAGATACAACCAACGCTGGAATTTCTGGAAATAATTTGCCAATAACAATGTTCCATTGTTCCAATAATAATTTGTTCGGCACACCAACAACTAATGTATTTGCTTCAAGCTGTTGCGTAATCCATAATGAAATTAGAGTTTTTCCAACACCGCATATCAAAATAAGCATACCTTTATCGCATGTTTGAAAATATTTAACCGCATCATTCACGATAAGTGTTTGGTCTGGTCTTGGAATGTAGACGTGTTTTTTGTTTCTTTTTAGACGTAAGGTTTGAATAAGTGGGTTGAGTTTTTCCTTGTTTTGTATTTTTCTAATACGATTACATCTTACCAAATCTTCTATTTCTTGTTTAGAAAGAACCTTAAATTGTATATTGGTTTTTTCCAAGTAAGGCACAATTAGACGTATAATAGTCCGTTTATAAAACTCTGTACCGCCATCATATTGAATGTGAAACCCAAGACTATTGAAATATTTTTGTAGCAATTTTTCAACTATTCCAATAACCTCTTTTGACATTTCAATAACCACTTCAAAGTTGCCACGCTTTATTTCTCCTGTTGCATATTGTGTATCCCTTTCGGGGATATTATTGGCTTTACCCAATTTACACCCATCATCTTGATCGTATGATGAGTGATTTCTTATATAAATATAACCATTCATTGAATCCATTTAGCATTGTTAGTTATAATACATTATAAATAGTATTTTAATATCAATTTTTTAATTTATGCCGTGATTCGTTTTTATTACCGATAAACCCGCTTATTGTTATTGCTGGTGACATAGATAACTATAACAAAAAATATATCTACCTACTAAAACATACAGTTACATTCAATCAATCTATAATTACTCATACAATTAGACTTGACAATGTCGCGCCTATATTATTGGATGTGTCTAGAATTATCGACATGTTTCACAAATTCTAATAATAATAGTCAAAATATTATGACCATTATTATTGGAAACCCGATTCTTATGCATCACGAGAGAATATATTATGGACCTCGGGGCTCTTCGGTTTCATGGAATGAATTTTAGCCTTCCGTGTTTTGCGTGCAGCCTCGCGAACACAGTTAAATTTGGCATTTCATCGTTGGTTTATGCGTACAACCAAACGTGCATTTACACAAATAAGTTACTTACTTGGTTGGACATATATGGACCGGCATATGATACCTGATTTCCACCTAATATATTTGCGCCGGCAACTGCACCTTGCATAGATAACCCAGCCGAAATTGGATTTCGTAAGGCCGCGTCAGTTCCGGTCATGACTGACGCAAACCCGCCCTTCATTTTTCTATTGTGTCGTTTACGTGTATTCATTTTATGTAACCGTCTCTTACCGCCTTTTATATTTGACATAATACGAGTGGAGACAAGACCCCGTTGAGGGTCATTCTCAAATGTATTCAATGGATAAGGCGCATTATTCGCATTACCACCAGTAAAAAAAGAAGAGCTGCAGCCGCATTTGCCTCCTTTCCATAGTTTACGCGCCGTTTTTTTCTGCTTATTCTTTTTCGACTTTTTTTGGGATAGATTCAACTTCGCCATGATATATATTTACGTGATATAATATTGGTTATTCAATATCAACATGCGTTAACATATGTCGCCGACAACATACGTTATGTAATCCTAAATCATCTAGAACGGTTCCCTCAATCGTCTTTTCAGCATTGCCTTTAGTCAAGTAAATAACCTTTTCTGTCGACTTACCGTTCAGCAACTTAATACGACGCACTTCATTTTGGTAGTATCTATATTTGTCGGCCAACACCATACCACATGTAAAGCATTTTACTGGAATAATCATTATCGATTATGAATGTATATTATATCTATATATACTTTTCTATAAATCAATTTTCTAGACTAGTACAAAAAGGGGCGAACCCACCTATTTTGTACTATAATAAATGTAAAAATCCGTTATATTTTAGTGGTATATAGTATACACAATTAACAATGGATAATCAATCTGGCGGAGTAAAACGGAAGGCAGATGACACCGCTAGCCCAGGTTTTACGCCAATCTATAATATGGTAAACGCAGCGAATTCCAAATTAAATGTGCTCGCTACCAACTCGTTAAAAGGGTTTATGTTAAATTTAACGGTGGACAAAGAAGATTCTGAATATTTAAATTTGCGAGACAATGAATTTACAGAACCTGTAACCGATTTTATACTCAAATTTGTGATACTTACGGATATCCCCAGTCGCGAGTTAGGATACTATAATGGTACACGTAAATCTTCTGAATCGCATGAAAGATTTTTTAATGAAGCAAAATTACAACAATATATCTGGAAAGAATCTATTACTTTTGGTCGGCCTGCAATATGCCCATCCGTCGCTAATTTATCTATGTTTACAAAGGATGATTCACTATCGCTAATGAATTTTTTTAAGGAATCAAATGCCAACAATTATCCAATCGATACTACTGACGAGTCACCTAACCCAATTACTAATAATAGTGATGTATTCGAGTTTTTAAGTAATAAGTCGCAGATACCTCAGCATGACCGAGGAATCGGCGTGTTAGTGATGCCAACTATAACTCAATCGACAACGCTAAAACAGTTTATGAGCTTACCCATTAACAGCAACTTTTATGGAAAAATAATCACTTATCCTGATAAGTTAAATGCAATTTCAAATGCATTCGCACAGATTGCGCGGTTATTTATTGAAATTGGTGTCATTCATTTTGATTTACATGCTGGAAATATCATGATTTATTTGAATTCAGAACAAGAAATTAAATGTTCATTGATTGATTTTGGAAGAGTATCAAATATACACAGTGACGATGCCGATATTTATTTAAATAAGGGTCGAAAAGAGCACATAAAATTAGGAATTAATTATTTTAAAGAAACATTCGCGGCATTGAATGAAGGTCACGAACGCTTGTTGGAATTAAACCAGCGTCGAAAAGACCTATTGAAATTACACATGGAACCAAGTAAATTATTGGAATTTGACCAGAGCCAGGATGAATTAATGAAATTAAATAATGTTCGCAATGAATTACGTATAAAAGAGATTAATTATATGCAAGATGTTATGGATTATATTGCCGACTACGATCTTTATATAAACAACCCGATATATTACAAAGATGGTGTCAGTTATCAAATGAGATGGTATTCCCCATTCAGAAACTATGATAAGCTAACCAATAATAGAAAGAAAGGTGAATATATGGAATTATTTGTGAATGCATTTGATATATTATATAACATGACACTATTACATGGCAATAGCACAGATACATCTCCCGACACTATAAACACATATGAGCTAGACGGGTCTTTCGTAAATTTGAATACTACCGAAGGAATCGACGCATTTATAGTGCCATTCCCATATCGTGTAGATGTGGATACATTACCACCTTCTGAAGAAAAACCATTAACTGTTTATACCTTACCGCCACCACCAGAAGAAGATACCATAACATCAGGTCCTAAACGTGTTCGTACAGACGGCGGTAGCAAAAATAAATTACATAAAACGAACAAACGCAAAAAGTGCAAATCCAAGAAAAATAGACGCAATAAAAATAAAAACACCAGAAAGAAAAGAAAAAATTGAAACAATATAAGATTTTCACATTTACGCAATTGACTACACAATATATTTTAGCATGTGGGGCTGGTTAAGTTTTGATGATAGCGACAATGACGATGAACCCGACTACACCAAGCAAGAATCGGCTTACGTAAAGAAGCTCTATAAAATATACCGCAATAAGTATGATTATTCGAAAGTGAGAATTACAAATAAACACTGTAAAATAACATTGATATGTTCTTGCCACGGTGAATTTAGCGGCAGTCAATACTGTATGTTATTAGGAAATGGTTGCCCGGGCTGTAAAAGTGACAAACGGTTTGAACATCTTGTAAACTATTACTACATTGACTCAAAAAATATGTAAATATAATGTAAATGAAATATATTATATTTTTTTCGGTAATGCTTCTTATTTTTCTATTGTATGCGCATGGATTGCCCATGACAAACGTAAACGAGCCATTTGATTCACTCACTAAAATAAAAACAAACAAAGCAATCAGCGATGCAAAATCGGGTGGGTTCGAAAGCGGCTTTGTAGAAACTGGAGCACCTTCTTCCGGAATAGACCAAAAAACCGCAGATAAAATCGACTATTCGAAAGGGCTCCTTAACCTCAATGTTGAATATCATGATTCCGCGGAAAAGATTGCCAAAGATACTGGATATGGTTTAGACGTAGGTGTAGTATGGCTTTATGACCCGATACAAAAAAAGAAAATAGCCTTTTCCAGGCCAGCGATTCAAAACAGTGCTACATACTATGAACCCGGAACATATAAGCATGGCGCATCAACCTACGTCCCAGATTACAGTGAAAGTGTATTATTGAGCAAGGCAAACAATTATTTTACAGACAAAACTACCACTGCTGCGCCCAAAAATCCTAGTTTTGATTTCTACAATATCAATGCGGCGCATCCAGAATTATCAAAATATACACCTGGCCCATAATACCCTACAATAATTTGATACCTGCAGTCGTCTTCTTTTTCTTTATTACCTTAGTCGGTTCGGGGCTGTGCAACTTTTGATGACATGGTTCACAAATGGATACTAAATTCGCCTTATGATTTTTATGAAACGTTCCAATAAACCCATCCTCATTTGCATCTTGTTGATGCTGTAAATGATGAATATCTTCACCCAGTTGTTTGTTACATAGCTCACATACACCTTTTATTTTTCGCGCATTATACGTGCTCTCTTTGTTTGACAACACGCCGCTCGTTTCGGGATAATACTTATTCCTTATTGCATATGCCCGTTCTAAAAATTCTGCGTCCAAATGTAACGATTTGCATACTTCTAGTCCGTAAATGCGTGGACCCGACCCGGCTTTTAATTTGCGGTCATATACGAGGCAATCGTGTTCTCGATCATAGCTAACTTCCATGTGCATTTGTGTCAAACGAGACAGTTGAACAATTTCTTCGTAATCTACAATCTCGTGAAAATGCGTCGCGAAAATATACGACGATTTCTTTTTGTCAAGTTCTACCAAACCAGCAACAAAAATACTCAGCGCGGACTCCATTTCTGTGCCCGAGCACAATTCATCGCCTAATATTAAACTATTTTCATCTGCCAATTTCAATATAACACGAAGTTCACTCATTTCAACTGCAAATGTAGACAACCCTTTAAAAATATTGTCATTTCCCAAAATACGAGAAAAAATAGCGGTGTATGGTTTAAATACAAACGACGAGCACGGTACATACATGCCGGTCTGGGCCATTATAACCGATACACCAATTGCACGAATAAGAGACGTTTTGCCAACCGCGTTGGTTCCATACAATAAAATTCCGTCACCGCCGCTATCCGTACGTCCAATAACAACATCGTTCGGCACATATATTTCATCTTGTTGTAAATGTTCAATTAAACAATGTCGCATGTTCACTGCACATACACCCGATTTTGTAGCAGCATAATCTATAACCGGTCTACAGTAATTATATTTCTTTGCTATATACGATTTAGTTGTCAGCACATCGAGTTTCGCTACATATGTGGATATGTGTTCTAATGAATCCAGATAAACATCTTCCAACTTTGATAACACTTGTATATAAGACTCAGCGATTAACTTATTCAATAGGCCTTTATAATGTAAAATCGTTTTACAAATTTCGGTTAATTCTGGAAAAGTGATTTCCAAGTTCGTGCCAGACGCCTTTACAAATTTCACATCATCTGCATTAAACGAGAATTTGTCGTCAATTCGTACAATTCGGTCGTTCTTTGAAATAGAAGACAGATTTTGTTTAAGAATCAATGACCGTTTCGATGTAATAAGCAGCCCCAATCCAGACTTTTCCGTCTCGTGAATCTTGACATATTCAGTGTCGGTCGGTGATTGCTCAGTTGATTTAACAATGCCATTAAAAATACTATAAATAGCATTAAAGTATGCTTGTGATTTATTGTACTTTTCCATGACTTCATCCAACTCTGTTGAAACGCCAGGTTGAATAATCGACGCTGGAAATGTATTCATGGAATTCACCGAGTGGCATTGGTCCAATATAAAATGTTTATCCATAAATGTCATAATTTCGGTGATTTTTTTGTCCATTACGGAACCACATTTATTAGGTTCTCCATTCTCTAAAAAAGATTCACATAAATATTGTAAAATTCCGGCGTCTTCATATAAACACGTATTCATTTGTTGTACTCTATCCAATGATGTATACAAAAGATATATCGAACTTGGATAAATCGTCTTTACAACGATTTGTCTGCATATTTTATCAATATCTCGCAATTTTGAAAGCTGTTTTCGAAAAGAATCGACCATATCATAATGTTCTCCATCGGTAATGTTCGCAATCATCGAATATTCTTTCGACAACCATTTCTCATCAAATGTCGGGTTAGTCAATTGATGTTGAAATAATCTGCGACCCATTGGCGAATTGCACTTGTTTAACAGGGACATAATCGACGATAATTTCCCAATTTTCTTGTTCTCGGCTGACATGTCGCCAATAATATTTAATTGTAATAAAGTGTGATTTGGCAATATAACTCGCTTCGATGTATTATTAAATTCGGGCAAACAAATTCGACGCACCAACGTTGGATTGTGTTCCTGAATGAAATTTAGCAAATAACAAAACGACTGTGTCGCCAAAATATGTTCTTGAAATTCTTTGCAAATGTCAAACGTATCTTCCTTATAAAAGAACGACAACACTTCCTTCAAATATCGTTGTTGAGTGCACCGCATTATTTTTTCATTTTTCAAATCAGTCGAATCGATTAAATGAACGACGCTAGTGTGAATGCCTGCATATTGGGTAATCGATTGAATTGTGGGTTTGTCAAACGGCGATATAATGATGATTTCACTAGGACTGTATATCGAAATGAACCGTTCCAGTTCATCAAACGTAGTAACATTCATATAAAAGGGAGTTTCATGCTGAAAAATATACGATTGACCTGTGAAAATATTCACAACAGAAACTCCATAGACCATCGTATCTTTGGACTGAACCGACTTGGCAAACGGTTTATATAATTCAAACCAAATAGTCATAATATTATTGGAAATAGCATTATTGCTATCAGTTTCACAAGAGATAAATGTGCCAGGCGAATATACTTTATCCAATACTCGCCTGATTAATTTGCCGTCTTTTTCTTGGACAAACACAGGAACAGTATACCCGTTCTCGCTAAGTTTTGTGATATATTTATCAATAGTAAAGTCGCGAAATCCCGCCATAACAATTGTACCGTTCTCGTATGATTGTGTTTTCGCCGAAATGTTAAGTTGACAGATTTCTGCAAAATGTGCGATTTGACTACGCACAATATCGTCTCCGTCGGCCAGTTTTATTCCATATACCTCAAAGAATGCACCCACCTGCATCAAGACCACACTATGCTTGCCGTATTTTGTTTGATATTCTTCTGTATATTTAAAATATTCACCATATATTGACTTTGTATCCGTATCCATTCCTAATGTTCTCGAAGTTAATTAATATATCAAGAATTGTTTATGTTATTATATTAATCACTTTTTGTAAAATTGACATATTTTTATCCAAAAAAATATCTCAATAGAATGTAAAACAATGGTTAAAATTGGGATAAATATAACAATCGATGATGATGACGATGATGGATATGGATATTATTGTGACCCTGGCAAAATAGAATACACCTACATGCGCCCACGCATAAATCCACGAACTGGATATGTGCAGTACTATAACTTTGACAATCCCAACGAAACAATATGCGAAGAAGATATGAATGATATTGAACATATGTTTGAAGACGAGCATGATTATTCACATAAGGGATTAACTGACAAAATGAATTCATATACGTCAATGTTCATATATGGTTGTATAATAGTAGTAACATACTCTGTAACAACTTCGCTAGTACACTACAAAATCTTATGACTTATTTCTCGGTATCGTGCAAAAAGTTATACAATAAATTATCGGGATTATGGTTTTGGATTTCACCACACATTAACATGGCTGTTTCATACATTTTGCGCAATACGTCGTTCGGGGTGATTGCACCCACACGAATGAACCCATGTTTTATCAAATATTTACGTATTTCATGAATAGGGGTTTGCTTGATGAGGTGGGTTTTGGTCGAGATATTGTTTCGTATTGTTTTATTCGATACTAAAACAGATACTTTTGGCATTATTTTCGACCGACCAATCTTATACGTTCGACGTATTGTTTTTTTTCGTTTCATTTTCTTAGGCTTTACCTTATTGCGGTTCATATTTTCTAATTTAGTTTGAATTTGGCTTGACTGTATGGCATTTTTCATGATTGTACTTATATTCGGTTTATCTGGGACCATATTTGTACCCGGACCATTGGCAACATTTACATTAGGATTTATATTATTCACAGCCATATTTGATGCCATTGTATTTCCGCCTACATATTCTCCAGGCACATTTTTTCGGGTTTGATTCATTAAATTACGATATGTGGGTAACGTGCCATTTTTCAGACAGCCGTATTTGGGTGCGGGTAATATTTGCGTATTAATGGTGGCAGTTGGACTAGATGCGGTTGTGTAGACATTATTTGTCACATCCTGCAATCCGGAAATACTCGCCGGCTGCATTACGGGTGGTGAACGCATCGGTGGTAATTGTTTTAGTGTATGATTTTTAAGACCTGCATTTTTCGTAACGGTTTCTTGCAAATTCTTAAAATATTCCTTGGCATTATCAAAATCATTTTTAAAAGCAGAAACATCGGTTTGACTCGTGCTAGGCTTTGATGTAGTATCGAATTTTTGTTTATATTGGGTCTCTTGGTGTTTTCGCATCATATTTATGATGGACCGTTTTTTCAATGAACTATTGTTAACAGGTTTTGCCGCAGTCTTCATTTTAATTTTAGGTTCAGTATTAGGGTTATCCCGTTTTTTTCGCGTAGTATTATTATTCGAAAATGAAAAAAGGTTCGGGTCTATTGCTAATATTTTTTTATCACTCATACTTAAAATGTGGTTAGTTATATTATATCTACATCTTACGAAAATAATAATAAGGTTGTTATTATTTTCCTAAATCTCAATAATCATATATTACACATAAATGTTTTGTAAATAATCTGGAACCGCCTCTTTCTTTTTATTGGTTTCGAAAACATCAAAAGCGCACGTTAAATCGTCAATAGTAATCTTTTTACGCAGGTCTGTCGGCTTTCCGTATATACGGCGACTATGATGAATTTTCGCATATGTAAAGAGCTGCTCCA
>Ga0164292_10001902_pt1 | contig 17017 bp, 22 predicted proteins | sample GEODES117metaG_FD_111486 | JGI IMG/M metagenome (GOLD analysis project Ga0164292, IMG submission 111486) | Eutrophic lake water microbial communities from Lake Mendota, Wisconsin, USA - GEODES117 metaG | ecosystem: Environmental > Aquatic > Freshwater > Lake | place: USA: Lake Mendota...
CCCTGGTGGTTCGCTACCTGCTGGAAGTCGCGGGGACCGTTGAGGATGCCGTGGCTGCGGTGTCGCGCATTCCGGTCGCCATGTCCTACAACCTGACGCTGACCGACCGCACCGGTGACTACCGAACCGTCTACCTGGCACCCGACGTGTTCGAGCAGCGAGACTGCCCGTTGGCGACCAATCACCGGTTCGACGCACCGGAGGATCCTGCACACGCCCGGAGATTTCGCAGTCTGGAGCGCCAGGCGCACCTGCGTGGCCTACTCGCCGAGCAGCTGCCCCCGGATCAGGTCGCTGAGGAATTTCTGCGCACACCGCTACGAAGCCCGCACTACGCCAATGGCTTTGGGACGCTCTACACCGCGGACTACCGGCCCGACAGCGGAGAAGTCCATTACCGGTGGCCCGGCACCACGTGGAGCCGACGTTTCACATCGACCGACGCCGAAATCCGCCTGGACGTGCCGGCGGCCTGACGACCGTAAAATCTCACCCATGACCGATCGGCCCGACCCTGCGACCGAGCTGCCGTTGGACGGGTTGACTGAGGGCGAGCTGGCTGCCCTTATCTGTCGGATCACCGATGAACTGAGCGACCGCGGCACCCACGAAGGGTTCGCCGAGCTGCTGCGGATCGTCGCCTATGCCGGCCAACGGGTCGGTGACGCGGCGCGACTGGTCGCGGAGTCCAACTCGTGGAGCCACGTCGGCGAAATATCGGGCACCTCACGACAGGCCGCGTGGGAACGCTGGCGGATGCCCTGACCGTTAGATCCCGTCGAGGTGCCGCTCGGTGCACACCCGACTCAGTGCTCGGTGGAACTGCTCGATGTCGCCGGCGCACGCGTCGAGTTCGGCTGGGCCGAGCAGCGCCACCAGACCGCGATCGGTGCGAGCGACCACGAACGGCGGTGGTGAACCCACGGCGAGGACGTCGGCGGGAGCGTCATTGCGGTGATAGGTCCGGAACTCGACGTCGAGTTGATCCCGGCAGGCCCGCCAGTCGGCCCGCTCGGTGAACAGCCCGTGGGTGATGTCGCACAGCGCGCAGTGCGCCCGACCCAACCGGGCCCCGATCCAGTAGCGCGCCTCGCCGAGCAGGGTGCCGTCGGCGTCGTAGACACCGATGAGTTCGCGCACCGTGTCCGCCATCGCCTGAGGGTACCGGGATCGCCCTGCGCCATCAGCAGCTCGCGCGCGCCGGATACCTAGTAGTGGTAGCGCGCTTTGAGGATCTTGACTTCGGTGTCATCGGCCCGATACACGAGTCGATGTTCATCGTCGATGCGGCGCGACCAGTATCCGGACAGTTCACCTTTGAGCGGTTCGGGTTTCCCGATCCCCGCGAACGGGTCACGCTGAATTTCGCCGATCAGCCGGGTGATCCGCCGGGCCATCTTGCGATCGGAGGCCAACCAGAACGAGAAGTCATCCCAGCCATCAGGATCGAAGTGAATGCTTCTCAATCCTGCCCGCCGGCCATCTCACGGAGGTCGTCGAGCGACTTGGTCACGCTCGGCACTGCCGCGTGGCCAGCCCTGTCCCGGGCAACCGCCTCCATGAGCCGACGGGCGTTCTCGGGTGAGCGCAGCAGGTAGACCGTCTCTTGCCAGGAGTCGTAGTCCGCGGCTGACATGAGGACCGCCTCGCCAGCCTTCGAAGCGATGCGCACGGGTTCGTGGTCGTTGTTCACCTGCTCGATGAGGGGAAAGAGGCGCTGCCGCGCTTCACTGGCGCTGATTGCCATGACTTGGCCCTTCCGTCGACTCGTACGAGAATTCCGTACCACAATCGTACGGGAAAAAAGTACGGGCACGGGTTCGGGCGCCGGAAAAAAGCACATACCCCTACCGCCCACCTTCGAGCGACAACATTCAAAACCTCAGGGGGAATCACCTCAGCTGTAACACCAGCACCAGACCCGGCGACATCACGGTCGTATAACAAACGCGCATACCGCGCGTGATGAAGACCGGAGGCCGCAGTGGCACGTCTTGTTCGTCTTGCCAAGCTGGTCGCGCTGGCCTTCGCGGTCGCGGCGACCGTCGCCCTCGCCCCCGTTCGCCCGACCGAAGCCGCGCCGTCGCAGCCGCAGATAGTGGCCCTCACCGCTCCCGCCGTGGCGATCAAGTCCTCCGATGCCGCCCCCGCCGTCCACCGGATCCTGCCCACCGGCTCCGAGTCGAAGCCCGCCCCGACCCCGCGTGCCGGATCGAAGGCCGTGTGGGCGGCCTTGACCCGGCTCGGCTCCCCCTACGTGTGGGCCGCAGCGGGCCCGGATGCCTTCGACTGCTCCGGTCTGGTGGTGTGGGCGTTCGAGCAAGCCGGGGTGACGCTGCCGCACTCCAGCCAAGCGCTGGCCGCCGGCGGGCAGCCGGTGCCGCTCAACCAGATCCGGCCCGGAGACGTGATCTCCTACTACTCCGAGGCCTCGCATGTGGGTATCTACGTGGGCGGCGGCAGGATCATTCACGCCTCGACCTACGGCGTGCCGGTGGCGGTCGTTCCGATGGACAACGCCCCGATCTACAACGTCCGCCGCTACATGTGACCGTCGGCCCTACTTCGGCGGCGGGTTGATCCCGAGTTGTCTCATACAGCTTGCGCGCGCCATCGCGACCAAGGTGGGTTGGGCGTTGTCGAATCCGGCCAGCGCCGGGGTTTCCTGCTTCATCGCGGTGATACTCGCCTCGATGCAGCGCTGCAGACGCTGAGCATCGGAATCGCGCCACTGGGAGTAACCGATGAGGCCCGCAGCCACCAAGCCGGCCACCAGGTAGATCCAGAGGCGGGGATTTCTGAGCACACCCCAGTATCCCCCAGCCCGGTGTGCCTAGCTTCCGGTGACGACGTTGCCCGGCAGGGCGGTCGGCGCTGCGGGAGCTTTCACCCCCGGTTCATAAGACGGTCCCCAACTCGTCGTCGGTGCACCCTCTTTCGGCAATGACGCAGGAGTCTTCTGGCACCCCGACAGCATTGCTGCGCCAATCGCCAGTCCACCGATCACCACGCCCACACGCCGCATAACCACTGCGTTCACAATTTCCCTCCTAACGGACGATGTGGGTATACCCAAAACCGCGCCCGTTAATCACTTCGCATCCGGCCGCCGCGGGGGTGCCGGCCCCTCGAATCACAAGTCGCGGAACTGCTGAATCTGACTCTTGATCTCCCGGTAGGCCTGGACTCGCGCCATCACCGCGTCCGCCGCCGAATCCGCCGGCGTGGAGTCCGGGGCGGCCTCGATCCCGTAGAGCATCGAACTCAACTTGGCGTGAAGCGCGGCGCGTTGCTCTGCAGTGCGGGCATCCACGCGTTCGGCGTGCAGTGATTCATCGACGAGTTTGGCTTCAGTTGCGCACTTCTCGATCAAATCCACCCGCTCCATGGCAGCGCCTTCAAGGTTGGCGGCGGTGGTTTTCGCCTCCTTGAGGATCCGCTGATCATCAGCGCAGCGATTGTCCAACGCGGATAGCTCATCGGCGACTTTGCGCAGGGCATGCACTTTGCGGAAGTTCTCGGTGATCCCATTGATGTCGGCGGTGAAGTCAACGTCACCAAGCCATCCCGCGCGGGCGGCTTCCGATGCAATCACACGCGTGACCGCCGCCTGTGCGGAGTCAACCCGCGCGGCGTTGGTGGCCCCCAGGGCATCGATGCGCTCCTGCTTGACCTTGCGCGCGTTTTCTTCCCGTTGCCGCTTGACCCTGGCCGCCTCAGCCGCCTCGTCCGCGCGCGCCTGCTTGTGCGCAGCCACTGTGCGCTCGTCGACAGCGATCACAATCTTGTAGACGATCCAGGTGATCACCGCGATTGCGGCGGCAATACCGAGTCCGATCCAGATCTGTTTGGGCACGACCGCGATCAAAATGAATACAGCAATCAGACCGCCGCCAATCGCGCTGCCCGAGTCGTTCTTCTTCGCCACCTGAACCGCCCCCTTCTCCCCTCGCGACGATAGCGCCGGCGTCTGACAACAATTCTGCGGAGTACCGCGGACTACGTCGCTGTGGGCGCGGCGATTTTGCGGTGCAGCAGATGCGCGCTGAACGCGGCCGCGGCGAACACCAGAAGCACCCACAACGGGGGGCGGGCCAGTTCCCAGACGAAGAGCGCAGCCCAGTCCGGGCAGCGCTGGGTGACGGCCAGAACACCGGCCGCGCACGCCAGCGCCACCGCAGGCACGTTGAGGTGCACCGGGGTCCAGGTGTTGACCGACAGCGCGATCACAACCCCGAGCGTGGCCCCGGTCGCCAGCGCCGGGGTGATCAGACCGCCGACGGCCCCGGCCCGCAGGAAGACCGCGGTCAGAAGCGGTTTGAGGATCAGGATCGCGCCGGCCGCGGCGATGCTGAGATCACGCTCGACGCTGACCAGCAGGACGCTGGAGCCGTTGCCGGGCAGTTCCGGCAGCCAGTGCGAGCACACCCCGACCAGCAGACCGGCCGACCCCAGCGCGGGGATCAGCAGCCAGGTGTTTCGCGGCCCGCGCTCGGCGGCGCGGGCCCGAGCCCGGGTCATCAGTGCGTTGAACGCCATCCCGACCCCGACAGTCAACGGCGCCAGCAGCACCGCGACCACGGTCAGTAGATAAGACAGCTGCGGATTCGGCCATTGCAGGGCCGGTCCATCACTGATGAACGGTGCAGCCACAACCACCGCGATGCCGGAGGTGAGCACCGCGGTGATCACGGCCCGAATATCCCAGGTGCGCAACACAATTCGCAGCGTGAACAACGCGCCTCCGATCGGCACGCCGAACACCGCGGCCAGCCCGGCTCCGGCGGCGCAGCCCAGCAGGATCTCCCGGTCCCGCGCCGTCAGCGCCCAGCGTGAGGTGCCCAGATCGCCGAGCGCGACGGCCAACTGCCGCGGCGCGTTCTCCCGGCCCAGCGACGCCCCGGCTCCCACCAGCAGGACCTGCAGGCCGGCGTCGGCGGCCAGCGCAGTCCGGGGCAGCGGCGCGGGCGCGGTGATCGCCTCATCGACGGTCGGGACCCGTGTCCGTCGCCGCAGCAGCCACCAGCCCAGGCCGGCCAGAGCCCCGCCGATCATCGGCCCGAACGCCTGCCTGATCGGGCTCGCGCCGGACACCCCGTCGAGCAGGCTGCCGTAGCTGTATTGATAGGTCAGGTGCTCGACGAATTCCAGGAACACCGCCGTCGCCGCCCCCGCGACGCCGGCAACCAGGCCGATCACCACGACCGCGCAACTGAATTCGACGGTGCGGCGGGTCATCCGGCTGAATCTAGACGAGCCAGGGGGCTTCAGGGGTGCACACCGAGAAGGAGTTCGGGCGCCGGCGTTCTAGGTTGGCTGCTTTAGGTAGACGATGCGGTCGGCCAACGGCTTTCGGACCGCTTCGCTCACTGCGGCAACCAATGCTGCAGATCCGGCAGGCTGGCGGGAGAACCGCGACGAGAGTGCAATCAGCAGTCCGTGGTGATGCCCGCCGGCGGTGCTGTGTTCGGCAGCAAGTCGAGTGAAATCGCCGACATTCTCCGTCACCAGAGCGTAGCCGCCGTCGAGCGCCGCACCGAACACGTCAGGGTCTGCGCTACCGGCCAAGCCGAGTTCGGCGACGGTGGTCGCCTCGATGCCTTCCTCGCGGAGCCCTGCCGCCACCCGGGTTGGAGACATCTCGTCCAACAGCACCTTCACCGCGAATTGGCGGCGGCCGTCGCGTCGCGATGGAGGTCGATTCGCGCCTGAGTCTCCTCTGGGTAGGCAGCGAAGTAAGCCAGTGCGGCATCGACCTGGGCTCGGGTGATAGGCCGGTCTGAAATCAGATCGGCGGCCGCGTCCTCGACCGGCCCGAGATCGTGGACCCACATGACGATCTCCCACACGTCGGGGCCGCCGATCACTCCGGCCCGCCGACCGGTCGGTCCGTCACGAAAAGTGATCATCGGGTGCTCGTCGCGCCGCGCGCCTTCCTCGGCATAGCGGCGCAGCCGCTCAGACAGGGTCTCCCCGGCCGCGCGAGCGCGCAGGCGCAATCGCTCGGCGAGACGGTCATCAAGACGCACCGACACATTCACCGACATGTATGCAGCGTACTACACTGTCCACGCTGGTGGGAGCCTAGAGCGGGGGCCTCTCCCGCGCGGCTGACCTCAGAGCCCGGCATCCCGTTGAGCCAGGGTCGAGATCGCCGACCAATCCAGATCCCCTCCCCCGGACGCCAGCAGCGCCAGGAACCTGTCGCGCAGGAGGCTGGCGATGGGTAGCGGAACCTCGAGTTCTTCGGCGGCAGCCAGGACGAGGCGAATGTCCTTGATCCCCAACCGCGCCGCGAAACCGGCCGGTTCGAACTCCTCGCGGGCGATCAGACCGCCGTAGGTCTCGTAGGCGGGCGCGCTGAACAAGGTGGAGGTGAGGATGTCGATGTAGTCGCGCCGGTCCACGCCGGCCTTGGACACCAGCGCGACCGCTTCGCCGAGGGACTCAATGACGTTGGCCAGCAGGAAGTTCGCGCTCAGCTTCACGACATTGCCCACCGCGGCGACATCGGAGACCCGAAAGGTGCGCTGCCCCAGTGCATCCAGCACGGGCATCAACGGGTCGACCACCTGCGCGGGGCCGGCGGCGAGGACGAAGAGCTTGCCGGCGGCGACGGCCTCCGGACGGCCCAGCACGGTGGCGGTCATATACTGTCGCCCGACCGCGGCGTGCGCCGCCGTCAGCCGCTTGGACAGCGCGGCGCTGATGGTGCTCGACGATATGTGGGTGGCCCCTTCGCGCAGCGTCGCAAGCACACCGCCCTCGCCGGTGACGACCGCGTCGACGGCGTCGTCGTTGGCCAGCATCGTGATGACCACATCACCGGCGCAGGCCTGCGCGACGGTGGCCGCGACCGTGGCGCCGCGCGCCGCGAGGGCGTCGGCCTTGCCCGGTGACCGGTTGTAGACCGTGACGTCGAATCCCGCCTCCAGCAGGCGGGTCGCCATGGCCGAACCCATGTTGCCCAGACCGATGAATCCCACCGCCGGCGTCCTCACCGGCGTCGTCCCGAAATGTTCAGCGCCACGGTTGCCTCCACGGTGCCCCACCTCTTTCCCGTCGCCGGGCCCTACCAGCCGGCCTGTGGCGCCAACTTAGCTGATCAGCCGACCAGTTCGACTCTGAAACGCAGCCCCGGCACCCGGGACAACCGGGCCCCGGTGGTCGGGTGGGGATGGGCTCCGCGACGGGCGCACACTGGAGTTCATCGAAAGGGGTGGCCATGGCGCGCTACGTGACAACTGTGAAGACCGCGAAGACCCTGAAGGAGGCCTTCACCTACATGGCCGACCTACGCAACTTCGCCGAGTGGGATCCCGGCGTGAAGGCTGTCCGGCAGGTGCAGGGCTCCGGCGGCGGCCCGGACAGCGTGTTCGACGTCACCGTGGCCGGCATCGGCCGCGACCTGACATTGCGGTACGTGACCGAGGAGTACGACGCCCCGCGAAACGTCCTGGTGGTGGCCCGCAGCAGCGTATTCACCTCGATCGACCGGATCACCGTCGAGCCGGACGGCACCGGATCGGTCGTCACCTACGACGCGGATCTGCGCCTGAATGGCGTTCTGCGGGTGGGCGATCTGGGCCTGCGACTGGTGTTCGGCCAAATCGGCGACCGGGCTGCCGCCGGTCTGCGCCGGGTTCTGGGTGCGCAGATCTGATACCCCGCTACTGGACGGTGGTGAGCAGTTCGTAAGCCCGGTCGGGTCCGGCGGCGGACAGCTCGGCGCGAAACTGCGGGTTGACCAGCTTGCGCGACAGCGCGCCCAGGATGGTCAGGTGGGCGTCACCGGCGGCCTGTTCGGGCACCGCGATCAAGAACAGCTCCGTGGCGGGTTTGCCGTCGCGGCTGGACCAGTCGATGCCCTCGCGTGAGCGGGCGTAGACCACGACCGGCTCGGAGACCGCATCGGTCTTGGCGTGCGGAATCGCGATTCCGTCGCCCAGGCCGGTGCTCACGGTCGCCTCGCGGGCCAGCGCGCTGGCCACCACGGCGGCTGGATCGTCGACCTTCCCGGTGCGGGCGGCGATGCCGACCAGCTCGGCGATGGCAGCGTCGCGGTCGGTCGCGGTCAGCTCGACGGCGACCGTGTCGGCGGTGATGTACTGGGCCAGGCCGACTTTGGCCGGGGCGACGGCCACGGCGGTGGCCGCCCCGGCGGTGGCGGTGGCGGCGCCGGCAGCGGATCCGACGGCCGGTTCGGACTGCTCACTCGCCGCGGCCACGGGCGCCTCGGCGGACTTGGCCCGGTGGCGCATCTTGAGGCCGAGGGTCATCAGCGCGGTCACCGTGGAACCCAGGGCGATCGCGATCAGATAGCCGGGAATGCCGTGCACCGCCCCCAGGACAGCGACGATCCCGCCGCCGTGCGGAACGGCGTTGGTCACCCCGAACAGGGCCGCGGTAGCCCCGGCGACGGCCCCACCGACCATGTTGGCCGGGATCACACGGGCGGGATCTGCAGCGGCGAAAGGTATTGCGCCTTCAGTGATTCCGAAGAAGCCCATGAACATCGCCGCCAGGCCCATCTCCTGCTCGGAGTCGTTGTAGAGCTTGCGGCGCAGCACGGTGGCCAGGCCCTGACCGATCGCCGGGGCGGCGATCGCTGCGCCGATCATGCCCATCGGTGCGGTCTGGCCGGTGGCGATCAAGCCGACGCCGAACAGGAACGCCACCTTGTTGACCGGACCGCCCATGTCGAAGGCGATCATCAAGCCCAGGATGATGCCCAATACGACGGCGTTGGCGCCCGTGAGCCCCGACAGCCAGTTCGTCAGAGCGGTGAACAGCCCGGCGATGGGTGCGCCCAGGACGTAGATGAAGGCCAGCGAGGAAACGACGGTGGCGACCATCGGGATGACGATGATCGGCATGATGCCGGCCATGAACTTGGGCACCTTCACGCGCTTGACCGCCAAGGTCACATACCCGGCCAGGAAGCCGGCCAGAATCGCCCCGAGGAATCCCGAACCGGCCTGCGAGCCGTACAGCGTTCCGGTGTTGGCCACAATGCCGGTGATCATTCCGGGGACCAGACCGGGCCGGTCGGCGATCGACATCGCGATGAAGCCGGCCAGGATCGGGATCATCATCTGGAAGGCGATGGTGCCGATTTGCAGCATCTTCCACCAGAAGCTGCCCTCGGGCACGACCAGGCCACCGGAGGGGTCCGGGGATCCGCCGAGGGAAAGGCTGACGGCGATGAGGAGGCCACCGACGACTACGAAGGGGATCATCGGCGAGACCCCGCCCATCAGGGCCTTGTAGAGGGTCGCGACCAGGCCGCCCTTCTCGTCGGTGGCGACGGGCGCGGTGCCCTGTTGAACGGGCGCGTTGATCGCGCGGTCCAGCAGTTCGGCGGGTTTGTGGACGCCGTCGGCGACCCCCACTGTGAGTACCCTCTTGCCGGCGAAACGGTCCAGTTCGACGTTCTTGTCCGCGGCGATGATCACCGCGTCGGCCGCAGCGATGTCCGCGGCGGTCAAGACGTTCTCCGCACCGATCGAGCCCTGGGTCTCGACTTTGATCTCGTGGCCACCCTCGGAGGCGGCCATCTGCAGTTTCTCCGCCGCCATGTACGTGTGGGCGATGCCCGTCGGGCACGCCGTGATCGCTACGTAACGCACTTCCACCTCCGAAAGTTCTGCTGGTGCGGAAACGCTAACTGTGTCTTGGCCCGGGCACGACGAAAAAGAAGGAAAGCCGCATGACCGCACAACGGGTCTGCGCGACCCGACGTCAGCCGGGGAACAACACCAAGAACAGCCCCAGGCAGCCGCCGGTGACCGCCAGCAGCGCAACCGCCACGCCCACGGTTTTCGCGATCGGCAACGGCGCGGCCGGTAGCAGCCACCCGTGCAACAGTCGGGACAGTTGCGGCAGGAAGACCATCATGACCAACGCCATCGCGATCGCATTCGTGATCAACACCGCCAGCGCGAATGGGACGGCGACAAGCCGACCCAGCAGATAGTTCACGATCATCACCGTCGGGTACAGGGCCATGACCCCGGCGATGAGCTGCTTCCATTTCGGTGGGGCGCCCGGCCCGGATTTAACGCTCAACCCGAAGTTCAACCAATCGTGGTCGCCGATCCTGACTGCCGAAACTTCCGAGTCGTGGGTGTAGGGCTCGATCTCCTCGATCAGCGCGGCCAGCTCGGGCGATCGGGCCCACCGCTCCGAGTCCTCTCTGTTAGAGAACCGGATGATCTGCGTCCAAAAATCCTGTTGGCCTGGGACGGCCGGCAACTGCTCGGCTGAAACGAATCCGGGCGCCTGTTCCAGGCGGGCGCGAACCTTCTCGCCCCACATCTGGTAGTCGGCGACCCGGCTACCGTCCACCCGGCGAGTTGTCACCAGCGCCACCCCGGACGTCGCGCCATCTACGGTTGACGACACCGGCTATCTCACCTGTCCCGTCGTGTGCGGAACGTGTGTCATCTGATCCTCGGACATGATGGCCTTCGTTGAGTGCTGGCGGTCTCGGGTTGATTCTCCAAGAACCTACGCGACCTCGGCCGGAGTTCGTCGGGACATGCGAACCCAGCAAGTGGGTGTGCGCGGACTCCGCGGGAAAGCTCGGTACTCCAACGCTATTCGCGCGGCAGACCCAGAGCGCAACCTGCCCGATAGCGGTGGTGACCATAGGCCCTGGCCGTCGCGACCGCACCGGCCTAGCATCGAAGGCAGTGGAGGTTGCGATGATCGAGCAATTGCAGGACATGCCCGCCGGCGTCAACGGCATCCGGATCTCAGGCCGGGTCACCGCCGACGACTTCGCGGCGTTCAAACCCACGCTGGACCGGATGATGGACACCGATGACATCCGCTTCGTAGAGGTCATCGGTCCCGATTACGAGGGGTTCGGTCCCGGTGGGTTACTGGCCGACGTCAAACAAGGCTTCAGCAACCTCAAGCACCTTCGTGCTTTCACGCGCACCGCGGTGGTCAGTGACAAGGAGTGGATCGCCCACACGATCCACGCGCTGGGCTGGATGATCCCCGGCGAGGTGGCGGTGTTCGGTCTGGACGAACTCGAGGACGCCAAGCGGTGGGCGGCCGACTGAGCCGACATCGCTACGCCGGCGGTGGCCCTGCCTCAGCCCCGGGGCGTACGGTAGGTCTGTGGCCCCGGAAACAACGCTGCCGCCCGGTCCCCGGCTGCCCCGATTGGCGCAAACCGCAATCGCTTTGAATTCCTGGCCGAGGTTCATCACCGCTTGCCATCGCCGCTACGGGCCCATCTTCACGCTGCGGATCGCGCCGATGGGCACCCTGGTCTACCTCGCCGACCCCAACCACATCAAGACGGTCTTCGCCGGCGACCCGGCGGTCTACCACGCCGGGGAAGCCAATGCGATGCTGACCGGTCTGCTGGGACCGACGTCGGTCCTGCTGATCGACGACGACGTCCACCGCGACCGCCGGCGCCTGATGCTGCCGCCCTTCCAGCGCGACGCGGTGGCGCGCCAGACCCCGGTGATGGCCCAGGCCGCCGCCGACAGCATCGCCGACTGGCCGGTGGGGGTGGAGTTCGCCGTGGCGCCGAAGATGGCGCAGATCACCCTGGAGGTGATTCTGCGGACGGTCATCGGCGCCTCCGACCCGGACCGGCTGGCCGCGCTTCGCACTGCCATCCCGCAGGTGCTGGAAACCGGGCCGTGGTCGACCCTCGGCATCGCCAGTCCCGATCTGCTGCAACGGCTTCCGTGGCGCTACATGCGCAACCGGATCGAGGCCGCCGACCGGCTGCTCTACGCGGAGATCGCCGACCGCCGGGCCGACCCCGACCTGGCCGAGCGCACCGACGTGCTGGCCATGCTGGTGCGGGCCGCCGACGACGACGGCCGGCACATGACCGACCGCGAACTGCGCGACCAGTTGATGACCCTGCTGGCCGCCGGCCACGACACCACCGCCACCGGGCTGTCGTGGGCACTGGAACGGCTGACTCGCCATCCGGCGGTCCTGGCCAAGGCGGTGGCCGCCGCGCAGGCCAGTGCGGCGGGCGATGCCTCCGGTGACGAGTACCTCGACGCGGTCGCCAAGGAGACCCTGCGCGTGCGGCCGGTGGTGTTCGACGTCGGCCGGGTGCTCAAAGAACCGGTCGAGATCGCCGGCTACCACCTGCCGGCCGGCGTCATGGTGGCCCCCGGAATCGGACTGGTGCACACCAGTGCCGGGCTCTACCCCGACCCGGACCGGTTCGACCCCGACCGGATGGTGGGGGCGACGCTGGGCCCGACGACCTGGCTGCCGTTCGGCGGCGGCAACCGCCGCTGCCTGGGTGCCGGGTTCGCCATGACCGAGATGCGGGTGGTGCTGCGCGAGGTGCTGCGCCGGGTGGAGTTTGAGACCACCGACTGGCCCGGGGAAGCCCAGCGGATCCGGCACGTCATCATCGAACCCCGACGCGGCGCCCGGGTGCGGGTGCGCTCGGTGCGCGAAGTCGCCGACGACATCACCGTCGCCGCCACCGGCTCGTGCCCGGTCAGCTCCCGGCCGGGAGCCGACTGATCGGTGTGGGCGACGGCCCTCGTCATGCCGCACGTCACATCAGTCCCATCAGTCCCATCAGCCCCGGCGGAGGAGCATAGGGCTAGGCGCCCACCTCTGAGCGACAACGGCCCGAACCTCACCGGCGAACACCCTGTGCCGCATCAGTTGTCGCTCAGAGGCGGGCAACACTGTTGTGGCTGCCCGAGCAGTGACGGATGTGACTCGGTCTGCGGACCGTCCGGTGGTGGCACCTCTCACAGCAGTCGGGAGCGGTGAGCCCACACGGCGAAGAGCGGGTCGCCCGGCCGCGGCGTCGGGCGCTGGTCGATGCGGGGCTCGTCCCAGCCGGCCGAGCGGCGGAAGTACTCGGCCACGAGCTGCACGTGGAACTCGTCGTCGGTGGCCAGCCAACCCCGGATCGCCTTGGTCGGGAAACACCGGTTGGAAAACGTGCACGCGAACGGCGCGCCGGGCCGCAGCACCCGGGCCACCTCGCCGAACACCTCGAGGGGCCGGACCAGGTAGTCGACCGACACCGTGCACATCGCACCGTCGAAGCTGGCGTCGGCGAACGGCAGCGCGGGCTCGCGGTTGAGGTCGTGCACGACCCGTTCGTGGGCCTGCGGATTCTGTTCGAGCTCAACAGCATTCATGCCGAGCACGACCAGCCGCTGCGGGGTCCGGGCCAAGTGCGACACCCAGGAGCTGCACAGGTCGAGCACCTCGCCGTACAGGCCGAGCTCGTCGTAGAGGTCGCGCACGGCGGCGATGGCACCGTCGTCGATGTGCTGCACCAGGCGCGCGGCGCCGTAGAAGCGAGGGTCGTCGTCCTCGTCGAACCGGGTGAAAAAACCGTCGGGGAAGCCCTCGTAGCGGTCTTCGTAGCGGTCCTCGGCTGGGACGGAGTCATCAGTCATCGAGGCCCTACCGCCTTTCGGGTCACGCTAAAGTCCGATCTCACCATGGTCAGCCATCATCCTTCCCGGCGCTTCATCCGAATCGCACTCGCTGTGATCTTTCTGGCGAGCAGCGCTGCGCTGATGCCGGCCCGGGCCGCGGCCGCGGAACTGGGTGACTATCTGTGGCAACGCCGCCCACTGCTGGTGTTCGCGCCGACCGAGAATGATCCGCGGCTCGTGGAGACGATGCGCCGCATCGAGGCCAGTCGTTGCGACTTCGCGGATCGCGACATGGTGCTGGGCCGGGTCGTCACCGATTCCACCAGCACCCTCGATGGCGACGTGGTCGACGCCGAGCAGGCGCAACGGTTGCGGTCAGCGTTTGGGGTTGGCGCCAACGGCTTCAGCGTGGTGTTGATCGGCAAGGACGGCGGCGAGAAACTACGCGTCAACGACGTCCCGGATCTTGCGGCGATCTACGCGGTGATCGACGGCATGCCGATGCGGGGCAGCGAGATGAGCTCCGATCCGGGCCGGTGTTGAGACGACGCAACACCGTCCCCGTTCCCAACACAGCGACGGTGTGGGGATGGGACGCCTCCAACCATGACTGGGGCCGCGGGCCCATGGACCTCGTCAGCGCGCGCGACGCCGGCATTTCGTTCTTTACCCATAAGGCCACCGAGGGTGGCGACTGGGAGGACCGCTACTACAAGAAGGCACTCGAGCGGGCCCGCAGAGCCGGAATCCCGGTCCTAGGCAGCTATCACTACTTGTGGCCGGATCCGCCTAACGGGATCGAGGCACAGGTGAACTTCTGGATGGACTACGTCGCGGAGCGCACGCCATGGTGGCACGAGGGGCCGTGGATCTGGCAGATCGACGCCGAACAGCAGGGTCTGCCCCGCCCGCCCAGTCCCGAGGAGATCCGCAGCGCAGTCGACGCCGTCAATGACCGCATGGCGCGCGAAGGCAACACCGGCTACGTCATCGTCTACGCCCCCCGGTGGCTGTACGGAGATGAGCTGGGCACCGGCTATGACCTTTGGAACAGCGATTACACCGGATCCGGGGCACCCCGGCCGTTCACCGATCAATACCGGGGCGTGACGGACCGTTCGCATGGCTGGGCTGAGATGTCCGGGCGCAAGCCGCGCATCCTTCAGTTCGCCTCCGACGCGGTCGTTGGACGCCAACACACCTGCGATGTCAACAAGTTCGACGGTGACCTCCACACGCTCATCAGACTCTGTGGCTGGGATCCCGACGCGCCGGAGCGCGAGACGCCAAGGGATTGAGGTTGTGAACCTATTCGGGTGAGGGCGTGGCGGCCACGAACTTCGCCACCAGCCGAGCCAATTCGTCGCCCCGTTGTTCCGGCACGAAATGCCCGGCGCCGGTGATCGTGGTGTGGCCGTGCCCGCGCGCCCCGGGGACGTGCTGCTGAAACACCGTTTCGAACCCCCGGGTGGCCGGATCACCGTCAGAGTAGGCAGTCAGGAACGGCTTGTGCCATCGGCCCAGGGCGGCCATCGCCGTGCGCCCGATCGCCGCGCCAGGGTCGTTGCGGGTCAACGGGATCAGCGCGATCATCTGCCGTAGACCGCTCTTGAACGTGCGGTCGGGAAACGGTGCGTCGTAGGCGGCCAGCACGTCGGCGCTCAGCGGCCCGGCCACAGCCTGAAGGAACATGCTCGGCGTGATGTCGGGGGCCCGCTGGTAGAAGGCGACGTAGTCGAGCAGGGTCTCCTGCAGCACCACCCGGCCGCCCTCTGTTCCGTGGTGCGCCCACGTCAGTTGTCCGGCCAGGGCGGGGTCGCAGGTGTGCAGGATCGTGTTGGTCGCCACCGCCCGAGAGAACCGCGCCGGCTCGCGGGCCAGCACGCTGAACCCGATCGGGCCGCCCCAGTCCTGGGCCACCAGCGTCACACCGGACAGGTCGAGGCCGGTCACCAGACTGTGCATCCAGTCGACGTGGCGGGCGAAGGTGTACTCGGTGGGGTCGGCGGGCTTGTCGGAGCGGCCGAACCCGATGTTGTCCGGCGCGATCACCCGCAGTCCCGCCGCGGCCAGCCCGGTGATGACATTCCGGTACAGAAACGACCAGGTTGGCTGGCCGTGCAGGAGCAGCACCACCGGAGCGTCGCGGGGTCCGGCGTCGACGTAGTGCATCCGCAGCGGCGGCAGCCCGGCGGTCTGGACCTCGACATAGTTCGGCTCGAAGGGGTAACCCGGCAGGTTGTCGAACCGGTCATCGGGAGTCCGCAGCACCTGCATGTCCGGCAGCCTAACGAGCGACAGCGCTGCCGAAGGGCGCTCCCGCCGGCACCCTGTGTAACGCCGGCCCCAGCCGTACCGACATCACGGTCACATAACGAACGCGCATCCCTGCGTAACGACCGGAGGCGGCCATGGCACGTCGCAGCACGTGGATCGCGATGGCCGCGGGGGCCATGGCCATTCCCGCGACGGTGGCCTTCACCCCCGTCCAGCCGCCCGGATCCCCGCCGGGGCAGCCGCCTCCGGCGCCTCCGGCCCTACCTGTGGTGGCGATGGCGCCGGTGGCCGCGGCCCCTGCCGCTGCGCCGGCCCTTCCCCCGGCCCTTCCCCCGGACCTTCCCCCGGGCCTACCCCCGGCCCTTCCCCCAGCCCCGGCCAGCGCGCCCGCGCCGGAGCGCGACGTCGGATCGATCGTCGTGAACGCCGCGCTGACCCGACTGGGCGCGCCCTACGCGTGGGCCGCCGCGGGCCCGGATGCCTTCGACTGCTCCGGCCTGGTTGTGTGGTCCTTCCGCCAGGCCGGGCTGACACTGCCGCGCTCCAGTCAGGCGCTGGCCTCCGGTGGTCAGCCGGTAGCGCTGGACCAGATGCGGCCCGGCGACGTGATCAGTCTTTTCCCCGACGCGTCGCACGTGGGTATATATGTGGGCAACGGCAGGATGGTGCACGCCCAGTTCGAAGGCCAGCCGGTGATCGTCGAGTCGTTGTACCGCGCTCCGATCCACAACGTCCGGCGCTACAGCTAACGGCGGCTGCCGAGCAGCCTTAGTCAGCAGGTATCTAGGCGGGGCGGAAGGTGAGAGCCACACCGTTCATGCAGTAGCGCAGGCCGGTCGGTTCGGGGCCATCGTCGAAGACATGGCCGAGGTGACTGCCGCACTGGCGGCACAGGATCTCGGTGCGCGACATGCCCAGTGAGCCGTCCTCGCGCTCGATGACGGCGTTGTCGAGGGCTTGGTAGAAACTGGGCCAGCCAGTGCCACTGTCGAACTTGGTTGTCGATGAGAAAAGGTCCAACGCGCAACCCGCACAGCCGAATACGCCGGCGCCGTGCTCGTCGTTGAGTGGGCTGCTGAAAGGCCTCTCGGTGCCCGCCGCGCGCAGAACGTCATATTGGGCCGGGGTCAGCCGTTGTCGCCACTGTTCGTCGGTGAACATGACCGCAAAGACCTCGTCCGAGGCGTTCGGCGGCGGGCTGGCTCCGGCCAGGCGCCCCAGTGAGCTGCACCCGGCGGTCACTCCGAGCAGGGCCGTTCCGAGCAGCACGTGTCGTCGGGTCACGGTCGACCGCGGCTGCTGCGGGCTCGGGGCGGACATGGTTCAACCGTACTGTC
>Ga0164292_10001906_pt1 | contig 17001 bp, 16 predicted proteins | sample GEODES117metaG_FD_111486 | JGI IMG/M metagenome (GOLD analysis project Ga0164292, IMG submission 111486) | Eutrophic lake water microbial communities from Lake Mendota, Wisconsin, USA - GEODES117 metaG | ecosystem: Environmental > Aquatic > Freshwater > Lake | place: USA: Lake Mendota...
CCATATAGTAATTGGAATGTAATACCCTTACCCTCATTCACATCACATCCATATTGTTCGGCTAACCACTCATGAACATTCCCATCCGGCATTTGGAATCCTATCAACTTACCAATAAGACGGGGGTGATATGCGTTATAATCCATTTGTAGGAATATCCCATCGGAAACGAAACACTCCCTACTACCATCCGATTTATTGAGAGCGGCATAGTTCACACCACCATGTCTATTGGAGGGTCTACCCGTTACCGTAAATGGATTGTATTCCGTAAACACTTTACTATCATCTGTCAAATGTCTAATAGCTTGATTCCATCTATCAGTAAATTTTTTCCTATCGACCCGAATCCCATATCCCTCCATTTCTGAAAGTGTGGGTATGAATGTTTGGTTATACCATCGATATGTGTTAGAATCTGAATTATTGGAATAGTATTTAATGAATTGTGGTTCTATTACTTCCACAATCTTCATTAAAGGAATGGATTGAATTAAGTCATCTCTATACCCTTTATGAGTTAGCGTTGATAATAAAGGATTTAAAGGTGCCTCATAATCAATAACCTCACCTGTCCTTACAAAGTATTCCGAATCTACATCATATAGATTTACCGAAACATAAAGAGAGTGTAATATTTTTTTCTTTTGGAATACCCACTTCTTACCATTGGTATTTAGTATCGATTTAACGTCCGATACTTTGATTGTAAGAGCATCTGCGTGTTGAATTGGTAAAACATACAACGCATCCAAACATCGTACCAGTATGAGAGAAAGATTAGTGTGAAGAGGATGCTTTGAGTTATCAACCCATAGTGGATACCATATAGATACTTCGGTTTCCAGCTTATCTTTCAACCAATTTACTTCCTCTATGGATTCTATAACTTTCATTTTACAAAGATACAAAAAAAATCCCACAATTCCAAATGGAAAAGTGGGAGTGGTGGAGATGGCGGGATTCGAACCCGCGTCCAGATAAGTTTCTAATGTAAATCGTTCACAAGTTTAGGATAGTGTTTTATCTTACTAACACTCCAAAAGAATTGGGGCCGAATGGTTAATTCAGCAGATTCCACCAATCCATTTTAAGTTTGGATAAACTTAAATGTTCACTTCTTTTTAAATCCCATGAGTGATACGGGAGCGATTAGGCAGCTACTGCGTAATCGAAAGACTCCATCCATGCCATAGCATCTCCGAAAGTCATTGTAGATAATTCTACGTCTGCACTTATTGTTTGATAGGTCTTCAAAGGTTTCCATCTAACCTTACTTGCATCAATACAACCAGTCTTCATACCTGTCAAAAGCCGGTCATCCCCATATTTTAAAGAACTCTTACAAATATACGATAAATATTTGTAATTTCCAAATTAATACTTATAAAATTGTAAATAGTTTAAAAGATATATTAATATTCCCTTCATTTTGTGTGAGGCTAGTTTAACTGATTTAAAATTTGATTCTTTTATTTGTTCAATAGTTCCATTTAATCTCCAATCTAATGTAATAGTTGTGTAGAAGGAATTATTGTTTAAATTAGAATATGTATTTAAATTAATTTCATATATGACAGAATTTGTATCATTTGTTTTTTGAGCAAAATATCTAGTTATGTACCCTCTCTTATAATCAGTTTCCGAAATTATAGGAATGTGTGTATTAATTTTTTTTAAATTATAATCATCTGGTAATTGTACTATTTTTTTATATCTAGTTATATCCATTTTATTTAGGTTTTTTATGCTGAAGGTAACTGTCTAAAACCACCACTTATTTCAGTTTTCCAAGTCATATCCGTAATTGTATGTTTTACAGATAATACTTGAAAAAACCCACCAGTTTCATATTGTTCAGGTATTCCTTTAATTCTAAATTTATCTCCCCGCTTTATTCCACTAATACCATGTATTGTAAATGTGAAATTTATTGGAAATAGTATTGATACACTTGTTTTATTTAATTTTTCATCCGAACCAACTTTTATTGATTCAAATAAAGCTAAATCATCCAATGATGCTATGTATGATTGGTCTGAAATATTATCCGAAACCGTATCTTTTGTTATCATAACTTTGGGAAATATACCAACTTTACTTAAAAATAATTGTAAGTTTTTTTCTTTTAATTTTTCCTCATCTTCATCACCTGCAACCGTTGATGGTGTTTTTTTTGGAAATGGTGATGCTTCAGCTCTTTTTATTTCAGTTAGTATTTTATCTTTTAAATTTTTTGCAAAAAGCTTACCAGTAACAGGTGGTTGTGATGAATTTACATTATTTGATAATCGTTGACCTATAATTTGATTCATTTTAGCTCCTGATATATTTAAATCCAAAGATGCATCCATAAATATTGATTTATTACCATATACATCAAATGCAATTGGCAATTCGGGAACTGCATTATTTTTTAAATTTAAATCTACTACAACTAATTCTGTTACTTCTGGATTTTTGGGGTCTGTTGTCTCTATTATTTGATAATCCCAAATTCCACCGGCCGCAGATGCCATTCCATTTAAGATTTGATATAAAGCATCTTTAACATAAAAATTTTTTGTTTCTAATATACCTTTTACAAAATCAAAATTAACATACAAATCATCTAAAAATCCCCAATGTTCACCAGGAACATTAAGTGATTCAATTGTAGAATCTTTATATGATAGAATACCTTTATATGTTTGATTATCAGTTATAGCACCTTTTGATGGGAAATGTATATCCAATGCCTTTCCACCACTTGTCCCAACAACACTATTATTTAAAATTTCTTTATATTTTTTTTGTGGCGTTTTGGATTTTATAGCTGCCAATAAATCAAATTTTGGTGTTTTTGGATTTGGAATGAATAATTTTGATTTATTACAACTAAATATTTTAGGAAATGCACTTACAACAGTTCGTTCGGTATTCACTTGCATTTTTACTTTCTTTCCTCCAATAACATAGTGGTCTATACCTATTGCATTTATTATTTTCATTAATGTACCAAATCTAATAAATTTATCAGGTCCAATTATTTCAGTACCAGATGGAAAACTTACAGATTCACTACCAACTGTTGCCGAATTTTCAAATATTCCCCATGCCCAACCATCCGTTTGATTGTTCATTTCTTCTCTAACCGATTCATCAAAATTTATAAAATTGACTACATGTGCAACTTCCTTCGTATCTTTTATTAAACCATATACAGCATCCGTTCTTCTATTTGATGGTAGTTGATTATACATCATCATAAAACGTTTTAAACCTAAATCTGTTTGAGCTGATATTTCAGCAGGGTCAAACTCATTTGCTGCTTCTTCTAACTCTTCTGGTGTTTGGTCTGGTTTTGTATTATCTGCGGCTAAAAAGTATGCAGGTAATTCCGTAAATCCAGTACATTCTACACTTATTTCCCAAAATTGTCCACTTATAGCTATACTACCGCCTGTTATAAATCCCAAATAATTATCATATAAACCACCAGTTTCCTCTCTTCGTTGATTTACATTTTTAAAAGATTGATTTTTTGCAACATAAGGAACACTTATTGCCTCAAACCCATTCATTGCTCTTCTTTCATTCCACCCCCATTCTAAAAATATAGTAAATCCAGGCTCTAAAAAAAATTTACATAATTCATTTAATTGACCCGGTGTGTATGCAGTTATTGTAAATTTTGCTTTTCTAGAAAGATTACCAGCTCCCTCATCTATTTCTATTGAGGTTACATTTGGCTTTGGTCTAAATGCTAAATCATTATAATCTATATAAGGTCTACCATCCCATGTTACTCCAATAGTTCCACTTGATGATTGATTACCATATATAGTACCAATAGACCTATCTCCAGCAGCTTCAAATATTGTAAAATTAGGATTTGAATATAGTATTAATCCAGAATCAACACCAGAAGCAATTCTAACCCAAGCGTTTAAACCACTAATAGTTTCAATTGGGTTTGCAATTCTTCTATCCAATTCCGCTCTAGCGTATGGAGCAACATTTGAAAAATTAGGAAATCCTGACATAACTTTTTAATTTATTTTAGTTTGATTTGATACTATTTCTATATAATTTAATGGTATCCTTAATATTGTACCATCTTCAAATCCAAATACCGCATTATGTATGTTATTAGCCGATGCTATTATCCAACCTAATGTAGAATCTCTATAATAATCGTATGCTAATGTATCCAACCTATCACCGGTTTCAGTAGCAACATACAAATCATCATCTCTCAATGGTATGTTTGGATATATTTTTGGTTTATATACAGTTCTCCCATCAACAGTCTTTTTAGTTTCGTTATTTGAATATCTACTTATCATTTTAATTATTTATTTAGAGACCCGCTCCACCAAGTAATGAACCACGTCCTTTATTTAAAAATTTATTAAATGGATTATCTTTATCTATTTTTTGTTGTATTTCTGTTTGACGTTTATTAAAATTTTCGTTACTTAATATCGCTGATGGTGTTTTGCTTGTTACGGATGCTGCCTTTTTTTGTGGATTTACCTCTTGGAGTTTTTTAGCAATATCATTTTGAGGAAGTGTACTATTCCATCCATAAAAATTATTTACAGTATTATTTCTACTTTCTATAAATTTAAGACTTATATTTACACTAACTACCATTGGAAGTTTATATCCGTTTAATGGTTTTGTTACTTCGGCAGTATTACCATCAGTTTCAATATTTACTTTACCACCATTACCACCATATGATTTATTATCACCAATTTCCCAACCAGCAGTATCATCTACCGTATACGATAGACTATCTATAATACATTCTTTATCTTTATATAAATTACCAATTGTTACTTTTGTAAATGGTGAAATTATATAAGTTTCATTATGATATCCAGCAGGATATGCTAATGATGTTAAGAAGTTTATTCGTTCCCACATTGCTACGTGCTCTTGTGAATTTGTAGAATATAATGTAAGTGTAAAACTAACACTTCGTTCTATACCCGAATATGTATAATAATTAAAAGGAGAACCTAAAAATTTAGCAGAATCCCAACTAGGTGATACATTTTCACTAATACCAGTAATTGTAGCTGTAAAATTAACTGATTTTTTGTTTGGTACGGATGTAAACTTCACAGTTATAAAATCCAAATCCCCAAATACATCATTTCCAGTATCAGTATAATGATTTTTTGTATTTAAAAAATTTACAGCATTTCCTAATGATTTTTTAGATTCAATACTACGAGCAAATTCTTCTGAACTATACTTTAACTTATCGGTTTTTTGTGGTATTCCATTATTACCAATTCCGGTTATATTTAATTCATTACCAGTAGATTTTGTTTCAGCTACAGTTTGAATTTTAGTTAATAAAGTAGATAAATCATTTCTACTTTTTTCATCATCATTTGTTTCATCAACCGTATTTGAATAAGCAGTTGCAGATAATCTAGGGTCATATTTTAATAAATCGTTTCCTTTTGATTCTTGAACTTTTCTACCTAATTCTTGCTGTCCTTCTTTTCTAGCAGTTAATAAATCTTCTGCTTTTGCGGGTGGAGGTATTATTATACCGTTTGGTAATGATAACCCATTTTCACCAGCCAACGCTTTAAATAAACTTTTTTCTTGTTGAGTTTTTTTATTTAAACCAGCAAATTGAGAACCTATTGATGTTGTACTTTGTTTATCCTTTGTAGTTGCATTTATTAATGCAAGACTTGCAGGGCCTACACCTCCAATTTGTTGTAATCTTGTAGATAAATCGTTTCGTTGTTCAATTACCAGTGATTCTTCATCAACTGTATTTGAGTATTTTGTTATTGTATTATCAGCATTGTATTTTAATATACTTTCACCAGTTCCTACTTTTAATAATTCCTTACCTATTACTTGCTGTCCTTCCTTTCTACCCGTAATTAAATTATTTGCATTTGCTTTTGGAATTGTAAATACGTTTGATTGATTTGCTCCCTTAACTGGTATATTAAATACGTTTGAAGTTCCCGATTTACTAGGTAAACTAAATACGTTTGATACACCGCCTCCGCCTATACTAAATGGATTTGATACACCACCACCACCTATACTAAATGGATTTGATACACCACCACCTACAATTGAACTAAATAAATTATTTGGTTTATTTTCTTTTGATAATCGTAAATATTCACCACTTAAATTAGCAGGTCCATCTTTTTTTATTGTTGATAATTCATTTTTTATTGTTGATAAATCATTTCTTAATTTTAAATCTGTACCTGTATAATCTACGGTATCTTTATATGGCATTGCGCTTGAATACAAACGTGATGTAGGGTCATTTTTTGCCAATAATTGTTGTCCACTTTTTCTTGCACCAAATAGATAAGTTTGAACTTTATCTTTTGCTAATTGAATACCAGAACCCAACACTGCGTTTCCAATTTGTCTAGGAGTTCCTGTTACGTTTTGTGCTAAAAACTTACCAACCAATGTCCCACCTGCATCTTTTTTAATTTTAGCAAGTGTTTGCATTGTATTTGGTTCAAGTCCATTTTTAAAATCATTTTTTAATATTACTCTAGATGGAATTATCTCTTCTGGAAATGCTACACCTATTTTTGATGCTAATTCTAATCCTTTTCCTTTTACTTTGTTTAATAAGTTTCCAATTATACCATTATTACCCGCATTTCCATTTACACCAGCTTTCATATCATCCAACATATTGGTGGATAATCTATTTAAGCGGATAATATCCGTACCATATATGATTGGCTGTGATAAAAAACGTAATTGTCTTAATCCTAATAATTCTTCTTCGATGACAGTTTCTCTCGTTCTATCACTTATTCTACTTCTACGCAATTTATTTACTAACGGAAATGAAGTTGCGTTTAGAGCACCATTTGGAGTTGATATTGATATATCTTTACTATTACGGGTTTCGTATTTTTGTTCAGCAGTTTGTGTGTTGCTTAATTTTTTAGTTTGAAAAAGTTCTAATATAGTTTTTCCCATTATTTAAGTGCGTATGAATTTGAAGTTACAGTAGATACTACTTTTGAAACGCCAGATGTTACTTTTTTACCATCCATATGTACTGATATTTTACCAGAATTTAAATCTGTTCGTAATGCTTTTATTTCGTTTATTAATTCATCCATTTTAGCATTTTTATCTTCAGCTTCTTTACCACCACCTTCTCCACCACCACTTAGTGCCTCTATAACAGAACCACCACCTATTTCTAAAAATGTACCAACTGCTAACATTGCAGGTATTGCTAATAATCCAGCTACTGCAAACGATGCCATTGCAGCAGATAATGCAATAAATCCACCTGCCATAGAAAATAACGCGGCTGCTGCATCCATAGATAACAATGGTAATATTTTAACCATTAAATCACCTATACTACCCACCACCGATGCAATTCCCTTTCCAATTGATTCTACTACACTACCAATTGATTTACCAATGGATTCAATTAATGGTGCTAACAAACTCAATGCATATGTTAATGGTATTAATGATGCACCAAATAATGCCAATAATCCAATTCCAATTAATGCAGCCGGTGCACTAACACCAAATGCGGACAATCCTCCAGCTAATGCAACTAATCCAATTGCTGCGGCTTCTCCACCCAATGCAATTGCAGCTAAACCTAATGAACCTACTGTCATAATTGCAAATGCCAAACCAGCTACTACTAATACACCAGCACCAGCTAATACTTTACCATCACCAAATGCGGATAATCCTTTAGCTAATGATTTTAATCCAGTACCAACCGTACTTATATCAATTTTTGATAAAACAAATAATGTTGGTAAACCTACCGACATTAATGCAAAACCAATTCCAGTTGGTATTAAATTAAAAGCACCAAATAATACTTTTGGATTTCCCATTGCTTTTAATCCTGAAGCTAAATCTTTAAGTTTATCACCCATTGATTTATCTTTATTCATAGATTCGGTTGCTTGTTCTACACCTTCAGGTGATGTTACGGAATCTATTTTATTATCTACTAAATCTTCTACTTTACCACTTGCTTTATCTTGTATAGTTTCTTTTGCTTTATCCGCTAAACTACCTCCAGCTACATCTGCTATTGATTGAGTTGCCGTTGATACCGCTCCACCACCCATAAATTTTTGCAGTACATTAGATGCCATATTTTTTATAAATTCAGCTGATGTTTTTACCCAACCACCCATAGTACTACCAATTGATTTTGCGTACTCACCCAATTTTGTAAATTTAACACCCATTTGACCTAATGCACCTCCAAATTGAACTCCTGTCATTATTCCACCACCTAACAATTGTATAAATGAACCCAATCCTGTATTCATACCAGCTTGTATAGTTTCATTTATCATACTAAATTGTGAATTCATTTGTCCAGTTAATGTAGTTGCATTCTCCTGATTAGCAGCCATTTTACCAAGTTCAGCTACGGATATACCTAATAAATCTGCAGTTGCTTTCTTTTGGAAATAATCCATTTTATTAAAAGCATCCACACCACCTAATGCATTTAAAGTTTCTTGTGTAGCTTCTTCAATTTTACCTTCAAATGCTAATGCTCTAGCTCTATCTAAATTGATATTCTTACCCATTAAAGCACCCAATTCCAATTCTTTAGTTATTGATGTTTCAAAATCTAAAAGGTTATCAGCAATACCGGTCATAGTTTTTAAACTAACACCCATTTTGGCTGCTGCTGCTGCTGCTTTTATTATATTCTCACCGCCATCTTTACCAAATAAAGCAAATTCTTCAGCAGAACCGGCTAAATCTGCCATTAAAGCTGCAGGTATTATTCCATTTTGTTTTGCAAACTCTTGTGTTGATTTTGTTAAATTTAGGGCAGCTTCTTCACTATTTCCGTTTAATCTACTAAAAGAACCCAATAATCCGGCTGCTTCAGTTCCACTAATACCCATATTTTTGGATATTAATGATGTTGATGCTTGTAATTCCCCACTAACATTATTCATACCTCCGAATTCGGAAGCTAATGCTTTAGCGTTTTCAACTGCATTATCATCAAAGAAAGCCAAACCAGTTGTTGCAAATTCTGTTAATCCTCCCAATTGAGAACGAACTTCACCTAATTTATTAACAAATGTACCAACTCCCATAACCATCAAACCAATTGCTACTTGTGGTTTTTTTAATGCAGTTGTTATTTGGTTAGCAACTGCATTAAACCTAGCTTGCATTCTATTTGCCTCTTCGGTAAGTTCTTTATAAGCATCTAACTCATCTTCAGTAAGACCTATCGTTGCCTGCATTGCTTTATTTACTTTACTTTGTGCCGCACCAAAATCCTGAACTGCTCTTGCTATATCTTTATTATTACTAAAAACAGAATCGCTAGATTTTATTAAATCTACATACATTTTTTTTGCAATATCTAAATTTTCAGTAGCCGCTTTCATTGCATCGGAATCACCACTAGCAGATGCATGCATTAACTCATTTTGGGCTTGTGTTAGCATATCAGCACCTGCCATAAAATCTTTTACAAAATTAGCAGCATCAACATCACCAACATCAATACTTATACTACCTATTTTATTAACTTGCTTAGCCATAAGAGTAAGTTCTTTACCCATATCGGATGTAACATTACCAGCTAATGACATTTGAGTTGTTAAGTCTTTAAAATTAGAAATCGATTCTCTAATTCCTTTTGTTCTACCAATAAAATCATTTATTTTTTTAATTTTTTTATCTAAAGCACTTATTTGAGCAGAATCTTGCGCAGCAGTTGCTTCTGCAAGTTTTTCTTGCAAATTGGCTAAATTTTGTATAGCTTTAGCTTCGGCATCAATTAATTTTGATTTATCTGCCATTTATTATTTTGCGTATTTATCTAAATATTTTACTAAATCATCCAAATCATTTGTTATATTTGCTAATTTTTTAGATACTTCTGGATGCTTTTCTGCCGATTTATTTATAAAAGTTTGGTCCAATCCTTTTTTATAAGAATCAAAAAAAGCATCTACAAATTTATTGAGAATTCCTTCGTTTAATTTTTTTGCCATTTGTACAGTTGGTTATATATAATAAATATTGAATAAAAAAAAAGTGAGGATTATCTCATCCTCACTTTTCCTGCTTTTGATTTACTTTGTGCAGCTTTCATTTCATCTGCTTCTTTCTTTTTGATATCAACTAATTTTTTAAAATAAAATTTTCTAAGATGTATTGGCATCGTATAAACTTCTGTCCAATTGAATCCATTACCAAAATGAACCATTTCCCAAATTTGATTATGAAGTGTTGTTTTATAATCAATTGGCAGGGTAAAAAAAGCTAACCCCAAATGGGATATCTAACGCCTCCGTTTCGCCTGTTATATCTGATGTAAATTCGAATTTTAAGTCTAAATCTGGACTAATTTCTCTAACATATTTTCTAAATGCTTTTGTATCTAATGCTAAAAATCCATTTTGAATCCATTTGTTAATAAATCCACCATCCTTATTACCATCTACTGATAAAATCATATATCTAAACCGAGTAGTTACATCAAAAGATGTTGTGTTTTTTGTTTTATTTACTCTTTCCAATGCTTGATTATCTTTATTAATATCCTGCTCATCACCATGCGTTAATAACTTAAATTCAATTACCTTTTTACTTTGTGGTAATGTAAATTTGTACACATTTTCGGCGTTTAATACAGATTCATCAACATCTTTTGTTTGTACTTTTGATAAATCAATTGTAACTTCTTGCTTTTCGGATGTAAATGGGTCAGTAATTTCAACCGTATAATCAGCCCCATATCCTAAAATACGAGTAGCCAATAGAATTGCGTTTTTATCACCAATGAAAATATCATTTATATTTACACCAGGTTCAACAACAACCGATTCAAATAACTTATCTAACACAATACCTTTTTTAATTAAATTTTGAGATGCTAAGATATCTTCTTCTCTTGCTGTCATATATTTTATTTCAACCGTTCCTTTACTCAAAGGGTTATCTTTTGAATATACCAATCCTCTTGATGGTAATTCTATAATTTCGGTTGGAAATTCAAATTTACTTGTAGTTGCATTTGCACTTTCTGCCATAACTTTAATAATTTAGTTTTATATATATAAATACATCAAAATAAAAAAATTAGAAATAAAAAAGGGATAACCTTTCGGAAATCCCTTTTTAATATTGTAGTAGATATTATTAATATTCCAAAATAGCGTAATCGTAAGCTATTTCTAATGTAATATCGGCAGGGTCAGTAGCGTTTGACCAATCCAAGTCTCCAAAATTTGCATTTACTATAAATGCTCCTTTAAGAGTCCATTGTTCAATTACATCACCAACAGGTCCTAACATTTTACAAGTTATATCTTTTTTGTAAAAATCAGCATAACCTCTTCTACCAGTGATTGATTCGTGTCCTAAACGTACCCACTCCATTACAGCTTGAGCCGCAGATGGAACAATAGGGTCAATAAGTGTAAATGTTACGTTAGACCACTCACCCTTTCCTTGCAACTTTCTTTTTATATTAATATGGTCTAATGTTACCGTTTCAAATGCAATAGTCGGTCTTTGCGCCACTTTAATAGTATATGCTTGAAGCCCGTCTACATCAATTGTAAAACGATGCTTCATTTTAGGTTCGAAGTTCGTATAGAACATCTTGTCAAACTCTAGTATCTCTGCCATTTTTTTTTAATTTCTATTTTGTTATTAATAAATATTGGTTTTTCGTTTTTTTCTTAATTAAGCGTTAAACGATGCTCCAGTTGGTAAGATGTTGAAATCAATTACGATGAATTCAGCTGTCTTAGCCGGTTGTAAAAATATTTGTCCTGCTAATACATTTCTATCTATTACATCAGGAGTATTGTTAGTTTCATCCATCACTACTTTGAATGCGTATAAACCTTGTCTTTGTTGAATTGCTTCGAAATAAGGGTTTACAGTGTTTAAGAATCTATTTCTAGTCGTTGTAGTGTTTTGTTCAAACAATAGGTAACGAGACGTAGATGCGATGAATTTCTTAACAGTGATTAATAATCTTCTTACGTTGATTCTATCCAATGCTGATGCTTTATCTTGCAATGTCTTCTGTCCGAATGCTACAATACCTTGTCCAGGGAATGAAGCGATTGGATTAACTTTGTTTTCGTATAAAGTATCTCTTTCAGAATGTGTTAATCTATTCAATACACTAATTGCTCCAGTGATACCACCTCTATTTAAACCAGCAGGTGCGAACCATTCTGCTGCCAATCTATCATTAGCTGCAAACACTCCAGGTAATAATACTGAAGGTGGAACACTCATTATTTTATTATTATTATTGTCAATTGTCTTAACCCAAGGGTAGTAAGTTGCTACATAGTTTGAATCTACTGAATTAGATTGTAAAGTAGTATCTGCTATATCGGAATCAGCTTCACTAAAGTCAGCTATGTAGAATGTATCTTGTCTATCTTCAACCATATCAATAACCTTAGTAGTTACCGATGGGTGTAGAGAACGAATGATACCAGGAGTTACAACTAAGTTAATATCATACTCATCCGGATTAGATACAGCGTTTATTGCTTTGAAATATGCAGTTGTACCAGATGATGCTCCATTTGAACAATCAAATCCTTGCGTATTTTGTTGAGTGATATCAGTTCCAAGTGCTTTAGCTACCGTTGGGTTCATACCATCGTATCCACCTTGCAATGCTAATACAAACTGTCTTTTAACCATATCTGCCGAATTTGAGCCCGTCATTTGATAATTTAATTGAGAATCAAACGCAAATGTTACGTTAGAACCAGTTTGTGCATTTGCAGGAAGTGGTTTTAAATATTGTTTGTTATCAATTGCCACACCAACAGTTTCAAAATCAAATCCAGAATAATATAATGGAGATGATGATGTATTTCCAGTTGAGCTTGTTTGTAATGTTATAGCAGGTACTAATAACGATTCTGCAGCATTTGTTGCTGTAATTGGGTTTGTATATGCCCCATGTCCAAAAGGTGCTGCTGATATAGGGAATGAACCCTGAGCTGCTACTTCAACTCTAATATATTTTGAACGATTTTGGTAATCACCATTTTCAGTAATTTTACCATCTTGATTTAATGTAATAAATCTATCACCAATTCTTCTTGCAATATAATTTGTAGAAGCAGGGTCTAAGTTTACATTATTAAATGTTTCAAAAACTACTTTTCTTTTATCAGTATCAGAGTATGAACGAACAGTTACAGTAAATGTTGAATAATCCGTTGCTCCATCTTCGCCAGCTGCCTTAACATTAGAGATACCAATTTTAAATTTAGTATTATAAACATTACCATGTCCTAATGTGTGGAAACTGAATAGAGGATATCTAACACCACTAATATCTTGAGATACTACAAATGGTGTTGATGCTACACTTGCCTCATATGCATAATCTTGAGTTGGTAATACAACTCTAGTTATTACAATGTTATTTCCAGCAGAACCTGTGTAGAATGATGCCAAATTCTCAAAATAAGAATGTACATATGCTGCTTTACTTCCAAATGGTGATTCACCAAATACATCAGCTAAATCGTTTGTTGCGGTTGGTAATATTGATGCGGATACGTTTGTACCAGCAACCAATGCATTGATTACAAAAGAACCATCTAATGCATCATTACTAACTATACTTGCTCCAGTAAATCCAACACCCTCATCACCAGCTGCAGTTGAGTGTAATACACCAATTAGTTTAGTTCCTACTGATTGTGCCGATGAACCAGAAGCAAATATTGCTAAAGGTGCTACTTGAGAATATCCAGCAGTACCAGCTACCCTTACAATAGTTGCTGAACCAGCTTCTCTAAGGTAGTTTTGTACTGCATATTCAGTATAATATGTCCCATCAGGTGTACCGAAGATATCTTCAAATTCTGATTGAGTTCTTACAATCGTTGGTACGAATGCCGGTCCTTGCTTAAAAGGTCCTATAAATGCTGCTCCGATTTCACCGATTCCTTGCGCTAAGAAGGATAAATCGTTTTCTCTTGTGAATACACCGGGTGATACAATTCTTTCTGCCATTTTTTTATCTCTAAAATTCTATGTTTGTTATTTTGTAAAAAGTATTCCAATTTACACATATAAATATAAACAAAATACCCAAAACATAAATTTTATATTAAAAATATATTTTGGGATGTTTTACTATTGTTTTATTGTTTTAAATGATACCTATTATGGATTAGATATACTTACAAACTCCCATCTATCACAAAATATTTCGGAAGATATACTTGCTCTCCCTGGCCAACCACCATTGCTAGGACTCTGAAACCAAAGGTCGGCTTGTCTAAATGATGTACTCCAACCCCTATCTATATTTGCACCACTTGTCCAACTTCCAGCATTGAAACCATAAGTGTTTCCACCAGTATCAACCCATAACGCATTCCATATTGTCAATGCTGAATTAAAATCAGAAGAACCATTTGTTTGAACAAATGACATATAAGTTTTAACAATAATGTGTAGATGCGGATTTCCTCCAGAAATATTAAATCGAAGGTAAGGACCAACATTATTTTTACCGCGTGAATATACTCTCATATAAGAGTTATTATTCGATTGATTCATAATTAATCCCTGATTCCCTGTTATTCTTGCCATAATTATTTAATCACTAAAAACGTTTACTACTAAATTTGAAAATGACATAGTACATATATTTATCCAAACCGAACCAATTACTCCCGTAGCCATACCACTATTTGCCCCTATAAATATAGATGCACCACCTTTTCCTACATATGGGAATAATATCCCATTACCTCCCCAACTATGCCAATCTAATCCAGAACGCATTTCAACTTCACCATATGTTTGCATAGAAAATCTTGCAGATGCGTAAAGAATAGGTAATTCTGTTTTTGAACCTTCCGTTCTTATTGCTGCCCATCTTAATTGTACTGATACTTCTTCTCTTGTGCCTGTTCCACCACTTTGATACATTTGTATCATATTAATATTAGACTGATACGGTGCCCAAGTTCTAGTTGAGGTATATACTCTAGACCCCCATTGGTTGTTGTTACTACTATCTATTCTTATACCTTCGAGTGAACGTAAAACTGCCATATTATACGCAATATAATGTTATTAAATCTATCCTTTCACTATATACCATCACACGATGTATAGTAGTTGATACTCCAGCTGCACTTGACGCTCTCCACGTTATTGTTCTATTTCCTACATCCCAATAAGACCAATCTGTACTACCAGCATTAAATTCTAGTTGATATGCAACAAAATTTGCAGCACCATTACCTGTTGGGTTATCAATATTACCATTTGATTGAACTCTCCATCCATGCGCAAAAGCTATCCATCGTATATCAGCCCCATTATTATGGGTAACAGTTTCCTCTTGTAGTGTTGAAAAATAAAATTCAGGATTTCCACCGGATACTTCTAATCTTAAACTACCAACAGTTTGATATGAACCTCCATTACTTTTTCCACAAACACATTCTTTCCATCCGCGTGTTGCAGATTGGGTACGTGTAATACCGTGTAATTGTCTGTTTAATAATCTCATAGTTTATGGTATAATTGGGTCTTGCGTTTCCATTAAGGTAGGCAAACCATTCCATGCTACATATTCTCTATTAGTAAATTGTTCATTAATAGCTCTTCTTAAACTAGCCTTTACATTAGCCATAGGTTCGCAGTTTTCTACCCAACTTATAATTTCTTCTTCGGTTAGTTCATCGTAGGGTTTAAAGTTTTCAACATTTGGTGTATCAACCGGCACATCTGCTAATGCCCAATCAAACTTTGGTAATCCTGCAATTTCCGCACTAACAATAAAATCAGCACTTACTACAATATCCTCCAATCCATCAAATGATTTTACTTTCTTGATTCCAACAAGTGTGTATGAATAATTTATTTGCATATTTTATTAATTAGTTGGTGTTAGTGGTTGTGGTGTTACACTAGAACCGCTTGTTGGTGACCATGGTAAATTAACATCACTAACTTCCGCAATAGACAATTTACTTCTATTGATTTGTTTATCCATTTGTCCTTGAATATGGTCCCAATAATTTGTTACAGCCGAACTACTTACCGTATGTTTAATCCACCCTAATACTTGAGTTTCGGTTAAATCAGCATATTCAATGAAACTACCTGTATCAATTGTTTTTAAATCAAATGGAGTTGCTCCACTAAATTCACCAGTATTTCCATCCATATCGGTACAAATTACTTTCCATCTAGTTCCAATAACAGCATCATTAATACTATTGGAAGTTGCTTTTTTAATACCGGTTACAGACCATTCGTAGGTATATCCCATAATTTTATTCGTTTATTATATAATATAAATATAGTTATTTTTTATTTTTATTGTAAACATTACTTACCCAATAATGCCTTTAATTCATTTATTTGTTGTTGTTGTTCTTTTATTGCCTCAATTAGTAATGCCGTTATTCTTCCATAAGATACCGAATCTGCTTCTCCAGATTTTGTAAAGTTAATAATTTCAGGAACAATATCTGCAACTTCTTCCGCAATTACACCAATTTCAGTATCATCCGAACCTTTTCTATTGTAAGTTACACCTCTTAATAATAATACTTTATCCAATGATTTATTTAAACTAACTACATTTTCTTTATATCTAATAGATGATGTTTCTGTCAATGATATACAATTCAGTACATTTAAGTTTGTTGTACCATCCGGGTCACAATAATACCCACTATTATTTGAATCATAAATTATAGTTGACCAGAATACACCTGAACTTTCGTTCAAGCCATACATTGCTATTTTATACCAAGCACGTTTTGTATTCCAATAAGATGTATGCCATAAACCTTGAATAGGTCCACCAACTATTTGGATACCATATCCGTTATTATACCCAGCTACATAGTGATGGGCCTGAACACCTACATAGTGAGATGTATCACCAGGAGAGTTTGGAATACCACCCCAAGTATCAATAAATCCAGATCCCCA
>Ga0164292_10001907_pt1 | contig 17001 bp, 22 predicted proteins | sample GEODES117metaG_FD_111486 | JGI IMG/M metagenome (GOLD analysis project Ga0164292, IMG submission 111486) | Eutrophic lake water microbial communities from Lake Mendota, Wisconsin, USA - GEODES117 metaG | ecosystem: Environmental > Aquatic > Freshwater > Lake | place: USA: Lake Mendota...
AGACTGACTCGTGAAGAAACCCTCGGTGTTGTTCGTCTGCGTGAAGAACGGCGGCAAGTCCCAGATGGCCGCCGGACTGATGCACAAGCTGGCCGGTGACCGCATCGACGTGTATTCGGCTGGCGGGCGGGGTCGGCAAGACCACCGTCGCCGCCGCCATCGCCGTCGCACTCGCCGAACGCGGGCACCCTGTACACCTGACCACCACCGACCCCGCCGGCCATCTCACCGACACCCTGCACGGAACCTTGGAGCACCTGAGCGTCTCCAGCATCGACCCCGTCGAGGCCACCCGCGTCTACCGCTGTCTTCCAAGCCTTCTCGAAGGTCATCAGCGAGTCGCGCCGTCAGTTTGTCGTCGTCGACACCGCCCCCACCGGCCACACCCTGCTGCTGCTGGACGCCACCGGCTCCTATCACCGCGAAGTCGCCCGCCAACTCGGTGATCGGCCCTTCACCACACCCCTGATGCGGTTGCAGGATCCCGAACTCACCAAGGTCATCATCGTCACCCTCGCCGAAACCACCCCGATGCTGGAGGCCGCGGGCCTGCGCAGTGAGCTCGAACGCGCTGGCATCCACCCGTGGGCCTGGGTGATCAACAACTCGCTGGCCGCCGCCGAACCCACCTCGCCGCTGCTGCGGCGACGCGCTGCCGCCGAAATCGCTCAAATCGCAACGGTGCGAGATGATTACGCCGACCGCATCGCCGTCGTCCCCCTGCTCGCCGTCGAACCCGTCGGCATCCCTGCACTGCAGGCACTCGCCGACGCCCGCAACACCGCCGTCAACAGGTGAACGTCGGCGACGTCGACGTCGTGGTTATCGGCGTCGGCCAGTCCGGACTCGCCGCAGGCTACTACCTGCGTCTCAGACGATTAGCAGGCCTGAGCGACGCGACCGGGGCTGCGGAGCTGGCACCGCAGCGATACGCGCCGATGTCTTAGGCTGCTCACGGTGACGACACGGTGGTCGGCGGGCCGACTGGGCAATCTTGACGGCAAGCGCATCATCGTGACCGGCGCGACCAACGGTGTCGGCTTCGCCACCGCCCGGGCGCTGGCCCGAGCGGGCGCCCAGGTGATCCTGGCGGTCCGCAACCTCGAACTCGGGGCCCAGCGCGCTGCAGAGATGGGCGGTGACACCTCGGTGGTCAAGCTCGATCTCGCGGATCAGGCATCGGTGCGCGCCTTCCCGGCGCTGGTTGACGGCGACGTCGACATTCTGATCAACAACGCAGGCATGGTGGCCGCAAACCGGACCGACACCGTGGACGGGTTCGAGGCCACGCTGGGCACCAACTTCCTGGGCCCGTTCGCATTGACCAACCTGCTTATCGGCCGGGTGCGTTCACAGATCATCAACGTCGGCTCCGACGCCCACAAGACGGCCACGTTCGCATTCGACGATCCGCACCTGCGTACCCGGAAGTGGTCTGCGATGCCCGCCTATGGTCGCTCGAAACTCGCCGTGATGCTCTGGGGGCTCGAACTCGACCGGCGGCTGCGGGCAGCGGGCTCACCGGTGAGCAGCTATCTGACCCATCCGGGCTGGGTGGCCTCGAACCTCTCCAACGTCTCGGATACCGGTGCTTTGGCGACCTTCCACACAGTGGTCAAAGCGGCTGCCTCCGTACTGGCCAACGACCTCGATGCCGGGGCCGCACCAACGCTGTACTGCATCACCGAGCCGATCCCGCCGGGTAGCTACGTCGGCATCGACAGCCGGTTGGGGCTCAAGGGCGGCCCGACACTCAGCGGGCGCTCCGCGGCTGCCAGTGACTTTGGAGATGCGTTGCGGCTGTGGCAGTTCGCCGAGCGTGAGACCGGAACCACGCTGTCCCTCTGAGGCTGCTCAGTTCCCGTCAGTCAGGCCGCCCGAAGCGGAAAATCACCAACCCTGCGGCCACGCTCACGGCGGCCAACGCGATCACCGGCGCGACCATGAATCTCGACAGCGTCGCGCCCACCACCGCACCCCCGCACATGGTGAGCACCACCGCAAAGCGCAGCTTCTCGCCTTCGCCGGTGCCGCCGGCCAGCCGGCTGTTGAATCCGATGCCGACGATGGTGGCGGTCAAGACGGTGGTGCTCAACTCCTGGATGCCGAACTGGCGGGCGGACACTGACTGCGCGCCGAATATCGTCGCCAGACCGACGATGAGGATCAGCCGACCAGCACCGTGATAGTCGAGCACCCCGGTGCCGGCGAGCACGGCCAGCCCCAACAATGCCGCCACCTCGGCGCCAAGGGCCACGGTGAGCCATCTCCGGACGTCGTGGTCAAGATGGCGGGCGAAGCGGCCGCCGATGATGGTGCCGATCATGAAACTGACGAACGCCACCGCCGCGGCGGTGAGGTCAACTCCTGAGTGCGGGACGAACCAGAAACCGAGAAAAATCACGTTGCCGGTCATGTTGGCGACGAAGACATGGCCGAGCACCAGAACGCTGATGGCGTCCACCAGGCCGGTGGCGAAGGTCAGTAACAGCAGTGCGACGACGGTGAGTCGTGGGGAGACCGGTGAGGCGACAGCCACGGCTGAGCCCCGACTAGCCAACGGGCCGCCAACTGTCCCACTCGGGGGAGAAGTCCAGGGCGACGCGCGGCACATCGGCGTTGGTCACGATCTCCCGGAAGTGATCGCGCCAACCCCACCACCCCACGACGTGGAAGATGTGCTGCTGCCAGCCCAGGTGGTAGGACCCCGGTATCTGCTCGCCCTTGTTCACCGGTGAGAACACCGAAACCGCCAGCAACCCGAGGGCGGCCGACGCGCGCAGCCACAGCCGGCCGCTGGCGATGTTGAAAAGCGGCTCGCCTTCGACGTGCGGGACCACCTCACATCCGGCGGGCATCGCCGATTCCTCCCCGTGCAGATAACGATGCACCCCGTAGAGCACGTCGGCGATATCGGGCCGCTGATCGGACAGGTCGCTGCCGACCGGCAGCGGAAAGCGGGACTCCTCGAAGTCGATGTCGGGTCCGGCCATCGCACCGAAGACGTCAACGTCGGCGCGAATGGTCTCCTTGAACGCCTCCTCCGGGGTCAGGGTCGGATACCGCTTGACCGCCGTCTGCTCCAGGGCGGCGGTGGCATGCCAGAGCGATTGGCGCCACTCCCCGGCGCTCCAGTGATCAAGCGAACTGCGTACGTCTTCTCCGACACTCACAGATCTGACCCTACCGACCCCCGCGGCTGTGACTTCCAGCAGTGGGTCACGCCGCCGCGCCGGTGCCCGGGAATTGCTCGCGCAGATAGTCCAGAACATCCGCAGGCAACCCGAGGGCCAGGTGCACGAGTTCGGCGATGGCCGTATCCGGGCCGATCGCATGTCTGGCGCAGTAGGCGTCGAAACTGGCGCGGGCGGTGGGGAAGTCGGCGGTTGTCGCGTTGGCCATGGTGGTCGGTCTCCTCGCGGATCGGGGGCTGGTATGCGAGGAAGGTTATGGCCGGGGACCGACAAAAGCGCCGCCGATTTCAGGGCTGCGGATCACCGATCGGCAACGATCTGGAGACGGCCCGGAACTACGCGATGGTCAAGCCGCCGTCGACCACAATCGTCTGGCCGGTGACGTAACCGCCGGCGGGCGAGGCCAGCCACACCGCGGTGGCCGCCAACTCCGCGGCGTCGCCCAACCGGCCCATGATGATCCGCGGCATCAGCCCGTCCAGATAGCCGGGCTTGAGTTCGTCGGTCATCTCACTGGCAAAGAAACCGGGGGCAATCGCGTTGACCCGGATGCCCTTGCGGCCGCTCCACTGCTGCGCCAGATCCCGGGTCAGCCCGATCACCGCAGCCTTGGAGGCGCTGTAGGCCGCCTGCGGCAGACCCGCGGTGGTCAGGCCCAGCACGCTGGCGATGTTGATGATGGAGCTGCCCGGCTGCATCACCCGACCGCAGGCCTGCGCCATCCAGTACGAGCCGTGCAGGTTCACGTCGACCACCGACCGGAACTCGTTCGCGGTCTCGCGGGTCGCCGGCACCGCGGTACCCACCCCGGCGTTGTTGATCAGCACGTCCACCCGGCCGAACTCGGCCATCGCGGCGTCCACCAACTGCTGGCACTGGTCGGGGTCGGCGACGTCGGTCTTGCGGGTGCATACCCGCCGGCCGGCCTGCTCCACCAGTGCGGCGGTGCCGGTCATCTTCTCCACTCGCCGCGCACCCAGAACCACGTCCGCGCCGGCTTCAGCGAACCCCTGCGCGAAGGACACCCCCAAGCCGGAGGAGGCACCGGTGACAATGACGACCTTGCCGTCGAGATGGAACAAGTCCAGGACACTCACCGCAGGCCGGCCCCCGGGTCGCGCAGCACCTGCCGGGCGATCGCGTACTTGTGCACCTCGGTGGGTCCGTCGTAGAGCCGGAAGGCGCGCATGTCGGAGAAAATCATCCCGACCGGGGTCTCATCGGAGATCCCCATTCCGCCGAGGATCTGCACGCACCGGTCAGCGACCTTGAACAACTCCTCGGATACGTAGGCCTTGATCATCGAACTCTCGTGGCGGCCCTTTGCGCCGCTGTCGAGGGTCCAGCACGCCCACCAGATCCCCAGCCGGCACTGCTGCAGCGCAATCTCATTGTCCGCCAACATGAAACCCACACCCTGGTGCTCGCCCAGCGGCTTGCCGAATGCGGTCCGGGTGCGGGCGTGCTCGACGGCGATCGACTGTGCCCGCTCCGCCGCGCCGAGCCAGCGCATGCAGTGCGTCAGCCGCGCCGGGGCCAGCCGCATCTGGGCGTAGCGCAGTGCCTGGCCCACCTCGCCGAGCACCGCCGAGGCCGGCAGCCGCAGGTTGTCGAACCGCACCACGCCGTGACCCTGCACGTAGTTGCGGTCCATGGTGTTCATCACCCGCTCGAGTTCGATGCCGGGGGTGCGCCCGTCGCACAGGAACAGGGTGGGGCCGTCCCCGCCATGCGGGTTGGGCGCGACCCGGGCCATGATGATCCAGGTGCGGGCCCCGTCGGCCCCGGTAATCAGCCACTTGCGTCCATTGATGACGTACTCGCTGCCGTCAAAGATCGCCTCGGTCTTGAGCTGGCCTGGATCCGAGCCAGCGCCGTCGGGTTCGGTCATCGCGAACACCGAACGCTGCCGGCCGTCGATCACCGGAACCAGGAACTCCTCGGCCTGGGCCTCACTGGCGATCTTGGACAAGATGAACATGTTGCCCTCGTCGGGGGCGGCGCAGTTCATCGCCACCGGCCCCAGGGTTGACCAGCCGGCGGCCTCGAACAGCACCGCCTGCTCCCGGTGGGTGGGCTCCCAGCCGCCGAAGCGCCGGGGTGCCTGAACGGTGAGAAGGCCTGCCTTGCGGGCCAATTCGACCATCTCGGTCCGCATCTCCTCATTCGGCCCGTGCCGGGTCAGCCGCGGATCACGTTCGAAGGGAACGATCTGCTCGGCGACGAACGCGCGAATCTCATCCCGGCGTGCCGCCAGATCGGCCGGTATCTCGAAGTCGATCACTCAGGCTCCCTCCATAATCGCCACGGCGCGCTGGAAAAGCCGCACCGTCGCGGTGTGCAACACATCGCCAATCTCCTTGGGCGCCTTGCCTGCTGCGGCGCGGGCGTTGGAGCCTTCCAGGATGATGCCGAGCTTGAAGCACGCCATCACCACATACCAGTCGATGTTCGACAGATCCCGGGTGGTGTTCGCCGCATAGCGCTCAACCAGTTCGCTCGGGGTGGCCAACCCGCCCACACTCATCAACTGGTTGGGCAGCACCGGCTCATGTCCTGGTCGGTACCAGGTGGCCAGCATCCAACCCAGATCCAGTAAGGGGTCACCGATGGTGCACATCTCCCAGTCCACGATCGCCACCACTTCGGGACCGGTGCGGGAGAACATCACGTTGGCGGCGTGGTAGTCGCCGTGCATGATTCCGGGGCGAAACGTCGAGGGCTGATTGGCGCGCAGCCACGCCGCGACATCCGCGACGTCACCGATGTCGGGGCCCGGGTAGTTCTCCAAGGATGAGTAGGACTCTAGCTCTGAAAGCCACCGTGGTACTTGACGATCCAGGAAACCGTCCGGCTTACCGAAGTCGCCCAGGCCTACTGCCCGGTGGTCCAGCGCGCCCAGGCGCGCGGCCGCGTCAGCCATCGACAGCCCCATCGCGTGGCGGATCGTCGCGTCCCCGGCGTGCAACGCCGGCAGGCCTGCGCCGGCGTTGAAGCCGTCGACCGGTTCCATCAGATAGAACGCCGCCTCGCCAAGCACCGACGGGTCCTCGCACACCGCGATCAGCCCGGCGTGCGGCACATCGGTGCCGGCCAAAGCGCCCAACACCCGGGTCTCGCGCAGGATCACCGAATTGCTGACCGGACGCAGATGCCGCGGCCCGCGGCGGAACACGTACTCACGGCCGGCCCGGTGAAATCGCCGCATGATGTTCTGGGTGCCGCCGGTGATCTCCGCGACGTCAGTGATCGGCCCCTCACCCAAACCCTGCTCGGACATCCAGTCCGACACCCGGGTCATGTCGTGGTTGAGGTCCACGCAGGCGAAGCTACCTCACCGGTGAAAGGACGCCTCTTTCGCCCACGGCATCCGTGTCATGGCATGACCACGTCGGATGACGGCGGGGCCTGCTGGCGGCGCGCGCGGGCAGCCTGCCACGGCCAGTACCCGGTGACCTCCAGTTGCAGGGAGAAGCTCAGGAAGGTCCGGATCAGCACTATCCCGGCCAGGATCGCGACGCTGCGGGCGTCGGGGGTCACCGCGACGGTGCGGATGATGTCGGCGGCGACGAGGAACTCCAGGCCCAGCAGGATCGAGCGGCCCAACTGCTCACGGAACCACCGGTAGACATCGGGTGTGCGGGCTCGCAACCGCATCACCGCGGCGGCCGCCGAGATCAGCGCGCCCAGGGCGATCACCGCCACCCCGACCGCGTCGATTGCTTGACCGACGGTCTCGATGATCTCCACGAAGCTCATTGTCGGGAGTGTAGGTTCCCGCGCCTGGGAGTGAGTAGCCCGATCGCCTGCTGACGGTGGGCTGGCCTACTTCGGCGCGGGTCTGAGCGCGGCAACCGCCCCGCGTTTGGTCTCGAACTCTTTGTGGCCCTGCAACAAATTCATCCGCTCGAGGTTGGCACGCAACTGCGGGCGCACCCGCGAATAGGCGAAGGTGATGCCCTTGCCCTGCAACCACTGCAGTTCCTTGGCCAGCGCTTCGGCCCCGGTGACGTCGACGTCGCTGACCCCCCCTCCATGTCGAGGATGAACGCCGACACCGGATGCGGGGCTTCGCGCACCGATTGCCGTATCACCGCACTGAGGGTGGCGGCGTTGCCGAAGAAGATCGGTGCGGCGAAGCGCATGGCGATCACCCCGGGCACCGTTTCCCCGGCGCCGTCTTGGGACGCCGTCAGTGACAGATGCGGGTCATCGGAACCCTGCAGTACATCCACGGCCGGCCGAGCGGCCTTGCGCAGCAGGTTGATCAGCGACAGGATGAACGCCAGCACGAGCCCAGCCAGCGGTCCGATCAGCAGAATCCCGGCGAAACAGGTTGCTGCGATGGCAGTTTCGAAACACGACAGCCGCCACAGATGGCTCAACTCGCGGACAGCGATGAGCTTGGTCACCGACACCCCGACGATCGCCCCGATGGCGGGGGAGGGAGGGGATGTCGGCCAGCAGGTCGGCGCCGAACAGCAGCAGCAGCAGCGCGCCGGCAGCCATCACCAGCAGCGGCAACTGGGTGCGCGAGCCGGCTTGATCCATGGCCGCCGCCCGCGAGGTGGACGAGCCGATGGTGAACCCCGAGGACAGTCCCGAGGCGACGTTGGCCGCGCCCTCGGTGCCGACGTTGCGGAGGGTCAGCCCGGGGAACAACGCGTACATCGGCGCAATCATGGCCCAGTGGAGACCGCATGGGGAACAATTCGGGGCATGGCACCAAAAGCTCCGCACACGTCAATCGAATCCCTCCACCGTCAGCATTTGACGGTGCTGCCCTTTGATGACACCGCTGATTTCGACGACGCCGATCGCGGATTCCTTGGGGCGCTTGAACCATGCGTGATCACCGCCGCCGACGGCCGGGTGGTGTGGGACAACGACGTGTACGGCTTCCTGCGCGGCGATGCGCCGCCGTCGGTGCATCCCAGCCTGTGGCGGCAGTCGGAGTTGTGCGCCAAGCAGGGTCTCTACGAGGTGGTCGAGGGCATCTATCAGGTTCGCGGCCTGGACCTCTCCAACATCACCTTCATCGAGGGCGACACCGGGGTCATCGTGATCGACCCACTGGTGTGCACCGAGACCGCCGCGGCCGCGTTGGCGCTGTACCGCCAACACCGGGGGGATCGCGTGGTGAGCGCGGTGATCTATACCCACAGCCACGTCGACCACTTCGGTGGTGTGTTGGGGGTGACCACCCAGGCCGACGTGGACGCCGGCAAGGTGCCGGTACTGGCGCCGGAGGGCTTCACCGCACACGCCGTGCAGGAGAACGTGTACGCCGGTACCGCGATGACCCGCCGGGCGGTCTACATGTACGGCACCGCCGTGGACCGCGGTCCGCTGGGGCAGGTGGGATGCGGTCTGGGGCAGGCGCCGTCCACCGGAGAGGTGGCCATCATCGTGCCCACCATCGACATCACCACCACCGGTGAGACCCACACCCTCGACGGTGTCGAGATCGAATTCCAGATGGCACCCGGTACCGAGGCCCCGGCCGAGATGCACTTCTATTTCCCGCGGTTCCGGGCGCTGTGTATGGCCGAGAACGCCACCCACAACCTGCACAACCTGGTCACCCTGCGCGGCGCCCTGGTGCGCGACCCGCACGCCTGGTCGGGTTATCTCACCGAAGCCATCGACACCTTCACCGACCGCGCCGACGTGGTGTTCGCCTCCCACCACTGGCCCATCTGGGGCCGCGAGCGGATCGTGGAATACCTGTCCCTGCAACGGGATATGTACGCCTACCTGCATGACCAGACGCTGCGTCAACTCAACCAGGGTTACACCGGCATTGAGATCGCCGAGAGTTTCGTCATGCCGCCGGCGCTTGAGAAGGCCTGGCACACCCACGGCTACTACGGCTCGGTCAGCCACAACGTCAAAGCCGTCTACCAGCGCTACATGGGCTGGTTCGACGGCAACCCGGCCCGACTGTGGCCGCACCCTCCCGAGGAGGCCGGGCCACGCTACGTCGCGGCGATGGGTGGTATCGAACGGGTGGTCCAGATCGCGCAGGAGGCCTTTGATGCCGGTGACTTCCGTTGGGCGGCAACACTGTTGGATCATGCGATCTTCACCGACGATAACCACACCGGTGCCCGTGAGCTCTACGCCGACACCCTCGAACAACTTGGGTACGGCGCGGAGTGCGCGACGTGGCGCAACTTCTTCCTGTCCGGCTCGAAGGAACTGCGGACCGGAAACTCCGGCACCCCGGTGAGTACGGCGGCCCCGACCATGCTCAGCCAACTGACCCCCGAGCAGATGTTCGACATCCTGGCGATCTCGGTGAACGGTCCGCGCGCCTGGGATCTCGACATGGCCCTGGATGTGACGTTCGAGGACCTGGCCGCCAACTACCGGCTGACGCTGCGCAACGGCGTTTTGGTCTATCGCAAGCGGGCGGCCGACCCGCAATCGGCGACCGCTACGGTAAAGCTAGCCGCCAAAATGCGGCTGATGGCTGCAGCGATGGGAGATTTCAGCTCGCCGGGGCTGGATGTCACCGGCGACGCCGGTGTGCTGCAGACCCTGATGGGTGTGCTCGACCAGCCCGACCCCAACTTCAACATCATCACCCCCTAAGACGAGGAGCCGACTGTGAGCAACCACGTGAACTTGAGCGGGGACGAGAAAGCGTTGATCGACGAGACCGCGCCGAACCGTCTGACCGGTCTGGACGAACATGCCCTGAAGGACTTGGAGAGCCGGATCCGCAAAGCGCGGGACAAGAACTTCAGCTTGCTGCGGCGGGAGGGCGCGGCCCGAGTCAGCGCCGAAGGTGCCCGCGGTTCGGTGGAGCAGGCCAATCAGCGGCGGGTCGAGAAGATCGACGTTCTGGACGAGGCACTCGCCCGGGTCGGCGCCCGCCTGGAGGCCGTCCGCGGCGACCTGTAACTGCACAGCGACTGCGTGCAGAGCAACATGGTCAGGGGAAACCACCATCGGCGTGCAGGATCGACCCGGTGGTGAAACTTGACGCGTCGGACATCAAAAACAGCGCCGCCCCGACGATTTCGGTCGGATCGCCGGCGCGCTGCAGCGCATAGTGGGCGAATGGGTTGACCTCTGCGCCCCCGTTGCCGTCCAGCGCCCACGCCGTGCTGATGTCGGTCAGGAAGGGCCCGGGCATCAGGGTGTTCACCCGAACTGTCGGCCCGTAGGCCTTGGCCAGCCCTTCGGTCAGCGCGTTGAGGCCGGCCTTGGCTGCGGCATAGGGCAGGTACGACGGATGCGGACGCAGCGAACCGTGGGTGCTGACGTTGATGATCACCCCGCCGCCGTCGGCCACCATGCGCTCCCCGGCTAGCGCCGACAATCGGAACGGGCCCTTGAGGTTCAGGTTGACCACGGTGTCGAAGAGCTTCTCGGTGACCTCGGTCAGCGATCCGTAGGTGGGTCACATCCCGGCGTTGTTGATCAGCACATCCAGCTTTCCGAATCTGCCGTAGACGGCGTCGACCAACCCGTCGAGCTCATCCCAGCGCCCAACGTGAACGCCGTAGGGCATTGCGGCACGCCCGGTTTCGGCTTCGATCTCGGCGGCGGTGGCCACGCAGTTGTCGTACTTGCGGCTGGCGATCACCACATCGGCGCCGCACCGGGCCGCGGCGAAGGCCATCTCGCGGCCCAGGCCGCGGCTGCCACCGGTCACCAAGACCACCCGGTCGGTGAGGTCGAACAGCCGGTCGGGGTATCCCATACGTGCGCACCCTAGTCGCCGAGCCAAGGCCCCCAACGGTTGTCGTGAGCTGGGAATCTCGATACTGTCGGAGCTGATATTTTCCTGAGATCTCAACCCGAAAGGCCCGCTATGTCTGCTGGCGTCCGCTCCTATCTCACCGCGGCCGTCGCCGGGGCGGGTGTCGGCATCGTGACCGCGGCCTCAGACCCGGCCGTAGAGGAACCTGCCGAGCCGGCCTCACGAACAGCCGGGCAACGCGCACCGCGCAGGCCGGCGGCGCCGAGGCGGATCGGGCGGGCGACTCCGCACGGGGCCGTACCGCAGCGAGATCCGGCAGATAACCACCTCTAACGCCCATGCAGGTGCTCCTGGTCCGGCATGCGCTGCCACTGCGCAACGAGCCGGGTGACGGCTCTGATCCCGATCTGGCTGCCACCGGACGGGAACAGGCCCGACGGCTTCCGGCCGCGCTGGCCCGCTTCCCGATCACCCGGTTGCTCAGCAGCCCACAGCGGCGCGCCGTGCAGACCGGCCAACCGGTGTCCGAAGCGATGAAACTGCCCCTGCAGATCGACGAGCGCCTCGCCGAATACGACCGTGGCATGTCGCACTACATGCCACTGGAGGAGGTCCGCGCGCAGCGCCCCGATGACTGGAACCGGATGGCAGCGGGTCAGTTACCCGAGTCGGTGGACACCGACGCCTTCCGCGCCCGGGTGCTGGCCGGACTGCGCGACGTGATCGCCGGTGTCGACCACGACAACACCGTCGCGGTGTTCACCCACGGTGGGGTGATCAACGTGGTGCTGCACGACGTGCTCGGCACGCCCAACCCGCTGGGGTTCCCGATCGACTACGCATCGGTGACGCTGCTGCGCCACTCCCGCAAGGGTCGGTTCACCGTGGGCGGGGTCAACAACATCGAGCACGTCTGGGATCTGCTGCCGCACCGGCAGCGGTAAACCGCTACCGCTTAAGCGCGAACTGAAGGTTCTTCTTCGCCGTCCGACGCAACTGGAACATCCGGGCCGCACTGACCAACGCGGTGAGCAGGCCGCCGCATACCGCGGCCAGCAGGATCGCCACCCCGAGTGGAAGGCGCCAGTGCCAACTGAGGAAGGCGAACTCCGTCGAGGCCGTGTTCTGCGTGATGAAGATCAGCAGCACGATGAGGATCAGGAAACCCAGGATCAGCGACGACCACAGTGCTGCCGCCCGGGTGAACTTGACGTCTTCAGCGTGCTCAACGGGCAGATGACTGTCGATCTGAGGGGCAGAGACCGGAGGCAGTCCAGATCCGGCGGGCTCACCCGGCGAAACGTGCGGTTCGCGATTCATGTCAAACATCTTTGCCTGTGAAGGCCGGGAATGAAACCACTAAAGCGGCAACGGGACGGTAACGGAGTCCGCACAGCGGATAGGGTCAACCGAGCAGAGAGGTCGACAGAGGAGAAGGCGCCGCCGATGAAACCATCTCTACGCAGCGTCTTCGCGGGCGTATTGACGATGTTGGCACTGGTGGTTTCCGGGTGCGGCAGCGCCAACCCGTTGGGCGGCGGTCAGGTCTCCGGTGACCTGAAGTCGGTGGTGGTGGGGTCCGCGGACTTCCCGGAGTCCAAGATCGTCGCCGAGATCTACGCTCAGGCACTGGAGGCCAACGGGTTCACCATCGTGCGCCAGTTCGGCATCGGTAGCCGGGAGACCTACATCCCCGCACTGCTCGACCACTCCATCGACCTGATCCCCGAATACACCGGAAATCTACTGCAGTACTTCAACCCCAAGAGCACCGCTTCGGATCCCGGTGACGTCGAGTTGGCGCTGTACCGGTCGCTGCCCGGGGATCTGTCCATCCTCAATCCCGCTCCGGCCAACGACACCGACACCGTCACCGTCACCGCCGAACTCGCGCAGCGGTGGAACCTCACGAGCATCGCCGACCTGGTGCCCTACGCCGACGAACTGACCTTCGGCGCACCCTCGGAATTCCTCAACCGCGAACAGGGACTGCCGGGATTGAAGAAGAAGTACGGCCTGGAGATCAATCCCGACAACTTCGTCGCCATCAGCGATGGTGGCGGACCGGCCACCGTCAAGGCGCTGTCCAGCGGAACCGTTGCCGCGGCGAACATTTTCAGCACCTCGCCGGCCATCCCGCAGAACGACTTCGTGGTGCTCGACGATCCCAAGAACAACTTCATGCCCGGAAACGTTGTGCCGCTGGTCAGTTCGCAGAAGAAGTCCGACGAACTCAAGAAGGTGCTCGACGCGGTGTCGGCGCGGCTAACCACCAAGGGCCTGACCGAACTCAACGGTGCGGTGTCCGGAAACTCCGGGGTCGACCCCGACGAAGCGGCCCGGCAGTGGGTGGCCGAAAACGCCTTCGACACCCCCTTGGGGACTCGATGATCACCTTCACCGGGGTTACCAAACGCTATCCGGACGGCACGGTGGCCGTCGACGATCTCACGCTGGAGGTCCCCGACGGTTGCCTGACCGTCTTCGTCGGCCCGTCCGGGTGCGGCAAGACCACCTCGATGCGGATGATCAACAGGATGGTGGAGCCGACCTCCGGGGTGGTCACCGTCGACGGCCGCGACGTCGCCGGGGTGGATCCGGTCAAACTGCGCCTGGGTATCGGTTACGTCATCCAGAGTGGCGGGCTGATGCCTCATCAACGGGTGATCGACAACGTCGCGACCGTGCCGGTGTTGCAGGGGAAGTCCCGGCGCGCAGCCCGGCTGGCGGCCTACGAGGTGCTCGAACGGGTGGGCCTGGATCCCAAACTGGGCGAGCGTTATCCCGCTCAACTCTCCGGCGGGCAGCAGCAACGGGTCGGGGTGGCCCGGGCGCTGGCCGCCGACCCGCCGATCCTGCTGATGGACGAGCCGTTCTCAGCGGTCGACCCGGTGGTCCGCGATGAGTTGCAGGCCGAAATCCTGCGGCTGCAAAGCGAATTGCGCAAGACCATCGTGTTCGTCACCCACGACATCGACGAGGCCATCAAACTCGGCGACGCGGTGGCCGTGTTCGGTGTCGGCGGCGCCCTGCAGCAGTACGATTCCCCGTCACGGCTGTTGTCCAACCCGGCCAACGACTTCGTCGCGGAGTTCATCGGCGCCGACCGCGGCTACCGGCTGTTGCAGTTCTTCAGCGCGACAACCCTAGATCTGCGACCCATTCCGACGGTCACCGAAGGGGAGATCGACGGGTTGATGCTGGCTCCCGACGAATGGCGGCTGGTCACCACCGATTCTGGGACGCCGTTCGGGTGGATCGATGCCGCCGGGGTCGAACGCCACAGCCAGGGCGGCCCCCTCTACGACAGCCTGACGGCGGGCGGTTCGCTGTTTCACCCCGACGGCACCCTGCGTTCGGCGTTGGACGCCGCGCTGTCCTCCCCGTCGGGCATCGGAGTGGCAGTCGACGGGGGCGGCGTCGTGGTGGGCGGCACCGCGGCCGACGATGTCGTCGACGCGATGGAGTCCCAGCGCCAGGAGTCCCAGCGCCAGGACTCCCAGCGCCAGGAGTCCCGGGGCCGGGAGGCCCCGGAGGAAGCGGCCGAGGAACAGGCGGCGGGTGAGGACGTGGAACCGGCGGAGTTGGCGGTTGCGGATGAGGAGCCGGAACCGGCGGAGTCGGCCGCTGAGGAAGAACCGGCGCAGTCGGCGGATGAGGAGCCGGAACCAGCGGAGATGTCCGCTGAGGCGGAGGCTGACGACGTGGCTGATGCTGACGACGAGCCCGAGCTGGCGGAAATAGTCACCGAGGACGAGCCCGAGCTGACGGCCGACGAAGATCCCCAGCCTGCGGAGAAGGACTGAACTTCCTTGCGGTACCTGGCAACCCACCTCGACACGGCCTGGGCGTTGGCCATGATCCATCTGCGGCTGTCGCTGATCCCGGTCCTGCTCGGGTTGCTGATCGCGGTGCCACTGGGGGCCTTCGTGTGGCGCCACACCCTGCTACGCAGGATCTCCACCTTGGCGGCCAGCATCATCTTCACCATCCCGTCGCTGGCCCTCTTCGTCGCGCTGCCACTGATCATCCCCACCCGAATCCTCGATGAGGCCAACGTCATCGTCGCGCTGACTCTCTACACCACCGCCCTGCTGGTGCGCGCGGTGCCCGAAGCGCTTGACGCGGTCCCCCATCACGTCCGCGACGCCGCCACCGCTGTTGGCTATACCCGGCTGGGTCAGTTACTCAAAATCGAACTGCCGCTGTCACTTCCGGTGCTCACCGCCGGGTTGCGGGTGGTGGCCGTCACCAACATCTCGATGGTGGCCGTCGGCTCGGTAATCGGAATCGGCGGGCTGGGAACCTGGTTCACCGAGGGCTACCAGGCCGACAAGAGCGATCAGATCATCGCCGGGATCATCGCGACCTTCCTGCTGGCCGTCGTCGTGGACGTGCTGATCCTGCTCGCAGGTCGGCTGCTGGCTCCCTGGAGTGCGGCCGAGGCCCGCACCGGGCGTCCGAAGCGTCGTAGTAAGGCGGCGGCATGAACTTCCTGCAGCAGGCCTTCGACTTCATCTTCACCGCCGAGAACTGGTCCGGTAAGGCCGGTTTGGCCAACCGGATCCTGGAGCATTTGCAGTACACCTTCGTTGCAGTGGCGGTGTCCGCGCTCATCGCCATACCCATCGGTCTGATCATCGGCCACACCCGCCGCGGCTCCTTCGCGGTGGTCACCACGGTCAACGCGTTGCGTGCGCTGCCCACCCTCGGGGTGCTACTGCTCGGGGTGCTGCTGTGGGGGCTCGGTCTGCTGCCCCCCACGGTGGCGCTGACGCTGCTTGGCGTCCCACCCCTGCTGGCCGGCACCTACGCCGGTATCGCCAACGTGGACCCGAAGGTGGCCGATGCCGCGCGGGCGATGGGTATGACCGAATGGCGGGTGCTGACCCGGGTGGAGGTCCCCAATGCGCTGCCGCTGATCCTGGGTGGGCTGCGAACGGCCACCCTGCAGATCGTGGCGACGGCGACGGTGGCCGCCTATGCCAGCCTGGGCGGGCTGGGCCGCTACCTCATCGACGGCATCAAGGTCAGGCAGTTTTACCTCGCCCTGGTGGGTGCGGTGATGGTCACCCTGCTTGCGTTGCTGCTCGACGGACTGCTGGCGGCGGCGGTGTGGGCATCGGCACCCGGGACGGGGCGGTTGCGCCGCTGGGTGCCGCAACCCCTGCTCGACGACGAGGTGGCATTGGTCGCCCGTCCGCGTGGGCGGACTCCGGACTACAGCGGCCGAGAGTCGTCCCCTACGGTGGAAGGGTGGTAACTGCACCAGACGTCAGCACGCGGGTGTGGCCGGCGGTTCTGACCTGGCGTGCCCATGACGTCTCGCGCATCGAATCAACCCGGGTTCAACTGTCCGGCAACCGCATCAAGGCGATCGGACGCATCGCCGCTGCCGCCTCCGACAAGTACCCCGCCTTCAGCGCCTCCTACGACTTGGTCACCGACGACAACGGCGCCACCAAGCGGCTTTCACTGAACGTCAGCACCGCTGAACGGGACCGTCAATTGTCGATCGCCCGCGACGAGGAGAACATGTGGCTCATCACCGACCACGAAGGTGATTCGCGCGCCGCATTCGGCGGAGCCATGGACGTCGACATGGTGCTGAGCCCGTTTTTCAATGCGTTGCCGATACGTCGTGTCGGTGTGCACCGTTCCTGCGAGACGGTGATGGTCCCGGTGGTCTACGTGTACCTGCCCGACCTGACGGTCGAGGCCGCCGAGATCACCTACACCGGTTCGGGTGACGGTGCGGTGGAGCTGAAGTCGCCGGTCGCCCAGACAACGGTGATCGTCGACGACGACGGATTCGTCATCGACTATCCGGGCCTGGCAGAGCGGATCTGATCACCGCGCCGGCCCGTCCGGCGGCGGCCAGTTCTTCCCGCCAGTTCGGTGCACCGAGGGTGACGGTGACGATGTCGGGGCGCGGGAAACTCTGATACCGGGTCCGCGCGGCGTGACCGGCGTCAACCAACTCAGCCACCGAGTTCTTCTCCGCCAGTGACTGGCGGGCGCGGTGCAGCAGTGCCAGCGCATGATCGAGGGTGGGCAGGAGTTGGTCGGCGTTGGCCTCACACATGGCCCGGA